>ERZ795046.104-NODE-104-length-107671-cov-11.612409_pt1 | contig 107671 bp, 87 predicted proteins | sample MGYA00375130_ERZ795046 | MGnify/ENA primary metagenome ERZ795046 (study PRJEB30175, sample SAMN05720202) | activated sludge metagenome | isolation source: anaerobic digester from wastewater treatment plant | place: Japan | collected 2015-05-15 ... | reverse complement strand
ATCGACGGGATCGCCGCCTGATCGCGGCCGATCCACAAGATTTGACAATAACTCAGAAGCAGATTGAGCAGGCACTCTGTGGCACGGCGGGCATGTACGGGGGTTTTCAGGGTATCATCGGCGGCACGCTGCCGGAGATCGAGGGGATGAGTTTGCCGCAGTTGGAGGCACATATTCCGGAGAACGATGCCTCTGGAAGTGATGGCGAAACACCGGTGCTGGTCCAGCACCGCAGGCGGTCGCGGCGAAGCCGGCGCGTAGCAACTGGCCAATAGAGAATGTGACATGATTACCGCAATCGAGATCGAGAACTTCAAGGCTAATGGCAAGCGGCAACGGATCGGAATATAAAGGGGGCGGGAGTCTTTTCACGTCTTTCCCCTGGGGCCTGGGGGCCCGCATGCGGCCACAGCACATGCGTCACTGGTTGGATAGCACGCAAGGGCAGCGAATCCGCGTGGCCGTCCGCGCCTGCGTCTCGGCCATCACGCGTTCGAACGCGGCAAGTCGTCGCCCCCTATCGACCTTCGTAGGCTATAGGGCTGAGATCCGAGGCCGAAGTTGTCCCGTTCGTAGTTGAATTTCGAGCGGCTCTCCGCTGAAGAATCATTACTCTACGCTGCCTCCGGTTGTGCTAGAATGACGGCATCGGCTGTGTCCAGCGATTCAATCAAGGAGGTCATCAGCTTGCAGCCGCGTACGCGCCGGAAGCGTTTCTCCGCTGCCAGCAGCCGCGAGGCCGACCAACGTAAACGCATGTCCTTGCCCCTCCAGCGTTTCACCCGATTCGTCAGCGCTGGCGTGGTGAATCGCGCTTTCTGTGAGGTTGGTGCTCTGCAGACTCTTGCGGAGCGGCTCGGGCAGGCCCAGCCGATGTAAGGTCAGCGTTTCTTCCAGACCCTCGCGCAGGGATGCGCCGCCGACGGATTGATCTCTTCCAGCCACTCCACCGTCTCGAGCAGCCTTGGCCTTTCGTACTCCTTCATCGCATGTGCCGCTCCTTCATCGCATGAGCCGCCCGCACTACCCGGAAGCAGAGGGACAAGTATTCTTCTGATAGGGGTATACTTCGGCTTGCAGACAGATGGGGCATTCTTGAAAACACAACCGACGCTCTAGTCGTTCCAGAGACGGTGAGTTGCCGGAATTGTGACCGGTCGGATGGTGGGGCGGGTGCTGTTCCTCGTCAGCACGAGGTTGCCCGTTGTACCGGTCGGGCGGGCAGGGTCGGCCGGGTGACTGGAAGACCGCTTCGGTCGGTGGGCTCACGGCCAGCCGCACACCTCAGGGCGATCCATCGGGAGGGCTCTCCTGGACGCCGGGAGGACGGAACTCCGCCGAGGCGGGAAGGCCCCAGGGTTCAGAGAGCGGGGGTGAACACCGGGGCGCGGGGAACGGTGGGGGGGCAGGTCCCGCGGTGTTGAAAGTCGCTCAGGTGGAGGGCGGGGTTAAATCCCGCCGCTCGCGCGTGTGCGTTCGAGCGTGCGCGCGGGTGTTCTCAAATATTGACACGAAAACCGATGAATCGTACGCTCTCGGCTCCTCTGGCCCGGCGCGGGAAGCGCGGTCGTCTTTCGCGCGGGCCGGGGGAAGAGCCGGGCGCCCCGCCGGGCGTCGCGACGGCCGTCAACGCCTGCAAAAAGACCCGCACGTAAGTTAATCCGCGTGTCGCTGGTTCGGGTTTTCGTTTTACGGGGCATGGCCCAGGAGAAATGTCAGAGCATGGCAACCAAGTGGGTATACACATTCGGCAACGGCAAGGGTGAAGGCAGAGGCGATCAGGTCAACCTCTTGGGCGGCAAGGGCGCGAACCTCGCGGAGATGGCACGATTGGGGCTGCCCGTTCCGGCCGGCTTCACCATCACCACGGAGATGTGCACGGAGTACTATAAGCGGGGCAAGAAGCTTCCGCCCGAACTGACGGCGCAGGTCGAAAAGGCGCTGGCCTTCGTGCAGCGGGTGATGGGCAAGAAGTTCGGCGACCCGAAGAACCCGCTGCTGCTCTCCTGCCGTAGCGGCGCCCGCAAGAGCATGCCGGGCATGATGGAGACGGTGCTGAACATCGGGCTGACCAGCAAGACGCTGCCGGGGCTGGCGGCCAAGAGCGGCAACGAGCGGTTCGCGTGGGACAGCTATCGCCGGCTCCTGCAGATGTACGCCGACGTGGTCATGGAGAAGGCCGCCGGCATCGAGCCCGAAGAGGACATGGGCGTCCGTCGTCAGATGGAGCGGGCGATGGACGAGGTCAAGCACGCCAAGGGCTACAAGTCGGACACCGACCTGACGGTGGAGGACCTCAAGGCCCTGTGCGAGACCTACAAGAAGATCATCAAGGACAGCCTGGGCAAGGAATTCCCGGACGACCCGATGGAGCAGCTGTGGGGCGGCATCCGGGCCGTCTTCCAGAGCTGGAACGGCAAGCGAGCCATCGCCTATCGCCGCATCGAAGGCATCCCCGACGACTGGGGCACGGCGGTGAACGTGCAGGCGATGGTGTTCGGCAACATGGGCGACACCAGCGCCACGGGCGTGGCTTTCACGCGTAACCCGGCCACGGGCGAGAACAAGTTCTACGGCGAGTGGCTGGTCAACGCCCAGGGCGAAGACGTGGTCGCCGGTATTCGCACGCCGAGCCCGCTGAACGAGGCCACCCGTCCTGAAGGCAACCACGAGCCGAGCCTCGAGCAGAAGATGCCCAAGGCCTACAAGCAGTTGGTCGGCATCCGCGACAAGCTCGAGAAGCACTTCCGCGAGATGCAGGACATCGAGTTCACCATCGAGGACACGAAGGTCTACATGCTGCAGACCCGCACGGGCAAGCGGACGGGCCGGGCGGCAGTGCGGATCGCGGTGGAGATGGCCGAGGCCAAGCTCATCAAGCCCGAGCAGGCGGTGATGCGCGTGACGCCGGCTCAGCTCGACGAGCTGCTGCACCCGGTGCTGGACCCGAAGGCGGAAGCTTCGGCGACCGCGCTGTGCAAGGGTCTGCCCGCCGGTCCGGGGGGTGCGGCCGGTCAGATCGTCTTCACCGCCGACGCGGCCGTGAAGTGGGCCGAAGAAGGCAAGACGGTGATCCTGCTCCGCGAAGAGACCAACCCCGAGGACGTGGAAGGCATGCGGGCGGCCGACGGCATCCTGACGGCTCGCGGCGGCATGACCAGCCACGCGGCGCTGGTGGCCCGCGGCTGGGGCAAGTGCTGCATCGTCGGCGCCAGCGATCTGCACGTGGACGTGCGCAACAAGCAGGTCCGCGTGAACGGCGAAGTGCTCAAGGAAGGTGACTGGATCAGCCTGAACGGCACGAAGGGCATCGTCTACAAGGGTCGTCTGGGCATGATCAGCGGGGCGAGCGACGCCAACTTCGAGAAGCTGATGAAGATGTGCGACAAGCTCCGCAAGCTGGGCGTGCGGGCCAATGCGGACACGCCGGAGGACGCGGCCAAGGCTCGCGAGTTCGGCGCTGCCGGTATCGGCCTGTTCCGCACCGAGCACATGTTCTACGGCAAGGGCACGGAAGAGGCTCTGTTCAAGCTCCGCAAGATGATCCATGCGAGCAACGAGGAGGAGCGCAAGGCGGCCGTCAACGAGCTCTTCCCGCACGTCAAGAACGACATCAAGGCCACGCTGGCGGCCATGGACGGTCTGCCGGTGACCATCCGTCTGCTGGATCCGCCGCTGCATGAGTTCGTGCCGCAGAACGAGGAGGAGCGCAAGCGTCTGGCGTCGGCGCTGGGCGTTTCGCTCGAAGCGCTGGCCAAGCGGGCCGAAAGCCTGCACGAAGTGAACCCGATGATGGGTCACCGCGGCGTGCGTCTGGGCATCACGTATCCCGAGGTCAGCGAGATGCAGATCCGGGCGATCCTCGAGGCGACGGCCGAGCTGATCAAGGAAGGCAAGAAAGCTCAGCCCGAGATCATGATCCCGGTCACCTGCGACGTGAACGAGCTGAAGCATCAGCGCAAGATCGTGGATCGCGTGCACGACGAAGTGGCGGCCAAGTTCGGGATGAAGAAGGTCCCGTTCATGTTCGGCACCATGATCGAGATTCCGCGGGCGGCGTTGAAGGCCGGCGAGATGGCCGAGCTGGCGGAGTTCTTCAGCTTCGGCACCAACGACCTGACGCAGATGAGCTTCGGGTTCAGCCGCGACGACATCGGCGGGTTCGTGCCCGACTACATCAAGACGGGCATTCTGCCGGCCGACCCGTTCCAGACGCTGGACCAGTCGGGCGTGGGCGAGCTGATCAACATCGCGATCGAACGCGGCCGCGGCACGCGTCCGGGCCTGAAGGTCGGCATCTGCGGCGAGCACGGCGGCGAAGCCGAGTCGGTCAAGTTCTGCCACCGCGCGGGCATGAACTACGTGAGCTGCTCGCCGTACCGCGTGCCCATCGCTCGGTTGGCGGCTGCTCAGGCGGTGGTTGAGGAAATGAACGCGCCCAAGGCTGCCAAGGGCGCCGGGGCCAAGGCCAAGACGGCCAAGGGCTCGGCCAAGAAGGCCGCGAAGGCCAAGAAGAAGTAAGCGCGTGATCGGGAGGTTTCTCCCGGTGGCGATCCCAGAGATACAATTCTCTGGACTTTGAGTGCGATTCAAACGGGGCGCCACGGTCGAGCCGAGGTTCGACCGTGGCGTTCTTGTCATTGGACGGCCTGCACATCATGAGATAAGTTCGCGGGGTTCCCATCGCCATGAGATCCGCCGCGGGAGGCATCGCCATGAGAGACTTGCGAGAGTTCTTCAAACAGGACCGGTTGGCGGCGTTGTTGGGTATCGAGCTGGTGGATTATGCGCCGGGGTCGGCCACAGTGCGGATGACGGTGCGCGAGCAGCACTACAACGGCGTGAGTATCGTGCACGGCGGCGCCTTGTTCACGCTGGCCGACTTTGCCTTCGCCGTCGCGTCCAACTCACACGGAACCGTTGCGGTGGCCATCAACGCCAACATCTCGTTCATTCGAGCGGTCACGCAGGGCACGCTGACCGCCCGCGCGGAAGAAGTGTCGCGGGGCAACCGGCTGGCAACGTACCTGGTTCGCATCACCGACGAGCAGGACGCAGTCGTTGCGCAGTTTCAGGGCACGGTGTTTCGCAAGGGCGATCCGTTGCCGGAGTGAGAGGCGCGAGTTGAGCGACTCGTGGGAGCCAACGGCGTCAGGAAGTCAAACCGGACCGCAGATACCACAGCCACGTCTTGAGGCGGCCGCGGTCGAACTCGAGCGATCGGCGGAGGGCGTCGCGGGCCTCCTTGGAGCGGCCGGCGCGGCATAGGGCTTTGCCGGCGGTGTAGTAGACCTTGGCCAGCCGGTCATTGGCGACCTGGGCGTCGATTTTGGGCTTGCCGCCGCCGTGTTCGTAGAAGCGGTGCAGGAGGTTGGCCTTGCGGAGCAGCACTTCGGGGGTGCAGCCGTTGTGGGCCAGGCTGTTGGGATGGCAGCGCCGCAGGCAGAGCGGTTCGGGGATCAGCCCGAAGCGATGCCGCAGCGAGAGTCGCAGCCACAGATCGTAGTCTTCGTTGTGACTCAGGCGGCCGTCGAAGCCGCCGGCATCACGAATCACGTGCGAGCGGGCGACGACGGCGGAGGTATGGATGAACGTGCTGGCGAACAGCCTCAGCGTCACGTCGCCGGCGAATGGCGTCTTGTTGTGGCGAGGCAACACGCGGCCGGCAGCGTCCATGCTGGTGAAGCGGGTATAGACCAGCGCCAGGTCCGGATTCTGCCGGAGCCAGCTGACGGTCTTGTCGAGGAATTCAGGCTTCCACAGGTCGTCGGAGTCGAGGAAGGCCACGAATTCGGAATGGATCACCCGCAGGCCATGATTGCGGGCCTCGGCCACGCCTTGGTTGGGCTGCCAGAAGTAGCGGATGCGTTCGGACCGGGACGCCACGTACTCGCGGGTGCCGTCGGTCGATCCGTCGTCAACGATGACGATTTCGAAATCCTGGAAGGTTTGGGCGGCTACGCTGTCCAGCGCAGCACCGAGCATCTCCATCCGGTCATAGGTGGGGATGATGACGCTGACGGCGGGGACGTCGGTGTGCCCGGCCGCCACGGAAGCTGGCTGTGGCGATCGCTCCATCGGCTGTCGTACCCTGGACCGATCGCCCTGTGAAATGCACAACCGGCGCGCCATCCGGCTGTCCGCAAGGCACATCGGCCCGTTCCTCTTCACGTGTGGTCATTATCGTCCACTTCAGGGGTTATGGGAAGCCCTTCGCGGATCCAGGCGGTCAGGGCGTCGCACAGGACGGAAATGCGTCATGTCGATATGAGCTATGAGCGATGAGCTGTGGGCTGTGAGCCAGAGAACCAGTCATTCAAGTTGTTCTGGTTAATGGCTTGGTGTGAGGCGGATTCGTTGCAGCATCTTGGAGGTGGGCACACGGAAGCATGTCGATGTCCGCGCGGTTGGCGATCGGGGGCCAAGCTGAATCGCGCACTCGAGTGTTCGAGGTTGCGCGTTGATGGGCTTGGGATCGGAGACGTGCCGGACGGGCCGACAGCATGCAACTGACGCTGCACAAAGTGCGGATGCTGTGAAAAACGGTTTCTTGACACGCGCGCAGCAACTTGATATCAGGAGCAATCCGCGCCCGTAGGTGGCGACGGCCCAGTAATGGCCGAGACTTGCGCGAACCTCGGCGCGGGCTGTGTCGTAGCAAGCTGTCGCGAGAAACCCAGAACCGTGTCGTGAGGGCGCTGCGGCGGCCGATTCAAGCCAAGTTCTTACACTGACAAAAGTTACGATGATTGCGGAGAGCCCGTGGGGCGGTGGGCTCAGGAGGGTTCCGTTGGAACCGGCGAGAAACCGCACTGTGATCAGCGAGGAATCTGATGATTGAAGTCAAGAACCTGACCAAATCGTATGGCCCGGTTTTGGCCGTGGACAACATCTCCTTCAAGGTCGAGGCCGGGGAGATCGTCGGCTTCCTGGGACCCAACGGGGCAGGCAAGAGCACGACGCTGCGGATCCTCACCTGTTATCAGCCGGCGACTCGCGGCACGGCCCGGGTGGCGGGCTTCGACGTCTTCACCCAGTCGATGGAAGTTCGTCGCCGCATCGGTTATCTGCCCGAGGGCAATCCGCTGTACCCGGAAATGCGGGTTCGTGAGTATCTCAACTTCCGCGGCAAGCTCCGGGGGATGGACCGGTCGGAGCGTGAAGCGGGCATCAAACGGGTGAGCGACCGCTGCTGGTTGGGCGACTTCATCGATCGGCCCATTGGCCAGTTGTCCAAAGGTATGAGGCAGCGCGTGGGGTTAGCGGACGCGCTGCTGCACGATCCGGACGTAGTGGTGCTCGACGAGCCGACCGTTGGTCTGGACCCCAACCAAATTCGCGAGACTCGCCGGCTGATCACCGATCTGGCCAAACGTCACACCATCATTCTCAGTTCCCACATCCTGCCTGAAGTGGAAGCCGTCTGCGAGCGAATGATCATCATCGCCGGCGGCAGAATCCGAGCCAGCGGCTCGATCAGCCAGATTCGCGATCGGATCAAGGGAGCGTCGCGACTGATTGCCGAGATTCGCGGCCCCAAGCAGGAAATCGAATCGGCGATTTCTTCGCTCAACGGCGTGCGGCGGGTTGAAGGCCGAGCGGTCGACGGCTGGAATCGCCTGCACATCGACGGCGTTGAAGGCCAGGACGTCCGCGAGGAAATCAGCAGCCTGTGCGCCCGCAAGAACTGGGGCCTGCGCGAGCTGCGTTTGGAAGTGGGCAGCCTCGAAGAATTCTTCACGCAGATCACGGCCGAGGCAGCGACGGCGACCGCCTAAGACGCCAGGAGTCGCGATTCCCGCAATCGGCGGACCAAGACTTCACCCGTAGGGGAGACAAGACGGATTACCAATCTGATCGAGGATTACGGATATGTCAGCAGACATCCAGGTCAAGGCATCTGAAGTGGCCGTCGCCAGCCCGCCCCGCGAGGCGGCGTCGGCGGGGCATGGGGGCGGGACCCTCAACGCGGCGGCGGTGATCGCACAGCGGGAACTGTGCTCGCTGTTCTACCTGCCCATCGCGTACGTGGTCGGGTTCATCTTCCTGTTGCTCACGGGGTATTACTTCGTTTCCGAGACGCTGGTGCCGGGCAACGAGGCGAGCATGCGGGTGTTGTTCGAGCGGATGGCCGGCGTGCTCGTCTTCGCGTTGCCGTTGCTCACCATGCGGTCCATCGCCGACGAGTTCTCCAGCGGGGCCATCGAGACGCTCATGACCGCGCCGGTCTCGGACGTGTCGGTCGTGGTGGGCAAGTTCTTCGGCGCGCTGCTGTTTTACGGATGCTTGCTGGTCGCCACGCTTCCGCACCTGTTCCTGCTGGGACGTTACGCCCCGACCATGGTGGGCAGCACGGTGTTCACGGGCTATGTGGGGATGATTCTGCTGGGCGGTTTGTTCCTGTCGATCGGGATCTTCGCCAGCAGTTGCACGCGGCACCAGCTCTTGGCGGCGGTGATCGCGATGGCCATTCTGGCCGTCTTCACGTTCGTGGTGGACTACGGGGCGGAATACGGCCGCCAGATGTGGCAGCGTGAGGTGTGTGCCTACCTGAACGTGTTCGGCCACTTCGCCGATTTCAGCAAGGGCATCCTGGATTCCAAGAGCATCATCTTCTTCGTGTCGGGCAGCGTGTTCTTCCTCTTCCTGGCCACCAAAGTGATGGAGTCTCGACGATGGCGGTAAACAACGAGACCACAATGACGAGTTCAACCAGCCGCCGGCTGTTCTTCGGCGCCAACCTACTCGTGGTCGTACTCCTGGCGTTCGTGGTGCTGGTTGGTGTGAATTACATCGGGCATCGCAAGAACATCCGCAAGGACCTGGCCGGCGGCCTGGCCGCGCATCGCGTGTCCGAGCGGACCAAGACCATTCTGGAGCAGTACCCGGGCGATCTGACGATCACCACGGTGTACACGTCGGACGAACCGGACTCCAACCGCAAGGAGTACCTGCCGCGACTCCAGGACTACCTGGCCGAGCTGGCTCAGACCAAGCGGAACGTCAAGGTGCAGCATCTGTACAGTGGCGAGCAGCGGTTCGAGCTGCGCAATCGCGTGCAGAGCAAGTTCGGCGAAGCGGCCGAGACCTACAAGCAGGTGGTGGACTCCACCGAGCGGGTTTGGGAACACCTGCAGCGCGTCATGGAGAGCGTGAAGGCTCAAGCCGACGAACAACTGAGAGCCAACTCGTGGCTGAGCCAGTTCACGACGATGGCCAACATTTCCGCCGTACTGGAGAAGGATCTGGAGGAGCTCGGTGAGGTCCGCCGCAGCGTGGATGACCTGGTGCGTGGCGAGGGCATTCCTCGTTACGAGGCGGCCAACACCGAGATCCGCAACGCCAACGACAAGTTCCGGCAGCACCTGGAAGAAACGCAGACCTGGATGCGCGAGACGGAGAAACTGGTGAAGGTGCTGAGCCAGGCCGACTCCGAGTTCGCAACCAAGTCGCGAGAGAACCTGGGCGTGATGCAGGGGCTGGTGCTGAATATGCGCAAGGCGGTGGGCGATCCGAACGATCGCGACGTCGCCGACCCGGTGGCTTTGATGAAGGAGTATGCCAAGTCGGCCAACGCCTTGTCTCGCTGGCTGTTCGATGAGTACAACCGGGTTAGCACCTTCATCAAAGAGAACCCGGGTCTCGAGCAGCATCCCAAATGGATCGTGCGGGTGCAGGTCGCCATCTTCGAGCAGAGCATGCCACTGCACGCACTCTTGCAGAGCACGGCCGAACAGTTGGGCGGCAGCGTCGAAGCGGTCCGCAAGATCGTGGCTGACGCGGGCAATGTGGACGAGCTGACGAAGAAGAACGTGGCCGTCCAGCTGCGGCAGAACGTCGCGCAGATCGAGAAGATGCTCAACGTATGGGCCACGAACGTCAACGCGGTCCTGGGTGAGGCGGGCAAGATCGACGAGTCGAGCAAAGCTTTCCTGGCCAACGGTGTGTCGGGCGAGCTGTTCGCGGCTCCCGTGCCCGCCACGCAGCCGGGCGGCGAATCCACCGAGACCAAGAGCATCATGGCCCAGTTGAGCGACTTGAACAGCCGGATCAACGAACTGCCCAAGCTCGAGCTGGACGAGGTGGCCGAGAAGATGAAGGAAGACAACATCGTGGTGGTCGAGACCGACACGGCGGTGCGGATCGTACCGTTCGACGAGGTCTGGCCCGCGGCCGCTCCCGACGCCGCATCCATGATGGAAGACCGAAGCAAGCTTCGCCGCGTGTTTGACGGCGACCGGGCGATCTCCTCGGCCATCAATACGCTGATAGCTTCGAAGAAGGTGGCCACGGTGATTCTGACGGCGTTCGAGACCGAGCCGCCGCCGCACATGCGGCAGATGCAGCGGTCGAACACCGGACCGATTGCGCTCAACCAGCTCAGCGTGTTGAAGACGCGGCTGGAGAAGGCGAACTTCGCGGTCAAGGAGTGGAATCTCGGGGCGTCGGGCGAGGATGCGAAGAAGGGGCCGCCCGCGCCGGAAGAGGGCACGAAGCCCATCTACATCTTCCTGCCGCCGGCGGACTCCACGCCGTCCAACCCGATGATGCCGCAGCAGGGTCCGCAGTTTGGGCCCGAGCAGATCGAGCAGGTGAAAAAGGTTCTGGCGGACGGCGGACGAGGCGTGTTCCTGGCCTTCTCCGACGCGATGCCGCGTCAGATGCCCTGGCAGCCGCCGCCGAGCTACGCCTATGCCGACATGCTGCGCGATGAGTGGGGCGTGGATGTGAGATTCGACTACCGCGTGATCCGCGGCGTTCGCGACAAGCAGCGTCCCGACCACTTCCACATCGACCTCTTGCAGTGGTCGTTCATGCCACTCAACCACTTCACCGACCATCCGATCGGCAAGCCGCTGAAGGCGCGCCGGCTGCTCATGGCCGAGGTGTGTCCGGTGGTGGCGACGGACAGCCTGCCCGAGGGCGTGAAGGTGTCGCCGGTGCTGGAAGTGCCGGCCAGTATCCAGGACGTCTGGGCGGATTCGGATCTGTCGCGGATTCTTGATGCGCTGCGGCAAGGCCAGCGTGACAGCTCGTTCACCAAGAGCGAAGCCGCGATGGAAAACGGCTTCTCGGTGATCGTCGCGAGCGAGAACGAGAAGACCAACAGCAAGGTGGTGGTGATGGGCATGGGCATCAGCTTCATCGATGCGTACGTGGCTCGGCCGGTGCCCCGGCTGGAGGCGCGCAAAGCGGTGACGCTGTCCACCGATCCGCCGCCGACCGAGAACCTCGACCTGGCGTTGAACACGATGTACTGGCTGGCGGATCAGCCGAACATGATCGCGGCCGGTCCGGCCCCGACTCCGCAGGTGGGGCCCATCACGAGTGCGGGTCAGCGCTCGGCATGGCTCATCTCGACGGGTTGGGCATTCGCGATACTTATCCTGGGCCTGGTTGTGATGTTTGTGCGGAGAAAGTAAACAGCCATGAACACGAAGACGACACTCGTTCTCGCTATCGTGGCGGCGGTCGTGGCCGGCTATCTCTTCCTGGTGGAAAAGCCCTGGGAGAGCAGGCAGGTCACCGAGGAGCCCAAGACCGCCGCCGTCGCCCTGTACGATCCCAAGCCGGCCGATGTCGATCGCGTGGAGCTGACGCGGCGGGACGGCAAGAAGCTCGTGTTTGCCAAGGACGCGGAAACCAAGGCCTGGAAGATGCTCGAGCCGATGGAGACGCCGGTGGTCGAGTACCAGGTCACGCAGATCATCAATCAGGTCAGCGACATCAAGTTTGACCGCCGCTACGGACCGAAGGATAAGGAGCGTCCGAGCGAGAAGGTGAGCGGGTTGGACAAGCCGATCGCCACCGTCCGTCTGTTCAGCGGCAACAAAGAGCTGGCCGCGGTGGTGGTTGGCTCGCAACTGCCGACGGGCAGGGGCAACTACGTCCGGGTGGCCGCGGAGGTCAAAACGAAGATCGACGGCAAGGAGCAGGCGATCACGCCGGAAGATGTGCTCGAGTCGGCGTCTGATCTGAGTACGGCGTTCACGGCCAAGCTCGAAACCTTCCGCGACAAGAACGTGCTGAAGTTCGATCTGGCCGACGTCAAGTCGATGAAGGTCGAGGGCGACCGCAACTACGTGCTGGTCAAGAGCGGTGACAACTGGGTGCTGGAATCGCCCATTCGGGCCCGGGCCGACAAGAACAAGGCGGAAAGCGTCGTGCGGTCGCTGACCAGTCTGTACGCGGCGGAGTTCAAGGTGGATTCGCCGGCGAGCTATGCTCCGTACCAGCTCGAGCCGGGCCGCCTGAAGATCACGGTCGAGACGGAAAAGACGATTCCGCCCAAGGCCAAGCCGGGCGATCCGGACACGCAGCCGGCCGACATCGAGCCGACCAAGAAGCAGATCACGTACGAGCTGGTGGTCGGCGGGCCGGTCGACGCGACGGCCAGGCAATACTTCGCGCGACTGGGCGACAAGCCGTGGGTGTTCTCGATCAACGAGTATACCTATAAGCAGTTGGCCACCGACGTGAGCGATCTGCAGGACAAGAAGCTGGCCTCGGTGGAGACGGCGAAGGTCAAGACCATCAAGGTCGACACGCCTGATGGCAGCATGATGCTGACGAAACAGGCCGACGGCAAATGGCTGGACGCCGATCAGGCGGCGGCCGACCAGGTGGCCGTGGATGACCTGCTCAAGGCGGTCAGCGAGCTGCAGGCGGAGAACTTCGTGGATCCGAAGACCGAGCTGATTCCCGTGAACTGGGATCAGCCGCGGGCGCGCGTGACGCTGACGCAGGAGGGCGACCTCAACCCGACGACCATTCTCGTCGGGCCGCCCAGTGCGAGCGGCAAGATGGTATTCGTGCGCAACGCAGCCGAGGATGCGGTGGCCGCGGTTCGCGAGGACGCGGTGGAGCAGTTGCTGGCCGGACCGGTGGCGTACCGCGACCGGCAGGTCATGCGCTTCGATCGTAGCCGCACGAGCCGCGTCGAGATCAGCCAGCCCGGCAAGGACACCGTGGTGCTCGTGCAGAAGAACCACGAGTGGTCGATGGCGGCGCCGGCCGAGGCTTCGGTCAATCGCGATGCCGTTCGCAACCTGATGCAGGACATTTCGAACCTGATGGCCAAGCGCGTGGTGGGATCGGGCGATCGGGCCCGCTTCGGGCTGGATGCTCCGGCGGTGACGCTGGCGGCTTACGTGGATCCGATCACGGATCCGAACGTGCAGGTGGTGGGCGAGACGGCGAGCACGCAACCTGCTGCCGCCACACAGCCCGCGGCAACCCGACCGGCGACCACGCGCCCCGGCAAGACGATTGCTGAGCAGATCAAGCAGATCGAGGAGTTGATCGAGTTCCAGAAGACCAACCCGCAAGAAAACCCGCTGGCCACGCAAATGCTGCATGAGCAACTGGCCAAGCTGCGGGCGGCGGAGACGCAGCCGGAGGGTGATGTCGCGTCGGCGAGCACGCAGCCGGCGGCGACTCCGGCCACCGGGCCCACGGTGCTGAAGCTGTACCTGGCCCAGAAGGACGGCAAAACCTACGCGGCCGTCGAGGACAAGGACCTGATCTACGAGATCGACGAGCAGGTTTTCAAGGACGCGTCGGCTGAGATGCACGACAGCCAGGTGACGCGGTTCGAGACCGATCAGGTGATCGAGGTGCGGTTCGTCGAAGGCGAGACTTCCACCACGTTGCGCAAGACGGGCGACGAGTGGAAGTATGCAGCCGACTCGGTCCTGCCCATCGACAAGGAGAAGGTCACCAAGGCCATCGACGAAGTGAAGGACGTTCGGACGCACCGGTACGTCAGCTACAAGGCGGACGATCTGGCTCGGTTCGGTCTGGACGTGCCGGCTCGCCGGTTCGCGGTCACGCTGGACGGCGGTCAGAGCACCGAGGTGCTGATCTCCGCCAACGGGCCGGATGACGATCCGGACAAGAGCGTGTACGCGGCTCTGGCCGGGACCGACAAGGTGTTCCTGCTGAAGTCCGAGCAGGTGACCAAGTTCAGCCGCAACGTGGAGGATTTTGAAAAGAGCAAGTGATAGATTGCTGTCAGCTGTCAGTGTCAGCTTTCAGCTTTCAGCTTTCAGCTATCAGCTCGCTCTCAGCTCTCAGCTGTGAGCTTTGAGCCCAAGCGTTCGCGGGCTGCGGCTGGACGGTTGTGAGAAACTCCGAAGATGATCAAGCACATGCCCATCCCGTCCCTGGGGTGGGCATGTGCCTTTGGGAGATCGGCCATGGACGATCCCATTCGGTTGACGGTTCTGTTCTCCGGGCATGTGCAGGGCGTCGGATTTCGGTACACGACGCGCAGCGTGGCCCGAGGCTATGCCGTGACGGGCTACGTGCGGAACCTGCCGGACGGGCGCGTCGAACTCGTGGCCGAAGGGACGCCGCCGGAAGTGCGGGCGTTTGTCGAGGCCGTCCAGCGGGAGATGGCCGGCTACGTTCGCGAGGCGAAGATCAGCGAGGAGCCGCCCACGGGGCAGTTTCCGGACTTTCAGATCCGGCACTGATCGACTCATCCGGTTGTGTCGGCGGACCGTCCGGCCGTGTTGGGATGGCCCTGACGCCGGGAGAGGCCATCCCGAAGCCCGCTCCGGGCTGGCTCCGGACGTTTTGTCTGGGGAGGGGACCCTCGATTGGGATCGTCGCCGGTCCGCGGCCCTTGCGTCCGGGCCGAGCTTTGCTAAAATGCGACGTTCTGTCTCCAAGTGAGTGAGATTGCTCTGAAGGAAAGGCCCCAATGCCGAAGCAGAAGACACACAAGGGAGTCGCCAAGCGAGTGCGGGTGACCGCCAAAGGCAAGGTCAAGCGGTCGAGGAAGGCCTTCACGGGCCACCTGATGAGCGGCCGGAACGCCAAGCGGCGTCGCCGCCTGCGGGCCGGGGGCGTGCTGCCCAAGGCCGAGGCCAAGGCCATCAAGGCCGCCCTGGGCATGTAAGACCAGGGGCGCTCTTGGTGCCGGCGAACTCTCGTAAACTGTGATTTGAGGGCCCGCCCGCCGGGGTGGGCCAGATGCCAGGAGAAGCGAAATGCCACGTGCGACTTTGGGCGCAGCAAGAGCCCGTCGAAAGCGGCGGTTGCGAGCCGCGACGAAAGGGTACTTCCTTTCGCGGAGCAAGCAGACACGGACCATGATTCCCGCGGTTCTGCGGGCGGGGATGAGCGCGTATCGTGATCGCCGTCGCAAGAAGCGAGAGTTCCGGTCGCTGTGGGTGATCCGTATCACAGCGGCCTGTCGGGCGCGTGGCGTGAGCTACTCGCGCTTCATGGCCGGCCTGCGGAACGCCTCGATCGCCCTGAACCGCAAGATGCTCAGCGAGCTCGCCGTGGCGGACGAAGCGGCGTTCGACAAGATTGTCGCGCTGGCCACGGCCTGATACGCCGCCGAGCCCGCTCGTCACGAAAGCGAACCGAACTCAAGCACGGCACGGATCGAACGATTTGTGCCGTGCTTGTTCTTGCGCGCTCCCACGCCGACCCTTCTCCCACAATGTCGACTCGCGATTTCTTGCGCGGTACCGCCGTTCGGGCGATCGGAGGGGCGTCTTACAGGTGCGGGTGGGCGTCAGGCGGTGCTGCGAAGCTGGCGGCGGCACTCACGGCAGACCCACTGGCCGGACTCGATGCGGTGGAGTGAACCGAGGCGGCCGCAGCCTTCGCACAACTCGACTCGTTTGGTCTTGGTGGCCAAGCCGACTTCCTCGTTGAGTTCGAGGATATCCTCCAGAAGGCGGACTTGGTTGGCGCTGTTGATGGTCCGGTCGCGTTGCATGGCCAGGAACTGGCCGACGGCTCCGAAGATCAGGAACGCCGCCAACCCCTGGCCGGCCACGGCGGCCGCGCCCAACAGCAGTTCTTGCGAGCTATACGGGCTCAGGGCATCGGCGAGCGGGCCGCCGAGCACGTACCCGTCACGCTGGGCCTCGGCCCGCAGCCACAGATAGCCGGCAGCTAGTAGCGAGAGCAGAAGGCAAAGGATGCCCAGAGCGTGCAGTCCGAAGACCAGGAAGCGGATGATGGGGTAATCTCGCTTCCGGGCAAGCCGCTTTTCGGGTGTGCGTCGTTGGGGGCCATCCACGGCGGGTATTGTACTCGACGGCCGGAAGAGGGGGAAGCGGGGGGACAGGAAGGCTGTGAGGCTTGAGACTTGAGACCTGAGGAGAACGGTCGGCTATCAGCTCTCAGCTGTCAGCTGTCAGCTTCCGGCTGGGGTGGGCTCGGGGCGTTCATTGGAGGCTGCGGGATGAGCGGGGCGCAACCGGTGGTTGATTTCATGCGGCGCAGCGGGTGGCAGTTCGTTGCGCGAGGCAGGCCGATCCGGTTTGCCGGCACGAACTGCTATTGCCAGATGATTCATCGCCGCACGGGCCACACGGGAGCGGACGACGTGCTCGATGCCATGGCGGCTCGCGGCATGAATTTGCTTCGCACGTGGGCGTTTCAGGACTGCGCGGAACGGCCGGGGGACTGCCTGCTCGGCGCGCCGGCCGAGAGACTGCCCGCCGGCAAGGAGCCGGTGGACTATGTGTGCGAGGAGACACTGGTCGCGCTGGATCGAACGATCGCGGCCGCCGCCGCTCGCGGCATCTACGTCGTGCTCACGCTGGTGAATAACTGGGACGATTTCGGCGGGATGAACCGCTGGACGCTCTGGCGATTTGGCCGCGGCGATCACGACGCCTTCTTCACCGATCCGACGATCCGTTGTTGGTACAAGTCGCTGGCGAACCTGTTGGTCGGGCGGGTGAACACGGTGACCGGCCGGGCCTACCGCGACGAGCCGGCGATCCTGACCTGGCAGTTGGCCAACGAGGCCCGGCTGGCCCGCGGTGGGGCGGACGGTACGGCGATCGACGCGTGGATCGCCGAGATGGCCGAGCACATAAAGGGCATCGATCCCAACCACATGGTGAGCACGGGCATCGAAGGGTTCTATGGCGGCTCGCACGCGGATCGCAACCCCGACGGCTGGATGGGCCGCTGCGGCACGGACTTCATCGACAACCACCGGCACGATGCGATCGACTTTGCGACCTGCCACGTCTGGCCGCAGAACTGGGGCTGGGATCCTATCGGCCGGCCGGCGGCAGCCATGCAGAAAGCATCGCGGTTCGTTCTGTGTCGTATATATGACGCTCAGGACGCGTTGGGCAAGCCGTTGCTCCTCGAGGAGTTCGGCATCCCTCGCGACAACGCAGGCCGAGGTCCCGGCGGACCGACCACCATCCGCGATCGCTTCTTCGCCGAGGCGTTCCTGGGGCCGGGCGAAGATTCGGCGCGGAACGATGGTGCGTTCGGCGGCTCGGCTGTGTGGAGCATCTTCGACGATGCCACGGCCGACTGGGATGATGGGAACGGCATCTTTCTGCCGCAGGATGCGAGCACCGACGCGTTGCTGACCGCCCACGCTCGCCGGATGACGCAGGGGTCGGCGCCACCGGTGGCGTGACGGCGGAAACGCGAACCCCGACGCGGCGAATGGGCGAGGCGGCGACGCGGCGATGACGGGCGGATTTCACCCAAGCTTGAGGCAGGTCCTATAACAGCCGCCCCTTCGGATCGGAAGCCGACCGTGGCCGCTATGGGTGGACGGAGAAGCGGTCGGCGAGATAGAGCTCGCCGTCAATGCCTCGCAGCTTGTGCATGAGGATGAGCTTGCCGCGCCCCTCGTCCACGGTGAGCAGCGGTTCGAGTGGCCCGCCGACGTTCATAATGGCCGTCGATCGCGCGTCACGCGTATCCCACTGCCGGCGCGAATTCCCGGCGCTGAACGTGGTCCCGCCGTTGCCCTGCAGCGTGACCGATTCCCAGCGGTACTCCCCTTCGGGTAGCAGGACCACCGATTCGGGGGATTCGAGTAGGATCTTCCCGTGGTTCCGGCGATCGAGCACGAGACGCTTGATGCCCTTGCCAGTGAGGTGCAATTCGCCCTGGGAGGCCGCGGCATTCCCTCGCGCGGACGGCAATGCCGGGCCGCCTGCCCGAACGAGACGCTGGCGGAGAGGAGCACGAAGCCAACGGGAAGGATTCGGGCCGCGATGACATTGGCCGAAATGGGTATACTGGCAATTCTGATCTCTCGGGGCGGGGCGTCAAGAATAGGCTTGAGTCCTGAGACTTGAGGGATGAGGGGCGTGCGTTCGGCGATCAGCTGGCAGCTGTCGGCTGTCAGCAAACAGGGACGGGACAACGAGTTTCGGATGGTATCGGGCGGGGGCAGAATTCCGCCTTCGGGTGGCTCATAGCTCAAAGCTCAGAGCTCACAGCTATTTCAGGGGCTTGACAGCGGCGGCGCGGGACGGGTATATAGGTCTATGGCCACGGAAACCCCCACATTTACGTCGATTCCCAACCCCAAGGAAGTGTTTGCCAACAAGATCGTGAGCGAAGGCATCACGTTTGACGACGTGCTGCTGTTGCCCGCGCGGTCGTCGGTCGTGCCGCGGGTCGCGGACGTGAGTACGCGACTCACGCGGAACATCCAGATCAACATCCCGCTGTTGTCGGCCCCCATGGACACGGTGACGGAGTCGGCCCTGGCCATCGCGCTGGCCCAGGAAGGCGGCATCGGGATCATCCACAAGAATCTGTCGATCGAGGCCCAGACGCGGGAGGTGTACAAGGTCAAGCGGTCGGAATCCGGCGTGATCCTCGACCCGATCACGCTGCGGCCGTCGGATCCGGTCAGCCGGGCCCGCGAGGTGATGGGGCTGCACAACGTCTCGGGCGTGCCCATCACGGTCGAGGGCAACAAGGTGGTCGGCATCCTGACGCGGCGGGATCTGAAGTTCCTGCCCGCCGACGACACCCGCCGTATCGAGCAGGTGATGACCAAGACCAACCTGGTGACGGCCCCGCCCGACACGACGCTGGAAGAGGCCGAAAAGATCCTCCACCGGCACAAGGTCGAAAAGCTGCTGCTGGTGGACGCGGATGGGCGGCTCGCGGGTCTGATCACGATTCGCGACATCGAGCGCAGCCGCACGTACCCGACGAGTTGCAAAGACGCCCGCGGGCGCCTGCGGGTCGGGGCGGCGGTGAGCGTGCACGACTACGAGCGGGTGGAGGCGCTGATCGCCAACGACGTGGACGTGATCGTTGTCGATTCCGCGCACGGTCACAGCGAGAACGTGCTGGAGACGGTGCGAAACATCCGCAAGAAGTACAACATCGACCTCATTGCGGGCAACGTGGCCACGGCGGCGGGGGCGGCCGACCTCATCGACGCGGGCGTGGACGGCGTGAAAGTCGGCATCGGGCCGGGCTCCATCTGCACGACGCGGGTGGTCTCGGGCGTGGGGGTGCCGCAGATCACCGCGATCCTGGACACGGTTCCGGTGGCCGAGGCGGCAGGCGTGCCGGTCATCGCCGACGGCGGGATCCGCTTCTCGGGCGATATCACCAAGGCCATTGCCGCCGGTGCCAGTTCGGTTATGATGGGCTCGCTGTTTGCCGGCCTGGACGAATCGCCCGGTCAACTGGTGATCTGGAAAGGGCGTCGGTTCAAAGAATACCGGGGAATGGGCTCGCTCGGGGCCATGGTCAAGGGCAGCGCCGAGCGGTACGGTCAATCGAGCCAGACTGAGCAGGACAAGCTCGTGCCCGAAGGCGTGGAGGGCCGAGTGCCCTATCGCGGGCCGCTGTCCGAGTTCGTGTATCAGCTGATCGGCGGCTTGCGGGCCGGGATGGGGTACTGCGGGACGCGGACGATCCAGGAACTGCGGCAGTACGGTCGATTTGTGCGGATTTCTTCGGCGAGCGTGGTGGAGAACCACCCGCACAACATCGTGATTGTCCGCGAAGCCCCGAACTACGCCGGTGATTCCCACATGGAGCAGTAGGATGGAGCGGCTGCGTCGTTCAAATCTCGCCGGGGGCGCAGGGAGGCTGATGCCCGGTGTGGTCCTGTCGGCTTGGGTGCTGTCGGGGCTGCTACTGGCCGGCTGCAACGAGCCGCCGGCAGTGAACCCGTGGCGAGACGATTCCATCCCATCGAGCGCTTATGGAACGTCGAGCAGCGACATCGTGCTGGCGGCGCAGAAGGAGCCGGTCGTTCGTGTGCGAGAGGTGCCGCCCACGCCGGGGCCGGTGGTGAATGCCCAGGTCCCGCACTATCCGCTGTGGTGGGAAGATCCTTTTGAAGACCAGGGCGACGGCAACGATGAGTTCGCCTGGACTTGGCAGGATTATTTCACCATGCCCTATGGCTTCGCCCGTTTCGCCCTCAATACCGTGGCGGTGCCGGTCAGTGCGGTGGTGACGCCGCCGTGGGTTTCGATGGTCAGCGACGGGTGCGTGGAGGGTGTCCACGACGCCCAGCGAGGCATTTCGCCCGATCCCGTGGCCGGCCCGGAGGATTTCGTGCAAGGGCCGGGAGAGGTCGCCGAGCCGCCGCTTCAGCCTGTGCCGCCTGCGGAACTGCCGGCCGAACCAGGATGAAAAGAGCCCGGAGAGCCGCCGGAAATCGCGTAATTTGTGTTCGTTTGACCCTTTGCCCGCCGAATTCGTATAATAACGGGCTACGGCATCTGCCGTTTGAAGTCGAGCTGCGCTAGCCTGGATTCGAGTACGAGTCGAGGTTGAACCGGCTGACCCTCCGAGGAGTAATCAGAATGAGTTTGCCAATTCACAGTCTCGCCTTCTCTCTGCCGGGCGGTGCGGAATGGGTCATCATCGCCATCATCGGCCTGCTCTTGTTCGGCAAGCGCCTGCCCGAGGTGGGCAAGTCGTTGGGCCAGAGCATCGTGGAATTCAAGAAGGGGCTGCAGGGCGTCGAGCGCGACATCAACAACGCGGTCGAGGCCGATCAGAAAGAGATGTTGCCTCCGCCGCAGGCTCACAGCGCCGATACCGGCAGTTCGGTCTCGCAGAACAACAAGGTGTCCTGAGGCCGGTCGTTCGGTTTCAGCGAGTCTTTTGTGAACGGCAGGTGGTCCGCCGTCGATGAAGACCGTGAGCCACCTGCCGTTGTGCTGCGCGTTTCGGTCCGACCTCTCCCATCTCTCGCCCCGATGTCTTCAGCGGCTTTGCCGAACAGGGCAGGTTAGACTTCCAAGGCCTTGTCCTCGACGCAATGGTCGGCGATCTCGACGCCGGCCGACGTCAGGCGGAACCAGCGCTTGCGGTAGGGGGTGATCCGCGCGTCGGCTTCACTGTCGGCGATGATGCGCTGGACGTACCCCTTCTCGCAGAGGTAGGCCAGGTCTTTCTTGAGCTGGTCCCACTCCAGCTGGGGGAAGATGGCCAACAGTGAGCGCAGGATTTGGTCGCCCTGTAGAGCCGCGGGATAGAGCATCTTGAGGGCGACCAGGACTTCGTTGCGCACGCGCTTGATCTGTCGGGCGGTGAATGGGGCGTTCATGGCAGGGCTCCGCGAGAGTGACGAATGACGAAATCAGAATGACGAAAGAAGCCAGAATGACGAAATCCGAATGACGAATGGCCATTCGGCGTAACCGGCGTCAGGCTGGGGCATCACATCGATCATCTCGCGCGGCGCGGACGGCGGCGATACGGCCGGCGAGCTCGAGGATGGACGCGGTCATGCGGCCCAGCTCGGCGGCGATGTTCTGGCCGGTCTCCAGCTCGCTCTGGATGCGGATCACCATCTGCGTGAGCCGTTCGAGATTCTGTCGGGCGAGCATGGACTCGCGGACCCATTCTTCCTTGGTGGCGAACTCACGGTCGAGGTCGGCCGTCGAACGCAGCAGGTCACGGATGGAGATCTCGATCTGCTCGATGCGATGCGAGACGCCGGCCAGTGAATGGGTCTGGTGCTCGCGAATGGCCCGCAGGTAGAGCGTGATCATGACCAGCGGCACGCCGACCAGCGGCGAGAGCGCGCCCACGATGACTCCGATCTGTTCCCAGTTCATGGCAACGTCCCGAGTGAGGCGTGGAAGCAACGAAACGCCGGCTTTGCGGTTTTGTCACGGTATCAGCCGGACCACGATCTCGTTGATGAGCCGCAAGAGCCGATTGGCGGTGTCCACGCGAATGAGCCCGTCGGTGAGGGCTTGGCGAAAGGCCTCAACGGCGGGGGCGTCGGCCAGCGAGACTGCCGCGGTGCGGCGCGGCTCGTCGTTGAGGACGGCAGAGATCGCGTCGTTGCGCTGCGTCTCGAGCGATCGCGCGCCCAACCGGCTCTCCAGCGTCGTCAACAACTCGTCAAGTATCTGCGTACTGGATTGGTCACTCATTGTGTGTCACCTCTCGGTCGATTCGCCACGACAGCGGAACCGGCTTGAGCCCGCCGCTGGTTTTCGATCCACCGGTCGATGTAGCGCCGCACTTCGTCGCGCAGGCTCAGGCTTTCGAGGGCGAGCTTCTGCAATCCGCCCGCGACTTCACGAAGGACCGCGACGTTGCCCATGGCCGCCGATCGCCGCTGCCATGCGGTCTCGCGGTCGTCGCGGATTCTTCGCAGCGCGGCCTGAAACTCCTTGACGTCGGCCTGCAGTGCATCGGGATCGTTTCCGGCTGCCTGCACGCGGGCGACGAACGCGGCCACCGTCGCGTCCTCGCGTGTGTCGTCACAGCGTGTGACGTCGCGGTGGTACTCGTCGACGATCTGCTGCATCTGGTCGGCCACGGCGGACAGTGCGTCGCTGGCGGCCAACTCCACGCCGGCATCACCGCCGCAACCGTACATGCAAGCCAGGAATGTCGTTACGAAGAGAAGGCGCGACATGGTTTGCCCTCGTGCTGAAGAGTCAGAGGCGGACAAGTACTGTCACTTATTTGGCGCTACGCTCGTGCGTTGGATGCTCACGGGCGTGCGAGCCTGGCCGGCGTCCTCGTGGGCGATGCCCAGAATGACGGCGGCACCGACGCCCAGGATCGTAAAGACCATCTCTTCGCTCACGCCCAGGCCATACTGGCCGGCGTAGGCTGCCAGGACGGTCGCCAGCGCGACGCGCACTTTCCTCGAGGCGAGCGGAGCGATGATTCGACGCAGGATGGCGTTCATTGTATGTTCCCCCGGTTTGTTGGATTGTCGGAAATGCATCCCGGCCGCTCGCGCGGCTGCGGGGTTGCGGTTCAACGTTGCGACGCCCGCGCCCTGGCCGGGGCAGCCCCCCGCGCTGCCCCGGCGGCTGCGTCGCACCCCAATGGTTCGTGCGTCTGCATGCCCTTTTCGATCAGATCCCAACCGGCCTCATCAGCGGCCCAGAGGTAGTACACGGGCTCCGAGCCGATCAATTGACGGAACGTGCGAGCCAGATCGGCGGGCGTCTGGTGCGAAAGCTTCTCTTCAGAATTGCATGAGGTGGCGCGATACCAACTCAGCACGCAACGGGCCACGATCCGCCGCACAGCCGGTCGGCGGCAAACTTGCGAGACGAAGTCCGTGCTCAGTGGATCGATGCCCGCGGCGCGAAGTTGAGCGAGCGATGCGTCGCGGATGGCCGGCGGCTCGCACACGCCGATCCGCCGCATGCCGGCCTTTTCGAAGATCGGGTTGATCGCGCCCATGGCCGCGAGGCATTCGACGAATCGCGTGCCTACCAGCGGCAGCGTGCGGCGGACGAACCAGTGGCCGAGGCCGCAGCCGCGGATGTCGGGGTGGATGACCAGTCGCTTGAGCACGCGGAGTTCCTGATTGAGACGCCGGGCTTGCCGGCTGAACGCGTGGCGAGTCACGCGGTTGCGCAGCTTGAGCTCCAGAGCCGGATGCGCGTACACCACCACGCCCAACGACGGTCCGTCGAGTCCTTCACGGCAGACGAAGACCTTGTCCACGAACCCGACCTGACCTCGCTGGCGATAGTGCATGGAAGAAAAGGCAGCGTAATCAGCCAGCGTTCCGCGCTGAATGCGCAGCTGACGTGCGAAGGAGATGGAGCGCGGCAACCGGGCAGCGGTTGGCGTTTCAACCTGCGGTGTGGGGCCGCCGAGACGCACGATCGTGTCGGGCGCGAGATCTTCTTCGAGGTCGTTCTGGCTGGTGGCCACGACGAGCGCGAGTCGTTCGCGGGTGACCAGCTTGCGCAAGTTGAACGCCAGCGCCTTGGCCAGCCGCCGGTGCAGAATGGCCGCGAACTCGTCGCAGAGCAGTGGGACCACGCGCTGATGCGGGCACTCATCGTCCGGACCAAGAAGGGCGGAGCTTGCTGTCGCCCAGCGGTCGCGACGATTTAGCGAGACGGCACGGGCCAGCCTCGCCCGGAACTGCTCGCCATCCGAGAGTTGGGAGAACCGGCGGATCCACAACATGGGTTCGCCCAATCCGCATGCGGTGAGGATGCCGAGAGCTTCGTCGATCGGGCGCGTGGGGGCGACGGCGTCAACCACGGCCACGTCGCAGGGAAACTGGATGTTGTGCACGAGCCGGGCGGTGGTGTATCGACGAGCGATGGCAGACAGCAGGACGGACTTGCCGGCACCACTGGGGCCGGTGATCAGCGTGATGGTGCCGGGCCGGATCTTCAGTTGCAGGCCGGCGGCGATCACGCGGGCGGGCACGCTGAGCGGCACGCCGAATCGCAACCCGATCTCCACCAGACGCGGCGAGGCTGGGGCGGCTTCGGCCGGTATCGATGCATCCAGGCAAGTCACTCCCTGTGAATCCGCCCAGTCGGTCTGAGCCTCTCTGCTTGGCATTGGTTCCTTCCCCAGGTGACCGGCGGCTCTGGTCCCAGGTGAGCGGGACCAGGACCCGCTCGGAGTGATACCGAACATCTGCCTAACATATACACCGTGCCGCCCAGGCTGGCAAGTAAAAAATCGCAATAAAGAGCCATATATATCCAAGATGCCGCCGAAGCAGGGCTTATGTGCTCGCACAATGGGGAACTGCCCGATTGTGGAATGGCCATCCAGGCAGGATGATCGGCGTGCCTGTGTCAAGTGGGTTGTGAGCGTTGAAACGGGGACGAATGTAAATATGTAAATAACGGCAAGTTCGGATTCGGCGCGCGGTTTCCCCCGTCACTTCACAGCGCGAGCTGACCCCAACAAAAACGGCTGACGAAGAAACGACAGCGTGTTACAATGCAACCACTCATGCACTCGGTCTGGCACCTTCGGTCCCGACAGCGATTGTTGCTTCTGTATGCCGGTATCACGTCGGCAGCAGCGGTCGTGATCGCCTGCGCGTTGCCGGGCCAAACCCTCGGCGTCGTGTGTATGGCGGTGGTCGGCGCGGGTTCGGCTTGGCTGGTCGCCCGTCTGGGGGTGGGGCGGTTGCGCCGGCGTCTTCACGCACTGCGGGAAGTGACGGATGCCTTGGGACGCGGCGCGCTGATCGAGCACTTGGAATCGCTTCCTAACGATGATTGCGTCAAGCTGGCCGAATCGGTGGATCGCCTGGCGGCCCAGGTGCGACGCATCGTCGAAGAGCGGGAGCAACTGCGGCAGCGGCTGACGCGGAGCGAGAAGCTGGCCGTCATCGGCGAGCTGGCCGCCACCGTGGCTCACGAAGTGAACAATCCGCTCGACGGGTTGCAGAACAGTATTCGCATCATTCGCCGGCGGGCGGGCGGTGATCCGCAGACGCGCGAGTTGCTGGCCATGATGGAGCAGGGGCTGGCCCGCATCGAGAAAACCGTGCGGCGGCTGCTAAGCATGTCGCGCGACGAGCCGATCCAGCCCGTGCCCACGCCGGCGGAAGACATCGTGGATGATGCGGTGATGTTCGTGCAGCCGCGGTTGAACCGCTACGGCATACGGCTGGTCCGCGATTTCGCGCTCGAGCCGGTGGTCGTCCAGGCCGATGGCGTTCATATGGCACAGGTGCTGATCAACCTGATGATCAACGCCGCCGACGCCATGAAAGACACGGGTGGTCAGCTCACCGTGCGTTGCCGGCGCGCCGACGTCCCGGGCAAGGCCTGGCTTGAGGTGATCGACACCGGCTGCGGCATCGAGGCCCGTCATCTGCCGCACATTTTCGAGCCGTTCTACTCGACCAAGGGCAAAGGCGCGGGTACCGGGCTGGGCCTGTCGGTGGTGGCCCGCGTCGTCGAGGCGCATCACGGACGCATCGACGTGCGGACCGCGCCGGGCGAGGGCACGTGCTTTCGTTTGGAGCTGCCTGCGGTCGTGCCGGCGCCAGACGATTCACTTCTGGAAGCCAAGCGCGAAGAAGCCAGCGTGCATGGCGCCCGCCCCGTTCGGGTAGGCGCCGTCTCCTCCTAGCCGGTGTGATGAGGGAACGCCATGCCCATTTTGGTGCAGGCATCCTGCCTGCATGTGCACGCTGGAAGCGTGCACCACAAGAACGCGATGAAGGCAATTGACCTTGACGTGATCGGCGTTGAGACTGCTGACGAGTATCGCCTCATCCTTACCTTCGAAGGCGGAGACAGACGTGAGTTGGATGTCTCGCGGGTTATCTCTTTCACTGGAGTGTTTGAGCCACTCTCAGACCCGGAGTTCTTCCGTCAGGTTCAGGTCGATCCGGATGTTGGCACGATCGTGTGGCCCAACGGGGCGGACATGGCGCCGGAAACGCTGATGGATGAAAGTCGGCCGCTGGTCAGTCCCGCCGATTGAAAACCCGAAGCCTCGCTTCCGGCTCATAGCTCATAGTTTTTTTCAAAACCCCGTCCGTTTGAACTGCCGCTCGAGATCGGCCACGGTGAGGCGCAGGGACGTCGGACGGCCGTGCGGGCAATTGGTCGAGCGTTCGACCTTGGGACGGTGGGCCATGAGAGCGGCAATCTCTTCCTGGCTGAGCGGGTCGCCGGCCTTGACTGCGGCCTTGCAGGCCATCATGGCCAGTAGGTCGTTGGTGAGCAGTTCGGTGGAGGCGGGGGCCTGACGATCGGCGAGCCGGTCGAGCATGTCACGGACGAACTCGCGGGTGCGCTCAGGCTTGAGCACCGAAGGGGCGGCGTGGATGGCGATGGCCCCGGGGCCGTAGGCGGTTAGTTCCAGGCCGAGCTGGCGAAGCGTGTCCTCGTGCGATTCAATGACCGCGACTTGGTCGGGCGACACGTCCACGATCTCGGGCAATAGCAGACGCTGCGACTCGAGCGGGCCCTGCGAGAACTCCTTGGAGAGCTGCTCGAAGAGGATGCGCTCGTGCAGCGCGTGCTGATCGATGATCATGAGCCCGTCGCGGGTCTCGGCCACCAGGTAGCAGCGATGGAGCTGGATGACGCTGTCGGGATTCACGGCGTCGATGGAATCGCCGGGAATGGGCTCGGCATCGTCGAGGAGACTGGGTTGAATCGTACCAGGCGCGGGTAGCGGAGCCCGGGGAGTGGCAGCGTATCCGGAGGCGCGACCTCGCTCACTGCTGCCAGAGCTTGTCCCCACGGAGCCGGCGGCGTAGGGGCGATCCTCTTCGCGGCTGGTACCGTAGCCGCGCGAGGCGCGGTCGGCGCCGGTGACCGGCCGGGCCCGCTTGAAGAACTCGGCCATGGACTCGCGGATCCGGCGGCGACGGGCTTCGGCATCTTCGTCGTCGGCGTCAAGCCCAGCGTTGCTTGCGTTCGACAGGTTGGTGGCTGCTCCCTCAGGCGAGGCCCCCGTGGCCGCACCCGGCTCGGCATCACTCCCATCGTCGGGCAGCGCGTTGGCCGGTGAATCGGATTCCGATCGCGCCAGGCTCAACGTGGGCGTGAAGTCGGCGTTGAGGAACCGGTCGCGCAGCGCGGACAGCACCTGCGAATAGAGCATATTGGAGTCGCGCCAGCGGACCTCGGACTTGGTCGGATGGACGTTGACGTCCACGTTGGCCGGATCGATGGTCAGGGCCAGGAAGAAAACCGGATGGCGGTTGGGGTCCATCAGACCGCGGTAGGCTTCCTTGACGGCGTGCGAGACGAATCGGTCACGGATGAATCGGCCGTTGAGGAACAGGTACTGCCACTTGGCCGCCGACCGGCTGTGCGTAGGCGGCGCGACGTACCCGTTGATGCGCAAGCCACGCTCTTCGCGCGAGATCTCGATGAGTGCGTCGGCCATCTCCCGGCCGTAGAAATCGCCGATCCGCGAGCGCATGGCTTCGGCCGGCCGTAGGTGATGGACGAGTCGCCCGTTGTGCGTGAGGCGGAACTCGATCCGCGTGTGCACGAGGGCGATGCGGGCCAGCTGCTCCGTGATGTGGCCGATCTCGGTCTGAGCCGTCCGCAGGAACTTCTGACGGGCGGGCACGTTGAAGAACAACTGGCGGACCTCGACCGTCGTGCCGGGCGGGCCGGAGCTGACACGAACGGGTTCGAGGGCGTCGCCGGCGATGCGGATCTCGTGAGCACAATCCGAGTCTCGTCGTCGCGAGACGATGCGGAGCTGCGACACCGCACCGATGCTGGGCAGAGCCTCGCCGCGGAAGCCCATGGTCTGGATGGCGAAGAGGTCCTCTTCGCGGCGGATCTTGCTGGTGGCGTGGGGACGGATGGACAACGCCAGGTCTTCGGGGTCCATGCCCGCGCCGTCATCCGTGATGCGGATGAGCTTCTGGCCGCCGTTCTCGACGGCGATCTCGATTCGGCTGGCGCCGGCGTCGATGCTGTTTTCGACGAGCTCCTTGACCACGCTGGCTGGCCTCTCGATCACCTCACCGGCGGCAATCTTGTTGACGAGCAGGTCGGGTAATACTTGGATTTGGGGCATGAGCTGTCCGTTCGTCCCTTTCACTGAAAACCGAAGAGCCGCATCAGACGCTTCGGGCGACTCCGCCTGTCATGATACCGTCTCGAGTCTGCCTTTGAGTAGTCCTCCCGATTTCCAGTCCCGACTGTAGATCTCGCCGTTCGACAAGGCAACGGCTATCAGCGGCTGACCGCCGAGAACGGACCGGTGTGTGATCCGGAAGCTGCGCGTGTCCAGGGCGACCACGTTGCCGCTGAAAGGTCTGGCCACCACGCACAGCGTTTCGTCCGGAATGAAGGCATAGCTTCCCATGAACTGCATCGTGTCCTGCGCCAGGGCCTGGATCAAGAGCTTGTCACGCACCTGCCAATCGTCGGGGTCGATTCACATACACCGTCGGGAGATGTTTCCAGACGGTGAGATCCGCTTCGAAACGCCATCCGGAAGGCTCGACTACAAGCCGGGACAGGATCGTTGCAGGATCGGTGAATGCGTGAGCGGTGATGCAGAGCCTGGCGCCTTGGTAGTGGTGTTGTACCGCAAAGTAGCCATCTTTGCCCGCATGCAGACTGAGATATCTCGCGTCCGAAATCCGCTGCGTGATGAGGTGGTCGTCGGCTGTCCTGAGGATCCACAAGCAGGCATCATCCGTCCACCCGATGGAGGAGACGATCACATCTTGGCGTGGTGAAAGAATCATCTTTTCGCGTTTCGGACTGAGCGGTTGTCGGGGGGCTCGAAGCGCGAACCGTCACGTTTCGAGTCGCCCGCTACCCGATCACCTCGACACCCACCGCCTTCGCCGCGCTGCGGAGTTCATCGTTCAGCGACGCCAACGGTAGCTGTCGCCGCAGCGCTAGATCGAGATAGACCGCATCGCGGCTGCTCAGCCGATGCGCGCGGCACAGCGACAGAATCTGCGTGAACGCCCGGCCGGGGGCTTGGTCATCCACGTGCAGTTGGAGATCCTCAACGAGCGCGATGAAGCCGGCCACCTGCGCAGGCGTCAGTCGTCCCTTCCGCTCCGCGACCGCCAGCAGGTGCGTGACTTCGAGATACCAGCCGGCGGGCACCACCGCGGACTCGGCTTCCATTCGGTCGAGGAGGGCGTCGATGGCCGGCGTGGACGCTTCGGGAAAGCACCAGGCCGCGGCCACCGAGGCATCCATGACGAAGCCGGGCGTCATAGGCGGCCCTCTGCGGTCAGGTCTTGAAGCTTCAGCCCCTTCAACTTGATCTCCGTGGTCGTTTTTCGCCATCGACGGATGGCGGCGCGTCGCTGTTCGGCGGTGACCGATTTGCGGACGGGGACCAGCTTGGCGATGGGCCGGCCATGACGGGTGATGATGAGTTCCTCGCCTTTCTCGACCCGTTCGAGCAGTTCAGACAGCCGAGTCTTGGCGTCGTAGGCCCCAATCACGCTGGCTGGGTCGGGCACGAGCATGGATTCACCGGTGCTCTCGAAAAACTGGTCTACGACTAGTCTATTTTCGCGGATCGATTGTGTCAAAGCCGGTCTTTTCGGATGCCGGCCGGCCTAACTAGAATGAGTTAGCCTCACTCAGGAGAACGGGACGGTTTTTGTTCGCCTCTTTGGAGACCGCGGCGCGGCGAGTATAATATTCCGCCTCAACGAGGGTCAACGAAATCCGGCCTGGTCGGGGGGATCGGGCTGTGAGTTCTCGCGTGGCCGCTAATCCCGCCTTCAAGTGGGAGTTACCGCTTTCGAAGCTTTGGGTGCAGTTGTGTCCAACCCCGTCGCGGGCCGGGGTGGGAGATCCTGTAAGGGTAACGAATTTGGAAAACCTGAATATCCGGAATGTGGCGATCATCGCCCACGTCGATCACGGCAAGACGACGCTGGTGGACCAGATGCTGCGGCAGTGCGGCCAGTTCCGCGACAGCGAGCTGAAGGGTGAATGCATCCTGGACTCCAATGACCTGGAGCGCGAGCGGGGGATCACCATTCTGGCCAAGAACATCGCCATTCACTACCGCGGCGTGAAGATCAACCTGATCGACACGCCCGGTCACGCGGACTTCGGCGGCGAGGTTGAGCGGGTGTTGAAGATGGCCGACGGATGCCTCCTGCTGGTCGACGCGTTCGAAGGCCCCATGCCGCAGACGCGCTTCGTGCTGCAGAAGGCGCTCGAGTATGGGTTGCGCCCGGTGGTGGTGATCAACAAGGTGGACCGGCCCGATGCCCGGCCGCTCGACGTGTTGGACGAGGTCATCGATCTGTTCATCGAACTGGGGGCCGACGAGCACATGCTGGAGTTCCCGACGATCTACGCGTCGGGGGCGCAGGGTTATGCCTCGTTGCGTCCGGGGGAGAACCCGGGCAACATCCGCGTGTTGTTCGACGCCATTCTCGAACAGGTGCCGCCGCCCAAGGCCGACGAGACCGCGCCGCTGCAAATGCTGATCACGTCGCTGGATTACAGCGACTACGTTGGGCGGATCGGGATCGGACGTGTATTCGGCGGCATTCTAAAGGCGGGTCAGCAGGTTACGGTCATCCGCCGGGACGGCACGCAGTCCAAGGAGCAGGTGGGCGAGCTGTATCTGTTCGACCGCCTGGGCCGGATCAAGACGGACAAGGTGGTGGCGGGCGATATCTGCGCGGTGGTGGGGCTCGAGTCGGTGGACATCGGCAACACCGTCGCCTGCCCGGACAATCCCATGCCGCTGCCGACCATCACCATTGACGAACCCACGCTGCACATGACGTTCCGCGTGAACGACTCTCCGTTTGCCGGACGGTCGGGCAAGTTCCTGACGTCGCGCCATATTCGCGATCGGCTGGAGAAGGAGCTGCAGCACAACGTGGCGTTGCGGGTCGAGCCCGGCAACACGCCGGAAGAGTTTCACGTTTCCGGACGCGGCCTGCTGCACTTGTCGGTGCTCATCGAGAGCATGCGGCGGGAAGGGTACGAGCTGGCGGTGGGCAAGCCGAAGGTCATCTTTCGCGAGTCGGACGGCAAGAAGACCGAGCCTATCGAGCTGTGCTTCGTGGATGTACCCAACGAGTACATGGGGCCGGTGATGGAGATCATGGGCCAGCGTCGCGGCGTGTGCAATAAGGTGGAGAGCCGTGGCGAGTACACGCACATGGAGTTTACGGTGCCGGCTCGCGGCCTGATCGGCGTGCGGAATCGGCTGCTGACGGCGACCAACGGCACGGCCATCATGCACCACAATTTCTATCGGTACGAGGAGTTGCGGGGACACATTCCGGGCCGATCCGCCGGCGTGCTGATCGCCAGCGAATCGGGTCAGGTGACGGCGTACGCGTTGGACGCGCTGGCCAGTCGTGGCGTGATGTTCGTTCGGCCGACCGACCAGGTCTACGAGGGGATGATCGTCGGCGAGCACTGCAAGGACAATGACATCGAGGTGAACGTCTGCCGGGCCAAGAAGATGACGAATATTCGCGCGGCCTCGGCGGACAAGACGGTGGTGCTCAAGCCGCCGCGTGAGATGACGCTCGAGATGTGCCTGGAGTTCATCGAGGACGATGAACTGCTGGAGGTCACGCCGGACGCGCTGCGGCTGCGCAAGCGCATGTTGAAGGAATCCGATCGCAAGGCCGCCCGGCGCAAGGAGCAGCAGGTCGGCGCCTGAATAGTAGCTGTGAGCTATGAGCTGTGGGCTATGAGCCGAGCAGCAAAGGTTCTTTGCCCTCAGGGGTGGGTGACCCGCGTTCAAGATCTCTTCACGTAGATTGAACTTCGCGTTTTTCCAGCGAGCGGCGGGGCTTGCCCCCGCCGTTTCATTGCGCTGTCAGTTCGCGCCCTTTGCAAAGACCGACGTCGTCGCAGGATCCCGTGGCACTGAGTCCGCCGGGGCATGCTCGGCCGGTCGTGCTGGTTCGCGCCCGCAGGGCGTCAGCGAACCGGTCGGCGGCGCAGCAGGGCGGGCCGATCCATCCACGTTGGGTCTTGATAGACCGTGTCATGATATGGTCTCCTCCCCCCCTCGCTACTCTACGACAACCGGGGGTTGTGTTCAATTTAGCTGAATCAGCCGTGAGCTAGGAGCTGTGGGCTGTCAGCCAGACCTCTGGCGTACGTGTTTAGCGTGCAAGAGATGGACGTCGCTCGGTCCCGAAGGTTCGCGAAGTGACCAGAGATCGGTGCGGCTTCGCCCCGAAGGGGCGCGGGTTAGTAGCCGTGGGCGTAAGCCCACGGACTGCTGGCTCTACGAAGACTATCCCTAGGAGTTAGTACGGGCCTCGCACCGGCGGCTCACGCCGACGGCTATTGACCGGCGTCCCTACGAGGCGAGAAGGTGCCGCATACTAGACACGTTCATTCTGGCTCATAGCTGAAAGCTGACAGCTTGATCAGGTTATTCGGTCGCGGCGAATGACGAGTGCTGATCCACGGGGCCGGTCCGAAGAATCCGCCGATCGGCGGGGCGGCGGAGGTGATCTGCCGATTGAGTGCACGGACGGTCGGACTTCACGTCACAAGCCAATCACGCCAAGGGGGGTTGGGGCATGAGCGAACACGGGTCGGAGCGGGTGGTGGCAGCGTCTTCGGCCATCGTCGCCGGAGCGGCGGGGCGGGTGCTGATCGCGCCCTGGGGCCAGGTCCGCTCGGCGAACGGCGATTTCGTGCTGGACGCCGAGGCCGGCCGCATGGTGCTGGAGGCGTTCGAGGCTCACGGGACGGACGTGCCAGTGGACTACGAGCATCAGAGCCTGGGTGGCACGTACGCGGCACCCTCGGGCCTGGCACCGGCGGCCGGCTGGATCAAGGCGCTGCACGTGGTGGAGCCGCAGGACGACGCGGCGGATGGCGGCAGCCTGGAGCCGGGGCTCTATGCGGATGTGGAATGGACGGAGGCGGCCCGGGCCAAGCTCGAAGCCCGCGAGTATCGCTACCTGTCGCCCGTGGTCATCGTCCGTAAGCGGGATCGCCGCGTGGTGGCGTTGCACTCGGCCGCTCTGACCAACAAGCCGGCGATCGTCGGCATGCGACCCATCGTGAACAAAACGAGCGACGAGAGAACGGAGGAGCGGATGCACGAGCAGACGGTCACGAACGCAGCGGAGCCCGAAGGACTAGACAAGCGGCCGCCGCAGGCCGTGGATGATGCGGTCGAAGCTCTGCGGCTTCGCTTGGGGTTGGATTCCAGTAGCGACGGCGAAACGGTGATTCTCGCCGCCGAGCGACGGCTGACGGAGCTGATGACCGAGGCGAGCCGGCGCGAGGCGGAGGAGCGGGTCACCGCCGCCACGCGGGCGGGCAAGCTGATTCCCGTGCAGCGGGAGTGGGCCATGGCGCTGGCGTTGCGCGATCCGACCGGCTTCGACGAGTGGGCGGCGACCGCACCGGTGGTGGTGAGCCTCGGGCGAACGCAACCGCCCGAGGCGGCCGAGCCGTCGCGTCAGCGGGCCACCATCGTCGCGTCGGCGCGAGCGGCGTTTCGAGCCGAACCGGGCTTGGCGCTCATCACCGACGAGGAGGCGTGGGTGCGGACGGCGCTGCGGGACGCGGGGTTGAAGGAGGAAGACTGACGCGGCGACGCGGCGAGAGAGAAGACAGACGCACGACCAATGACGAAAGGATGACGACGCATGGCACTGTCAAGCAATCGGGAGCTGGATCGGTATGTGGATCAGGAGTTGAGGGCGTTGCCGGTGAAGGCGTCGACCCACATCTACAAGGGCGCGCTGGTGGGTATCCATGCCGCCACCGGCTGCGTCCGCGGCCTGGTGGCGGGGGACTCCTTCGCCGGCGTGGCCTACGAGGAGGCGGACAACAGCGCTGGCGCGGATGCGGCCATCTGCGTGCGGGTGTACACACAGGGCGACTTCGAACATCCGTTCACGTCGGCAGCCCGCACAAACAACGGAGCGGCCATCTACGCTTCGGACGATGCCACACTCACGCTGACCGCCACGAACAACAGCGCGGTGGGCCGGCAGATCGAGGCTCCCACGTCCGGCAAGATCGTGCTGAGGATCAAGAGTGTGTTTGGGCAATAGTCTGTTGTCAGTGGCCAGTTGTCAGTAGTCCGTTGTTGGGTCCGCGGTCCCTTGGTCAGTGGTGTAGGTGACTTGATCAGGTCGGTTTCCGCGACACGGATCCTTCACAACGAACAAGAGGAAAACGGCCCGACCGCTGACCACGGACCACGGACAACGGGCATTCTTGCGGTACGAACCATCCAATACCAATCGCAAACTCGAGGAGCATATACATGGCCGTCATCAATACCGGCTTGCTGACCAAAGGGCTGCGAAGTGAGTTTTTCGACCGGTTCGACAAGACCCCTACGCACTATCAGGACCTGGCCACCCGCATTCCGTCCACGTCGGACGCGGAGACGTACAAGTGGCTGGGCACCGTGCCGCGGATGCGGGAGTGGGGGACCGGGCGACTGGCCAAGGGACTGCGCACGGAGAGCTACTCGGTCGAGAACCTCAAGTATGAAACCACCATCGAAGTCGATCGCGACGAGATTGCCGACGACCGGACGGGCCAGATCCGCATCCGCGTGGGCGAGCTCGCCCAGCGGGCGGCCACGCACAAGGACTACCTGCTCGCCCAGTTGTTGATCAACGGGGCGACGGCCGGTCACAACAGCTACGACGGCGTCACCTTCTTCAGCAACGCTCACGTCTCCGGCAGCTCGGGATCGCAGAGCAACGACCTGACCTGTGCCGCGGCCGCTACCGACAACACGCCGACGACCGAAGAGTTCAAGACCGCTCTCAAGCAGGCCATCGCTCAGATGCTCACGTTCAAGGACGACCAGGGCGAGCCGTTGCCACTGAACATGGGAGGCCTGGTTTGCGTCGTGCCGCCGACCATGCTGTTCACGGCCATGGAAGCGGTGAACGCGTCGGTGATCAATCAGACGTCGAACGTCATGGCCGGCGTCGCCCGCGTGATCGCATTGCCGTGGCTGACGACGGCTACCACCTGGTATCTGCTGAAGACCGACGGCGTGGTGCGGCCATTCATCTTCCAGGATCGCGAACCGGTCGAGTTCGGCGCCCTCACCGAGAACAGCGAAGAGGGATTCAAGCGGGAAAAGCTGCTGTTCGGCGTGCGAGCTCGCTACCGCCTGACGTACGGCTACTGGCAGTTCGCGATTCGGACGGTGTTTAATTGAGCTTTGAGCTATGAGCTATGAGCTATGAGCTGTGAGCTCTGAGCTCTGAGCCGGAGGAGAAAGGCGGCTGAGCTGAGAGTCAAGGGTTGATCGCTCATAGCTGATAGCTGATGGCTGAGAAGCTGATAGCTACTTGGAGAATCCCATGTCTTACGCCACCAGTACTGAACTCGAGCAACGGATGGGGACGGCGCTGCTCGTGCAGTTGACGGATGATGCGGGCACGGGCGTGGCCGATCCGGCCAAGGTGGCGGCGGTGCTGGAGGCGGCCGAGGCAGAGATCGATAGCTACCTGGCCCGGCGCTATCAGGTGCCGGTGGACGTGGCGGAAGAACCTCGAGTGGCGGCCATTCTGCGGACCATGACGCTCGATCTGGCCGAGCATGGTTTGCATGTCCGTCGGCCGCCCGTGCCGGCGGACGTGGCGAGCCGGCGGACGACGACGCTGGATTGGCTGCGGCGGGCGGCAGAGGGCACGGTGCTGCTGCCCGCTGGGGGCGAGTTACCTCTGAATACCTCTAACGGCCCCGCGGCGTTCGTGACCGGCTCACCACGGGCGTGGGCGCGGGAGGAGGCGGGGGAGCTGTAGTTCGAAAGAATGACACGGCGAGGAAGAGAAAGACGACGTGGCGAAGGGGCGACGCGGTGACGCGGCGAGGATGACGGAAACAAAACCGCGGATCGCGCTGACGGGTCGAGCCGGCTTGCCTTTTCGCGGCGATCGGACGGTGAGTCGGGAGCGTGACGCCGAGGGAACACACCGATGGGCGAGTGGCAGGCGATTGAGACAGCAGTGTCGGCGGCGCTGGCGGGGCTGACCGGGTCGGGCGGTCCGCTGTTGGCCACGGTGCGCGGTCGAACCGCTGTGGATCGCAAGGTGCTTGTCGCGGGACTGCTCCGAGAGCGGTTGCCTGCCGCTTATGTGATGCTGGGCGGACGCGACACGGGCGACAAGGAGTACCGCCAGGCGGGCCCGGTCATGCTGACGGTGTTGTTCGCGAGTCGCAGCGAACGGTGCGAACAGGATGCGCGGCTGGGCGGGGCGGGCGTGACAGGCGTCACCACGCTGGCCGAATCCGCAGCGACGGCGCTTCGAGGACTGGACCTGGACGGCCATCGACGGCTCATGCTGGTGGATGAACGGCCGGCCGGCGGCGATGAGGCAACCGCCCTGTGGGAGCAACGCTACGAAGTCCGGCCACGCCCGGGCGATTACGTGCCGCTGTTCAACGGCTACCCGCTGATCGGTGCTTCGAGCGTGGTGGAAGTTCACGTGGGCGAGTTGAAGCGGGCGGCATCGACGTTCGCGTTCCCGGGCGTCGACGGCGTGTTCGAGCGGTTCGCGGGCACGCGCGAGCGGCCCATCGTGTGGCGAGGCCAACTGCGAGCGGGTGACAACGCCGCTCTGAACATGATCGAGCAAGGTCTGGAGGATCTCGTTCGCGAAGGACGGCCCGGCATGGTGTTCGATCCCTGGGCACGCACGTTCGGCGATTGCGTCGTCAGTGCGTTCAAACGCGTGGGGCCGCGCACTCGTGACGATCTGACCGGTCAGGCTCTCCAGAACTTCGAACTCGAGTTCATCCAACTTCTGTAGTCTTGGGCGGCGGGCGTCTCGCCCGCCTCGCGCGTTCCAGTCTTTTCCTGCTTCCTCCGGCGTTGCCGGCATCTGCAGGAGAATCGGCGGGCGGGACGCCCGCCCCCCGACAGCCATGGCGAAGATGATCGAACGAAGCGAACGTGCCGAGCGACTGGTGGTGGCGATGGAGACATCGCACGGCTCCGGCGAGTTCCAGGTCGATCCGCGGTTGCGAGCCGACGAGGTCTGGCAGCGGTCCGACGAGACCATGAGCCGGGCAGTGATTGGGGTCTTGTTGACCGATGCCTGCGACAGCGAAGAAGTGCGGCGGCTCTACCATCCCGATCGCCGTCTGCTCGTGACCACCGAACATGCCGATCTGCAGCAGCGGGAGATCCTCTTCGAGGGCTATCCGCCCGTGCAGGTATCGCGTTGGGACGGGAGCAAGGGCCGCGAGGGCGAGCAGTACGTGTTCGAAGCCGAGCACGTATGGGCCAGGTACAATCGGGCTCGCGAAGCGTGGATCTACGGACGCCGGATGCGCAGCGGGGCCATCGAGGACGGCTTGATCACCGACCCGGCAGCATACGCGTCGCGCAGCACGCTGATTTCCGCGTTGCCGTGCATCTTCAATCCCGACGGCGTGGCCAACCGGGCGGCAGAACCGCTGATCGTCACCGCCGCGGACGGCAGCCCGCGGCGCATCCACATTTTCTCCCACGACGAAGATGCCCGCGCCGTCCGGTGGACCTACGCGACGGCTCTGCGATACCTGGTCTGGTTTCATCTGGGCCGGAGCGGGCCCGTCTTTGAGGGTAATATATTCGACATGACGGAGTCGCTGGCCGCCGATCAGCCGGGCGAAGCCGGCCCGCTGCGATCGGCTCTGGCCCGCGAGCCGGTGTCACTGACGTGCGAGGCGACCACGTTGGTCGAGGCGCTGGCCTTGTGGAGCGAGGCGGCCGGTCTTCACGTGACGGCCGAGACGGTCAATGCACAGGGCCGGCCCCGAACGCAGCTTCGCGTCTGGTCGCCGCGGGCGGGTGCGTGTCGCACGTTGCATCTGGTTCGCGGAGGTCGATTCGACGACGGCGTGCCGCGCTACGATGCGGCAAGCCGCGACGCGGCCCAGGTCCTGCGCGACAACAACACCTACCGCGGCGAGGTGGCGTGGGATCATCGGCCGATCGTCAATCAAGCGGTGGTGCTGGGAGATGTGAAGCGCTATGAACTGACGCTGCCGTTGTGGCCGGGGTGGGTTCCGGTGGCCGATCTGGACAACGTGCCGGCCGAGGATCGAGCAGCGGCCCGCATGCTGGCGCTGACGCCGGACATGGTGACCGCTCTAGGCGAGCAGGCGGCAGCCCACACGTGGTATCGGCGATACCACCGCGCGGGGAGCGAGTACGAGCAGTATTCCGATGTAGCGCGGCTGTGGGTGCTCAACGAGGACGGCTTTTTCACCGGTACGGCGTACAACCGGAACCCGCCGTTCGACAACTACCAGCCCTTCGATTTCGCGACGGTTTTGGCCGCCGGCGAGACCCGTCGCGGAGCGTGGACGCGGCGAGTGCGGCCGCTGGCACCTGCACTTTCGCTCGATTCGGACGGCCGATCGCTCGGCGTGTACGTCGAGGTCAGCTTCGATGGCGGGAGCACCTGGGTGCGGCCGAACGGACCGATCTCGGTCTTGAAGGACCGCGCCGGCATTCACTTCGACGCCGACAACCCCACACAGATCACGCCGCCGGGCGTGAGTCCGGTGGTCAACAACCTGTGGTACGCGCTGGTGGACCAGGTGTTCCGCGTACGAGTGACGGCCGTCGTCGAAAGCGACGAGCGGTTGATGGCCTGCTTCGGTCCCGACGGGCTCATTTCGCCGACAGTGCTGTTGAACAGCCAGGTCTTGCGGCGGCCGCAATCGTTGAAGTTCGCGTCCAGAGCCTTGGGTTCGAGCGTGTTTCGTGATGTGCCCGCGATCAGCGCCGATACGCGCGACGACAGCGTTGTCGCGGCCGACCTGGCTCGCTGGCTCGCCCAGAATCGTCAGGATCGACAGGTACAGGTCGCGCCGGCGATTCCGTGGATCGAGACCGGTTACGCCATCGGCGATCGCATCACCGGCATCGCGGGCCGGCAGGTGTCGTTCGCGACCACGCAAGGCACCGAAATCCAGTATCCGTCGGTTCTCGAGCGACGGTTCGTGTTGCGGGACGGCCGGTACGAGACCGTGCTCACGCTGCAGGCCGCCGATGTGCCGGAAGGCGTGCTGTGACTTCCCGTGAGTGACAGTAAGAGGGTCGAACAATGCAGATGATCCAATTTGCCGTCGTGCGCGAAGCTCGCTTCCGTTCGGTGGACGGCTTCCACGTGTGCGGCGATCACGGGAAAGGCACGATCGACTGGGCCCACCCGCTGACGCCGCGCCGATTGCTCTTTTGGGATGACGCGCTGCCCATGCAGCCTCACCTGCAAGCCGGCCATCTCATGGGACATCATCTGGACAGCATCTTCCGCGAAGGGCATCTGGCGGGCACGCACTTGCTCGACCGGCATGGTGAACCCGCGGGCGTGATCATCTTCGAAGCGGGACCGTACGTTTTCGGGCGGTTCAAGCACGTGGTGTGGACGCAGGACGAGCTTGGCAACCAAACCTACCTCGAGACGGACGTGCATGAAACGCTGATCAACAGCTATCCGCCGGCGGCTTCGAACTTCCGGGTGGAACACTTTGACGAACAGACCGGCGTGATGACGTTTTCGTTCAAGCCCAGTCAAAAACTGGTGGGCTAAGCATGGGGGCAACGTGAATCATGAGGATCTACCCGAATGAATCGTGGCCGGCGGACAGCACGGTGTTGGAGGTGGATGGCACGCTCGATCCGGCGACCGGCCTGCCGTTCATCGCCAAGGGCACCGGGCCGACCAGCAATCCGTCGTATGAGATCCAATACAACCGGCGGCAGATGCGGCAGAACGGCATCCTGGCCGCAGTCCGGCAAGGCATGGTCGTTGATGAGGGCGGACTGAAGATCGGCGTCTACCCGATCGAGTACACGCTCGGCGGCGTGCGGAAGACGTTCGACGGCGCCACGGGCGTGAGCGTTCCCTCGGACGCGCAACGCGTCGTCTACCTGGACGCCTCGGCGACGTTGCATGTGGCGGCCGCCTGGCCCGCCGATCCGCACGATTATCTGCCGCTGGCCGAGATCAACACGACCGGTGGGGCGGTCAGCATCGTCGATCGGCGGCCGTACGCGCTGTACGAGGTGGCCCCGGTCGTGCGGCGATACGTGACCGGTTCGTGCGCCCAGGTCAGCGCCAGCCAGGCCGCGCTGAAGGTCTTCGAGTGCAGGTTGCTGGAAGCCATGACGCTCGAACAGGTGCAGATCTTCTGCACGGCCAGCACGGGCACGGTAAGCGTGGACGTGCGGCAGGGCGGTTCCAGCGTGCTGGCCGCTCCGGCCACGCCTGCCGCGGGCAATCTGGTCACGCCGACCGTCTTGACGGCCGCGATCGGCGAGTCTTCGAGCCTCACCGTGCACGTGACCACCGGCGCCAGCTCGTCGCTCAGCAATTTGGCCGTCACGCTCGTGCTGCGGAGTTGAGACCTATTCCCGGGCAGATTCCACGTCCATCCTCCAGTGCAAGCCAAAGGAGCCCAGATGATTCTGCTTCAACACAACGAGCCGGTGCCCGAGCGCCGCGACGTGTTCGTCCAGATGGTGGACGCGGCCGATCACGTCACGCCGCGCACGGGTTTGACGTTGTCGGTTCGCATCGTCAAGGCGGGAGCCAACCAGTATGTCGCCTATGCCGGCGTGACGAGCGAGGTGGGATCAGGCACGTACCGCGTGCGCCTGGCTGCCGGCGACCTGGACACGCCCGGGGCAGCCATGCTCGAGGTGACCGCCGCCGGCGCGGACAATCGCTACGTGCCTATCCAGGTCGTGCGATTCATGCACGAGATTCATCTGGCCAAGGCGGCGCTGGTGAACACGCGCACGCATGTCGTGGAAACCGGCGTGGATTGGATCATGGATGATGACGGCGATACGGTGTTGGCCACGCTGACGCCCTCGGAGCAGGACGGGGTCATCACGATTTCGGCCGACTGACGGCAGGCACGCCGCGCGGGGGAGGCGGAATTGTCAACCGAGATCTTTCGCAAATGGCTGGCCCACTACGATCCGGTTCATCGGGGGCGAACCCGGACGGGGCTCGCAACCGGCCTGTCGATCACGCACGGTTTCTCGTTTCCTCGGATCAGAGGGGCGTATCATCTCTATCGAACCGACGTCGCGACGGCTCCGCTGCTGGTGGGCATCACCGGTCCCGACGATTCGACCATCCGCACGCTGACTTGGCTGGACGATCCGCCGGGCACGCAGCGCGTGTACCGTTTGGTGCCGGTGAGCGGAGGCGGCGTCGAGAACTGGGTAGATGTCACATATGTGGCAGTATACTTCACCAGCGCCGGATGGTGGATCGGGAGCCTGCCCAATGCTCCCAGCGATCTGCAGCTCATCCCACTCAGTTACGGCCGGTTTTCCGTGCGATGGTCGTATTATCCTCACGACCAGCAGGTTGCGCCGGCCGGTTTCCGGCTCTACTCCAGCGGGACCGGCACAGCGATCGACTACGGTGCCGTCCAAGCCAGCGTGCCGTACCGGCCGGGCCTCATCCACTACGAGTACATCACGCGACCTCGCCCGGACGGGCAGCGACTCGGCTGGGCAGTGCGGGCGTATGCCGCCAGCGGCCACGAGGAGCAGAATCTCGACTGCGTGTACGCGCTGACGCGAGCTGTGGGGCCGCCGGCCAACCCAGTGGTTCAGATTCGTGTCGTGCCTGCCAGGCAGTCGTAAGAGCAGCCCGAATGAGAACCGCTGCGAAAACAAGACGGCAAGAGCCGGAGGAGCATGAGGCATGGTACGCAGTCTGGAGGATCTTCGGCGGGATCAGCAAGCCATCCTGGACGCCTACCGCGCCGAGCGACCGCTCTCGCCGCCGGTCGCGTCCTCGTCCGAGGCGAGCCTGACCGGCCACGCGTTCCTGTACGGCCGAGTGGTCGAAGTCGTGACCTCCCACCCGGTCCACGGGCCGCATCTATGGGTGATGCGGCAGTCGTGGTCCCCCCAGTTCCGCTGCCTCGTGGATGCGGGAGGTGCGCCGCTGAGATGCTATCCCGCGCCGCCTCGGTCGGTGATCTCCTTCATGCCGGACGATACGGTTCGTATCAGCATTGTCGAAGGGGCTTTTCTCGTCGAGGCGCTGCCGTAAACCGCGGCGGCCACGACGTCCAATCCCCCAGATTTCACAGCCCTTCGACCCGCGCCGTTATTTCTCGCGGCGTCCCGCCGTGCCAAAAACCTGGAATCAGCTTGTCCCTGCACATATAATGCCCGCGTTTCGAGCCGCCAGAGGCAGGCAGGATGCCGCGCACGTCAGGAGCGCCGGCCCGTCGGGAAGGAGGACCGATGCGACGCATCGCCGTGATCAACCAGAAGGGCGGGGTGGGCAAGACCACCACGAGTGTGAACGTCGGAGCCGGTCTGGCGCGGGCGGGACATCGCGTGCTCTTGATCGATCTGGACCCGCAGGCCCATCTCACGTTGCATCTCGGTCTGAATCCGGCGGAAGGACGTCCCGGTGTCTACGAGCTCTTGACGGGCACGACCACGTTGTCGGCGGCGCGCACGCAAGTGAGCAACAACCTCTGGGTCGTGGGAGCCAGCATCGACCTGGCCGCGGCCGAAGTGGAACTCGTCAGCATCGTCGGCCGCGAAGTCATTCTCCGCGACCTCATCGATCAGCATGTGGAGGAGAACGGCGGCGCGGATCCTTACGACTACGTGGTGATGGATTGCCCGCCGTCGTTGGGCGTCTTGACGTTGAACGGATTGTGTGCGGCCAAGGAAGTCGTGCTGCCGCTCCAGCCGCACTACCTGGCTCTGCAAGGCTTGAGCAAGCTGTTCGAGACCGTGTCGCTGGTCGGCAAGCGCATCAACCCGGAGCTGACGGTGACGGGTGTGGTCATCTGCATGAAGGAGGCCGGCACGCGGCTGGGCGCCGAGGTCGTCGAGGACGTGCGCGGTTTCCTCGAGGCCGCCCGCAACACGCCGGTTCCCTGGCGCAATGCACGTGTCTTCGAGACCGCCATTCGCCGGAACATCAAGTTGGCCGAAGCGCCGAGCTACGGCCAGAGCATCTTCGACTACGCCGCTGACAGCAACGGCGCGAAAGACTACGAAGCCCTCGCGGCCGAGATTCACGATCCGGTCGCCTTTGCCGCCCGGAGCCAAGCTCAGTCGCAGACGGTTGCGCCGGCTGAACCTGCTACGCCGCCCGAGTCTGTTGCTCCGGCTGAGCCCACCGCGCCGGCTGAGTCCGCCGGTGCCGGCGAATCGCAGTCGGACGCGTCCGCCGTCAGCGTGGTGACCGACAGCAGTGCGGGTTCCGAGGCCCAGGCCGCACCAGAGGCTCAAGTTATGCCCGAGGCTGTCGCCGCGTCCGAACCGGTCGTCACTGTGGAAACGCCGCCGGCCGCCGAGCCGGAGCCGCAACCTGCTTCGGCCGAGCCCGAGGTCGTGCCGCCAGCCGAAGCCGCTGTTGAGCCGGTGCAGAGCGAGCCGTACAGTTCGGCCATCCTTCCGCACCCGGCTTCGCAGAGTCCGCAAACCGATGCCTTCCCTCCGCCCAGCGCGAACCTTCGCGTCTGCGGCTAGGAGGGGGGCGGGCATCTTGCCCGCCTTCACGTCGAACGAAGTGTGCTACTCCGTCTCCCGCAAGACGGCGTTTTTTCGATTTCCTGGATCGAGCTGCTTTCGTTTCCCACGGCGGGAGACGCCCGTCCCCCCGATGCTGTCCCGCCTTTTTGCCGGTGAGCGGTCCTGGTCTTCCCCTCGCCGCGCAGCCGGGTATGATGTTTCAAATCTTTCTGAAAACGGAGTCTGCTATGCACACCGCCCTCGACAAATCCAAAGCGCTGTTCATTCGCCGCTGGGGGGAATTGAGCGGGTATTGGGGCATCAATCGGACCATGGCCGAACTGCACGCGTTGCTGTACATCTCCGCCGACCCGCTGTGCACGGACGATATCATGGCCGCGCTGCAGATCTCGCGGGGCAACACGAGCATGAACCTCCGCCAACTGGTTGACTGGGGTCTCATCTCGCGGGTGCATCGCAAGGGCGACCGTAAAGAGTACTTCACCGCCGAGACCGACGTGTGGGAGATGTTTCAGACCATCGTGCGCGAACGGCGGCGGCGGGAAGTCGAGCCCATCATCGAGACCATCGAACGTTGTCGAAAGATGGTGGCCGAAGGTATGTCGCAGCTGTCGGATGAGCAACGTCGCGAGGCGGAGGTTTATCAGGAGCGGCTGGCGAGCATGGACGATTTCCTCAGCACCGTGAACAGCCTGCTCAACATGCTGCTGGGTTTGGGGCGCGACGGCATTCAGCAACTCCGGACGATGCTCGAAGTCGCCGGTCACGGCGCGGATCGCGCATAAGGGCGATTGGCACGGAAGTGCGCCCTTACCGGGCCAGGATTTGCCAGACCGTCTCGAGATGAATTGCCAGCGTGACCGTGGCCACGCCCTGGTCATCCACGCTCGGGCTGTTCGTGGCGAACACCGCTTCACCGATGCGCTGCATGATTTGATCGCGATCCTGCCGCGCGGCGATGGCGTCGGCCAGCGTGCGGCCATCTGGCAACACCAGCTGTTCGAGTTCCATCCACAGCTGCCGCTGCGCTTCGGCCCGGGCCGCAATGGTCGCCAGTCGGCCGCGGACCTCGGCGGGTTCGTCCACCGGTCCGGCCGCCGCCGCGGTCTTGCTGATCACCTGGTCGGCCCACGGCGGTCGCGGCCCCCGCGCGGCGCGGGCTCCGCGTATTGAGGCTGCCGTCTGCGGAGGCGCGACACTGAACGCCCGGACCGTGAGCTTTTGAAACGGCGCTTCCGGAGCAAGCCCTTCCGACGCGGTGACGCCGGCCTCCTGCAACGCCCGCGACACCATGCTCATGAGCAGCTCGGCACTCACCGTGCAGGTCAGCACGCAAGTGCCGTTCGGCTCGAAGACCGCCTCGCCTCCGGCCACGCGTTCGACCTGTCCGCGCAACGCCTGGTCCAGGGCGGGCCGCTGGCGTGCCAACTGGCCGACTGTCTGGCGATTCGACAACCGCACCTGCCGAAGCCAGATGAACACCCGCTGCCGCAGGTCCAGCTCCGCGGATTCGAGTGCCGTTTTTATGTCCTCGTGGGAGCAATGTCGCCAGCCGGGCCGGGGGTCGGTGAGGCGGCCGTCGTCCACGGCCAGGCCGGTGACCGAGATCACTGGGCCTACCGAGGATGCCAGGGCAACCTGGTTGGGTGCAGCGCTTCCGACCGTCCTCTGCAAAGCCTCTCGGATCAGTGCGTTCAAACGTTCGGCGGAAATGGAGACGTCCACGGCAACGGTGCCGCGACGCAGCTCGCGCGGCCGGCCGACCTGCCGTTCGGCGGCCACAGCTTGGCGCAAGGCGTACTCGGCGTCCGGCAAAAACCCGAGCAGACCCGCCACGGATTGGCTGCCTCCGGCGCTGCTGACCGGTAACGCCCAGACTGCGTCGATCAGCCGGGCCAAGCCGTCGTCGGCCGCACGATCGCTCAGTGGAACGGGCCCGGCCGGCGGCGGTTCGGCGGACTGAGCCAATCCCATCGCCGTCAGGGAAAACAGACAGGCCAAACTGGACATGCAGAAGCGAATGCTGGCCATGGCGGCATCATAATCGCCCGGCGGCGCAAAGAAAACGCGGACCTCGGCGCTCGGCCGCGGCCCGCGTTGTTTCATGTTCGGTCGGACGCATCCGGCATGCTTGCCGGTTGCCGCTTCCCAGCGGTCGCAGCGGCGGCCGACCGGAAATTACTCGATTACCTCCGTGCCCGGCGAGACCATCCTGGGCTCGGACTCCTGCACGGTCGTCTTGCTCTCGAACGTCTGCACCTTCTGCTCGCAACCGGCGGTCAGCAACAGAGCCGACGGCCCGATGGCAAGCCACAGAATCAGCAGGAAACGCTTCATGACTTTCTCCTTTTGCCTCGCGGGTTGCTCAGCCGCCGTGACCCCGGGCGGCCACGATTCGCTCGTACGAGCTGATGACTTCCCAGACCTGCATGCCGGGCAGGCTGACCGTCACCGTGGCCGTCCCGTCAGCATCGAACTCGGTCTTTTCCACCATCGCGCCGACGAGCACCGCCTGCAAGTGCGTTTCGATCTCGTCGTACTGGGTCACGAAATCGGCCACCCGGGTGTTGCTGCGGATGACCAGCCCTTTCACGTGCTCGGCGAGCTTTCGCTTGGCGTCGAGTTCCGCGGCTCGGGCCGCCAGCAGTTTGCCCTGCGGCGTGCCCGCCTTGTCCGGCGGCGGCACGCCCTGGCCACTCATGCGGATGGGGTACTGGGCCCAGTCCGGAATCTGCTGGGCCGGCTCGACCTTCTGGTTGTAGGCGACCAGAATCCTGTCCGGCGGAACGCCCGTGCCGGTGGCTTGGAACGTCTGCGTCTTGATCGACTGCGTAATCTCGCTCACGTCGAGCCCTTTGACGTGGTCGCCGCGGACCGAACGGCTATGCAGTTCCTTGATTGTGGTGATCACCGACTCGACCGGCACCTCGACGGTCACCTCGACGATGGGCTCATCATGATGGTAATAGGTTCGAACCTCGGTCGCCCCGACCAGCGTGCCGGCGGCGACGGTCTGGATCACGTCATGCTCGGCCACGAAATCGCGAACCAGCGTGTCGGAGTTGATGCGCAGCCCGAGGATGCGCTCGACGAGTTTGCGCATGGCATCGACGCGGGCCGCTCGCTGGGCCATCAAGCGCCCCTGGGGACCGATCTGCCGCCACAGATCGGGAATCGGCGGCGACGGTGGAGCGGGTGGCCCGCCAAGCTGCTCGGCCACGCCGGCCGGCAGATTGGGCGGCAGATCCTCGCGCGGCGCGCCCATGCCGACCACCTTGATCACGTCCTTCTTGATCGTCTCCTTCATCCGCTGGATGTCGGACGATTTGACCTTGTTGCCCTTGTAATGGGCGGTGTGAATCTGCGTGAGCTCCTGGATGACCTTGGCCACGGTCACCTCGGCCGGCACCTCGCAGGAAGCGTCGTCGTACCACCTGGGCTCGCCGAGGCGGACACCCCGGATAAAGGCGTCCATGGCTGCCTGAATCTGATCGCTCTCGGCCACGAAGTCGCGGACGTACGTGTCCGACGTGATCTGCAGGCCCTTGATGCACTCGGCCAGCTTGCGGTAGGCGTCGGCCTCGGCTGCCCGCTTGGCCAGCAGCTTCTTCTGGGCCAAAGAAGTGTCCACCTGGGCCAAGGCCGGGGCGACCACGCCCAGCGCCGTCGTCAAAACCAAGGCTTGTCTCAGCAGTCTCATGTCACTCTCCTTAACAGGTGATGAAGGCTCCAGCGAGTCGGACGTCAGGGGACCGTCCTAGGAGGATCGGCCATACAGACACACAGTAGGGCCGGTGGTTAGCCGCCGCCAGCCCTCCGCAGCCACGCTTCGCCCGGATAACGGAGTCCCGAGCAGGGGCGGCCGGCCGGAACTGCCGTATGCTCTGCTTCCGAGGCCGACTTGATCCGGCTCTTACTCCGTTCGAGCCGCTCGGCCGCCGCACCATACAACTCGGCGTCCTCCTCGTCCACACCCTCGGCCGAGTCCTCGTCGCTGCTCGACTTGGTGTCGATGCTGCTCCCGTTGCCGCCACGCGCGTCTTGACCTCGTTGCGGATGAATCTCGCGCTAAACCGTGATGCCTGGGCGTCAATAGGAGTGAGGACGATCAGGTCGCCGTCCGGAGCTCCACGCTACGGGGACCAAACTCCGGCCCAACAGGCGGGTCAAGCGGGACGGCGGACAGCCCTCCGTTCGCGTCAGTGTTGCCAAAGGCTGGTCTCTAGTACAATCGCGGTCGGAAGTTAGCACTACAGCGTTATTGACGAATCGCCAATTCAGCCGGGGATGGGGTGAGTGGAAGATGAACGATCGCCGGGTGAGCGCGGGCTGGGCAGTTGCGTTGGGGCTGGGACTGGCGGCGGGAGGCTGTCAGTGGTTCGTGGATGATGCCGACCGGGAGGTCTATCGGCTGGTGGAAAAACGCCAGGTCGAGGCGGTGGGTGTCGCCCATGATATGCGCATCGATACCGAGAAAGTGCCCATCAAGATCGGCGAGACCGCCCGCGAGTTCGTGCCGCATCCCGTCGATTCGGACTTGCCGGCCTCGTTCAAAGTGGCTGCGGTTGCCACGGCTCCGGCGATCCCATCCGTCACGCTGGAGTCAGAGGACGGTTCCACCGACGCCGACTCCGCTTTGCCGCCCGACGGTCCGAATGGATCCCTTTCCGCGCCGGCGCCCCGGCCGGCTGTCACCGACTTGAACACGCCGGAGCCGCCGGCGGTCGCCTCGCGTCCCAGCGAATCCGATGACCCTGCCGGATCGTATCTGCAACTCGAAGCCGATGCTGAGGTGCTCACGTTGGCCGAGGCGCTCGCCTACGCGTTCGAGCACGCCCGCGATTTCCAGGATGCCAAGGAAGATCTTTACCTGGCCGCGTTGTCTTTGACGCTGGAGCGGCATCTGTGGACACCCCGGTTCTCCGGCGACATTCGCACGCAGTACGTCAACTACGGCCAGATCCGCAAGTTCGATCAGGCCATGGATGCCGTGGCTCGCGTCGCGGTGGAGCAGCGTCTGCCCTACGGCGGAGAGATCACCGCGCAGTTGCTCGGCGCGCTCATGCGCGACCTGACCAACCACATCACCACCGGCGAGACCGGCCAAGCCCTCCTGAGCGCCAACATCCCGTTGCTGCGAGGCGCGGGCCCGGTGGCTTACGAGAGCCGCTACCGGGCCGAGCGGCAGCTCATCTACGCCATTCGCACGTTCGAGCGGTTCCGCCGGTTCCTGGCGGTTTCGGTGGCTTCCGACTACTTCGAGCTCCAGCAGCTTCGTCAGCAGATCATCAACGTTCGCGAGAGCATCGAGGGCTACGACCAGTTGGCTCGCCGGGCGAGAGCGTTCTGGAAAGCCGGTCGCTCGACCATCCTCGACGTGCAGCGTGCCGAGCAGGACCAACTGAACGGGACCAATCAACTCATCGATGCCATCGAGCGCTATCTCACGGCCTTGGACCTGTTCAAGATTCGCATCGGCATGCCCACCGCCACCAAGATCATGGTGGCCTTGCCTGAGACGGTCGCGACGCAGCCCGCCGAAGGCACAGCGCCGGCTGAAGATTCGGCCTCCGACCGGCTCATCGAGGATTTGGCCATGCCCGCCGTCGACGAGGCCGAGGCCGTGCGGGTCGCCCTCAAGTATCGTCTGGATCTGCTCAACGAATTGGATCGCATCGGCGATGCCGAACGTGGCGTGGAAATCGCGGAGAACGCGATCCTGCCGCAGCTTGACGTCTTTGGCACGGTGCAATTCGACACCGATCCGAACTACCTGGGCGTGTTCGATTTCAACTCCGAGCGCACGACCTGGCGGACCGGCGCGACGTTGGAACTGCCGCTGGATCGCAAGGCCGAGCGCAATGCCCTGCGGGAATCGCTGATCAACAAGCGGCGAGCCGAGCGCAACTACGAACTGGCTCGCGATACCGTCGTGCAGCAGGTCCGCCGGGCCATGCGCCGCGTGGAACAGCAACGGCAACTCGTGCAGATTCAGTTGGTGAACCGCCAACTCGCTCAACGGCGTTTGCGGGCGGCTCAGTTCCAGTTCCAAAAGGGGATGGTGGCCGCGTTCGAAGTCGTGGACGCCCAGAACGACCTCCTGCGGGCCCAGAACGGACTGGCCGGCGCCCAAGCCAGCCTCAAAGTGGCCATCCTCGAGTTCTGGCGCGATACCGACATGTTGCGCATCGACGACAACGGCGAGTGGAATTTCGAGTTGGCCAGCGCCGACGCGTCGCGGTAAGATGGGGAACCGGGGGAGAAGCGGATCAAGCGGCGGGCGGAAACGGTTTAAACAAGGGTCAATCCAGGAGTGGTTCGGCCCATGGCGCCATTGGGTACGACAGAACGGGAGCCTTTGACCGAAGTGCAGGCGGAGACGTTCGCTCCCGCCGCCGAGCCACGACTGGAGCCGAACTGGCCGGGGACGTCCGCTCCGCGTCGAGCGCGTCTCGAGCTGCCGTGGAGAAAGATCGCCCTGATCGCATTTCCGCTGCTCCTGATCGGCGGCGGGTATGCGGGATACACGCGGCTGTTGCACAGGCCCGTCGTGCAGGACGTGCAGCGCTTCGTGGTCGCGCGCCGCAGTTTCCCCGTCATCCTCAAAGAACGCGGCGAGTTGAAACCCAACAACTCCATCGACATCCGGTCGGAGCTCGAGGGCCGGTCCACCATCATCTATCTCATCCCTGAAGGCAGCCGCGTGAAGGAAGGCGAACTGCTCATCGAGCTGGCCAGCGATGAGATCGACAACAGCATTCGCGACAACGAGAGCAAGGAAGCCAACGCCCTGGCCGCGTACGAGGCGGCGGTCAAGACGCGCGAGATCCAGCGCGACGAGAACGCCAGCAAGGTGCGCAAGGCCGAGCTGCAGTTGCTCCTGGCCCGGCTGGCCCAGGAAAAATACGTCCAGGGCGAACTCAAGGAACTCGAGCAGGACGCCACGCTGGCCGTGGACAAGGCCCAGATGGTGCTCGATCGCGAGCAGCAGGACTACAAGGACGCCCAGGAACTCTTCAGCGAAGGCTTTATCACCCGTGTGGAGCTGAAGGACGCCGAGTTCAACGCTTACGCGGCCAAGCTCGACCTGGACAAGGCCAAGCTCGCGCTGGAGGTGTTGAAGAAATACACCATCCCGATGGCCCTCAAGGAGAAGGAGTCGGACGTCCGGGAGGCGGAGAAGGAACTCGAACGCGAGAAGAAGGCGGCCGAAGCGGCCGAAGCAAAGGCTACCGCTGAGGTCGAAGCCGCCAAGCGGGATCTGGACATCGTTCGCGACAAACTGGCCAAACTGCGCGACCAAAAGAAAAAGAGCAAGATTCTCGCCCCGGCGGAGGGGCTTGTGGTGTACGCCCGCGAGCACGGATGGCGCAGCGAAAACACTATCGACACCGGCGTGCAAGTGCACGAGCGGCAGTTGCTCCTGCAGTTGCCCGATACCAGCCAGATGAAGGTCGAGTGTCGCGTGCACGAAGCCCAGATCGAACGGCTGGCCGTGGGCATGCCCGCGCGGGTCACCATCGAAGGCTTCGACGGCCGCGTGTTCACCGGCAAAGTCTCTCGAATCGCCGTGATGGCCGACTCGCAGAACTACTGGCTCAACCCCAACCTTCGGGAATACAAGACTGACATCCTGCTGGACGGCACGTACACAGAGCTCAAGCCGAACACGACCGCTCGCGTGGAGATCCAAGTGGCTCAGTTGGAGCAGGTTCTGGCCGTTCCGGTGCAAGCCGTGTTCGCCCAGGGCGGGCGGTTCTATGTATTCCTGGACGAGGGCGGCAAAGTTCGGCCCGTGGCGGTCGAACCCGGTCTGGCAAGCACGGACTATGTGGAGATCAAGTCGGGCCTGTCGGAAGGCCAGGTCATCCGGCTGGCGATCACGGATGAGATGAAGTTGCTGTTGCCCGATGACAGCGCTGCCGCGGACGACGGTGAGCCCGGTGATTCGCGGCCGTCGCGACCTCGAAGCGTCGAGCAGATCCGTCGGCCGGCATCGCAACCGACCAGCATGCCGAGCGCCGGTCGCCCCGGCCAAGATGACGCCGCGACGCACCGACGCGATCGAGCAAGCCCGCGGTCGTGAGAACCGATGACTCTTCCCAACCGGTCGGGCGTTGAAGACCGGCGCGTAAACGCGAAGGATGCCGCAAATGCGAGAGAACACGGGTTCGCCCGTCACCACAGCCGCTCATCCCCATGCCGCTGCCTCCGCCGATTCCGGCCGTCCTGTGCTGGCCCGACTGGTACACCTGAACAAGATCTATCGCAAACCGGGCACGGACATCGAAGTGCACGCGCTGCGCGACATCTGCCTGGAGTTTCGGCAGGGCGACTACGTGGCCATTCGCGGCCAGAGCGGCTCGGGCAAGAGCACGCTGCTAAACGTGCTGGGGTGCCTGGACCGGCCCACCAGCGGCGAATACATCCTGGGCGGCGAAGACGTCTCGCGACTCGACGACGACGAACTGAGCGAAATCCGCAGCAAGCGGCTGGGCTTCGTGTTCCAGAACTTCAACCTCATCCCCCAGTTGAACATCATGGAGAATCTCGAGGTTCCCTTGTTCTACCGCGGGGTGCCGCCGCGCATTCGCCGCGAGCGAGCCAAGGCCTTGCTCGACAAGGTGGGGCTCGGCCATCGCCTGCACCATCGGCCCATGGAACTGTCCGGCGGTCAACAGCAGCGAGTGGCCATCGCCCGCTCGCTTATGGGCGATCCGCTCATCATCCTGGCCGACGAGCCGACCGGCAATCTCGACTCGGCCACCGGTGACCTTATTTTGTCACTTTTCGACGATCTGCACGCGGAGGGCAAGACCATCCTCATGGTCACGCACGAGCCCGACGTGGCCGCCCGCTGCCCCCGCCGCATCACGCTCAAAGACGGCCGGGTGCTGGTCGACGAACGGGACTGAGAAGGGCGAATGCCCCCAGCCTCGAACGCGCCTCCGATCCCGTTTACGCCTTCCGTTTTCGGCTCTTCCTCGCTTGGCGTGGCCCGACAAGTTCCGATAAGGCAATCTTTGATCTTTTCAGTTGACACCCCGCAATGGGAATTGGTAGATTTAGTCTGGGAAAGATGGCTAAGCTGGGCAACCTGTGCCGACTGTGCCGCCGAAAGCCGGCACGGACGGCCCCGGCACGGGCAGGTCCCAGAATCACGTGACTGCGGGGCAGACAGCGATGAAGAGCGTCTACACGACAGGCGAAGTGGCCGAGATCTGTAAGGTCAGCCAGCAAACCGTCATCCGTTGTTTCGACAGCGGCAAGCTCAAGGGGTTTCGCGTGCCGGGCTCCAAGTTCCGCCGGATTCCACGCGAAAGCCTCCTGCAATTCATGCGGGATCATAACATTCCCATCACCGACCTGGACACCGGCAAGCGCAAGGTCCTGGTGGTGGACGATGATGAGGCCATCCTCGAGATGCTGGTCGAACTGCTCGAACGCGACGGGCGGTTCGAGGTGCGGGTGGCCCGCAGCGGCTACGAGGCGGGCATGATGACGCAGGAGTTCGAGCCGGACGTGCTCGTGCTGGACTACAAGCTGCCCGACATCAACGGCAACCGTGTCTGCCAGACGCTGCGCAGCAATCCACGGTTCAGCGGCACAAAGATCATCATGATCAGCGGCGTGGCCGATCCGGACGAGATCGCCGAACTGCGCAGTGCCGGCGCCGACGACTTCCTGCGCAAGCCTTTCCAGATCGACGAACTGATCTCCCGCATTCTCGACCTGGTCCAAGCGTGAGCGGGGGCCGCACGACGACAGGCGTTGATTTGAGATCGGCGATCCGCGCAGGCTGAAGCCTGTAACTCGTTGTCCGCGGATAGTGGCTGCCGCTCTTCACTTGCGGCTCGATTGTGCGGACGCAGGCTCGAGGAACCCACATGAGCATCTCCAACGTGTCCGAAACCATCGGTTCCGGTCGAGTCAGTCCCGGCGAGGTCGAACTGATTCTTTCGCAGATTGAATCGCTGCCCACGTTGCCGGCCGTCGCCGGGCGATTGCTCGAGATGACCGGTGACGAAGGTGCCGGCACCGGTGAGATCGCCGCTTTGGTCGAATCCGATCAGAGCCTGTCGGCTCGCGTGCTCTCGATGGCGCGCAAGTCGGACGTGGGAGCCCGAGTGGAAACAGTCGATCGGGCGGTGGTCCTGCTCGGCGCCGAAGCCGTGCGCGGCATCGTGCTGGGCGTGCAGGTGTTCGAGACGTTCGGCACCACGGGCGAGCCGGCGAGCCGGTTCGACCGGGTCGGTTTCTGGCGCCACAGCCTGGCCGTCGGATGCGCGGCTCGCCTCATGGCCGAGAAACGGGCGGGCAGCGCCGCGAGGGCCCGGGCGGCCCGCATGGGCTGGCCGCTCGCCCGGCCCGAGGAGGCGTTTGTTTGTGGCCTCCTGCACGATCTGGGCAAGGTGGTGTTCGATTCCTGCTTCCCCAAGAGCTATGACCGCGTGATCGAGAAGGTGGAAGGTCGGCGAGCCGACATCGCCGACGTGGAGCGTGAAGTCTTTGGCGTGGATCACGCGATTGCCGGGCATCGCCTGGCTCTGCATTGGAAGCTGCCCAAGCCGGTGGCCGAGTGCATGTGGCTGCACCACCAGTCGCCGTCCTCCACGCCCACCCGCATCGGCTTCCCGGATCACGTCATGCTGGTTCAGGCGGCGGACCGGCTGGTTCGCCAGATGCAATTGGGGTATTCGGGCAATTACGGGACGGATGATGCAGCGACCGAATTGTTCGAAGCAACGGGCCTGACGCCCCAGGTCGTGGACGAGGTCATGCGAGCCTTGCCCGAGACCATCGAATCGCGGGCCGAGGTGCTGGGTCTTCATCAGGTCACGTCGCGCGAGCTGCTGCACGAAACGCTCATCCGGACCAACGCCGAACTGTCCCGGCTGAACGCCGCTTTGTCGCTGTCCAATCGCAGTCTCGAGCAGCGCAGCCGCGCGTTGGAAGCCATCTGCGAACTCAACGCGAGTCTGGGCGAGGACTATCGGCACGAGTCGGTGGCGGGGGCGGTGGTGCGCGGTCTGCAACTGCTCATGCCCGCAGCGGCCGCCGCCGCAGTGGTGACGTCGCCCGCCCGACATCTGACCATCGTCGTGTGGGCCGCGCCCGGTGAGGCGCGATGGCGCGTCGAAGTGCTGCCCAGCACCGCCGATCTGAAAGCCGCCGGCGAGCGAGCGACGCGGGTGGCCGCCGAGAACGTTTTCTCGGGCCCGATGCTCGATCGCTTGACCGTGCTCTTGGGCGGACAGCCGCCGCAATACTGTCGGCTCATTCGCTGCTCGGGCGAAATGACAGCCGCTCTCGTTTCCGCGGAGCGCGTGCCCGACGATCTGGATCGCTCCATCGAGCTGATCGGCGATTGGGCCGCGTCCTGCTTCAAGACGGCCGAATCCACGTTCGTCACCCGTCAGCTCACCGAGGAACTCGCTGAGATCAATCGTCAGTTGATCAAGACGCAAGGCGAAGCCGCGCGGATGCGATCGCTGGCCATGGTGGGGGAGATGGCGGCAGGAGCGGCACACGAGCTGAACAATCCACTGGCCGTAATCTCCGGACGTGCCCAACTGCTCGCCGGAGGCGACCATGGCGAAGCCGTCACCCGCTCGGCCAGGATCATCGCCGAGCATGCCCAGCGGGCCAGCGACATCGTCAACGAGCTGATGGAGTTTGCCAAGCCGACGCCGGCTCAGCCCACCGTCTGGCCGGTGGCCGATCTGTTGAACGAAATTCGCCAGTCCGCACTGGCTCAGGGGTTGCTGAGTGCCGAGCAATTCGTGCTCGACATATCGGACGGCCTGCCTCGCGTGCACGCTGACAAGTCGCAAATGCGGTTGTTATTTGACGAACTGATCCGCAACGCCGTGGAGGCGATGAAGGACCGCAAAGACCCGCGACTCACTGTGAATTGCCGTGCCGATGTAGCCGATGAGAGGCTTGTCATTCGAATCGAGGATAACGGGTGCGGCATGACGCCCGACGTGGTCGAACGCGCCATGGACCCGTTCTTCTCGTACCGGCCCGCGGGACGGGGCCGGGGCCTGGGCTTGTCCCGGGCGGCTCGATATGCCGAGATCAACCGTGGCAGGATCAGGCTGTCGAGTCGGGTCAAGGAAGGCACGGCAGTGATTGTGGAGTTGCCGGTTGCCGCTGCGGAGTGAAGCTCACTTTCGGGGGGCCTGCCGGCCGGAGCTTCGGCACAGGGTTCACGCGGAAACAGCATTCGACTTCCAGGAAGACTCGAGATCCGGGCCGGGCGGGCAGTTGGGGCTTCTCCTCCTCCATCTCCTCCTCGCTCTCGTGGCCGCAACTGCCGCCGGCCTCTTTTTTTGAGCTTTCCTCCAAGTTGTCCGCTGAGCCGCCGTCGCCACTCGAGAGCCCCATGCCGGTGAGCAGAACCCGAAACAGCGATATGTATAACCGACCCGTGGAAATCCTGCTCGTCGAACCCGATGGCGACCTGGCCTGCATGATCCGCGAGTGCCTCCTCGGTGGTCTGGATGCGGCGCGGGTCACGGTGGCGGCTGATGCGGCCGCGGCCGTGCGCGAGGAACTGACCGCCACTCACGACGTGCTGGTCGTGGCGACCGAACTACCCGACGCCGCTTGGATGGATCTGGTTCGCGAGCTGCGCCGGGCCAACCGTGGGCCGCTGATTCTGTTGGCTCAGGAGCCCACCGGGGCCGAGATGATCGAGGCCATCCGGGCCGGGGTGACCGACGTGCTCGTCAAGCCCTTTGATCTGGCCGACCTGGTCGAACGGGTGGACCGTGCCGCCCGGCGTGCCTTCCGGTCCCGCCGTCGTCGACTCCGCAACCGCCGGCTGCGCAAGCTGACTGGCCGTATCATCCGCGAGCGTCGCGACCTGCGGCGCCGCATCGACCTGATTTGCCGCGACTTCGTTCACGCATACCGTCGCCTCGCCCAGCGAGTGTCCGACGCCGATCTGCTCTCGCAGCGATAACCTGGGGGGCGGGCATCCTGCCCGCCTCGAGATGTTTGGGATGCAGGCATCCTGCCTGTACGTGCACGCTGGCGTGTACCACAAAAACGCGTGCATGCCACCGGTATGGCCGTGTCGCCGCATCGTGGGGTGGCGGCCAATAAAACGCGAGCCAACGCCCGTCCGACATCCTGCACGGTCACAATTCGATCTGCGTGCCCAGCTCGACCACGCGGTTGGCCGGAATGTCGAAATATGCGACGGCCGAAATCGAGTTGCGCGACATGATGGCAAAAAGCTTTTTTCGCCAGCGGGACATGCCCGGCCGCCGCGTGGTGATGAGCGTTTCTCGCCCCAGGTAGAAACTGGCGTGTGTGGGATCGACTTTCAGACCGGCAGGCTCGGCACACCGGAAAACATCTGCCACGCGAGGCGTCTGCATGTAGCCGTAATGCGCCCGGACTTGGAAGAACCCCTGGCCCAGTTCGCGGACTTTGACGCGATCGACGGCCGCCACATAGGGCACTTCCAGCGTCGTCACCGACAACAGGATAATCCGCTCGTGCAGGACCTTGTTGTGCTTGTAGTGGTGCATGAGCACCACCGGCGTTCCATCGGGATTGGACGTCATGAACACGGCGGTTCCGGGTACGCGTACCGGCTTGGTGCCTTTGGCCAGACTGTCCAGAAACGTACTGAGCGGCAGAATCACCTTGCCCAACGACGCACCGAGCAATGATCGGCCTCGCTTCCAGGTGCTCATGAGTGTGTAGACGACGATGGCCACGGCCAGCGGGAACCAGCCGCCGTGGAAGACCTTCATCACGTTGGACGAAAAGAAGCCCAGATCGACAACGAGGAAGAAGGCGATCAATCCGCCGGCTTTCCACAGCGGCCAGTTCCACCGGCGACGGGCGACGACGAACAGCAGGAGCGACGTCACGGTCATCGTGCCGGTGACCGCCACACCGTAAGCAGCGGCCAGATCACTCGAAGCCTGGAAGGTCACCACCAGGCCGCAGCAGGCGATCATGAGCGCGAAGTTGATCTCGGGCAAGAAAATCTGACCCTTGGTCTGCCTCGAGGTGTGCACGATGGTCAGGCGCGGCGAGTAGCCGAGTTGCACGGCCTGCTGGGCGATGGAGTAGGCCCCGGAGATCATGGCCTGCGAAGCGATGACCACCGCCACCGTGGCCAGGATCACCAGCGGGTAATGCAGATACCCTTCGCCCAGAGCGTAGAACGGGTTGGCCGCTGCCGTCGCTCCCTGGGCGATGACAATCGCTCCCTGGCCAAAGTAGTTGAGAAGCAAGCCCGGAAACGCCACGGTGAACCAGGCGAGTTTGATCGGCAGCCGTCCGAAGTGGCCCAGGTCGGCGTACAACGCCTCGGCGCCGGTGATGCACAAGACCACCGCGCCCAGTACCAGGAAGCCTTGCAGACCATGCTCCCAAAAGTGCTGGACGGCCAGCAGCGGGTTGACCGCGGTCAGGACGACGGGTTCTCTGATGATCCACCGCAGTCCGAGCACGCCAATGGTGATGAACCAGACCAGCATGGCCGGGCCGAACAAGGCCCCCATGAACCCGGTTCCGTACCGCTGGACAACGAACAAGCCCACGAGGATGCTCACCGTGAGGGGGAGGATGTAAGGCTGGAAGACCGGCGTGGCCAGTTGGAGGCCTTCCACGGCGCTGAGCACGGAGATCGCCGGCGTGATCATGCCGTCGGAGAAGAGCAACGCCGCTCCGAACAGACCCAGAGACACAATGACGGTCCGGGCGGACAGGATGGTTGTGGGACGCCGATCTTGCGGCACGGCCAGCGCCATCAATGACAGGATGCCGCCTTCCCCGCGATTGTCGGCTCGCAGCACGAAGCCGAGGTATTTCAACACCACGACCAGCATGAGCGACCAGAAGAACAGCGAGAGCAGCCCCAGCACGTTGTGCGGCGTGGGTGCCAGCCCGCCATGCATCTCCCGGAAGCATTCTCTCAGCGCATACAACGGGGATGTGCCGATGTCGCCATACACCACACCCAGGGCGCCGAGCGTCAGGGCGGCGATCACGCGGCGGCTCTTGGCATGCGCGGGAGAGTGGCTGCCGGGAACGCCCGGACTGGCCTGGAAAGCGGAGTGGGGCGGTTCCGCCCCTTTGCCTGGGTCTCGCTGCATGGTTCGGCGTCTTGCAGAAAACCAAACGCGATAGGTTAGACGCCCTTACGGTCACGTTCAAGGCGGGCTCACGCCGTCCGGCGGTATTTGCTCCCCAGGGCGATGGATGGGCGCGAAACGCTAACGCTTGGTCATGCTGCAGACTCAGCGGGGCAGTTCGCCTCCGACGGGCCGATCGGTTATACCGAGATGATCCTCGAGCATCTGCTCAATATAAAGGGCCTGGTCCGCTTCCGGCAGGCCCGACAGGAGTTCGATTTTCCGTCCGTCGGTGAGCATCGCGTTGACCCGGTACGTGGAACTCTGCCGGTTCTCGCCGCTCACGACCTTCTCGGTGCAGAAGATCTGTTCGATGTCAGCGGTCGCCAGTCTGACTCGGCCTCGCCAGGGGATGGGGCCGTGGCGGACGGACAGTTCGCCACCTGCTACACGGATTCGGGTCTTGTTAAAAAGCGAGGCGAGGCAGAGGTAGGTAAGCCCGATGCCGACCGCCACGTGGGCAACGGGGAAAACGATCATAATCCACGGCGTGTCCTCGCCTGACAATGCTATGGAGTACCAAAAGACGAGAAAGCTGTCCCAGGCGATGCAGAAAAAGACGAGGAACAGGACGGCCGGCGTGAACCAACGCCGACTCATGACCAGTTCATGCCCCCATTGGTCCACCCGAATCGCCGGCGGCAGGGGAACCTCGGCGCGTGGGCTGGCCGGGAGCCGGGTACCGCGTGTTGCCTGAGACGGGTCTGCCAGACTGAAAACGGTTCGGCAGGCCGTACACCTGGCCAGAGCAGCCGGGATGTTGACCTCCTCGGTGTCGATATCGGCGCCACAATTCGGACAGTTCAACACGAGGGCGGTGAGCTTCGGCGTGAAGTTCATCGGACGGGCTCCTCACAAGCCGGCGGCAAGCGGAGGGGCGGACATAGGGCAGACACCTCCCCGATGTCGCTCGTGGCGGCATCATATCGAGGGGGACTGATCGGTGCTACCGGCCTCCGTCTCGAAGACACGCTCCGGTCCTTCCACCCAACGATATGAAAAACTATTGCCAAGCCGACGTCGCATCCGTTAAAATCACTAACTAAAAGGTTGTAGATCGTGGCTTGGACGGGTGAGTAGGCGGCATCCGGCCAAGCCTATGACACATCCATCGATCGGCACCTATCAGGCCGGATGGCGGAGCTAGGCCGTAAGACGGAGGAGGTCGTTCATGTCGAGCCGGACACGCTCTCGGGCGTTCACGCTCATTGAAGTGTTGGTCGTGGTCGCCATCATCGCTCTGCTGATCTCGATTCTGATGCCTTCGTTGCGTCGGGCCCGGGACACTTCCCGGTTCATCGTGTGCCAGACGAACGTTAAGCACCTGATGGCGGCCTTCATTAGCTACTCGGTGGATAACAAGGGCCGTTTTCCGGGGAACCGGGGCGATGAATACGCTGACTGGCTGGGCGGCTACAACGGACACCCCAGCGAGCGCAAGTACGGCCGAGATGGGAATCGCGGAAAGCAGCCGGAGTGGGGAACCATTTTCAAGAAGCACATGGGCGGTATGACCGCAGCCTACTCCTGTCCGGATGACAAGACCTACCGCGAACGAAAGGAAAAGGGCTGGTCATCTCACAGTTATACGGCCAATCTCATGATTTCAGGAGCCAAGCCCGAGTCGCTGATGGGCGCGCATTATCCCAAGCCCATGACCAGCACCAACCCGCAGTACAACCGTACCAACCACGTGAACATGGCCGCGATGGAGCACGTCCCCGTCATCATCGAGGAGCACGAGACTTGGTATCTCCTGCATCAGGTCGACGACAGCGGGTGGTGCAACGAGGACAGCATCTCCGAACGGCACTTGCGTGAACCGGGCAAGTTCGGCCAGGGTAGCATCGGCTACGCGGACGGCCACGCGGGCGGGTTGCGAGTGCCGTTTCGTACCGAGGCTCAGTCGGTGCGCTCATCCACGACGCTGACCGCGAGCGATTTCTGCATCCGGACGGGCCGTAAGTGGGTTAATGGCGAGAGTTGGGACGATCCAACGTTGATGAATCCTAACGGCGGCGATGGCGTGTACGGCATCCTCGACAAGGCCCCGGACGCGGGAAAATACGGTATTACGCACTGACCCTGAGCACGGCACTGCGCGGGAGACATCTTGTCCTCTTCCGGCCGGGCAAGACATCTGCACTGGATGCTTTAGTCAAGTAACTCAGTTGCCGAACGACAACGCCCCTGGCGACCATCGCCAGGGGCGTCTTGCTGTACGCTTGTGACCTAATCAAGGCGCAATCAGGAAGGCCTGAGACTTGAGGCTTGAGAGCGTGCTGCCCAACTCAGCACTATTGGCAGATCACGTCTTCGAACTGACTCACCGCAGGGGTCGCAGAGGGGCGCAGAGGCGAGGTCCGATATGCCTGCCTCTGTGATCCTCTGCGACCTCAGCGGTTCGTGTTCGGGGACAGGCAAAGGCTTGAGACTGAGACCGGAGCGGAAGACCAAGACAGAACGGATCGCCGTTGGTCAGATCGCGCGAGAGCGAGAACACCCCGTCCGGATGAGCTCCGGACGGGGTGTCTGCAATTGTCCCTTATTCTGCGGCGGCATCAGTGGTCGCTGGCTGCCGCCGATCGATGGTTACGCATTCATCACGGTGCACAGCCGGTCCAGGGGATGCCCGGGCCGCTCACGCACTGACTGAAGGCCGGGAAGTCCTGGAGATCGATGCGGCCGTAAGGCGCGGCACGATCCATGCACCGGCAGTACGGCAGATCTTCAGGAATCGAACCGGTGATGCTCACGCAACGCTGCCAAGCGGCAAAGTCGTCCATGTCCACGTCGCCGTCTTCGTCGGCATCGGCCCAGTTCAGCGGACAATCCGTGCCGAAGGAGAGCCCGTCGGCGTGACCGCCCGGCGAGCTCGGCGTGGCATTCCGGATCTCCCACATGACCGTCATGATGTCGGACGTGGCGGTGGCCACCACCGAACCGGGGACCCAGCTTCCCGAACCGCCGGTGTAGACCGTGGTCGATTGCAGAACAGTCCCGTTCTCGTCACCGTTGAGCAGCGAGATGACGCAGTCGGCCGAACCGGCGAACTGACCGCTGAACCGGTAGGGCTGACCGGGGATGACCCGGACCGTCTGCCAGGCTCGCATGGTGCCGACATCGGCGTTGCTCATGCTGCCGTAGTGCCCCCCGGCCGGGCTGGGGCAGGACGGAGGAACCGGAGCGTTGCCGTCGCGACTCAAGCCAATGTCGGCGCTCCAGCCGGTCGGCAGTCCGCCCACGGGCTGCGGATAGGGCGGGCCGCAATTCTGCGGGGCCTCGGGCAGTTCGAAGTCGCCGTTGATGAATTCGGCGGCAACGACGGTGACCGCCTGGGGAAGCGTCTCGATGCAGCCGCCTTGCTTGACGAAAACGTCATACCGGCCGCCCGGCACGCCGGTCAGGTCAAAGTCGCAGGTCAGCTTGGTGGAACTGACCACCACGACGTTCGTGGCGAGCAGGCTGAAGCCCGGCTTGCTCAGGAAGACGGTGGGGGTTCCGGTAAAGCCGCTGCCGGCCAAGTCGGTCACGTGCAGCACGGAATCGTTGGTGCCGAGGCTGGGTGTGATGCTCGCCAGGTAGGTGATGGGGGTCGAGCACTCCTCGAACGCCATCGCGTCGGCATGGGTGGCGTTCTGCGTGCCGCTATTGCGAGCGATGGCCCACTCGGCGGTCATGACGCTCGTCGTGGCGGTGCCGGTCACGAAGTTGAAACTCCAGTCGTAGTTGCCGCCGCCGGCATGGATGTCCTTGGAAACCAACTGGTCTCCGCCGGGGCCGTTTTCACGGAGCCGCAGGGCGACGGTGTTGTCGCCCGAACCGGCGAAGAAGCCGCTCCACGTGTACGTCTTGCCGGGCGTGACGGCGAACGTCTGATAGGCGACGGCGTTCGCGCCGCCGGTGCCGGAGTTGGAGGCCATCGTGCCGTACTGGTTACCGTCGATGGTCGGGCAGGAAGGCGTGAACGCCAGCGAACCGTTGGGCACGAAGCCGTTGAGCTTCAGCCTTCCCTCCCAGCCCCACTCGTTCGATTCGCCGGTGCGCCAATCGGTCGGAACGACGTCGCCCGGCGTCCCGCAGGAGGCGGTCTCCGGATCCTCGAAGCTGCCGTTGGAGAACGCAGGCAGGTAGACCAGCATCGCACCCGGCGCTTGGATCTCCGTACAGGAATTCTGCTGATATACGACGTCGTAGTTGTTGTGCGGTGCATCCGCCGGAATAGTAAAGGTCGCCTGCACTTCCGTGGGACTGTTCACGACGACACCGGTGGCGGGAATCGTCATGGGACCCGTCAGTGCCACAGTCGGCGGACCGTTGGCGTCGCTGAAATTGACCCCCTGGAGTGTCACGTTCACGGTCGAACCTCGCACCGCCATGTTGGGGGTGACGGGAGTGCTGGGGGAGAAGGCCGGCTGGTCCGGGCAAGCGGTTTCGAGCTCCAACCGGACGTTATCCACATGGAAACCATTGATTCCGCCCGGCGCCGTCATCTTGAAGACGACGGTCAACTGCGTGGTGCCCGCAGGTGGTATTGCCGTGACGCTGAACGGCGCCCAGGGAGTTTGCCCGTTCGCTTTCTTGATCTCCGTTACATTCAAAAGGAACAACGAAGGGTTGGAGCCCCTGTGTATTTCGAACAGAGCCGACGCAGGCTGCTCCGTGCTCGTCGTTCCCATGGAGTATTCGCCGCTGAATTTGTAGACCTGGGTTCCGTCGGCCGGCTCGGGCAAGGTGACAACCTGGTACCCACCCCTGGTCCCGGAACCGCTGAACGACACGCTGGCTCGCAGAAAGTCCGGTGGATCTCCGTGCGGGCATTCCGGCCAGAAAATATCGCCATTCCGTCCGAGGCGTCCAATGGGCTGCCAATCGCTGGGCGCCCCTTTGTCGAACTTGCAATTCTCCTCGACCGGCGGTAACGAAAAACTCGGGTTAGACAGTAGGTTCTGGCCCAGAGCGGGAATGGCCGAGGCTCCGAGCCCCAATACCATCAGCAACCGCTTGATCATGGTTCGCCCTCCAATCGAATGCGACACAAATACTTCGATCGCCCACGAAACGAATTGGTCATGGCCCGATGACGCCGGGCCATCGGATATGTGCATGCACCAGAGGGCTGACTGGTCACCCCGAAGTCCTCCCTCGAGCCGCGCCCCGTTTCGACAAGAAATGAATCGGATTTAACACAAGCCGCTGTGGTATTGGGCGTCCCAAACCACAGCGGCTTGGGGAAACCAAGTCCGTGGAAACTTCACCTGGCCGGACATCTCACGGCCATCACTGGATCAGTGGCGCCGGCGCAGCAAGGGCAGCCCGAGGGCCAGCAGGAACAGGCTGGCAGGCTCCGGCGTCAACGTGATGTTATCAATCCAGAAGTTTGCGTTGTTGCCGACCTTGGTGGCGAGCAGAACGTAAGGCTCGGTCGCGGTGAAGGTCAGCGGGTTGAGGATGCTGTTGGGGCTTTCCTCGCTCAGCCAACGCGGCGTGCTGAAGTCTTCACCGTAGGGATGGCCCCAGTCGACCTCCTCATGCTTGACCCGGATGGCCGCGCCCACATTGGGACCGCTGTCCAGAGCGTCCAGGACGTCGACGCTCGTGTTGGGCACCGGAATCGCCAGGACTTCGGCCCAACCGTTGTTGGCCGTGCCCGCCCACTGGGCATTTAGCGTGAGCTCGGCGCCGACCGGGACCGGAACAAACTGGTAGATGCCCGCACTCCCCTGGCTGTCCTCGTTGAAGTGCCATGCCAAGCCACCATCCACGAGGACGTCGCTCGTGCCGCCGCCCCAGCTTGCAGCCCACTTATTCCAGCCCGTCAAGTCGGTGTCGAAGGTCCCGTTGACGACCAGGTTTTGACCGCTGGCCGCGGAGACCACCGCCAGAACAGCCATTGCGCACAGTAAAGCTCTCATGCGTTCCTCCTCTTCCAGAAATGAATCTGCCTCTTCTCTGACTCCGAACAGACATGCACACCGACGACCGGTGCGCTGGTCGCTAGCTACCGAAAGGGTTCAGAAAGACACTTCAGATTACGCATCTTCCCCACGCCCGCCAGCTTGTCGCGATACTCTCGAGGCCAGAAGTGGCACCGCCTCCGGGTTGAATCATAACAGGGTGGGGATAGGGTGTCCATAGAAAAGTTGCTTTTTGCCTGAACAGGGCGGCGGGGCGGCAATGATGGCAACGGCGCCTGAAACCACCGGGAGTTAGCAGTCGAACGACGGGTTCCAATCGGGTCGGCAGGCGGTCCGAGTATCTTTGTTTTTCTTGGACAACCGATTTAGTCCGGGCTGAAAGTGACGGGTGAGCGGCAGTGGTTGCAAGATGGAGCACCGCATTTCTCGCGGGTTCTCATGACTTTCGGGTCGAAAAGTTGCCGAAAGCGCCCGGTTTCTGCAACTCCGGCCTGTGCGCCGCCGGTCTCGTTTGTTAATCTATAGCTAAGTCGGTTTAGAAGACCGGGCGGGCCCATCTCCGCCGCCGCTACCCAGAGTTGCCACGCATGCGTTCAACAGGAGGGCGAGGGGCGAATGTCCAATTCATGTCCACACTCGGCAAAGCACCATGCTCCTGACCATCGGAACGTTCCCGGACACTGTCCAGGCCACACTCATTGGCACGTGCCGCCGGCCGATCGGCGAGCACCCGACCGTCCTGCCCCTGGCGTTCGTGCCCGGATGATCTGGTTGTGGCAGTGGTTCTGGTTTGTGTTGTGGCGCAATCGATTCGCCATTGCGGTGGCATCACTGGTTTGGCTGATCTGGCGAAGCGGCACGCAGCCGCGGCGGTTGGCGTATCCGTGCCAACAAGCTGCTGCGGCTAACCTGGGTTTCCTGGCCGTGCTCTTCATACCCGAGGCCGCCCGCCGTCATGCCGCCCGGCGAAGACCCGTTCGGCGGGCGTTCGCGCTGGCGACGGGCTCGGTCGCATTGGCCGGCGCGTTATCGCTGCTGATCTCGGCCGGCGTGAGTGTGTACTCGCAGTACGTGGCCTCGCAATCCTACTTCGTCATGGCGGGGATGGCCACCAACATTCCGCCGCCCGCGACGCCGGCTCCGGAAGCGGTGGTGGCCATCCATCGGCGGCCGAGCAGCCCGACGACGGCGGCCGAGATCGAGGCCATGGTCCGCAAGGCGGTCGCCGATGCCGGCGGCTTGGCCGGCGTGGTCAAGCCTGGCGACCGCGTGGTCATCAAGCCCAATCTGGTCAATGACAATATTTGGACGCCGTCCGCTCCCACCGGCGTGACCACCGATCCTCGCGTGGTCGCCGCGGTCGTCAAGTTGGCCAAGGAAGCGGGGGCGAGCTCGGTGGCCATCGCCGAAGGCTGTGCCGGCCCGGCCAACTGGAACACCAACGACCCGGTCGAGTTGGATCGCCACATCACCTGGCGGGCGTTTACTCGCGCCGGCTACGACACCGACGGCGACAGGAAGTTCGACTACGATCCCACGGTCGAGCTGATCGACCTGAACGATGCCGGCACGGGCGGACTCGTGCCCCGGCCGATCACCTCCACGCCGCCGAATACGGCGCTGGTGACGCTGCCGAACGGCGTGATCCGCAACCAATACTACGTGCCCAAGGCCATCCTCAAGCCCGAACAGGGCGGCACGTGCGACGTGTTCATCAGCGTGCCGTGTCTGAAGAACCACGGAAATGGCGGCGTGACGCTGGCGTTGAAGAACCGCGTCGGCTGCGCTCCCAGCGACATTTACCATGTGACCGACTACGTCCCCAGCCATTCCAATCAGATGAAGTGGGACCTCGTGCACTGGGCCGTGCGGTACAACGGATTGGACGGCAGCGGGTTGCCCACGCGGCTGCCGCCGTTTCCGCGCGACGTGACGCATCAGAATCCTCCTGCTCCCACCGGGGCGGACACGCTCGTGCAGAACATCACCGTTCATTACACCATCGTGGATCTGAACCTGGTTCGGCCGAACGACTTCGCGGTGGTGGACGGTCTGATCGGCATCACCGACGGACCGACCGGCACGAACAAGCCGGCGACGCCCATGCGGCTGATCATGGCGGGTCGGGACTCGGTGGCGGTGGATACCATCGGCGCGTTGTGCATGGGCTACAACCCGCTGGAGAACCTGCACATCGGTTGGGCCTGGAACCGAGGACTGGGCACGCGCGACACCTCGGCAATCATCGTCGTGGGCGATCGTGTGGACGCCATCCGGCAGATGTTCCCGGCCAATTACGGCGGGTCGGTTCCGGTCGAGACGGTCGACCCTTCGCTCACGTTCATCAGTCCTGCCGACGGCAGCACGGTGTGGGGCGATGTCAAAATCACGGCAGAAGCCGCCGACAACACCGGGTTGTCCAAGGCGGAACTGCGGGTGAAGCTGGCGGCCGGGCCGAATCTGCTGGTCAACGGCGATTTCGAGAACGGTTCGGCCGGCTGGCAAACTTGGAGAGCGTCGTGGGGCTCGGGCGAGACCTGGGATTTTAACAACACCGAACCCGGTCATCTCGGCAACGCCTGTCTGCGGCTGAGCTCCGGCCACGCCAGCTTCGGTGTGTATCAGGAGGTGGCGGTCACGCCCGGCAAGACCTACAAGATCGACGCCTACTGGAAGGGCGAGAAGCTGGGGCCGAGGGGCGAAGACAACTGGTACGAAGTGCTGCTCCTCGACGGCCCCTGGGACTACGGAAAGGCGGACGGAAATCCCAACGTGTATCCGTACGACGATCCGAGCGAGCCGGTGTTTAACGAGATGTACGGCTACGACTCGCATACGTACACCATGCCCGACAGCTTCGGCTGGGAGTGGACGCACGATCTGAACGACACACCTATCGACACCATGGACCGCAACGGCCTGCGCAAAGCCACCGGTAACGTGATGACGGTGGTGCTCAAGGCGGGGGCGGCCGGCCAGGCCAGCGGCTCCAGCGGATGGTTTGACAACATCTCGCTGGTCGAGGTGGATACCGAGGAAGAACTGGTGGCGGTCCTGCCCAAGCCGTCCAGTCCATTCGAGATGACCTGGCATGCCGCGGATTATCCGGACGGCGACTACGATCTGACGCTCACGGTGTACGACATCGCGCTCAACGAGACGAGCCGGACGCACCGCGTCAGCAAGATCGCGATTCCGGGACCGGTGATCGCAGTGGATCCACGGCAGCTCGATCCGGTGTGCCACGTGGGGACCGACGCGGCGGCGGATCAGCTGCTGGTGTGGAACGCCGGCATCGACCGGCTCGAGTACAGGATCGACGTCGAGTTCGATCCACCGGCGAGCGACTGGCTGACGGTCAATCCGACCACGGGTTGGTCGGAGGGCGAGCAGGATGCCATCGCCGTCACGTACGCCACGGCGGGGATGAGTCCGGGGACGTACACGGCCCGGATAGTCGTGAGTGATAACGGCAGCACGCCCGAGCCTGCACGGCAAAGTCCGACCACGATCCCGGTGACGCTGGTGGTCGAGACCGTCAAAGCCGACTTCGATTTCGACGGCGACGTGGATCAGGGCGATTACGGATTCCTCCAGAGCTGTCTGAACGGCGAGATGATGCCGATTCCCGGCTCAGCCTGCGTGGCCGCCGACCTGCAGAAGGATGGCGACGTGGACCAGGCGGATGTCGCGCTGTTCCAACTGTGCTTTGGGGCGCCGGACGTGATAGCACCGGCAACTTGCGACGATACGTATCCGTAGGTCCGGGCGGGCGTCTTGCCGCACCGTTCGGTTCGCAATTGAGTGATGCGCCGCGACCTGCAGGCTTCCCTTTGATGAGGGGAGGCTGCGAGTTCGCGGCGCATCTACATTTCTGGCCGCCTCGTTCTCGCGAGCACCGTCTATCATCAACCTCGTGCGCAGCGACCTGTCCGCTGCGAAGTGCACTGGCCTTTTCTTCCCGGCTCGCTGAGCCTGAACACTTCGATCCACTCCGTTACTGCTCGCCGACGTGGATCGCGAGCGCCGGGCCGGGCTGAAGTTCCGCGGCGGTTGCTGCCGGTTGGGTAGCGTAGCTGCCGTAGGCCGGCCAGAGGCGCCCAAGAGCGGGCACCCGGGGCACGGGTGCTTCGATATTGGCACACAGGTAAGCGTACCCAGCCACATAGGGATATACAACCAAGAATACGAGCGAGCACGCTCGCGCCAGCTTCCGTGTCTAAAGTGCGTGCCTTTCAGTATGACCGACTGGCCTGTCTGATCTCCAAACGTCGCGTTCTCATCGTGCACCCCCGGCGGTTGCGTGCCGGCTTGGAATGACAGAAAAAAGGGCATATGACTCCGTCCGGCGCAAGATATCTGCCCGGCGGGACCGAACGGACCGTCGGACATGGCTTCAGACCAGACTCGGCCTGAGGCGCAGGGGCCAAGGCCGCCGTCCGAGCCGAGGACTTTCTTCACGTTAGGAATGCTCTGTCACTGATATGATCCCGGATACTCAACCCGGTTGGCGACTCCAGTCTTGCAAAAGGTGCTCGAATGGGTATGTTTGAGGCAGGCGACTGTCGCGTGAGGTTCTTATGACGAAAGAAGTTAGCTCGCAAGACATCGAGGCGGCGGAGGCCCTGTTCCGCGATTTTCTTCGCGATCGGGGGCTGAAGTACACGCCGGAGCGCCGGATGCTGCTCCTGGAGGTGCTGAACACGCCGCAGCACTTCGAGGCCGAGCAACTGCTGATTGCCATGCGGCAGTCGGGCAAGCGCGTGGCGAAGGCGACCATCTACCGGACGTTGCCGTTACTGGCCGAGTGCGGGATCATCAAGCAGGTTCAGTTTGAGGATAATCTGGCGCGGTACGAGCCGATCCTGGGGCAGGCGCCGCACGACCACATGGTGTGCGGCCAATGTCGTCGGATCATCGAGTTCGACAGCTCAGAGGTGGCCACGCTGCGGGACGAGATCGCCGCCCGGCACCGATTCGTCGCGGCCGGACACCGCTTCCAGATCATCGGATTGTGTAGCGCGTGCAGCGAAGCTGAGGGCAAGGAACGGCCGGATGCGACGCAGGTGCAGGGGGAAGAGCTGAGCTACGAGCTATGAGCTCTAAGCTGTAGGCATTAGGACATAGGCCAGCCTAGTGGGGCTCAAACCGGTCGCTGACTGGTCGCTGACCGGCGGTGGCTTCTCAGCACAACGCGGCGTAGGTCAGAATCGTCAGGACGATGATCTTCAGCTTGCGGGCGAAGAACTCGTCGATCAGGATCAGTGTGGCCTCCATCTCTCTCCTCTCCAACGACGGCAGTCGCCGTGGTTCCCGGCCCTGTCCGCCCTGTTTCGTTGCTCTGCAGGTTTGAGATTGGCATGGGCCGTGCCTTCGGCTGGCGACTGGCGTGGCTCGTGTTGTAAGCGATATGTTCTTTGTTCGCAATAGCTTACGGCAGCATGTCCCCAGCGGGAAAATAGGAAGACTTTGCCGTTTGTAGGGGTTGTTGCCGCCACGCAGCGGAAGGCCTGCCGCGGCTGAGGGGGCGGTTGAACGTTACTCGTTTAACGGCAATTATTTACGAGTGTATATCGGGATGTGGTCGACGTGATGTGGCAGCCGGGAACGGGCATCGGGACATCGCCGCGTTGTGCGAAGACTGCAACGTCACGTCGCCGACGTGTTGCAGGCGTTGCCGGTGCTGATTGCAGAACCCGGTGTTCTGCGTGAAGATACCGGCCGGCATGTGCGGAAAGGAGGACGCATGGGCAGGTCGGTAGGGCTGATTGCCGGCGTAATAGTGGCGATGGTGTGTGGCTGCGTGCCGAGCGAGCCACTGGTGGTGTCGCCTTCGAGTCTGCCGGACGGAGCGGTGGGGCTCGAATACACCGCGGAACTGACCGCGGACAGCGAGGCCGGGGCACGTTGGTCGGTCGTGGAAGGTGAACTGCCGGCGGGGTTGAGTCTCGACTCGAGGTCGGGCGTGATCGGAGGCACGCCGGAACAGGCCGGCGAGTTCTCGTTCACGATCCAGGCGACGGATGCGGCCAACATCTTCCGGACGGGCACAGCGTCCTACACGGTCACCATCCTGCCGCAACTGAAATTAGCGGCGGCCTTGCCGGCAGGGCGGGTGTCCGAGGCATATAGCGGGTCGCTCTCAGCCAGCGGCGGCGTGCCGCCATATACCTTCAGTATCATCGGCCTGCCTGCCGGGCTGGCGCTGGATTCGGCCACCGGCACGGTAACGGGCACGCCGATTTATCCGGTGAGCGGAGAGTTGCTACAGGTCTCCGTGAAGGACAGCGGCACGGTCCGCCAGACGGCGACGGCGTCAGTGCCGCTGGTGATCAAAGGGCTACCGGTACGAATCACGACCACGTCGCTGCCGAGCGTAGTCGTCGGGTCCCTCTATTCGCACAAGGTCGAGGCGGCCGACGGCGTGGGCCCATATCACTGGGCGATCGTCGCCGGCGACTTGAAGCCGCTGGGGCTGGAACTCGTGCTGAGTACCGGCGAACTCCGCAATCGCCGCGATGTCCTGGGCCGCCCGATTCCCATCCCGGCGATGGCCACGCCTTCCACGTTCGTGGTCCGAGTCACCGATAGCGACACGCCGGCAACAACTGCGACGAAAGAGTTCACGGTGGGAGTGATTGGAGGGGAGTGATAAAGAAGGAGACAGAAGGCAGAAGACAGGAGACAGCAGACAGGAGTGGGAAGGAATCAGTGGAGTGGAGACAATCGCATGCTCCGAAGGACATCGCTGGTCGCTCTGATTGCCGTGACGTGCACGGGGGTATCGTGTCAGATCACTGTTCCCGATGACGGGACGGGCCCGGGCTACATTCAACTGGACCGGGTGACCGGAGATATCACTATCACGGCGGCCATGCCGGATACGTCGGCGGTGGTGACCGCTTCACTGCGCCGTAACGGGCTGCCGGTGGTGCTGCACGATGGTCAGGAGATTACGATTAACGGCTCGCCGCTACAGGGGCCGTCGCTGAACGGGCTGTACACCGTGACCGTGCCGCGCGCGGCGGCGTACGTGATTCGAGTGGTCGAGCCGACGCTGGGCACAAATGAGACCACGGTGCAGGCGCCGGCGGATTTTTCGATCAGCACGCCTGCGGCCGGCGAGACGGTTTCGCTCTCCGGCGGGTTCGATCTGACCTGGACGCACGCGACGCCGGAGGTCACGACGGTGGCGGTGCTCACACAGGTGCTGACGTCGTTGGCGGTGGAGACGCTGGGGCCGTTCCCCGACGATCCGGCGTTTCGACAGATCACCGCGACGGATCTCATGAAGTTCCGGCAAGGCGCCAACATGACCATCAAGCTGAGCAAGACGGCCCAGGTGAATGGGATCGGCGGTCTGGCGGGAGGGAGCGTTCGGGTAGAACTGTCGCAATCGACCAGCGTAGTACCAGGACCCTGACCTCGGGGCTGAGACTCGAGACTTGAGGCTTGAGACCTGAGGTTTGAGACTTTGGGCCGCGCACAGACCACTATCGCCACGCATTTCGAGCGGTTGCATGCCTGATCTTCTGCACGTGTCCGACGGTTATGAACCCATGCTGAACTCGGCGGGGCTGCGGACACTGGCGGATGTGTTCGCCTGGACCGACGGGCAGCGGCTGGACAAGCCCGGCCTGGAGAACTGGCGGCAGCGGTGGCGGCTGCAACTGACAGACGAGGCAGGCCGGCCGCGAACGCTGTACCTCAAGCGATTCGACTCTCCGCCGCTCCGCCGCCAGTGGGAGCGGTGGCGGCAGGCGCGACGGCTGAGCACGGCGGGGATCGAGTGGCGCAACGCACGCGAGCTGGAGCGAGCGGGCATCCGTGCCGCGCCGCCGGTCGCATTCGGCGAGCGGATGATCGGACCCTTCGAGCAGCGCAGCGCGATTCTGCTCGGCGAAGCGCCCGGCGAATCGCTCGAGAAGTGGGTGCCCGCGCACCTGGGAGCCGATCGCCGCGAGTTCGATGCGGCGAGCCGCCGTCGGTTAGTCGAGGGGCTGGCCCGGTTCGTCGCGCGGTTCCACGCGGCGGGGTTCGTGCATCGCGACCTGTATCTGTGCCACATCTTCATCGATCCGGCACGGGCGTCGGCCGGCGCAGGCCAGTCCGCCGATCGGGCGTTCTGCCTGATCGATCTGCAGCGGGTTTTTCGGCCGAAGTGGCGGAAGCGGCGTTGGGTGGTCAAGGATCTGGCGGCGTTGGACTTCTCGACGCCGGCCGCGTGCGTGAGCCGGTGGGAACGGCTTCGATTTCTGTGCCGTTACGTTCGGCACTTCGACCGCTTCGGATCGGCTCGCCTGCTGGCTGGCAAGGTGGCGGCCCGAAACCGACGGATGGCGAGAAGACACGCCAAAGCGTGAACGCGACAGGCAGTGGATGAGACGACGGACCACGTGATGGCGGAGCGGCGAGAGCGGCGAGATTATCTTCGAGAGATGTGTGCATGGATGTGGCCTTGATCATCGAGCGGTTCGAATCCTGGCGAGGCGGTGCGGAGACCTCGACGCTGCAGTTCGCCAACCATCTGGCTCACCTGGGCTGCCGGGTGACGGTTTTGACCACGTCGCAGATGCCGTCCACGCCCGAGTTGACGGTGGTTCCGCTGCCGGCCTCACGGGCGTTTCGCAGCGCCCGGACGGCGCGGTTCTCCCGCCGGGCGGCCGAGTACGTGCAGTCGCATCGGTTCGACGTGGTGCATTGCATCACGCCCTGCCTGGCCGCCGACGTCTATCAGCCGCGCGGCGGCACGATCCCCGAGACGCTGGAACGCAACGCTGCGATTCGCACTTCCCCCACGCGCCGCCGACTCAAACAGTTGGGCCAGCAACTGAACCTCAAGAACCGGATGCTCGCCCGGCTGGAGAGCCAGTTGCTGGCGCGAAAGCCTGCCCCTTGGGTGGTCGCGATCTCGGATTACGTGCGCGATCAGTTGGAGCGGCACTATCACTTCGACCCCGCCCGGATCGTGAAGGTCTTCAACGGCGTGGACCCCGATGAATCGGACGAGGCGCAGCGGCTGGCCGACCGTACGCAGATTCGTCGGCACTACGGCATCGCCTACGACGAGCTGGTGGTGCTGTGCGTGGCCCACAACTTCAAGCTCAAGGGCGTGAACAAACTGATCGAGGCGTTGGCCAGGCCGGGCGGTCAAGCTTATCGTGCGGTGATCGTGGGACGTGACAACCCGGCGCCGTACGCCCAGTTGGCCGAACAGTTGGGGGTCCAGCATCGAATTATCTTCACCGGACCCACGCAACGGACGGCCGCGTTCTTTCACGCCGCCGACGTGCTGGCCCACCCGACGTACTATGACCCGTGCAGCCGGGTGGTGCTGGAGGCGATGGCGGCGGGGCTGCCGGCCATCACCACGCGATTCAACGGGGCGGCCGAACGCATCACGGACGGGCTGAACGGATACGTGATCGATTCGCCGGAGCAGGTGGATAAACTGGCGGATCGGCTGGGACGGCTGGCCGACCCGGACCATCGCCTGAACTGCGGGCAGGAGGCCCCGCTTGCAGTCAGCGACTGCTCGATGGAAGATCACGCCCGGCGGGTGATGGGCCTGTACGAGCAAATCGTCGCCGACCGGGGCGAACGGCGGGCTCTCGAATCGCCGTTGCGAGGGTGACTTCGTTGACAAGTCAGCATGTTCTGCTGTGTCTGGGAGCGTTTGTGATCGCTTACCTGTGCGGCTCGATCCCGTTCGGGCTGCTGGTAGGAAAGCTCAAGGGGATCGATATTCGCCAGCACGGCAGCGGTAATATCGGAGCGACCAACGTCGGACGGGTGCTGGGCCGTAACTGGGGGTTCCTGGTTTTCTTCCTGGACATGGGCAAGGGCTTTCTGCCCGTGCTGTTTTTCGGGAGGATGGCCGGCGATTGGATTGCCCCGGGAACGCCGGGCCGGTCGAGCATCTACCTGATGTGGGGCGGAGTGGCGGCCGCTTGCATCCTCGGACATTTGTTCCCTGTGTTCCTCCGGTTCAAGGGAGGCAAGGGCGTGGCCACTTCGCTGGGGGCGATGTTGGGCATTTATCCGTATTTCGTGCTGCCGGGTTTGGTCGCGTTCGGCTTGTGGGTCGTGCTGACGCTGACGACGCGCTACGTTTCGGTGGGCTCAGTAGGGGCGGCAGCTGCGTTTCCGATAATCTTTGCCGTGTTCGCCGCGATCCGGCGGGACCTTTGGGGCGGGATAGCCGAGCTGTGGCCGTTGTACGTGTTCGGGGTGGTTCTCGCGGTGCTGGTCATATATCGGCACCGGGGGAATCTGCGACGGCTGTCCCAGGGCGTCGAGCCTAAGATCGGAGCCTCAACCGGCGGGTCGCAACGGCCGAGTTAGATGAGAGTGACCGAAGGTCCCGGACTGCGTGCCGGGTTGGATTGGAGAGCAACACGATGAAGAGCCTTTACGCTGTATCGGCCCTGACTGCCGCTGTACTCATCGCGGTCCCGGTGTGCTTGTCGGCAGAGCCCGCTCCCGCGACTGCGGCCGCCCAGCCCGCTGCGGCCAGTCGGCCGGCGGCCAGCCAGCCCGCGTCCGAGATCGTGCTGGTGCGGGTGGGGCCGACCGTGATCACGCAGGAGGACTTCAACCGCGAAGCGTCGCAGGTTGACCCGCGGCGACTGCAGTCGGGCAAGGCATCGATCATGCACGCGCTGGTCGGTCAGCGGCTCCTCCAGCTCTACCTGGACGAGCACCCGGAACTGGTGGACGAGAGCAAGCTCGAGGCGATGGTCCAGGACGTGCTCAAGAAGGAAGGCGTCGAGACTCGCGAGGAACTGCTGGCCAAGCTTCGAGCCCAGGGGGTTCCGGACAAGCTCGACTACTACCTGAACAAGGCTCGCCTGATGGTAGGGCGGGCCGAGATTCGTCGCCGAGCCGCGCGGAGCGAGGAGGAACTCAAAAAGATATTCGACAAGGATCCCTCAGCTTTCAACGGAACGGCCCGGTTCGTCTGCCAGATCCGAATCAGCCGGTACCCCTGGGAGACGCCCGAGCAGGTGAGGGCCAAGCGGGAGAAGGCCGAGCGGATTCGCGAGGACCTGGTGTCGGGCCGGCGATCGTGGGAAGAGTGCCTGGTCGAGAGCGACTGCCCGAGCAGGATGACGGGCGGAGAACTCGGCTACGTGCACCGGCATCTCGAACAGCCGGACGTGGTTGGCGAGGCGGCATTTCGGCTGGATGTAGGCGAAATCAGCGAAGTGCTCGAGGATCGGCGGGCGTTCTACATCATCAAGGTGACCAAGAAGCACAAGGGCGGGCAGCCTTTTGAGCAGGCCAAAGTGCGCATGCGCTTGTGGCAGGAATGGGCTCCCCTGTCGGCGATTGATCAGGAGATGCGGGCCAAGTACGAGATCGTGGGGGTTCGCGAGCCGGAGCTTCCGCCGCTGCCGGCGAGCATGCCGGAATCTGCGACCGCCCCGGCGCCCCGGTCTGCCCAGGTCAAACCGCCTGCCCAGGTCAGACAACCGGCTACTGCTCCCGCGCGGGCTGCCGTCCCTCAACCAAAGCGGTGAAATTAGCTCTCAGCTCTCAGCTATCAGCCGTCGGCTGTCAGCCGTGAGCTGTTAGCTCTCAATTGTCAGCCAGGGCTTGGCTCATAGCTCAAAGCTCATAGCTTACAGCTTGCCAAAACATCGAGGGCACGGGAGCCATGCTTCCGTGCCCTCGCTCATATTCGGACTTGCTCGGGCGGCGATCTACGGCCGGTCCAGACCGGTCAAGCCAATCGGCGCTTGGCCCAACCCGTGATACCCAGACCCGCCAGGGCGAGGAATGCCGCGCCCGGTGCCGGCACCGGCACGGGAGTCGGGCAGGACGCGGTCTTGACGATCAGATTGCAGATGCCGACGTCGGCCAGACCGTGGTCCGTGAACTTCAGACCATACACGCCGGGGTTCAGGTCAAAGACCGGGACGTGGAAAGTGCTCAAGCCGGCGTTGTCCTTGCTGAACACTCTCTCGATCACTTGACCATCCTCGTCCAGCGTGAACAGTTGGAAATCGGCATCGGTCGTTTCCCAAAGTACCCATCCGTCGAACCCGACGCCGGTCAGCTGTTCGCTAAACTGCAGCGTGAACTCCTTGCCGAAGATGCCGCCGATTCCGACGCCGAAACCGGTGCCCACGGCTCCCGACACCTGGACGCTGCCGCCGGGAACCGCGGCGCTGAGGACGTCGGTCATGTACTTCGAGATCTCTTCGCTGCTACCGCCCAAGAGTGACCAGTCGTTGAAATCAAAGACGATGTTCGCGTTCGCAAGTCCGGGAAAGACAGCGAGAAACGCGAATGCGAGACTGGCAATCTTTCTGCTGTGGATCATCTTCCTTCCTCTCAGACAAACCTCTTTCCTGTACCAGGAATCCGGACCGGCGACTTCCCCTCTGTGCCATGGCCCGTCCCTCCTACATGGGGGAAACACCTGATGAATACAGCGTGCCCCTCTATTTGGGGTGTGTCACTTAAACGTCACTGCAACGATTTAGGGTGCCGCTCTCAGCCGGAAGGGCTGTCAGTCAAATGGCATAGTGGAGCACCGCAGAATTCAGTCCTGGAGACGCCGACGCCACTCCTGGAGGAGACGCAGGGCCTCGGCGGGGGAGAGGCTCTGGCTGTCGAGCTGCCGGATCTGTTCGATGACGTCGTCGGCCGGATCGTCGAAGAGGTAGAGCTGTCGGCTGGGCTTGCTGCGGGCGGCGGCTCGCACGGAAGCCCGGCGGTCGGAACTGAAGTTGGTTTCCAGCTCGGCCAGGAGTTCGCGGCTGCGCTGGATGACCGGCGAAGGCACGCCGGCCAGCTTGGCCACGTGTGAACCGTAGCTCTTGTCGGCCCCGCCCGGCACGATGCGATGCAGGAAGGCGATCTGGTCCTGCCACTCGCGGACGGCGACGTTGCAGTTGGCCACGCCGCGCAAGTATTTCTCCAGTTGCGTCAGCTCGTGGTAGTGGGTCGCGAAGAGCGTGCGGCAGCCGACGCGGTTGACGAGATCTTCGGCGATGGCCCAGGCCAGCGAGAGTCCGTCGAACGTGCTCGTGCCGCGGCCCAGTTCATCGATGATCACGAGGCTGTCCCGACTGGCGTTGCGGAGGATGTTGGCGGCCTCGGTCATCTCGACCATGAACGTGGATTGGCCACGACTGATCTCGTCGGACGCGCCCACGCGGGCGAACAGCCGATCGACCGGCCCGAAGCGCATGGCCGCCGCGGGCACGAAACTGCCGGTCTGGGCCAGGAGCGTCAGCAGGGCGGTCTGACGGATGTAGGTGCTCTTGCCGGCCATGTTGGGGCCGGTGAGGATCACCAGCGAAGGTGGCGTCGTGCCCGCAAAGGGTTCACCGCTGGCCGCATTTGCGGATTCGATCGGGCCCGGTTCGGCGTCGATCGCCCTCAGGTGACAACTATTGGGCACGAATTTCTCGGCCAACGTCTGTTCGAGCACGGGATGCCGCCCATCCACGATCTCGAGCACGGGCTCGTCGACGATTTCGGGACGCACGTATCGTCGCTCGTCGGCCAGATGGGCCAGCCCCGCGATGACGTCCACCTCGGCCACGGCGGTGGCGAGCTTCTGCAAGTCGGGAATGCGTTGAATCGCCTGCTGACGGATGCCCTCGAACAGTTCGAGTTCGCGGGCGTTGGCCCTGTCGCGGGCGGTGAGCACCTCGGTCTCGTACTTCTTCAGCTCATCGGTGATGTAGCGCTCGGCGTTCTTGAGCGTCTGTTTGCGCACGTAGTCGGCCGGGATGCGGCTGCGGTGGGCGTTGGTGATCTCGATGTAGTAGCCGAAGACCTGGTTGAACCCCACCTTGAGCGAGGGGATGCCGCTGCGCTGGATTTCCCTCGCCTGGTAGTCGGCCAGCCACTGACGGCCGTCGGCGGTGATGCCGCGGAGGCGGTCGAGCTCGGCGTCGAAGCCGGGCGCGATGATCCCGCCCTCGTTAGTGACCGGCGGCGCCTCGGGAGAAAGCGACGTGACCAGGTACTCGGCCAAATCGTGCAGGCCGCACATGGCGTCCCGTCGCATGGTGAGGAAGACGGACAGCCCCTCCGGCCGGCTGCCGGTGGCGCTGCACGCACCGCTGCCACTGCTCGCAGCGGGCCCGGGTTCGGCAGCGGCGATGACCGGCGCGGCTCGGCGGGCCAGTTCGTCCAGAAGCTCGACGATCTGCTCGACGACAATCAGCGTGACCCCCAGCGCGACCAGGTCGCGCGGCGAGGCGCGTCCCAACCCCAGGCGGGCCGTGATCCGCTCGATGTCGGCAAGGTCGCGAAGCTTGGTGCGAATCTCGGCCAGCAGATGCACGTCGGCAAGCATCTCGGCGACGGCGGCCTGGCGTTCGCGGATGCGGTCGGCATCGCGCAAGGGCGCGGCCAGCCAGCGACGCAGGCAACGGGCCCCCATGGCCGTTCTCGTGCGGTTGACCGCGGCCAGCAGACTCCCGCCCACGGCTCCGGTCCGGATGGTTCTTTCGACCTCCAAACACCTCCAGGTGGATTCGTCGATGGCCACGAACTCGCGAGGCTGGCGGCGATGCAACGTGAGGATGTGGGCGAGCGATGATTTCTGCGTCTCGCCCAGGTAGTCGAGGATCACCGCGGCGGCGCAAAGCGACGGATCCATACCGGCAAAGCCGAAACCCTCCAGCGTGGTCACGCCGAAATGCGCGAGCAGCCGCTGCTCGGCCTGGTAGGGATCGAACTGATGGGCGGGCCGTCGAGTGATCGTGGGACTGGCAGTATCCAGGCTGCTGCCCCGAAGTTGGGCGAGAAGATCGGCGAACGGGTCGGCCACGTCGATGCGGACTTCCGGCACGAGGATTTCGGCCGGGTTCATGCGAGCCAGCTCGTCGGCAACCTCACGCTCGCTGATGAGCTCCACCTCGAACGCACCGGTGGACAGTTCCACGAACGCCAGACCCACCTGCGAACCCTGCCGGGCCAGACACGCCAGGTAATTGTCGGCGCCGCGATCGAGCAGTGCGTCTTCGGTGAGCGTGCCCGGCGTGACGATCCGGACGATCTCCCGGCGGACCACGCCTTTAGCCGTGCGCGGGTCTTCAACCTGCTCGCTGATGGCGACTTTGTAGCCCGCGTGCACGAGCTTGGTCAGGTAAGACTCGAGGGCGTGGTAGGGGATACCGGCCAGCGGGATGGGCTCGCCGTTGCTATCCGTGCCGCGGCGGGTCAGCGTGATTCCCAGGACGCGGGCCGTGGTCACGGCGTCCTCGAAAAACGTCTCGTAAAAATCGCCCATGCGGAACAGCAGCAGCGCGTCGGGCGCGGCGGCCTTCTGCTCCATGTACTGGCGCATGGCCGGCGTGAGCTTTTCCGTCGCGGGCGAAGCGGTCGATGTCGATGGTTTCTCGTGCGTCATGGCAATCCCGATGACTGTACGGGATTCACGGAACGTTCTCAATCTGGCGACCCGACCGGGGCCGCCTGAACCTGCATAAGGGTTCTTCCGGCCAGCGTGCGCGCGACGGCAAGCCGCAACTATATTCGGATGTCCTGCGCGCAACGCGCTGGGGTGAGACGCTCCAGCTACACGGGGGACCGCTCCTTTGATGAATGTGCTTGTCACCGATCGGGTATGGTTCATGAAGCTGCTTGCCGCCAAGTGGGCGTCGCGGTTGCGGATGGCGGTGTGCGTGTTCGCACTTGGGGCAGCGGCATCGGCGTCGCGGGCGGATACGGATCTGAGTATCGCCGGCGTCACGCTGGTGACGCCGGAGCCTGCCGCGGGCGACCGGGTGGAGCTCGACGTGGTGGTGGCCAACAGCGATCCGTGTCCGACATGCGAAGCGGTCGAGGTCAGTTGCTGGGACGACAGTCCCGATGGCAACGTGCAGTGCGTGGACGGTCGATCGCTCGGCGTGTCGGCGGAGATTGCCACGCAAAACCAAACGACGCTGCGGGTCACGCTGGAGGGCTATCCGCGGCCGGGGACGTACCGTGCGTGGGTGTGGGTGAACTGCACGCAGACGGTGGTCGAGTCGGACTACGCGAACAACAAGGCATATGTGGACATCGTCGTGACTGATGCCGTGCCGGACACATCCACGCCGCCTTCGTCGCCGGACGATCCGTCCGACCCTCCCGATGCCGAGCCGCCGCCGCGGGACCGGCCGGCGGATGATCCGGACGAGCAGGTCGGTGCTGACCCCGGGTCGAATCCGTCGAACGGACCGGCGTTCTGCGGACTCTTCGGCGGGCAGTCGGCGATCAGCCTGGGGGCGTGGCTGGCGGTGGCGATGGCGGGCCTCGCGGGCATGAAGCACCGGCACGCACGCCGGCCGAACACCGCATCGGCCGAGGGAACCGGGCTCGCTCCCCGCCGAGTTGTGTGAGAGTGCCGAGATTTATCACGGGTCGCACAGAACACAAGTCCGCGCTTCTGCACGGGCCAGGTTTCAACCTGCCCGTTTGGCCAGATCTCGGAAGTCGATTCTGATCTCGGCCGGCTCAGGCTGGCCGGCGGTGAACTCCGTGGCTTGGCTTCGCTTCGAATAAAGGAAAAAACCATCGAAGTTGGGCGAGGCGCTGAGTTGATACCTCCCGGGGGGAAGGTTGCTGAAGCGAAACTCCCCCGCTCATTCGTTCGGGACTCGGCTTCGTAGCCGGTCCACATCCACGACAAGGAGGATTGTTCGAACGGGTGGGCACGGACGTCGCAATCCCTCAACGGCTGGTCCGAATTCGCGTCCAGAACGCGCCCGCTCAGAACGAGACCGCGCTGGAGCCGAATCGTGGTGGGCTCGCCTTCGGGCTGGACGGGAACCAGATCGGTGGGGCAGTAGTCCCGGCGCGAGGGCAGCTTGATCGAGTACTTGATCCGCGGGTCGGGGTTGATGTCCTCGAACCGCACGCGGCCTTGTTCATCGGTCAGCGGATCGGGGTGATAGCCACCTGCTCCGGTGATCGGCGAGTCGTATGTGAATGAGACCGGAACACCCTTGGCAGGCTTGCCTTCGGGGTCGAGGACCCGCGCTGCGCGTCAGTCGATACACGCCGGTGATCTGGACCGCCAGTCGAATGAGCATGACGCCCACGCCGACCAGCCACACCAAGCCGATGGGCACGCTCCAGTCGTAGGAATTCGTGTGCGATGGCCGGGGCGGCGAAGCGATCGCCGGCGGTTTTGCTGACGGTGTTTCCGTGACGTTCATGATGTCAGTCTGGGGTGAGGCTTCGCCCAGGGGAGCGGTCGCTCGGTTGTCGGCCGGAGCGGGATACGGCTTTTGCGCTCTCCAGTCGAGGACCGACCACGTGACCAGGCCGGCCATCGCCACGCCGACCAGGCTGGTCGATGCCAGTGCATATCTTGTCCGTACGTGGCGGCGGGCACGAGGCGCAGAAGACCGTACAGGCCAGCCGCGATCAGCGGAGCCTGCCAGAGTGTGTGCAGCAAAGCGCTGATCAGCCGGTGTCACGCTGGATCGGAGAGAAACGCGGGGAGCCAGGTCATTTGCCGCCTCCTTTCGGGCCGGCCTGATGGTCATATTCGTTGATGAGCTTACGGATTTGCTCCAGTTCGTCTCGGTCGATCTTCGCCTCGTCCAGGAGGTATTGCATGGCCGTTGATGCGTTGCCGCCAAAGAAGTTTCGCAGCAGATCCCGCATCAATGGACGCAAGACCTGGCGGGCCGCCACTTTGGGCTGATACACGTGGGCCATGCCCTCCCGTTTGTGAGCGAGCAGGCCTTTCTTCTCCATGATCTGCATGACGGTCAGAACGGTAGTGTACGCCCGCCGCTTGCCGTCGGGCAGGGCTCCCATCATCTCGCTTCGCCGCTCGCTGGAACGCTCGCGGGGCAGAGGCGAGGGGAGTAGAATGCACCTTCGCCTGGGAACCGGACGGATGTACATGCATGGCTCGAGTCGGGATTCTTCAACACTTCTGGTGTGAACACGCCGACGTTTTGGAAACCGCGCTAAAAGAGGCTGGCCATCAGACTACGGTGGTTCCGCTGTGGGAAGGGCGGCCGGTGCCGGCCGAGAACGCGTTCGACGCGTGGCTGGTCATGGGCGGGCCGATGAACGTCGACCAGACGGATCGGTATCCCTACCTGCTGGCGGAGCGCGAATTGCTGGCCCGGCTCATCGCGGCGGATCGACCGGTGATTGGCGTGTGCTTGGGGGCGCAGCTGCTGGCCCGGGCGGCCGGGGCACGCGTGTATCCCAAGCGGCCGCGCGAGATCGGCCTGTTTAAGATCGAGCTGACTGAACACGCCGCAACGGATCCGTTGTTCTCGCTGGCCTGCAATCCGCAGGAAGTCTTCCAGTGGCACGGCGATACGTTCGACCTTCCGGCGGGGGCCGTGCACTTGGCCCGGTCGCCTCGATTCGAGAACCAGGCGTTTCGGCTGGGCCGCCGCGTGTACGGGCTGCAGTTTCATCTCGAATGCTTCCTCCGCACGGTGCAAAGCATCGTGCGGGCGTGCGCGGATGAATTGGCCGAGCTGCCGCCCGAGGATGCGTTCGAGCAATATGTGCCAAGGCTACCCGCTGCCCTGGCGGCCCAGCAGGAGCTTGCTCGCAAGATGGTGCGGCGATGGGCGGAAATGTTCGATTAGCGGCTCACCGCTCATAGCTCACAGCTCATAGCTGATCACCAGCGAAATCAGCAGGGCGGCGAGCACCAGCGATGTGATAACCGCGAAGATCCAATCCTTCTCCCAGAGGAACGTGATCGCGGACATGGCCACGCGGAGCACGGGCGTCATGAACAGGACGAAGACGCCGAGCATGACGACGGCTCTGCCCTGGCCCGCCAGTACGCCGGCAACGATTTTACCTGCCGTGCCGGGCGGATTCTGTCCTTCGACCTTCAGGTGGGCCAGTGCTTGCGGTGAACTCACGTATTCCGGGTGGCGGGTATACATGAGGGTCACGCCGAGGGTGACGAGTACCAGGCTGAGCAGCAGGCCACCACGAAGCAGACCGCTGATGACCCGCTCGATACGGCCGAGCGGAACGGACTGGTCGGCGTCGGGGGCGGGCGGATGATCATGGGGATTCTGGGGCACGATCAGCCTTTCGTCAGCATCTGAACCGAGACGATCAAAAGAATCACCACGAACATGAGCCGCACCCAGGTGCTGTGCAGCCGGCCCAGCAGGCGGGAACCGGTGGTGGCGCCGATGGTGATGCCGAGCACAACGGGAGCGGCGATGAAGGGGTCGACTTCGCCGCGCAAGAAGTAGACGCCGGCACTGGCCGCTGCGGTGACGCCGATCATGAAATTGCTGGTGGCGGTGGCGGCTTTGACGGGCACGCGCATACCAAGCGTCATGACGGGGACTTTGAGCACGCCGCCGCCTACGCCGAGCAGCCCGCTCACCGCCCCGGCCAGTCCGCTGACGAGCATGCCGAGCCATGTGCGGCAAACCCTGTATTCGACGCGGGCCTTCTGCCAAGCGTCGTAGTAGCCGCCATGCAGACGCAGTCGATCGGCGATGGGATCGGGCGGAGCGGGCATCCGCGAGGGGCGATTGGTGCGCACGAGCATCATGACGGCCACGTAAGCCATGAGGATGCCGAAGATGCGCTGCAGCCATTGGGCGGGAATGATGCCGGCCAGGTGAGCGCCGAACAACGCTCCGGCAGTGGTGGCCAGTTCGAGCACCATGGCCAATCGCATGTTGGCCAGATGCTCGCGCACGTAGGCTGCGGCAGCACCGGTGGAAGTGGCGATGACCGAGACAATGGAAGCGCCGATGGCGAAGCGAATGTTCACGCCCAACAGGAGCGTAAGCGTGGGCACCACGATGATGCCGCCGCCCAGGCCGAGGATGGATCCGACCAATCCGGCCAGCACGGACGCGGCGAAGGTGACCAGCATGAACTCCAGCGGCGTCATGGGCCGCCAATCGTACGAGGTGACCGAGGAGGGCTCAAGCAAGTAAGCTATCAGCTATCAACTGTCAGCTGTCAGCCTTCAGCCGGATGGCTGGCTCGCAGTGCAGGGATGCGGAGTTCGATCGCCGGCGGCGTGGGCGTCGGGAAAGCGAAAGTTGACGTGGGGGACCCGTTGACAAGCGGGGCGGGGGGAGTAAACTATCCTTTCTACGCGCCTCCCAGTGAAATGGCCGGGAGACGCGGGCGGGCTCGTAGCTCAGTTGGTTAGAGCGCGTCCCTGATAAGGACGAGGTCCGAGGTTCGAATCCTCGCGGGCCCATGCGGTGGAGCTATCAGCCGCCAGCGGCGACGATCTCCAGGGATCGAAAAACACCGCTGGCGAGTTGACCAGATGGAGTGGCGGCCTGACCCGGTTTTCCGGGGCGGCTGAGAGCTGAAAGCTGATAGCTGACAGCGATTTGCGGGGCCGTAGCTCAACTGGGAGAGCGCCTGGTTTGCAACCAGGAGGTTGGCGGTTCGAGCCCGCTCGGCTCCAGATTTGCAAAAGCAGAATTTTCTGCTAAGATGCTCGACCTGGATGAAAGCCCGCGACATCGCCGGGCTGGAATCCGGAACCGAATTGGGGGGCGGACGATACCCGGAAAGCCGCGGCAATGCGTCGCGGTTCTTTTTTCGGGGGATCGCAAGGCGGCTCCAAAATTCGGCAAACGTTCGGGTGTTCGGTTGGCAGTCGGGCTTGGCTCGATGCTATGATCGAATAACCGAAACGGGGGCTCAGCGACGGGGTCGAACTCGTCGGTGAGACGGAAGAAAATCAGGCGAAAAAAACCTGAAAATTCTTCCCGAGACCCCTGGACAGCAACGAAAAAGTGAGTATAGTTGCTGAGCTCCGGTAGGGAACGCAAGAAATTGCGGGACGGACCGGAGAAACGATACGAAGCTCTTTGACAATCGCATATGTGGAGAACATCTGGCGACTTTCGCCACGGGCGAAACGTCGGGCAGATGTATGACGCTGGTAGTGGTAATCCATTTTGGATTCCAAGTTCTAGAGCGTGATGAGCGAGCTTGCGTGGCGGCCGGTTTCGGCCGGCCGGTGCGTGAGTCTTTCTCGTTTCGATTCGACGCGACAATTGCGTCGAAGGTGCATGATCACGGGTGATGCTTGGTCGCGGAGGCGATCGGCGGAAGGCGGAACGCTGACCGTCGGGAGCTTCCTCGGACAGTGTGTCATTCATGTGATCAAGCTACTAAGGGTACATGGTGGATGCCTAGGCGTCGAGAGGCGATGAAGGACGTGGTAGGCTGCGATAAGCCCCGGGGAGCTGTCAAACGAGCATTGATCCGGGGATGTCCGAATGGGGAAACCCGGCATCACTCCGCAAGGAGATGATGTCACGGCGGGCTGAATGCATAGGCCCGTACGAGCTAACCCAGGGAACTGAAACATCTCAGTACCTGGAGGAAAGGAAATCAACCGAGACTCCGTCAGTAGCGGCGAGCGAAAGCGGACCTAGCCCAAACCGGTCTTCGGACCGGGGTTGCGGGAACCGAGAGCGGTTACAAAAGTCTTGCCAACCGAAGTACCTGGAAAGGTGCACCACAGAAGGTGACAGTCCTGTAGGTGACGGCAACGACTCCGCGTTACCATCGGTTTACCAGAGTAGCACGGTGCTCGTGGAACTCCGTGTGAAGCTGGGGGGCCCACCCTCCAAGGCTAAGTACTCCTCGACGACCGATAGTGAACAAGTAAGGTGACTGAAAGGTGAAAAGAACCCCTACTAGGGGAGTTAAAAGAACCTGAAACCATGTACTTACAAGCGGTGGGAGCCCGATGGTGGTCTTCGGATCACCCGGGTGACCGCGTACCTTTTGCATAATGGACCGGCGAGTTACCTTCAGCGGCAGGTTAAGCACTTCCGGTGCGGAGCCGAAGCGAAAGCGAGTCTGAATAGGGCGTTAAGTCGTTGGAGGTAGACCCGAAACCAGGTGATCTACCCATGGCCAGGTTGAAGTGCCCGTAAAAGGGCGCGGAGGACCGAACTCGTGAACGTTGAAAAGTTCTGAGATGAGCTGTGGGGAGGAGTAAAAGTCTAATCAAACCTGGAGATATCTGGTTCTCCTCGAAATGTTTTTTGGAACAGCCTCGGGCCACTACGTCATGGGGGTAGAGCTACTGAATGAAACGCGGGAGCCACCAGCTTGCCGCCTTCAATCAAACTCCGAATACCATGACGACTATCCCGGGAGTGAGTCCACGAGGTCAATCTCCGTGGACGAAAGGGGAAAAACCCAGCTCGCCTGCTAAGGTCCCCAATTTACGCTCAGTGCATAAGGAAGTTTGGCTTCCGAGACATCGGGGATGTTGGCTTAGAAGCAGCCACCATTTAAAAAGTGCGTAACAGCTTACCCGACGAGAAACCAAGCGCCGATAATGATCGGGACTAAGCGTAAAACCGAAGCAGCGGATTCGTACGGCCTGCGGGCTTGTACGAGTGGTAGAGGAGCGTTGATCAGCAGATACGGGCCATACCGTAAGGAGTGGTGGCGGGCTGATCAAGTGATAATGCCGGTATGAGTAACGATAAACCGGGTGTAATTCCCGGTCGCCGTAAACCTAAGGTTTCCTGGGGAAGGGCAATCCGCCCAGGGTTAGCCGGATCCTAAGACCAGGCCGAAAGGCGTAGTCGATGGACAGCAGGTTAATATTCCTGCGCCGCGTCATGCGGTTGAACCATGCGTGCGTTTTTCCAAGCTGCAGCCCACCATGAGACGTGAGGGTTCCCGAGAGGGCACCAGGCGCTTTGTTCCTGGTAGTGCGGGGCGGAAGAACCGAGAAAAGCGTATGGGGACAAGTGGCGCGTCCGTACTAAAACTGACACAGGTAGGTGAGGCGAGTAGCCTCAGGCGCTCGAGAGAACCGTCCTTAAGGAACTAGGCAATTTTACCCCGTAACTTCGGGATAAGGGGTCCCTTTTCCGCTGCAGCAATGTTGCGGGCGAGGGCGCAGAAAATCGGCACTGGCGACTGTTTATCAAAAACACAGGTCTCTGCCAAGTCGCACAGACGACGTATAGAGACTGACGCCTGCTCGGTGCGGGAATGTTAAGGAAGCCGGTCAGGGGCAACCCGAAGCTGGCAACCGAAGCACCCGTAAACGGCGGCCCTAACTATGAGGGTCCTAAGGTAGCGAAATTCCTTGTCGGGTAAGTTCCGACGCGCATGAATGGCGTAACGACTGGTGCACTGTCTCAAGGACGGACTCGGTGAAATTGGAATCGTGGTGAAGATACCACGTACCCGCGGCAAGACGGAAAGACCCCGTGAACCTTTACTGTAGCCTGATATTGGCCACGAGTATCTCATGCGTAGGATAGGTGGGAGCCGATGAAGCCTTGGTTCCGGCCAGGGCAGAGGCAACGTTGAAATACCACCCTTGGGCTATTCGTATCCTAACCTTGACCCGTGAATCCGGGCAGGGGACAGTGTTAGGTGGGCAGTTTGACTGGGGCGGTCTCCTCCTAAAGCGTAACGGAGGAGCACTAAGGTCGGCTCAGCGCGGTTGGCAATCGCGCGTCGAGTGCAAGGGCATAAGCCGGCTTAACTGCGAGACCGACGGGTCGAGCAGATGCGAAAGCAGGTCCTAGTGATCCGGTGATCCCGTGTGGAAGGGTCATCGCTCAACGGATAAAAGGTACTCCGGGGATAACAGGCTGATCTCCCCCGAGCGTCCATAGCGGCGGGGAGGTTTGGCACCTCGATGTCGGCCCATCGCATCCTGGGGCTGAAGGCGGTCCCAAGGGTTTGGCTGTTCGCCAATTAAAGCGGTACGCGAGCTGGGTTCAGACCGGCGTGAGCCAGGTCGGTCCCTATCTGCCGTGGGCGTACGAGACTTGAGAGGATATCTTCCTAGTACGAGAGGATTGGAAGGTACCAGCCTCTGGTGTACCTGTTGTCGCGCTAGCGGCAGCGCAGGGTAGCTATGCTGGGAAAGGATAAACGCTGAATGCATCTAAGCGTGAAGCCCCCCTCAAGATAAGGTCTCGGTTTCCTTCGGGAATGAAGGCCCCTCGTAGACTACGAGGTCGATAGGCGGGAAGTGTAAGGACAGAAATGTCTTCAGCGGACCCGTACTAATGGCCAAAGGCTTGATCGCATGAATGATGGACTGTCCGCTGCGACTACCATCATCATGCGGCAAGGCACCAATCGAAACACGCTCAATGAATGGGTAAACCAGGTGGTCTTGCCACTGATCAGCGTCTCTCCACATAGTCGATTGAAATTCCAACCCCCGGGCAGTGATGAGCTGGCCGGGGGTTTTCTTTTGTGCGTGCAGCGTTCTGGCGAGAGTGGAAAAAGATGACGCCGTGACGGTGAGACGCGGCGACAGAAGTAGGTGAGCATCCTTTCGAGAAGTAGGTGAGCATCCTCTCGCGGCAGTTGTCTCCGCGGTCTCTGCCACGTTAGTTCGCTTCCCTTCCGCTTAAGTTCGGAATGGCGGGCTGCTCAAGTCGCGAGGGAAGATGAAATCGTGGTTGTTGCGTCGCAGGCTCACAGCTCAGAGCTCATAAGCTGATAGCTATTGAGTAGCCATAATCACCACCAGGAACTGATCGGCTTGCAACGGGGCGTCGATATCGGGCGGGCACTGCAGCCGGCCGTCGGCGTGGAGGACGCCGATCACCTGGGCGTTGTATTCCTGGGCAAAGTTGGATTCGCGGATGGACTTGCCGACCACCTCGTAGGGCACAGCCATCCGCTGGATGGACTGTGGCCGTTCAGCCGAAACGCCCAGCATGAGCTGATAGAGCTGCTCGTCCTGCTCGACGGCGATCAGCCCGGCGTGCTCGCGCTGCAGGTGGCCACGGAGCTCGCTGGTGCGAGAACGGATGGTGTCGTGAATGGCCCGGCGGGGCAACATCCCCTCGAATGTGGAGCCGTCGGCTTCGGCGACCACGGGGAGAACCTCGTGGCCGACGTTGTTGAACAGCTCGAGCGCCTGGTAGAGGTCCAGGTCCGGATCGACGCTGGTGAACTGCGGCGTCATGATGTCGGCGGCAATGACCAGGCTGGAAATGCCGGGCTCGGCCATGACGCGGCTGATGTCGGCCAGCGATACGATGCCGACAAGCTTTTCGCGATCGACCACGGCGAAGACGGGCCGGGAACCCGAGCGGGCGCCGGCGACCAGTTCGCCCAGTGTGGCCGACGGGGCGACGCGGTAGGGCCAGTTGCCCACCATGACGTCGCGGACGCGCAGAGCCTGCAGCGTGTGCACGAGCAGATCGGCCGCGTGGGCGGGCGACTCGGAGGCCGATCGTACCTGGGCCGAGTTCAGCCCCCAGCGGCGGCCGACCACGTAGGCGGTGACGCAGACGAGCATGAGCGGCACGATCAGGCCGTAGCTGCCGGTCATCTCGGTGACCATGACGATGGCGGCCATGGGCGTCCGCATGGAAGCGGCCAGAACGCCGGCCATGCCGACGGGAATGAGCGAGCGGCGCAGCGTTTCCACGTCCGCAAACGCGTCGGGGGCCACGGCGTGGATGACAGCGCCGAGCAGCGCTCCCACGGCGCCGCCGATGAATACGCTCGGACCGAGCGCTCCGCCGGACGCACCGCTGCCCACGGTCAGAGCGGTGGCCAGACACTTCAAGACGGCGACGGCGCCGAACAAGGCCGCCCACTGCCACCAGGAGTTCTCCACGCCCTCGGGCATCTGCAGGAGCGTGCCGTCCATGGCGTTTTGAATGAATTGGTACTGGCCGGCCATCACCTGAGGCAGGACGCAGCCGACGGCGCCGACGGCCAGGCCGCCCAGAGCGGGGGCAATCCAGCCCGGCAGGCCCAGGCGGCCCAGGGGACGCGTTTCGACGAGTCGGAAGCAGTAGTAGAACAGGATGCTGAACAGGCCACAGAGCGGGCCGAGCAGTGCGTAGGCGACCAGCTCGAGCGGCTGTGCGAAGACGAGCTCGCCGGCTCCGCCGAGCATGTGGCGGCCCACGCCCTTCATGACGGTGATGAACGTGGAGTAGCTCAGCACGGACGAGACGAATGCCGGGACAATGCTGTCGCCGTCGAACTCCGGCTCGCGGTACATGACACTGGTGGCGAAGAGGGCGCCGCCGAGCGGGCATTGGAAGACGGCACCGACGCCGCCGGCGCAACCGGCGATGAGCATGACGCGGCGTTCGTGGGGCGTGAGGGCCAAGAGGCGAGCCACTTTGGAGCCGATGGCCGAGCCCAGCGCGGCGATGGGGGCTTCGGGGCCGGCCGATCCGCCGAAGGAGATCACACCGACGGCGGCGGCGGCTTTGACGGCCGGGCCGGGCAGGTCCAGGTTGCCGCCGCGGTAGTGAAAGGCGTCGATGACCTGGTTGGTTCCGTGCTTGTCGTCGCGGCCGGCGAAATAGTGCACCAACAGACCGCTGAGCAGACCGCCCACGGTCGGCAGCAGGAGGACGCCCCAACTGAACTGCCACACGCCGGGGCCGCCGAGGTCGGCGAAGCGCCCGATAAGGTGCTCGATCCCGAAATCCAGTCCATAGCGCAAGCCCGACGCGGCAAGGCCGGTGAGTACGCCGATGACGGCGCTGAGACCGAACATCTTGCCCCAGCGAGCGGCGGGGCTGCCGGGGAATCGGCTTTTCAGCGATCTAAGGCTTGGCATCTCGACATGATAACAAGGCTTGCCGGGGCGGCGAAGGGCCGGGATCATATCGCGAATGATCCACACATGGGCGATGACATGCGCGTTGGTGGCGAGTCTCGGGGCTGCATCTCAGCCGGCAGGCGGTCCGGAAAGAGTATCGGCGAGCGCGGCGACTACCGAGCGGGTTCGGCTGGTGTTCTCCATCGACCAGGGTTTCGGCAACGGCCTGGTGGTTAACCGGGACATCGACGCGGCGCGGCGCATCTGCGAGGCGGTCAAGACACTTCGGCCGGCATACGACGTATTCCTGCTGTTCAATCCGCAGGTCGCGGACAAGGCGGCGTTGGAATCGATTCTCGATGCGGTAGTGGCCGAGGACGTGTCCTTCGTGCTGGATGTCTGTTCATCGGATTGCCAGACACTGGGGACCACAACCGTGCAGAACCATCCGGTTGACGGCGTGCATGGCGTTTGCATCGGCGTGGATGACCTGGCCCGTTACAAATGTCGATACGGCGAGCATCTGGCCGGCGTGCGCCTGATGGAACTGTTCTCGATGGATTTCACCAACCGGGCGGTCAAGACCACCAATCCCGAGTGGAACACCGCCGGCTGGAAGCTGCCCGACGATGCGTTCTTTCAGCCCGATCTCGTAAGGCCCTTCCTGCGCTTCGCCCGTACCGAGGGCATGTTCGTGCAGTTTTCCGACTGGCACTGGGCGCGGCTGCATCCGTGGGATGAGACGCTGAAGGCACAGGAGGCGGCGCTGCGCGGTCTGCTCGGCGAGTTTCCGGGAACCGTGATCGTCACGTACGCCAACAACGAACCGGCGGATAAGTCCGTGCCGCGGCTGCGCAACTGGCACGAGGCGGTTCAGCCGTTCGTCCAGGACGGCGCCGCAGCCATCGGGCTGTCCGACCAGGCGTGGCTGCGCGAGCCAGAGATGTCCTGCCCGGTGGAAGAAGTCATCGAGTGGGCCGAGCAGGCGCTGAGTATCGGCTGCCGCTACATCCAGTTCGAGCCGGCGTGGTACTTCTTCAAGTTGCCCCGCGGCACGTTCGGCCGGGGCGACTACCGAAACGATCCGAAGTGGCAAAACAGCGGCGAGCCGCTGGCGAACTTCGAGCGGTTGAAAACCGCGCTGATGGAGCGACGGTGAGCGTAGTATGCCCCGCCGCACGCGACGGGGCTAAACGTCGTTCTCACGGATCGGTATCGTTGTCGCTTACCACGCCAGTGGTGAGCGCCACGCGTGGCTCAGTGCGTCGAGCGCGACTTCGAAAACCGGCTTGTCGTCGGGCGACTTGTGCCAGGAGAACTTCTCGTCGTCGCGCGAGTGCGCGATCTTGCGGACGAGCAGACCGGTCGCGGCGGCATCGCGGGCCAACGGCTCGAGCACGCTATCGTCAGCGACCTGCACGATGTAGCCGCACGGTACGGCGGCGAACGGGTCGGCCAGGACACCCTTCTCGGGCGCCCAGGCGCTCACGCCGCAGCGGCCGGCGAAGGCCATCTCGGCCAGGGCGACCATCATGCCCTCGTGGCCGCAATCGTGGACGGCCAGCAGGCGACCTGCGTCAATCAGGTTCGCGACCGACCGATGCAGCGCGGCCGCCTTGGCCAACTCCACCTGCTCCCACTGCTCGGCGGCGAGACCGACGAAGTAGAACGACGTCCGCTTGCCCGGCAGCACCTTGGCGTCCATGGTGACGCACTTGCTCACGTCGTCGATGACGCTCATGGCACTGATCAGCAGCGTCTCGGGGATGCGGATGCGGTTGTTGACCAACGGCACCTTCTTCGCCAACCGCTCGGCGTCGGCCGGATCGAGCGCGAACTCGTTATTGAGCGAGTCCTTGCCCGAGATGAACGGCACGCCGTAAGTGGTGGCCACGTCGTAGCACGCCTGGCACGCTCGCACGAGTGCGCCCATGGTCTCGGGGTTCTCGCAGTTGCCCCAGCAGAAGTTGTCGAGGATGGCCGTGCGGTCCGGATTGCCGCCGACCGCGACGATGTTGCGGACGGCCTCGTCGATGGCGGCCACGGCGGTCCAGTAGGGATCGTCGCCGGGGCCGGTGGGGCAGATGCCGTTGGCCAGCGCGATGCCCTTGGTGCTGCCTAGTCGCGGACGCAGCACGGCCGCATCGCTCGGCCCCTCGCCCGGGCCGGCCAGCGGCTTGACCACGCTGCCGCCTTGCACCTCATGGTCGTACTGACGGAAGATCCATTCCTTGCTCGCGGTGTCGAGCTGCGACAGGCGATGCAGCAGCTCGTCCTTCATCCACGAGGCCGGCGGCCAGACCTTTTCGCCGGTGTTCTTGCCGGTTGCCTCGTGTTTCCTCGCTTCGCGCTTCGACCACGTCGCCTCGCGGCGGCTCTTGGGGATTCCGCCGTGCAGGAACGCAGTGTCCATGTCGCCGACGACCTCGCCCGCGTAACGAATGATGAGCCGGCCGTCGTTGCGGAACTGGCCGATCACCGTGGCCTCGACGCCTTCGGCCGCGCAGATCCGCTGGACCTCGGGCCAGTTGGCGGGCGGCACGGAAACGACCATGCGCTCCTGGGCTTCGCTGATCCAGATTTCGTCATAGCGCAGGCCCGCATACTTGAGCGGCACCTTCTCGAGATCGACCTCGGCTCCGAGCTTCTCGGCCATCTCGCCCACCGCGCTGCTCAGGCCGCCGGCGCCGCAATCGGTGGTAGCCGTGTACAGGCATCCTGCCGGATGGTCGCGCATCTGCAGCATGGCGTCGAGCACCTGCTTTTCCGTGATGGCGTTGCCGATCTGCACGGCGTGCGAGAACTCGTCCGCGTGCGTGTCGGTCAGCTCGGCTGACGAGAATGTGGCACCATGGATGCCGTCACGTCCCGTCCGCCCGCCGAGCACCACGACCAGGTCGCCCGGCTTGGGCTCCTTGTGAATGGCCCAATTCGGCATGAGCCCCACGCAGCCGCAGAACACCAGCGGGTTGCCCAGGTAGCGGTTGTCGAAGACCACGGCGCCGTTCACCGTGGGGATGCCCATGCGGTTGCCGTAGTCGCGCACGCCCGCCACGATGCCTTTGAGCACACGACGCGGATGCAGCACGCCCTTGGGCAGCATGGCCATTTCGAAGTCGGGCCGGCCCACGCAGAACACGTCGGTGTTGGCGATGGGCTTGGCTCCCAGTCCGCAGCCCATGACGTCGCGGATGCAACCGCCCACGCCGGTGGCGGCCCCGCCGTAGGGCTCGATGGCCGACGGGTGGTTGTGCGTCTCGACCTTGAACGCGACGGCGTAATCCTGGTCAAACTCGATCACGCCCGCGTTGTCCTTGAACACCGACAAGCACCAGCTCGCCCGGCCGCTATCGATCAGTTCGTGCGTCGCGCGGGCGATGGTGTCGCGCAGGAGGTTCTCATATTGCACTTCGACGCCCGCGTCTGCGGGTGCGGAAGTCCGCGACTTGCCGAGAGAGGGGATGGGATCGCCCACATAGCGTACGGCGCTCTTGAGCGTCTTGTGCACGCAGTGCTCGCTCCAGGTCTGGGCGAGCATTTCCAGTTCGAGGTCCGTCGGGTCGCGGCCGAGGTCGCGATAGTGGTTCTGAATCGCCCGCATCTCGTCCACGCTCAGGAACAAGTGGGCGTCGCGGGAGAGCCGCTTGAGAGCGTCGGCGTCCAGCTCGCGGATGGGCACGTGGCGCAGCTCGAACGCCCGCGTGGGCGCGACGGGCAAGCGCTCGGGCCGCGGATCATGTCGGCCGAAGCCGGTGAGGTAGACGTCCTCGATGCAGTCGTTGAACAGCAGACGGCGGGCGATGAACTCGAGTTCCTCGAGCGACTTCACACCGGTCAGGCGATAAAGTCGGGCCGTGGCCACCTTGAGCTCTTCAGTGTCGATGCCCATGTCGGCGATGGCGGCCAGCGTCGAGCCGGCCACCACGTCCATGACGCCGCCCTTGAGATGCACTTCCACGCACGCGTCGAAGCCGTCGCCGGGCAGATGGCGATCGTCGCCGCCGCGGATCAACTGCATGCGCTCAGTGACCGCATCGGTGAGTAGTTCGCGGCCGATCCGCTCGGCGCCGTCAGCGTCCAGACCGCCCTCCAGGAAATAGAGGTGGCTGGAAGCAACCTGGCGAACGTGAGGCAAGCCCAGTTCGTGAACGTCTTTGAGCAACGCGGCTCCGTGTGCATCAAGTTGCGGACGGGCGGGGGACACTTCGATCCGCCACAGAACGGACGAAGCCTGCTGAGCGATACTCATGGGGGTAATACCTTCTTCCTGTATCTGAGGGCGATCCACTCGTCGCGAACCTGCTTGCCGGCGGCGAGCCACTGCCGCAGCGCGTCGGCGTCGTCGCGATCGAGCTTGGAACGGAGGCGATTGAGTTCGGCGACCAGCCGGTCGATCGAACGGATCATGGCCGCGCGGTTCGTGCGGAGTATGTCCGTCCACATGTCCGGATCTCCGCTGGCGATCCGGGTGGCGTCGGCGAAGCCCGGGCCGGCCACGTCGATGGCCCCGTCCTTCGACAGGTGGACCAGGGCGGTGGCGACGGCGTGGGGCAGATGGCTGACGCGGGCCAGCAGCACGTCGTGCTTGCGCGGGTCGAGCACGGTGGTGGTGGCGCCCATGGACTCCCAGAAGCCGCGCATCCAGCGCACGTGAGCCGACGGCGTCCGGGCCGTGGGCGTGACGATGCACAGGGCGCGGTCGAACAGATCGGCCCGGGCGAACTCCACACCCGTCTTTTCCGAACCGGCCATGGGATGCGAGCCTACGAACCGCACCTTGGGCGGCAAGAGCCGTTGGGCCATGCGCACCACGCCGGCCTTGGTGCTGCCCACGTCGGTTACGTACGTGCCCGGTTTCAAAACGGGAGCGATCCGGCGGAACATTTGTTCCATCTGGCCGAGCGGCGTGCAGAGAACGACCAGTCCGGCCCCGCGCACGCCCGCTTCGACGTCCAGCGTGACCTCATCCACCGCGTCGCAGGCCACGGCCGCTTCGAGCGAGGAGGCCCGCCGTCCGATACCCACCCGGGTCCCGGCGAACCCCGCAGCGCGCAAAGCATGGCCGATGGACCCGCCCAAAAGGCCGACCCCGGCAATGGCGATGCGGTCTAACATGTTGATATTCATGACCTTAAATCATGAGCTCGGTGGATCAGGACCCCGCTTAATGTACCGGCCCTTGGCATCCGGCGTCAATTGCCGGATCGTTTTTTCCTTGCCTTAGTCGGGCAAATCGTTAACCTATTTGGTTTAAGTCCGACCGGGCGAGCCAGCGGCAAGGCGCGAGACGCTCGGCGGCAGCGGGGGGAAAGAAGCAATGGCAGTCCGGCTGGAGGCCGGAGCCACAAAAAAGGCGGCGGATCCGGGCCACGCGGATGCGTGGGACCGTATGATCCGGCTGGGCGCGCCGGAATTCGGTGTCGCGGATCGCCCTGCGGCCATGACCGCAGACCGGCAGGATGCCGGTGCCCGACTTCCTGGAGACCATGGAAAACCCGATGAGTAAACGACCGGAAGCTCGTTCCGCCGGCAGTCTGAATCTCGGCCCCGGCGGCATTCTGGAGTTCGAGAAGCCGTTGGTCCGCATCGAGCGGGAGATCGCCGAGATGGAGGCCCTGCAGGCCGACACACACCGCGATCTGTCCGCGGAGATCCGGGAGCTGCGGAGCCAGCTCGAGCGCATGATGCAGCGCACGTACGAGAAGCTCTCGGCTTGGGAGACGGTGCTCGTCGCTCGGCATCCCCGCCGGCCCGTGCTGCGGGACTACATCGACGCCTGCGTGAAGGATTTCTGCGAGCTGCACGGCGACCGCTGCTTCGGCGATGACCGGGCGATCGTGACCGGATTCGGCCGGATCGGCGGGATCAAGGCCCTGATCGTCGGCCACGACAAGGGTCGCGACACCAAGGAAAAGATCGAGCGGCATTTCGGCTGTGCCCATCCCGAGGGGTATCGCAAGGCCCTGTTGAAGATGCGGCTGGCCGAGAAGTTCAAGCTGCCGGTCGTCTGCGTCATCGACACGCAGGGGGCGTTCCCGGGTGACAAGGCCGAGGAACGCGGCATCGCTCAGGCGATCGCGGTCAACCTGATGGAGATGTCGCGGCTGCGCGTGCCGATCTGTTGCGTGGTGATCGGCGAAGGCGGCAGCGGTGGCGCGTTGGGTATCGGCGTCGGCGATCGGCTGGCTATGTTCGAGCACGCGTATTATTCGGTCATCACGCCGGAAGGTTGCGCGGCCATCCTGTGGAAGAGCGCCGAGCGTGCGGCCGACGCCGCGGCAGCGCTGCGTCTGACCAGCCGCGACCTGAAGAAGCTCAATCTCATCGACGATATCATCCCCGAGCCGCTGGGCGGCGGCCACCGCAACCCCGAAGCCATGTTCCAGGCGTTCGAGAAGTACGTGGTCGATACGCTCCGCGACCTCAAGAAGATCCGCATCGACACGCTGCTCAAGCGGCGGTACGAACGGCTCCGCAACCTGGGCAGCTTCTTCGAGAGCAAATCGGGGGAGGTTACGGTCAAGGTGGCCCGGATTCGCCCGGCCCGCGCAGCCCGCAGCAACGGGACGGCGGGCGGCCATGGCTCCAACGGCAACGGCGCTGCCGAGCGTCCCGCCGGGCGGGCCAAGTCGGCGGCCTCGAGCCGATAGGCGGCACCGGTTCTCGACGCCCCCGATCGCCGCAGGTTGACAAGTTCAGCTCCGGCGGTTTCAATAGGGGGCTCACGGCCGGGCGATTAGCTCAGTTGGCTAGAGCGCTTGCTCGACATGCAAGAGGTCACTGGTTCGAGTCCAGTATCGCCCATGAAGCCCTCGTGAGTGACGCACTCGTGAGGGCTTTTTGCTGCGCGCCGGGCGCTCCCTAACGAGCGGCGGAGCTTGACCGCGCCAGTTCATTTCTGTCGGCAAGGAGCTGTGAGCTCTGAGCCGTTTCATTTTCCCGAGGACTGCGTGGCACGGACGCGTGGGAAGCCTGGACGTCGTCGAAATGAGTCCGCCGGGACCAGGTCGGCGGCTCGCAATGGTTCGCCTCCGGCTCGGCGTTGTGGTGCAGGCATCTTGCCTGCACTGTGCACGCTGGAAGCGTGCACCACAAGAAAGCGGGCGGGGCTGGGCGGAAGCGATGGGGGCCAAACCCGTAAGCGGCTCACAATCGTAAGCGCACGTAGGCTCGCGTCAGGCCGGCGGTTAGTGCGATCATCAGCGCGGTAAGTAGGGTGGAGCGGAAGAAGCCCGCTGCTCCGGTGTTGAACCGGCTCAACCAGTCGATTTGCAGGATCTGGAGCAGGCCGTACACGATGGGCGGCAGGATGAAGGCGAGCAGGGCGTTGCTCCCGGCGATTCGCAGAAGGCCGCCCCATGCTCGGTAGCCCTGGCGATCGACGAGCCAATACAGCCCCGCGTACACTATGCAGCATATCGCCGAGCAATACAGACACCAGGCAGGTGTAACGCGGATCTTGGACACTCCATACGGATTGCGGAGAACTATCCCCGCGACGAGAAGAATGGCCGCCATGAACAGCAGCCCGGCCACGGGACGACCCGATCGCACGTTCGGGTCCGAAGGGATGGGCCTGGGCCGCGCGATGAGCATGGCCAGCACGCCCGTCAGGACGATGGCCGAGTGGCCGCCGATATGACCGCCTAATGAGACGTACTCATTGATCGTGCGTGCCAGCCAAAACTGTGCCAGGGTTCCGTTCTTGTCGGCAATGCACAACGCGATACCCAGGGCGGCCAGCCCCGCGATGCCGGCTTGATGCCCCCGCGTGAGGAGGTAGCAAAGCGTGGCCGTCAGATACGCCCAGCCGATCAGCCCCAGGATTCCCCACCATTGCGTGCGGATCCATGTGCTTTCGTGGCCGTGATTGCCGCGGTAGATCGCCGCCAACCAGGCGAGTAGGGCGATGCCGGCCACGCGCAGCGCGATAAATAGCGCCCGCCGCCAGCCTTGTGCGTCCGGGTAGGCGTTCCAGGTCAGGATCACGCCCAGATACATGAGCACCGCCCATTCGCTGCGGCCCAGGCCGGTGGCCTCCGGGTTGATCGCGCCGACGTTGACCATCAGGACGCCGATGATCAAGAGTCCCGCTGTTCGCCCCAGTATGTGCAGCAGCGTGCGTGCCAGCATTTCGCCCCGCTCCCGACGCCGATCGAGGGCGATGGGGATCGACATGCCCACGATGAACAGGAAGGCCGGGAAAACCACGTCGGGAAACGTCATGGCGTCGGCGGACGCGGGGGCGTGCGCGAGCCAGGCGGGAAGGTCGCGCAGCTGGGCCAGGTCGTTGACCCAGATCATGGCCAGGATGGTCAGGCCGCGGAACAAGTCGAGCGAGTCGATGCGTACCGTGCCTTTATTATGACTCACTAGTGAGGAGGTGTCGCCCATGATGGTACCCGTCCGCGTGTGCGAGCTTTGCACGTCGTTCGGCCGGGCGGTATTGTAATCGCAGCATGGCCTGTCGGCTATCAGCTATCAGCGCTCGGCTGTCAGCTCACCGCCCTGCACCGTTCGGCGAGTCGCAAGGAAAGGGGGCAGCATGTTCAACAAAGTGCTGATTCTCTCCGCTTCCGCCGGCGCCGGCCACCTCCGAGCCGCTGGGCCGACCGCACGACGCTGCTCATATCCGCCGGCGGGTTCGGCGTGGGGCCCATCGAGCATCTCATGACGGCGTTGCTCCAGTTGCGGCATGAGGCCCAGGTGGTGGCCATCTGCGGCCGGAGCGAGACGCTGTACCAACGCGTGCAGCGCATCGCCGCCGAGCGGCCGGCCGGCGGCCACGTCAGCATTCACCCGGTCGGCTATACCACCGAGATGGATGAGTACATGGCAGCCGCGGATCTGGTGGTGGGCCAGCCCGGCGGCCTGACCACGTCGGAGGCCCTGGCCCGCGGCCTGGTGTTCGTGATCGTCAATCCCATTCCGGGCCAGGAGGAACGCAACTCGGATCATCTGCTCGAACAGGGGCGGCCATTCGTTGCAATAACCTGCCCGTCCTCGCGTACAAGATCGATTGCCTCCTCGACGACCCGCCTCGTCTGGCTCGCATGCGCGAGAACGTGGCGAAGTCGGCCAAATCTTGCGCTGCCCATGGCATAATAAAGACACTCTTGCGCCTGCAATAGGGCGATCCGCCCGCACCGCCTGGGCGTCGCTCGTGATTCGATCTCCGGGCATTGCTGAACGAGTGCTCCCGTTTTCCGGCAAAGTCGCGGTTTTCGGGCGCACTTACTTCATTTCGTTTTCCTTGGCCCGCTTCCCGATAGCTTGCCGATTCCATCTGGAGTACAGGTAAGCCGTTCTCTCGCGTCCTTTCGCCATAGCAGGAGCAGGGAGGCACCATGTACACACGGTCGAGAATCCATCGTAACCCGCGGGCAGCAGGTTGCCTGTTTCACACGCTCATGTGTGCGGTCGTCGCCATCGGGTGCAGGGGCCTGGCCGAGCCCGCCCGGGCCGAGACGGCTAATCCCGTCGTGTTGTACCGAATCAACTGTGGCGGGCCACCGCTTCTGGCCGAGGACAGCCCGCTGCCCGGTTGGACCGGGGACACCTCGCTCGCGCCCGCGCCTTATTCGAACTATGTTGCCACCGGCGTAGTGGAACGCGAGATCGGCGGACAGCCGAATGACTCGGTTCCGCTGCACGTGCCTGAGTTGCTGTTCAAGACCGAGCGTTACGGGCCCATGCAATGGAACTTGCCGGCGCCGGCCGGGGCCCAGGTTCAGGTGCGTCTGTTCTTCGCGGAGACTTACTCCGGGGCGATGGGGTTTGGCCAACGTGTCTTCCATGTGGTCATCGAAGGCGTGACCGTCCTATCGAACTACGACATCTATGCCGATGTCGGGGGATACACCGGCGTCATGAAAACGTTCGACGTCACGGTGGGGGGCGACGGCAACATCGACATCGATTTCATCGGTGTGGTGGAAAACCCGCTCCTCAACGGCTTGGAGATTGTGACCACCTGCGTGAGCGCTGTCCCCATCTGGCAAAACAGCGGATTCTCGCCACAGGATGCCCGTTTTACAGCCCAATTCTCGGCGACACCGGGCGTCACCAATCTTGATGGGCTGGTGGGCCTGGCCGCCAACCCCGGCACATCGTTCGCCGATTTTGCCGTGCTCGTCCGGTTCAACACGGCCGGCCAAATCGATGCCCGTGACGGCAATACGTATCGGGCGGAAACGGTGATCGCTTACGCGCCCAACCAGGCGTACGAGTTTCGGCTGGTGGTCGACGTGCCTTCTCACACGTATAGCGCCTATGTCAAGCCACCTGGCGGTGTCGAGCAGACGCTCGCGCTCAACTATGCCTTTCGGACCGAACAAAGCAACGTTTCGAGCCTCGGATACTGCGGAGTCTATTCCGAACCGGCCGCGCTGCAGGTTTGCAGCTTGGTCGTGAATCCGTGGGTTCGCAACGTGACGCGCAACACTTGGCACCCGACCATTCAGGCTGCCATCGATGCCGCCCAGAACGGCGACCAGCTTATGCTCAGCCGGGGTATCTACACCGGTGATGGCAACCGCGATATCGATGGCAAGGGTAAATCGTTCTCGATCCGCGGCCCCAACCCCTCCGAGCCTGCCGTCGTCGCGGCTACGGTGATCGACTGCCAGGGCAGTCCGAACGACCGTCATCGAGCGTTCAATCTGCAATACGCGGGGCAGGCCAACGTGGTCGTAGAAGGCCTGACCATCACCGGCGGCTACGCGCCTTGGGACTATAACGACAGTTCCGCCGGCGGCGCGATCCTGTGTACGTCGGCCGACCTGCACATCGATCACTGCGTGTTTCACGACAACGTGGCCGGAGTCTCGTCCTTCACCGTATCCCGCAATGCTGACGGCGGAGCTGTCTACTACGCCGGAAATTCGGTGAACATCGCCAACTCGTCGTTCGTGGGCAACCGGGCCGTGCCCGAAAGGCCGTTTGGCGATTCCCGAGGCGGTGCGATTTGCATGATCGTGACCGAACACGTCAGCCTGACGAACTGCAGAATCATCGACAACCTGGCCGACACGGGTCGACTACTCGGCACGTCGCGTGGCGGCGGGCTGTACACGGCGGGGGCCACGATCATCCAGGACTGTGATATCTCGGAGAACACGGCGTTGTCGTCCAATGATCCGGGGCACGGCGGCGGCGTGTATTGCGACGGCTCGCTCGACCTGACGGATTCGCGGATCGCCGACAATCTCGCCCAAGGAGGCAACTCCATCAACGCTCTCGGCGGAGGCGTGGTCTGCTTTGGCCCGGCGACCGTCGAAGGCTGCCGATTCCTTTACAACAGCGCGGGAGGCGTGGGCGGCGGTCTGAGCTGCTGGGGCCCCGATAGTGTCGTGCGCAATTGCACGTTTGCTTTCAACGCGAGCGGAAATATGGAGAATCCAAGCGGTCCGGGTGGCGGTGGCGTGTACGGCGCCCAACTGGTGGAGAACTGCCGACTGGTGGGCAACATCTCTTCGCAGGGGGGAGGATTGGACGGATGCGCTATTGTTCGCGGCAGTCTGATCGCCGCCAACGCCGCCGACTATCGAGGCGGCGGGACGGCCGACTGCCCGGAGGTCTCCCACTGCCGTCTGATCGGCAACGCCGGTCCGCAGCATGGCGTCGAGGCGGCCCATGCGATCTATGCCTCCGATACGATCTTCAATTGCCTGGTCGCGGGGAACGGCACGGGGCAGGGCGCGGCCATCATGGAGGCCGGTTCGGTCAGCAACTCGACCATCGTTGCAAACCGGTTGGTTTCAGATTGGGGAGCGACCGGCATCGACACGCTGTTCGTGCCTGGCTCGGCCCGCAACTGCATCGTGTGGGGCAACGGACCCGAAGGGCAACTCCAGGTGTCCATGCTCGATCCGCCGACGTACAGTTGCATTCAGTATTGGATCGGCGGAGGGACCGGCAACTTTGCCGAGGACCCGTTGCTTCCCGAAGTCGATACGGGAACGTGGACGGCGGGCGCGGCGTTCGACTTCGAGTCCGGCCAGAGCACGCTGATCGATGCTGGCAAGCATTGGCCGGCGAACTCGCTGGCCGGCAAGTTGATCAACCCGGACGTCACGCAGGATTTGCAGTTTTATATCGTGTCCAACTCGGCCGACACCATTGTCGTGTGGGGCGACGTCGATGAGATCGTGCAAGGGGGCGACGGCTATCGCATCGTCGATTACCATCTGCCCGCCACATCGCCATGCGTGGATGCCGGCGACCCTGATGGGTACGAAGATGAAGAACTCGACCTGGACGATGAACCGCGTGTGCAGGGTTGTCACGTCGATCTCGGTGCCGACGAGTCGCCCTATGCCCGCGGCGCCAGCGCCGATTTCGACGGCGATTGCCACGTCATGCAGGCAGATTTGGATCATTTCACCGCCTGTGCGCTGGGACCGGGCATGCCGCAATCCGATCCGGCCTGCCTCGATGCCAATCTCGACGCCGACGCTCTCGGTGCCGTCGACACGGTCGATTTTGCCATCCTGCAGCGCTGCTGGACCGGCTCTTCGCTCATCGCCCATCCCTCGTGCCAGCGGTAGCGCCAACGGGGGGCGGGCGTCTCGCCCGCCCCGCACCGGCGAGAAACGCTGTTTAAGGGTTTGTCAGCTGGACGAAACTAATACTGACAGGAGATAACGGAGGCAACGGAGAATGGGTTTGGGGCAGAGTTCATTGTCCGTAGGCTCACGCCTGGTGCGTAATGAGCGTGCGGGACCTTCTCGCTCCGTAAGGGCGCCGGTCAATAGCCGGCGGCGTGAGCCGCCGGTGCGGGGCCCGCACTGCCCCCAGTCAACCTGAGGGCGGCGAAGCCGCCCTCCGTTCGACTGGAAATAGTTTTTTGGGGAGCCAGCGGTCCGTGGGCTCACGCCCACGGCTACTAACTTCGCGCCCCTTCGGGGCGGAGCGACGTCGATCTCTCTTATGCTAAACACGTACGCCCACGGCTCCTGAACGCCGCCCCTGCCGGAGCGAGAAGACCTCACGCACGGAACAGTGCACAAAATGTGGCACTAACGGTCCGCAGCGAGCAAGACACCTTTCAACGCCGCCGCTACCACGAATGGAGAGCAACCCAACTCAGGACTCAGGCCTCAAGACTCAGGACTCAGATCTCAGCTCGCCGCACCCGCGGACGGAGAGCAAGCCCAACTACGAGGCGGGCAAGATGCCTGCCCCCCGAGATGGCCGGGCTAACACTCTTCCCAGCCCCCAAACACTATCGCGTCGCAGCGACGGCATCGGGCGACTTGATCTGATACGCCAGGTTGACCGTCATTCGGACCCGGATCGGCCCGGGGTCGGCGGTTAGAGCTTCGTCCTCGTTCTCGTCGGGGGACATGGCCCGGAGCTTTAGCTGGCGTTGGTAGGTACCGGAATAATCGAACTGGTATCGCCAATCTTCCGCGTACTTCTCGAAGTGAGCGGAGAGTCCGGACATGGCGCCCAACTGCACGCCGGCGGCACGGGCGAGGCTCTCAATATCGGCCTTGGCCTTGGCCAACGCGGACTTGACCAGCGTCGCTCGGTCTTCTTCAGTGATCTTGCTGACGAAGGCGAAGAGAGGGACGCCGGGTATGGCCTGGTCGTCGCCGCTCGAGAACTGCTGCAGCATCCGTTGTTTCAATTCCATCATCTCCTCCTCCTCTTCCTCGGTCGGCTTCTCATCGCGCAGGCCGGCCAGGTCTGCCTTGTGCAGCTTGTTCTGGAGCTCATGAGCTGCCGCCAGGAGCGCCTCTTTGTCGTCAGGCCGCAATGGGAAGTCGGCCTGAATGAACAACGACAGATGGACCTTGGCCGGAGGCTTCTCAGCCTCCTCGACATCCTCTTCTTCCTCGTCCATCATCATGCCCATTTGTCGCTTGGCGATTTCCAACGGATCCACACCCAGATTGGGCCCTTCCACCCGGATGGCGTCCTCGGGAAAGCCGAGGTCACGCAGCTTCTTCACCGCCGCCTCGCGCTTCTGGGCCAGCTTGGCCAGTGCCTGCCGAACGTCCGGGCCGTGGGCGGGAATTTCGACCCGCAGTCGCATGGCCTCCGGCGGTTTCTCCAGCGTGGCCGACTTCGATGACATCAAGGCGCCGCCGCCGTCGAAATAGGGCGGCCTGAATTGCGAGAGAAGGATCACCGTCAGCAGTTTGGGGACAATGCTCATGGTTGGTTGCTCGTCATGTGCCCTTCGACATGGCGGCCGGCCACTCCGGTCACCGGAACCATTCTCAGGCTGTTCTTTAGTCCAGGTCAAGCCTCATTGGGCATTCACAGCTGGCATGGGATCCCTCGGAGGGTGGCATAAATAGGTCAACTCATTGGAGTTGGAGCAAGCCTGAGTCCTGCTGATCCGCGCTCGAGCCTCAAGCCTCAGGTCTCACGACTAGCGGGAGTCCTGAGACTGCCTGAGGACACTGCACGATCGGACTACAACACGTCACGTTGGCATTGCGCCTCGCTTTCCCGTGCGCCGAGGCTCTTTGTTCGGCACCCACCACGCCTACAGTTCTGTGGGCTGAATCGCAATCATCCTGGAGAGACAAACATGCCGCTGGTTGCCGCGTCCAGCCGAGTGCGTACCACAACAAGCGTGGTCGTCGCCGTCGGTACGCTGCTTGCCGTCGTTGCGCCGTCGGTCGCGGCCACGATCACGTTCAGCCTCGTGGCTGTCAACGGCTCGGGTAACAACGCCGTCGTGGTTCGGCCTGGTGAGGAAGTCCCTTACATCATCACCGCGCTCATCACGTACGAGGGCACACTGGCCGACAATGCGGGCCTCGCCTTCTTTTCGGTCGATATTCGTACGGATCTTGAGGTCCCCCAGCTGCCCATCGACAGCTTCGATCAGGATATCGCTTTGATCTTCCCCATTCTCCAGTCCCGCGGAACGCCCAGTGAAGGTCCGGTGGCGGGTGTCATTCAGGACATCCTCCAGATCGGCGGCAGCCAGGATACGTTCAGCGGTCAGCCGACGCTGGGCGTAGCGCTGTTGGAAATTCAGGTGCTCGCGCAGGGGCGCCTGCTCACGCCGGCCGTTGAAGGCGAATTCACCGCCACCATTCTGGACTCCACCGCCGCCAACGTCTTTCTGCCCGACAGCAACAGTGTGTTCGAGCCGGAGATCGTCTTCGGTACGCCCATCACCATCACGACGCAAATCCCGGCCAACGGCGGCGATGACGATGACGATGACAATGACGGTACCGATGATGATAACCAGACCCCGACCACACAGCCCGTTGCCGTGCCTCTCATTGGTGCCGCTTATCTGACGCTCTTTGCTGTAGTAGCGGGCCTCATCGGCCTGGCCTTGTGGGGAGGTCAGCTGTTCTTGTTCATGGCTCCGATCCTGGCCGTCATCCTCATCGTGATGCTCGGCCTGGGACAATGGTCGTGAGGATCAAGACCTGAGGCTTGAGACCTGAGACTTGCGGTGAGGGCAAAGCGATTCGGGAGGCGGGCGTCTCGCCCGTCTCCGCCTGCCGATGCCGGATTCGCCAGCGTACGGGGCTAGCGTACAGCGCTGCCGTTGTGGTGCATGCATCCAGCCTGTGCTGCACACTGGAAGCGTGCACAAAGTAAGGAGGGTTTTTGGCCCGCTCCCCGCCGACATGCGGGCGAGGTTCAAGCCTGGGCTCCTGTTCGTGGACCGTGCACGCCCGAGCGAGGGAGGGCACGGTCTCCATGAACGTGCCCGCCGGTCACTTTGGCGTTCGGCTGGACGGCTGTCCGGCCCGGTCTGTATGCTGGCCGGATATGGGACGCAAGACCAAAGACAAAAAGGATTTCAAGCGAACCGGCAAGCACAAGCTGTCGGAGCGAGTCTTGCAGTTCGCGGGCGACTTCATCCATCAGGGGGAGACTCTCCAAGAACGCCAGATTCGACTCATCACTGCCAGCACTGTGTGGAACATCGCCAACCGCCCGGCCGATGAGCGTCAGAAGATAACGGCTGAGATGGAGATGTGGACCACCTCTGAGGTGACGCGGTGAGCCTCGCCGAATGGCCTTATGGGCTCTTCGCTGGTCATTCACCTTACCACACAGCCCGCCTGTCGCGGCACTCGAGGATGCGCGAGGGGGGAATCGAACCCCCACACCTTGCGGTACAGGAACCTAAATCC
>ERZ795046.102-NODE-102-length-108230-cov-12.081183_pt1 | contig 108230 bp, 120 predicted proteins | sample MGYA00375130_ERZ795046 | MGnify/ENA primary metagenome ERZ795046 (study PRJEB30175, sample SAMN05720202) | activated sludge metagenome | isolation source: anaerobic digester from wastewater treatment plant | place: Japan | collected 2015-05-15 ... | reverse complement strand
ACCTACGACCTTCTGCTCGTAAGGCAGACGCTCTCCCTCTGAGCTACGCACCCACCGTTGCAACCATTGTTTATCCTATCATACAACTCAATCCTTTTCAAGTACCATCTTTTGTAAAAACACAATGTTACTCAGTTCCTAATTGAATCGACCAAGGCCTTGAACAATGGATGTGGGTTACCAACCTTAGTTTTCAGCTCTGGGTGATACTGTATCCCGATGAAGTAAGGGTGTTCCTCTAATTCGATTGCCTCGATGAAATTTGACTGTGCACTTATGACGAGCTTGTTGCCACTTTCATTTGGCATCTTGAAAAGTTCAGGATATTCGTCGTAGTTCACTTCATAACGATGCCTGTGCCTTTCACTCGTCTGCTCCACACCACCGTATATCTGCCACAGCTTGGTATCTTTCAAGATTCTCATAGACTGGGAGCCAAGCCGCATTGTGCCACCGAGTTGTAGGACTTTCTTTTGTTCTTCCATCAGTGTTATCACAGGGTAAGGTGTGTTGGAATCGAACTCCGTGGAATTGGCATTCTTGTAGCCAAGAACATTCCTGGCAAATTCGATGACCATCAACTGCATTCCAAGACAGATTCCAAGAATGGGCTTTTTGTACTCTCGCGCAAAATGAATTGCCCTTATTTTGCCTTCTATTCCTCTTTTTCCGAACCCTCCCGGTATTATGAGGGCGTCATACTCAGATAGTGTCTCACAAACCTGTTCCCAACTCATCTCTTCAAGGACCTGCGCATCGACAATCGATGGTTTCGTACATCCAGACAAGAAAACGGACTCTATGATACTCTTGTACGCATCGTCGGTGCCGAGGTATTTCGCTACAAGTGCGATTTTGTAAGTCTTGAAGGTTTTAGGATAGTCCCATTTGAAGTTCGACTCATCGAGGTTGATTCTAAGTCTGCGAGCAACCTTTCTGTGCACGTCGTAGTTCTTGAGTATCTCGACAACTGAATACACATTCGGCACATCGGGTAAGTTAATGACCATGTCGATTGGCACGCCACCAAAGAGAGCAACCTTTTTGAGGCTGTCCCCGTTCACGGGATTTTCAGATCTGATAACTATCATATCTGGATTAATACCAGATCTTCGAAGCAGTTGAACAGACTGCTGCGTTGGCTTGGTTTTGAACTCATTCGAAGCTTTCAAGTATGGCACATACGTGACATGTATGAACAGGAAATCATCCGCGGCTTTTTCCAGTGCAAGTTCGCGCACGCTCTCCAGAAAAACTTCACTTTCTATGTCGCCGACTGTACCGCCGATTTCAATGACATTTATCTCTCCCTCGAGCGATTCAATTCTTTTCTTGATCTCTCCGGTCACATGTGGAACTATCTGAACCGTCGAGCCTAAGTAGCCGCCTTCTCTCTCCTTCTTCACGACAGCAGAGTAGATTTGTCCTGCTGTGATGTTGTTTTTTCTGCTCATGTCCTCTCCAAGGAATCTTTCATAGTGCCCAAGATCGAGATCTGCCTCGTATCCATCATCGGTGACAAAGACCTCTCCATGCTGATTGGGGTTCATCGTTCCGGCATCGACATTGAGGTATGGATCTATTTTCAGGACATTGACCCTAACGCCGCATTCTTTGAGTAATCTTGCAAGAGAAGCAGAAAAAATACCCTTTCCAACACCGCTCAGTACACCACCGGTCACAACTACGTACTTCTTCAAGCGCTCACCTTCTTCACAAGACTTCAAAAAGCTCCTTTTCTCCGAATTTTTGCAGAAAATCTATGAGTTCCTCTCTTGTCGGGCTTGAGCTGGACGTACCTTGCCTTGTCACAGAGATCGCCGATGCTGCTACAGCTAACCTCAAATTGTCTCTCAGAGAAAGCTTCTTGATTTTACCCGCGATATATGCCGCGTTGAAGGCATCACCTGCACCAGTTGTATCGACTACATCAACATTGTACGCATCAGCATGATAAGAGAATTTCTCCGAGAAGAGGCTGGCACCCTTTGAGCCCAGTTTGACTACCACTTCCTCAACTCCCGCAGACAAAAGTTTTTTCGCCGCCTTCTCTATGTCTGTCTCTTTTGTCATCTTGAAAAGTTCGACCTCGTTTGGCGCAACTGTATCGGCATAAGCGACGAGTTCCAGTATAGACTCATCCGCGAACCCTGCTGGGTCAATATAGAGGTACTTCCCATTGCGTTTTGACATCAGGATGATCTCACGAACCGTTTCAACAGGTACACCAAATTGAATGAAAATCGCCGTGCATTTTTCCAGAAACGTCCAATTTATCATCTCAGGAGTCAGACAGCTATTTGCTCCAAGAATGTGAAACATGGTGTTCCTGCCGTTGGATTCAACCACGACAAAGGTCTTACCAGTTTGAGCGGCACAGGGTTTGATAAAAGAGGTATCAACACCATATTTCTCCAGTTTTTTGAGAACTGACTGCGAAATACTGTCGTTGCCTACACAAGCCATCAAATGACAATCTACGCCAAGCTTGGCAAGACCTATTGCGGTGTTTGCTCCCTTGCCACCGATATCGACGATCGTTTGCTGGCATAGGTGATTCTCTCCCATTCGAAGTTGATCGATGTACAGGAGAGTATCTACGTTAACCTTACCGAAAACCGCGACCTTTTCCTTCATACGCTTCTCTCCCTGATTTTCTGATCACCCTTTGTAGTATAAAACAAAGTAGATCAACTGAAAAGGGTTGAATCAGTGGAAAAACATTTTTGCGCGAAATCGCAGAGATCTTCCTCTATTTTTATATCACACAGATCATCGAAACCAGTCTCACCTTTGTTCACAATCACAACCTTCGCGCCATTCGATTTCGCAATAAAAGGAAGCTGTGCCGCCGGATAAACGACCAGAGAACTCCCCATTACAATCATCAAGTCACATCTTGATGCATGTTCCTGAGCATCCTGAAGAGCCTTTTCAGGTAAGGATTCACCGAAAAAGACAATCTTCGGACGTATCAGACCAGAACAACCACACAACGGAAGTTCTGAAGAATCTATCATCTGCTTTACCGATGAAATGCTGTATCGCTTGTTGCATCGGGTACAGCAGTATTCGTACACGCTCCCATGAAGTTCTATGACACTCTTGCTTCCGGCCTTCTGATGTAGACCGTCGATGTTCTGTGTGATTGTTACTTTCAAAATGCCTTTGTTTTCAAGTTTCGCAAGCATAAGGTGTGCCAAATTCGGCTTGACTTCAGCCATTGGCAAGAGAACTTCCTTGCAGAATCTGTAGAAGCCCTTAGGATCACGGTAGAAGTATTCGATATCGAAAATATCTTCGGGATATTTGGAATAGAGGCCCGTAGGACTTCGAAAATCTGGTATGCCACTTGGTGTACTGATTCCCGCACCTGTCAAAGCAACCACATACTTTGCAGATCTTAGGAGTTCAAGAAAGGAGTCTACCAATTCTACTCACCCTTCTTGAAGACAACCTTTGGAAAAGCCATTGAGGCTTGGCTTGGTTGCCAATAGATCTCGTTCGAAACAACTTTCGTGGGTGTTGGCTCTACAGTGATTATCTGCGCGTCCTGTGGAATAACAACGGTTATCTGAGAGTCATTCACAGAGTATATGGATATATCTTTCAACGAAGTATCCACCAGACCATCTTGTACCAATGCTGCATTCGAAAGTCTGGCGATTTCCAAAACTTCGAGTATGCCAGATCGCTCGGTAACCGTTGAGTTCATCGAAATCACATCTATTTGTCTTCCCACTTTTTTGCTCACATCATCAAAATAACTTTTAAAAGTGGATGCAGAAGCCTGTTGATATTGATTGATGTACTGCTGCTGCTTGGATTTGTCTTTGAAAAAAAGGCCAGCCGTTGCTGTGAAGGTTGCCTGGCCTGTGTAATCATATTCCATTTTGCTCCTATAATAAGCTATTTCAAAAGGTGGCTTTTGTGTCAGAGTTGTGACCAACTGTGTAACGATGAAAAAGACTATGAATGCAATCAGTATGTAAAACAACGTTTTTTGATTCACTTACTCTCCTCCCTTCTAAGATTATGTTACCACAGGAGGAGAAATTAGTCGATCTGAACGACTACTTTCGTGCCTGATTTGATATCTTTCAGTTGCTCCAGACCTCCCTTTATTTTACCAAAAACGTTTACCGCACTGGCTGGCCTGATCTTGTCATCGCTTATCGGTGTCTTACCAAAGAAAATGCAGATTGCCTTACCAGGTATCCAGAATGCAACGTCTCCTTCTTCCACTACTTCTTTGCTGTTCTCTTCCACTGCAAGTTTCACAGGTGTTTCAAAGTAGATCTCGTCACCCCATCTGTTGACAACACTTTTGATGGGCAGACATTTTCTAATTGCACTGATTGTCAACGGTGACTTGCTCTCATCCAATTCCGCCACAACTTCGCAATTGCCGAAGATAAACCTCAGATGCATCACACCACCTCCAGACAACGCTATATGATACCAACAACTATTGATTGCAATTTGCAAGAGGTGGCTTGATCATCTACTTCAAACATTAGCGCCGAGTCTTTTAGAGATCTCACGCGCGGTCTTGATGACTTCATTTGCGACAATGCTCAATGTTTGTTTACTGAAAGCACCTGCAGCTCCCGTGACACTGATACCACCTATTACATTTGCCGTGTAATCAAACACAGGAGCGCCAATACACATTATACCAGGTTCATTTTCCTGGTTGTCAACAGCATAACCCTGTTGTCTGATGATCGAGAGTTCTTTTCTCAAAGCATTGACACTTACTATCGTATTCTCTGTCTGCTTCTCAAGTTTGACGTTCGCGAAATAATCGTCGAGTTCCTTGTCAGACAAGAATGCCAGAATAGCCTTACCGAAACCAGTGGAGTAGAGTCGCATTTTCATTCCTATTCGAGAGACAGTAGGAATTGTGTGCGCACTTTCTATTTTGTCAATGTATACCCCTTCATAACCACTTCTGATCGCAAAGTGGATAGTCATACCAGTTCTTTCCATCAGGTCCACCAAGAATGGATGCGCCACTTCCCTAACTTGCACGTTTCGTAGGATTATGCTGCCGAGTTCGACTATCTTGTACGAGGGTAGATATCTATGGGTATGAGGCTCTTTGAAAATGTAACCAGCCTGAACCATCGTTTCAAGATGTTTGTACACAGCTGGTGAAGACATATTCAGATGATCTGCAATGTCTTGGATTCTCGTTCCATTTTTTCTCGATATTATGAATTCCAGAATCTTCAGAGCTTTTTCAACAGAACCTATTGACATTTATCTCACCACTCGTCCAGATCCTTCGCCTGCAGCAAGTTTCTTCACCTCTTCTAAAGTTACTTGGTTGAAATCTCCGATTATTGTATGTTTGAGACAGGATGCCGCAACAGCGAAATCTAAAGCCTGCTTTGGTTCCATGTTGTTAATAATGCCGTAAATCAAGCCGGCAGCGAATGAATCACCTGCTCCGACTCTATCAATGATGTGGACTGTGTACTGCTTGCTGTGATAGAAATCATCACCATCCAAAAGTACCCCCGACCAACCATTTATGTTTGCTACGATACTCTCTCTCAGACTTATGGCAACCTTTTTCAAACCAAAGGCTTCTTGCAATCGTCGAGAAACCTGCTCATATCCCCTCAAATTCAGTTTTCCTTCGATGATATTTGAATCATCTGCGCGAATGCCAAAGACTTTTTCAGCATCTTCTTCATTCGCGAAAAGCACATCTACATATTTGACCAGTTCACTCATGACTTCTCGTGCTCTTTGTTGGCTCCAAAGTTTCGCACGATAGTTCAAATCACAGGAAACCGTTATATTCTTTTCTTTCGCCTTTCTGAGTGCCTGTCTGCAAGCCTCCACAAGGTTGTCTCCCAGGGCTGGTGTTATCCCTGTGAAGTGAAACCAAACTGCATCTTCAAGAATCTCGTCCCATTTGAAGTCATCAGGTTTTGAGAGTGCAAAGACCGAGTTGGCTCTATCGTATATGACCTTTGATGGTCTTTGAGAAAAACCGGTCTCAAGGAAATATAGACCCAGTCTTCCATCTGCAAAAGCGATGTGCGATGTATCAATATCATGCTGTCGCAAAATTCTCAAGACTGCTTGTCCCAGATCGTTATTTGGCAATTTAGTCACAAAAGTAGCTTTCACGCCAAAATTGGAAAGTGATACAGCTACGTTAGCTTCTGCGCCTGCGTAGGTAATCTCAAAATGATTGGTTTGCACCAATCTCAAATAACCGGGCGTAGCCAGCCTCATCATAATCTCTCCAAAGGTTACCACCTTTGGCATTCTATCACCTCCAGATTTCCTAATGGATAATTCTATACACCGATAATTAACTACAAGATTATAACACCCAAAGACTGTGTCATAAAAGTATTGACATGCCAAGGTAGCAGTGATACACTGTTGAAAGGGTCCTTTAATTTGCTCCAGCGAGGGCAGAAAGGAGGATTAAAAAATGGAAGCTCAACTTTCGGTCATCCAGCAGCGGGTAACCGGCTGGAAGTATTTTGTTTTGTCTCTTCAACACTTTCTGGCAATGTTCGGTGCTACGGTATTGGTTCCACTTCTCACAGGTCTTGATCCTCTTGTCGCATTGTTTACTGCCGGCCTTGGTACGTTGGTGTTTCACACATTCACCGCAGGCGTCGTACCGGTCTTTCTTGGCTCGAGTTTTGCTTTCATAGCACCTGTGATCATGGTGAGAGAAAAATTCAACGACCTTTCGTACGCGACAGGAGGCATTTTTGTAGCTGGGCTCATATATCTCATATTCGCTCTTGCCGTGTGGGCGCTTGGGGTTGAAAGGGTTAAGAAGCTCTTTCCACCTGTTGTGACAGGTCCAATGATTGTTGTGATAGGTCTGACACTGAGCCCAGTTGCAATCCAAATGGCAAGCACTAACTGGTTGGTCGCAATTGTGGTTATCGTAACGGTCATACTCGTTTCCGCCTTTTTGAAGGGTTTCTGGAGTCTTGTTCCAGTTCTGTCAGGCGTTATCGTTGGGTATATCTTTGCTTTGATAACAGGGCAGGTTGACACATCTATATTGCATCAAATGAGTTGGTTCAGTGTACCAAAATTCATTCTGCCGAAATTCAACGGGACAGCCATAGCTATGATAGCGCCCGTTTCGGTGGCAACCTTTATGGAACACATAGGTGATATTACTACCAATGGTGCTGTGGTGGGTAAAAACTTCTTCGAATACCCTGGGTTGCATAGGACCTTGATAGGTGATGGGCTTGCAACCTCGATAGCAGGATTACTTGGAGGACCAGCAAACACAACTTACAGCGAGAATACAGGTGTTCTTGCCTTAACGCGCGTTTATGACCCTAAGGTACTCAGAGGGGCGGCGATAATTGCGATAATCGTGGCATTCGTTTCAAAGTTTGGTGGTCTGCTCAGAACTATTCCAAACTGTGTCATCGGTGGTATCAGTTTGATTCTTTTTGGAATGATTGCCTCGGTAGGTATAAGGACACTTGTAAACGCAAAGGTGGACTTCTCCAAAGCGAAAAATCTCCTCGTAGCGTCTTTGATACTGACAGTTGGAATAGGTGGTGCATCACTGAAGATTGGTCCTGTTGAACTCAAGGGACTTAGTCTGGCTGCGATAGTTGGTATCGTTGCGAATTTGTTGATCCCCGACAAAAAAGGCAGTTAAGTAATACTTTGAGAAACCTTGGCGGCCTGAAGGCCGCTTTTTTTGGTAAGATTGTGTTTGGAGAGTGATGATTTGAATATAAAAAGAGCGTTGATAAGTGTCTGGGATAAGATTGGTTTGGTTGATTTTGCGAAGGAACTTTGCAGGAAAGGCGTATCCATTGTTGCAACACACGGCACTTACAATTTCCTAAGGAGCAACGGGATAGATGCAAGTGAAGTGGAACAGTTGACTGGTTACCACGAACTGTTAGATGGCAGGGTGAAAACACTTCACCCAAAAATCTTTGCGGCGGTGCTCGCAAAACTCTCAAATCCAGAGCATCTGCAGCAGCTGTATGAGCTTGGCGTTCAACCAATTGATATGGTTGTCGTGAATCTTCGTCCTCTGGCAAAGGTTTCTGACGAAAAATCACTGCTTGAGTCAATAGACATCGGTGGACTTGCACTGCTCAGAGCCGCAGCGAAGAATTACAGAGATGTAGTACCGGTATGCGACCACAATGACTACGCAACTATCCTGGAATCATTGGACCAGTGTGGTGATGTAGTACTTCAACAGAGAAGGAGGTTATGTGCAAAGGCCTTCTCATTGTGTGGTGAGTATGATTTGGCTGTGTACAAAGCGGTATGTGAGCTCTTTGCTATCGGCCCTGAGTTGTGATAGAATCAACCCGGAAGTTTTCGACGGCATGTTACTCTAAAAGCTCGAGGTCATAGAGTTTTGAAGTTGGTTGAGTTGTTTTTTCCAAATTACTGTCTTTTGTGCAATAGACCAATAAGATACAACGAACTGCTCTGCCCAGAATGTTTGGGAGATCTTTCGAGTGGTCCAATTGCTTTGTATGAAGACCAAAGAGCTTTCAAATCATATTTCTATGGCAGATATGAGTCAAAACTGCGTGATTTGATCTTACTTTACAAGAATTCCCATCATTGGCGTCTGAGCAAGATTCTGGCTTCCTTTCTGGTTAAGACAATGAAGACCTATTCTTCCTCTGCGGAACTTTTGACATGGGTTCCATCCAGCTTGTCCTCACTCGAAGAACGTGGCTTTGATACAATGGCTTTGATTGCTAAGATTACTTCTGATATGACTGGCATACCTCTCAAGAGAATCCTTGAATCTCGCGCAACATCTAACAAGAGGGGTATGACAGTCGAACAGAGGCGTAGCCTGGTGAAGAATTCCTTTAGTGCCATTGGTAAGGTTTATGAGGATGTCGCGCTGATCGACGATGTCTTTACAACTGGTTCGACAATCAGTGAATGTGTGAGGATACTGAAGAATGCTGGAGTAGGTTCTGTCACAGTCTATTGTATAGCCCGGGCTTGAGGGAGGTGTAGTGAGTGTCAGTGCGCGCAAAGATAATCTCATTGGTTGTGGTATTTGTAGTAGTTGCCGTCGGAATTGTTACGTTATTGAACATCTTATCTATGCAGCAACGTCTGACAACATTCGCAGTCGATGCAATGCGGCAAAAGGCTGACAGGGAATCGTTGGTACTGGATCAATGGTTTGTGCAAAGATCATCGGAACTTGGAACAGTCGCATCGAATTTCGAAAGCTATCTGATGATTTTTGAAAAATCTATGGTCGTGCTGGCATTGAAATCGCACGGAGAGAAATTAGAAAGACTCGGCTTTGATGATTATCTGTTGTCAAACTTGCAGGGTAAGGCATTCACCTATAAAGAGCAGGAAATCGATATTTCAAAGTACAGATTTTTCCAGGCAATTGTAGCCGAGAACAAGGATTTCTATGTTCAGGATAACCTTGACTGGCAGGGAAGGAGTTCTGTTGTTCTCGCGACCAAGATACTGGATTACAATGGGAACACAGCAGGCGTATTTGCTGCCCTGATACCTCAGACAAAGTTTTGGGAGATGGTCAAACCTGTCAAATATGGCAAAACTGGTTATGCATTTCTAACAGATTCTGATGCGATCGTCCTGGCACATCCAAAACAAGAGTACGTTGGAAAAACATTGTCACAGATAAATAGTTCACTCAAAATACTGGAAGATGAGGTTAAAAAAGCACAACCTGCCGTTGTTACGTACAACCTTGAAGGTGAGAAAAAAATAGCCACTGTTTCACCGATCTCTTCTGCAAACTGGATGTTGGTTTTGACTATGCCTTACAGAGAGGTACAAGAAGTATTTCTTCAAACGCTTTGGACATCATTGATTGCGTCCTCAATTGTCGTATTTGCCAGCATTGTTGCTGGCATGATATTTACAAGAAGGATGACAAGACCTTTGCACATTTTGACTACCACAGCACAGCGTATCGCGCAAGGTGATCTGACAGTTAGTCAAAGATTCGAAAGCAAAGATGAAATTGGTGAACTTTCCAAAGCTTTTTCTCTTGTCACCGATACCCTTAGAGATAGTGTGACTCGAATTAAGAAATTGGGCGAACAGATTGAGATTTTCTCTGGGCAGATCAGTAAAAGCGTAGAAGAAGCAACTACTGTATCAAGCAAATCTCAAGAATCTGCCCAAAAAGTTGGCAGAAGCATAGAAGAAATTGTCTCGTCTGTTTCTGAGGTGAATTCGGGGATGGAAGAAATAGCTTCGGGTGCGCAAAACACTGCGAAAAATGCCTCGAGACTTGCTGAAGGATCTGAAAGGCTCAAAAGTAAAGCCTTTTCCACCCAGAAATCTGTGAGAGATCTCACTGAATCTATGCAACATACTGCAGAGCGTGGCCAGATGTCCATGCAAGTCGTGCAGAAGCTGGTTGACCTGTCCAACCGCATTGGAGAGATAACAGATGCCATATACAGCATCGCCGAGCAGACCAACTTGCTTGCACTGAACGCAGCAATAGAAGCTGCGCGTGCAGGTGAGGCAGGGAGGGGGTTTGCGGTTGTTGCAGACGAAATAAGGAAATTGGCTGAACAGAGCAGAAGTGCGACCCAGGAAGTAACCGATATTCTCAAACAGATCAAAGCACAAAGCCTTTTGGTAGCCCAAGGAGGACAGGAAGTTGTTGATCACATACAGAATTCACTGAATACCTTGAACGAAGATGCACAACAAATAGAAAATATGGTAAAAGATATAGAGGAGTTCACCCTGGCAGCGAATGACCTTGCCGCTACCAGTCAAGAGCAAAGTGGAGCAATAGAAGAAATAAGTACTGCCGTGGACAGAATTGCAAAGAATGTTGAAGCAGTATCGAAAATAACAGATGAGGTAACAAGAGTTATTGTTGATCAAACAAACAATACCCAGGAGTTATTCAGGAGAGTCGATGAGCTGGCAAAGATGGTGACAGAACTGAAGGCTCTGTCAGATCGTTTTAGAGTCTGATTAGGAGGTGTAATCTTTGGTCGCTTATATCGTAAGAAGATTGTTACTGTTGCCGTTGATCTTGTTTGGAATATCGCTCATTGTATTTGGAATGATTCAGAGCTTGGGATCAGATAGACTCTTAGCGGCCTATGTGAACCCAGGATTGCTGGACAAACTGACTCCAAACCAGTTGGAAAAGATAAAGGAAAAATACGGACTGAAAGATCCAATGGTTGTCAGATACGTGAAGTGGCTCAAGAACACTTTGAGCGGAGATCTTGGCTGGTCTGTTGTCGGTAAGGAACCGGTTAAGGATGCGATTTTGAACAGACTGCCGTGGACCGTTGAACTTGCACTCTACGCCATAGTACCAGTGGTATTTGTGGGCGTGTGGTTGGGCATGATAGCGGCTGTAAATCGCGATAAATTCATAGATCATTTTGTCCGTATCTTTGCAGTAGTGGGTTGGAGTTTTCCAGATTTTGTTTTTGGACTTCTGGTTCTGATGGTTTTCTACAGTGTGCTTGGCTGGTTTCCACCAGGAAATCTCAGTTTTTGGGCCGACACAGTTGTGAAATCACCTGAGTTCAAAAGGTTCACGTCGCTTGTGACGTTGGATGCACTGTTCAATGGCAGATTTGACGTCTTTGTCGATGCTATGCAACACCTGATTGCCCCTATCTTAACACTCTCATGGTTGTGGTGGGCATATCTGTTGAGAATAACCCGTTCCAGCATGCTCGAAGTCTTAACCAAAGAATACATTCGCACGGCAAGAGCTAAGGGGTTGGCCGAAAATGTCGTCATCAACAAGCACGCGCGCAAGAATGCAATGATACCCGTCATCACAGTTGGTGGCGGAATGGTGATACAGCTCTTCGCAGGCACTGTGATCGTGGAAATGGTCTTCAACAGGACAGGCATGGGTAGCTTTACAGCAACTGCTGCCACACAACTTGACTACGCATCTATCATGGCTTCGACGCTTTTCTACTCGCTAATTCTGGTAATTGGCAACCTTGTAATCGACATACTCTACGCTGCCGTCGACCCAAGAATTCGCTTTAGCTGAGGAGGTTGGAATCGTGAGAACCGAAACCAAAAGAATGATAAAAAGATTGCTGAGAAACCCTTCAGCTGTTCTTGGTTTCTCACTATTGATATTCTTCACTGTGATTGCGATAGGTGCTCCACTCATCTGTCCGCCACAGTCTTACGACCCATATATGATCCCGATAGTGACATGGGACAAGACCCCGCAACCACCAAGCACGGAACATCCATTCGGCGTAATAGATGGCAGAGATATCTTCTATGGAGTCATCTGGGGTACCAGAACAGCCTTCAAGGTCGGGTTGATTGTGACGCTCACCTCAACAATCATAGGATTGTTGATAGGTTCTGTCGCCGGGTACTTTGGTGGCTGGTTAGATGAGATACTGATGAGAATAACCGATGTGTTCTTATCTATTCCATATATATTGGCTGCCATCGTTGTAACCGCATTCCTGGGTATGGGATTGAATAAGGTGATGATCTCTCTAATCATGTTTGGCTGGATGGCAACAGCAAGGCTTATAAGGGGAAATATCCTGCAGGTGAGAGAAGAACAGTATGTGCTCGCAGCAAGAGCATTGGGAGTCAACGATTATTTGGTGATACTGAAACATGTACTGCCAAACACGATATTCCCTGTGGTCATACAAGCAACTATGAGAATTGGCTCTTTGGTGATAACGGCAGCCGCTTTGAGTTTTCTTGGTCTTGGTGCGCCTGTTGGTTACGCAGATTGGGGTTCACTACTGAACTTTGCCAGAAATTGGTTGCTTGGTGCATCTGGTGAAGCGTTCAAGTACTGGTACGCGATAGTCTATCCTGGGGTTGCGATGGTCCTTTTTGTTCTTGCTTGGAACTTGGTTGGAGACGCGTTAAGAGATGTTTTTGACCCGAGGCTCAGAGGATAAAGGAGTGATAACGTGAAAGAGCCAATACTCAGCGTAAGAAATTTGAGAACTTATTTCTATACAGAAGACGGCATTGTGAAGGCGGTAGATGGAGTAGATTTCGACGTCTTCCAGGGCGAGACGCTTGGAATCGTTGGTGAATCGGGATGTGGCAAAAGTGTCACTTCTCTTTCCATACTCCGTATACTCGATGAAAAAGGAAGGATCGTTGAAGGATCCATTGTCTTCGACAACGTCGATTTGACCAAAATTTCTGAGGAATCTATGAGAAAGATACGTGGCAAAGATATCGCCATGATCTTTCAGGAACCCATGGTAGCGCTCAACCCTGTTTTCACAATAGGAGAACAAATCGTTGAGGCTATTGTTTTGCACCAGAAGGTTGATGAAACAACGGCAAAGAAGATGGCGGTGGACTTGCTCAGAAAGGTTGGTATTCCTGAGCCAGAAAAGAGAGTCGATGAGTATCCGCACGAACTCTCTGGGGGCATGCGCCAAAGGGCCATGATAGCCATGGCATTGTCGTGCAAGCCAAAGATTCTCATCGCCGATGAGCCAACAACGGCGCTTGATGTGACCATACAAGCTCAGATAATGGAGTTGATGAAGCAACTCCAAAGAGAATACGGCATGGCAATAATTCTGATAACCCATGACATGGGCGTGATCGCTGAAAATGCAGATCGTGTAGTGGTTATGTACGCCGGTAAAGCCGTTGAATACACCGATGTCAAAACACTGTTCAACGATCCAAAGCATCCATACACATGGGGACTTCTGCACGCCATCCCAAGACTTGATATCGAACAAACACGACTTTACAATATCCCCGGCATAGTGCCAAACCCCTTGAAGTTCCCAACAGGATGCAAATTCCATCCAAGATGTGAATTCGCAGAAGAAAAGTGCAAGTCTGAGGAACCAGAATTGAAAGAGGTTGTGAACGGCCATCTGGTGAGATGTTTCTTTTGGGAGAAGGTCGAACAGGCAAAGAAGAAAGAGGCTGGTGATAAGCAATGAAACAACCACTTGTCAGGATAGAACGACTTATTAAGTATTTTCCAATCAGAGCTGGGGTTTTTAAACGAGTTGTAGCTTGGGTTAAGGCCGTTGATGATGTCTCGTTCGACGTCTTTGAGGGAGAAACAGTGGGACTTGTTGGTGAATCAGGTTGTGGAAAGACGACGATCGGTATGACATTACTGCGCTTGTACGAGCCCACTTCAGGAAGGATTATCGTTGGAGAGGAAGATACAACATATTACTTCCTTCCAACGACAAAGGCAAGATCATACCTCAAAAGAAGCTATACGGACAGATTCCAGCAGCTACTCAAAGAGAAGGGTTCAACAGATTCAGTGATAGATTCACTACAAGGAATAGACCGCAGGTACGCTGAAATCTTTTTTGGCGACGCGAAGGGTTCAGCATCCAAATTCCTCTCTGTGATGCTCTCGAACATGGATGAAAAAAGAAAGAAGTTCAGAAGAGACCTTCAGATAGTCTTCCAAGATCCCTACAGTTCACTGAATCCAAGGCTCCGTGTGAAAACTATCGTGGGTGAAGGTCCACTCACACACAGGTTGGTTAGAGGGGATAAAGAAGTGGTCGAGAGAGTTAAAGCGGTTTTGGAAGACGTCGGAATAAGTGGTGAGTACATATACAGATTTCCACACGAGTTTTCAGGTGGTCAGCGTCAGAGAATCGGTGTGGCAAGGGCGCTCGCTCTATCTCCAAAATTGATAATAGCCGATGAGGCCGTGGCGGCACTCGATGTGTCCATACGCTCACAGGTCATAAATCTGATGAAAGACCTTCAAAAAGAACACAAGTTGACGTATTTGTTCATATCACACGATCTGTCTGTCATCAAGTACGTCAGCGACAGGGTCATAGTAATGTACCTTGGAAAGATTGTAGAGTCAGCACCTAAGAAGAACCTATTTGATGAACCACTTCATCCATACACACGCGCGCTTATGAGTGCAATACCCATACCGAATCCCAATATAAAGAAGGAACGAATAATCTTGAAGGGAGATGTGCCAAGTCCGATAAATCCTCCCTCAGGCTGCCGTTTCCACACAAGATGTTACATGGCAGTTGAAGAATGTAGCAAGATAGAACCTCAATTGAGGGAAGTGAAGCCTGATCACTATGTGGCTTGTCATTTGGTGAAATGAAAACCCAAAGATTATCTTGGATCGCCATTCTCACTTGCTTGGTTTTAATTTTGTTGATGTTCAGGTATTCCAAGCCAGGTGTAATCTATGTGAATTTCGAATGTGACGATCAAACAAAGAATGCCTTTGAATCTGCATTGAAGCGGATCGCTGCTGAGTACAAAGAAAACAGTTCTAACAAGGCAACTTTGATTGTATATGATGATCATCTGACTTATCACGGTCAGATTTTCAGATTCTACTGGAGTGAAACACTTGAAAAGAAGATCATGGATGTGGTATCATCTCATATCAAAGCGGGAGACAATCTTCGATCTGAAAGAAGAAGATTCGAGCAGGTGATCACAGTATCTCTATCCGATGAACCTGAAGTCGTATACACCGTAAAGCCGCAAGCGAACAGTTTCGATGAAATAGCTTATAAGATAATCAGCGATGTATTAAAGAGTGAAGAGAAAATATTTGAAAATGGCTATCTTGTGTTATCATTATGGATAGAAATGAATGGCAAGAAATTAATGTTCTACGATTCGAGAACAGATCAATTTTATATAGTTTCTGAGTCAGGAGGGAATTGAGTTTGGAGAATATTCTTTCTGTTAGAAATCTTTCCACCTATTTCTACATGGACGAAGGTGTTGTGGCAGCAGTTGACGATGTCAGCTTTGATTTGTCGCCGAAAGAGGTACTGGGTATCGTTGGTGAAACCGGGTCCGGTAAGAGTGTAACCGTGAAATCGATTATGAGGTTGATCAAACACCCCGGAAAAATAGTAAGCGGCCAGATCATATACAAAGGTCAGGACATAATGAGGTTCGATGAGAAAGAAATGTACAGAATCCGTGGTAAAGAAATCAGTATGGTGTTCCAAGACCCGATGACTTCGTTGAACCCGTTGTACACAATCGGAGATCAATTGATGGAGACAATCATACAGCACCAGAAGGTCTCCAAAGAAGAAGCTTACAAAAGAGCTGTTGAGATGCTTGGCATGGTCCAGATACCGGAACCTGAGAAGAGAATGAAGTCCTATCCATTTGAATTCAGCGGTGGTATGAGACAGCGTGTAGTGATCGCCATTGCATTGAGCTGTAATCCTTCGATCTTGATTGCAGATGAACCAACAACGGCGCTCGATGTTACAATACAAGCTCAGATACTCGATTTGATGAAAGACCTTCAACAAAGATTGGGAACAGCCATGATATTCATAACCCATGATCTTGGAGTAATAGCTTCAATGGCCCACAGGATAATCGTGATGTACGGTGGTAAGCAAATGGAAGTGGGAAGTTCTGATGACGTGTTCTACAATCCAGCTCATCCATACACACACATGCTACTCAGGAGTATCCCAAGAATCGACAGAAAAATCGATAGACTCGAACCGATCCCAGGCCAGCCACCCAGAATGATAGACATACCCAAGGTCTGTCCTTTCTTACCAAGATGTCCAAGAAACGTAGATGAATGCAACCAGAAAATTCCCGATATGATAGAAATCTCTCAGGGACACTTCGTACGCTGTTTCAATCCAGTCGGAGGTGGCAATTAGGTGACCGAGATCTTGCTCAGTGTGAAAAACCTCAAGAAATACTTCCCGGTGAAGCAAGGATTTCTCATAAAGCGAACCGTTGCAGAAATCAAAGCTGTAGATGACGTGAGTTTTGATATAGAGAAGGGTAAGACCTTTGCACTCGTAGGCGAATCGGGTTGTGGTAAGACCACGGTGGCAAGAACTGTCCTGAAGCTCACAAACCCCACAGAGGGGCAGATATTCTTTGAGAACACCGACATATCCAAGTTTGGCTATAGTGAATTGCTCCCGTTCAGAAGAAAGATGCAGATAGTCTTTCAAGACCCAATGAGCTCTTTGAATCCAAGGATGACCATCGGACAGATTGTCACCGAACCCATGATCTTTCACAAAGTCGCACGCACCAAACAGGAGGCGTATGATAGAGCCAAGAGCCTTATGGAAATGGTTGGACTAAAAGCCTTCCATTTGGACAGGTATCCCCATCAATTCAGTGGGGGGCAAAGACAGAGAATAGCCATTGCAAGAGCTATTGCGATTGAACCAGAGTTTCTCATACTCGACGAACCAACTTCATCTCTTGATGTTTCGGTACAAGCGCAGATCATAAATCTGTTCCTCGATTTTCAAGAGAGATTCAGATTCAGTTACCTGTTCATCTCACACAACTTGGGTCTTGTGAGATTTATAAGTCACACAGTTGGTATAATGTATTTGGGTAAGATCGTGGAGCTTGGTGAAACAGATGAAGTCTTTGAAGAGCCACTTCATCCCTACAGTATGGCACTACTTTCAGCGACACCGATTCCAGATCCAAAAGTGGAGAGATCGAGGCAGAGAATCATACTAAAAGGCGGGGTACCAAGTCCCATTTCAAGACCGAGTGGATGTTTTTTCAATCCAAGATGTCCCTATAAGATGGAAATATGTGAAAAAGTGTATCCTGAATTTCGGAAGGTATCTGAAAACCGCTGGGTGGCTTGCCACCTGGTGAAATAGGGGGTGTATTGGCATGAAGAGAGTTCTGACAGTGGCATTAGTACTGGCATTTTTCGTTCTGAGCTTTGCTGCTGAGAAATACGTCTATTTTGACGAAAACACGCCGTACCTGGGAGCAAAAGCTACTGGTAAGCCTGGTGGAACTTTGATCGCTCCTCAACTCGGTAGTGGTCCAAAGACAGTGAACCCCATCGTTGCACAAGAGACGAGTTCTACCGCTGTGATCAACGTGTTCCTGATAAGCCTGATTGAAATGGACAACTACGCAAGAATGTACCCGGCACTTGCAGAACGGTGCGAGGTAGAGGTAACGGACGACGAAAAGATGATCATCACCCTGAAGATCAGAAAGGGCATCAAATGGTCAGATGGTGCGCCGTTCACAGCAGATGACTTTGTCTTCAGCTTGAATGATATTTACTGTAACCCAGACATACCAAACGATATGGCAAATCTGCTTGAAGATTCTCAGGGAAGACTACCTGTGGCTGAAAAGGTAGATGACTACACCGTGAAAATCACCTATCAAGAGCCTTACAGACTCGCAGTCAGATATGCAGCTGGCATTCAAATTCTTCCAAAGCACATCGCTGAGCCATGGGTGAAACAAGGCAAATTCAAAGAAATGTGGACTGTTGACGCCATTAATAAGAAAGAGCTTGTCGGTCTTGGCCCATTCATTCCAGTTGAATATGTGCCCGATCAATTTGTGAGAATGGTCAAAAACCCGTACTACTATAAGAAAGATGCAAACGGACAGCAACTACCATATCTTGATGAGTATGTGCTTAAGATAATACCAGACCTGAATGCTATCAGACTCGCCTTCGAAAACGGCGAAATAGACGTTTACGGTGTAACAGCCCAGTTCTATCCAGAAATCAAGAATAAGGCTAAGGAAAAGGGCTGGATCGTTGGAACAGGAGGACCAAACTTCGGAACAACCTTTGTCACATTGAACTTCAACTGCACAGATCCTGTTAAGAGAAGCTGGTTCAGAAATGAATTCTTCAGAAAGGCCATTGCTTACTCCATGGACAAAGATGCAATGATAGATACACTGCTCGCTGGTCTCGGTGTTGCGCAGTGGGGTCCAATAAGCGCCGCTGCTGCCGCATTCTACAATGATGACGTACTGAGAAAGTACCCATACGATCTGGACTACGCCCGCATGATGCTGCAGTTGGGTGGATTCAGCTGGGATAAGGATGGAAACTGTGTTGATGCAAGTGGCAACAAAGTGGAGTTCATTCTCATGACCAACGCGGGTAATACTCAACGCGAAGGTACCTGCAATATACTCAGAGATGAGCTTGCAAAACTTGGAATCAAAGTCGTATTTACACCCATTGATTTCAACACGCTTGTTCAGAAGATGACAGCGACGGGCGATTGGGACGCAATCGTCATAGGTTTGACCGGTTCTGATGAACCCCAGGGTGGTGCCAATGTCTGGAAACTCGATGGCGCGCTGCATTTCTGGAACTACAGCCCGAAAGTTAAGAACTTTGTGAGCGCTGACATTTACGAAGCGCCCGACTGGGAAGTCGAGATCGATAAGATCTTCAGAGAAAACGTGAGAATACTTGACCAAAAGAAGGTTTACCAGATGTTCTCAAGATACCAAGAACTCGTCTCTGAACACCTACCTTTGATCTACACGATTCAGCAAAATTACCTGTATGCCTACGTCGATAAACTGCAGAATCTGGAACCAACCGCTTTTGGTGGTATGCTCTGGAACATTGATTGGATCTGGAAGAAATAGCGATAGCAAAGGGGGCCATGTGCCCCCTTTGGGTTCTGAGGTGATGGGTTTTGCTCAAGTATATCGGTAGAAGACTTATCATATCTTTGCCAGAGTTGTTGATAATTTCTTTGATGATTTTCTTAATCATGTACGCGGCTCCAGGAGATTTTCTCGATCAATATAGGCTCGATCCATCTGTCTCGCCACAGAGGCTTAAGGCGATGGAAGAAGAATTTGGGCTCAACAAACCTGCGATCGTTCAGTATCTGACCTGGTTGAAGAATGTTCTGAAAGGAAATCTGGGATATTCTTTCTATTACAGAAGGCCAGTCTCAACATTGATCTGGGAGAGAGTGGCTGCAACGCTTATTTTGTCACTCATCTCGCTTGCGAGCTCCTGGATTCTCGGTATCGCGCTGGGTGTTTTCACCGCACTGAAAAAATACTCAATCGGAGACAAGATTATGACCTTTTTAGCATTTGGTTTTGTGGCAATTCCTGAGTTTTTCTTAGGACTGGTTTTGTTGTATTTTGCGGCAAAAACAGGATGGTTCCCCATCTCTGGAATGAAGTCTGTATATTACTCTTCTTTGAGTACATGGGAAAGGTTTAAAGACATCCTTTGGCACTTAATTCTGCCGGCGACAGCTTTGAGTCTTGGTTCTTTTGCCGGTTTGATGAGATATATGAGAGGTTCGTTGTTGGATGTGTTGAACGAAGATTATGTTGTATTCGCAAGGGCTAAGGGTATGCCGGAAAGGGTTGTGATATTCAAACATGCTATGAGAAATGCTATAAATCCCATGATAACCTTTCTTGGTTTTAGTATCTCTGGTCTTCTTGGCGGTGCGCTTTTTGTCGAGAATGTCTTTGGCTGGCCTGGCATGGGAAGGCTCGTATACCAAGCTCTGATTCAACAAGATATGTACATAGTTATGGCAAGCGGATTGATCAGTGCGGTTCTTTTGGTGGCAGGTAACCTTGTTGCCGACATTTTGCTTGCGCTGGTCGATCCACGTGTGAGACTCAGCTAACAGGAGGGCTTTGAGATGACTGAAACAAATAATAACAATCAAAAGATAGAGTTTGAAGAGAAATACCTGACAAGAGGTCAACTGATCTGGAGAGCTTTTTTGAGACACAGGCCAGGAGTGATCGCGCTCTGTATACTCATTGCCATGTACATACTGGCAATCTTCGCTGATTTTTTCTCACCGTACAATCCTATTGAACAATCACTGAAGCACACTTATTCACCACCAACCAGAATACACAGAACGTACAAGAGTGTGAAAACAAAACCTTATGTTCTTCCGATGATATCATATGTTGACAAGGTGACATACGAAAGAACCTACAAGGAGATGCTTTTCCCCAGCAAACTTGTTTTGGAAAAACCAGATGGTTCCATTGTGACCTATGAACTCGGCAAAGATGGCGTGGAAAGTTTCAAATTCTCAGTGAATTCCATAGAAAGTATCAAGATAGATGGTCAGTGGTACGATGTCAAAAAGTCCCCAAGAACAACGGATTATTTCTTATTTGGATACAACGACGAGACGCTTTCAAAAGGTTTGAGCAGGGTAGAGACAACTTCCGCGGTGGCACAAGAGATGTATTTCAAGAGCTATTCTTCCAAGTTTGGTCTGACAAGTGAGTACCAAATAGAAGCAGTGGCGGTTACAGAGTCGCTTGACACGATAGTAGTAAAAAAGGATGGAAAATTTGAAATGCTCAAGGCGAAGGTCATAGATTATGATTACAAGACATACCCTGTTAAGTGGTTTATAAGAAGCTGGAATGGAAAGCTTCTCTGGTTATTCCCAATGAATATTCACCTATTTGGTGTGGAAAACTACGACAACAATCAATATGTCAAGCTATTCATTTTGGGATCAGACTTATATGGCAGAGATGTGTGGTCAAGAATAGTTTTTGCATCGAGAATTTCTCTATCTATTGGGATCATTGGAATGATAATTACATTTGCCTTCGCACTACTGTTTGGCGGCATATCTGGTTATTATGGTGGACTCATAGATGAAGGATTGATGAGATTTGCTGAGATAATCATGTCCATACCGGGTTTTTACTTGATGATCATGCTTAGAGCAATGCTTCCACTGGATTTGCCTTCGACTCAGATTTACATATTGCTTGTGTTCATATTGTCTTTCATAGGCTGGGCTGGTACTTCTCGTGTCATAAGAGGTATGGTCCTTTCGATAAGGCAAAGAGAATTCGTTGAGGCCGCCGTCGCGATAGGTTTGCCAAACAGCAAAGTATTGGCAAGGCATGTTCTTCCAAACACGGCAACTTATTTGATCGTAAATGCCACACTTAGAATACCTGGATATATTCTCGGTGAAGCAGGACTAAGCTTCTTAGGACTCGGTATCAGAGAACCATATGCATCCTGGGGACTAATGCTCGCGCAAGCTCAGGATGTCTATATCATGACTAAAGCCCCATGGCTGTTGATACCTGGCATATTCATTTTCATCACGGTGATATCCTTCAATTTTGTGGGTGATGCTTTGAGAGACGCACTTGATCCAAGATCGCTTGGATAAATTGGATAAAAAGGTGACCTGGTGGGTCACCTTTTTTTGTAGTTTTGAACGAAGTTTTGAGAGACCTTTATGATATCTCCCGCTCCAACAAAAAGATATACCGTGTTTTCCTGGGGTTGAAAAGCACCGAGTAGATCTTCAAGTTTTGGGAAATATCGAGCTTTCTTGCCATAGTTCTGAAGACCTTCGACTATCACCTTTGCAGATAGCTGAGGAATAGCCTTCTCAAAGGCGCTGTAGACTTCGGTAACATAAATCTCGTCTGCGTCTTTGAGCGCTTTTGCGAAATTACCATCTTCACGCAGCAATCGACTATACCTGTGAGGTTGGAAAACGACAATCTTTTTCTGTCTTGGAAAGACTTCCCCCGTTGCTGCGATCAACGATCTTATCTCATCAGGTGTGTGAGCATAATCATCAACAACGTAGGTTTTCTGTTGTTCATTCAGAACTGTTATGTCAAAGCGCCTGCGAGTACCAACAAAATCCTTCAGAGCTTCTAACACGCGGTTAGGATCATATCCAGCCGCCCAGAACAATGTTAAAACAGCCATCGCATTCAACACATTGTGTTCTCCTGGAACCCTCAAAATCAGTCCGTACCGCTTGCCATTCAGCTCAATTTCAGCCACTTGTTGAAGGTCCCTAACAACTCTGCTGTGTAATTTGCATGTGCCATGTGATTTTCCAAAGGTATAAGTTCCCAAGTGAGATGTATTTGGATCATCGGCAAAAGTCACAACTATCTTTCGAGTCTCACTCGCAAGTTTTTCAAAACAAGATCTGTAGAAACCTGCGTCGCTGTTGTAGTTTTCGAGGTGATCACCACGAGCATTCGTGATAATCAAATAATCTGGGCGGAAATTAGAGAACTCCGGCTGACTTTCATCGAGCTCGTAAACAATTGGCCCTTTGCCTGAGCGGTAGTTACCAAACTCCAGAGACCTATGGACGCCACCAAGAAAGACCGTCGGGTCATCCCCAAAAGCCTTGAGGCAATGTGCAAGCATAGCAGTTGTAGTGGTCTTACCGTCAGAACCGGTCACAGCAAACTGAGTCGATCCGTCAAGAATATCTCTCAGAAACTCTGATCTGCTGACAACCTTGACGCCTTCTCTTCTTGCTCGAATGATTTCAGGGTTGTCGAAATGAACCGCAGGTGTGTGAACCACCAGATCAGGATCGAGCCAGTTGTTGTAATCGTGGCCTATGAAAACATGTATTCCCGCTTTCTTCAGGATTTCTGTCTGCTCATTGTCATATATATCAGAACCATAGACATCATTTCCATTGATTTTGCAATGCAAAGCCAGGGAACTCATCCCGATGCCGCCAATTCCAACAAAATGAACTCTCATCTCAATTCCTCCAAAATGATTTTAGCAATTAACTCTGCTGGGTTGACCTTTTCTTCGGTTTTTTTGCCCAGTGAAATCGTATGTGCAAGTTTTTCGATGAGGAGTCGAGGCGTGAGGTCCTTCTCTCTTGCCAGTATCCCCCTTTTGATCTTCTCAACATACATGGCATTGAAGAGCTGATGATTCCCCGCCGAACCCTCCCACGGTATCAACAAACCGGGAACTCCATAATAGAGCATTTCACTAACGGCAATTGCACCAGCTCTACTCACGACAGCCTTTGCTCCTTTCCATGCGCAAGACATGTCGTATATGTAATCGAAGGCCTGAACATTTTCATAATTACTCAGCCTCTTCGTCCAGTTACTATCTCCAGTGCTGTGGATAAATCTCATTTGCTTCTCCGTCTTGTACACCTGCTCCATCAAGGCGTTTATGAATTCACTTCCTCTGCTTCCACCTAAAACCAGTATGTAATCTTCGCCGAAGCTTCCTCGAGTGCAATCCCTTACTCTTATCGGATTTCCTGTGACAACAACTTTCTTTCGAACAGATCTTGGAAAGTATTTTACGCTCTCTTCAAAAGCAACAAAGATTTTTTGTGCTCTCAGGCTCAAAGATCTGTTTGACAAACCAGGTATCACATTCTGTTCCTGAACAAAGATAGGTATTTTCTTCTTGATACAAACCCTACCGAGCGGATACGAGACGTATCCACCCGTCACAAAACCCATCTCACAACCATCTACTTCCGAAGCTATAATACTCTCATTTTGGAATATTTTCAATAGTCTTGTGAAATTCACTGGATGAAATATCGGTCTGTGCAGACCTTTGAAATCAACGGTTACCATCTTGTACTCTGGATGTTCTTGTGGAATGATCTTGCTCTCAAGACCTCTTTTCAGACACAGATAGGTAACCTCAATCTCTGTCATTCGAGCAAGGCTTTCAAGAACTGAAAGTGCAGGATACAGATGGCCTCCTGTTCCTCCGCCGGCTGCCGCTATTTTCAACTTCGCTCACTTCCGTTTGAATGAGTCAGTATGTTTATCACTACACCAAGGCCCAACAACATCGTTATGATCGAACTACCCCCGTAGCTGAGAAAAGGCAGTGTCACACCGGTCACTGGCAGAGCTCCCGTAACAACCCCGAGGTTGATCAGAACTTGGAGAATGATCAAAAATGAAAATCCCGTTATGTATGCCGTGGCGAATGTGTCCTGCAGTTTTTCTGCAAGCCTCAGCATGATTGAGACCAAAAGAAAAAACAATAACGTTATCGCAATTATGCCAATCATGCCAAACTCTTCACCTGCCGCTGCTAAGATAAAATCAGATACAACGGCAGGCACCGCCAGTTTTACCTCGCCCAAACCCACACCCTTACCCACCAACCCGCCCTCTCTGAGCGCTTGAATCGCCTTGGAAACTTGTTCTGGATGGTCGCCTTCAAGAAAGGTTCTCAGTCTCCAAAGCTGGTAATCCTTCAGAAAAAAACCGTTGTTCAAAGCAAGATAGAAGATGGCAAAGAGTAAAAGTACAGTCATGAAAATGTAAGCACCACGAGCACCATGAGAATAGAGCATCATGAGCACCAAAAGTAGTAAGACAACAGATGTGCTCAAATCGGGCTCAAGCACAATCAGCGCAAGAAAAGGTAAACTCAGAAGTAATGGTTTCAAAAAGCCTGTGTAGAATGTTTTCATTTGTTCTTTGTTCTGGGATATATAGACAGAAAGAGAAATTATAAGAACAATCTTTGCAAGCTCAGATGGTTGAAAACTGAAACCTGGTAGACTGATCCACCTACTTGTGCCATTTATCTTTGGTAAAAAGAATGGTATCAACAACAGACCTAAGCTGAGAAAATAATAAAACTGAGCAAGTTTAATGTGTATTTTGTAGTCTACGATCATTGCCACAGTCATCAAAAATGCTCCAATTATCAACTTCACAACATGTGAATACAACAAATCGCGTGCGGTATTACCAAAAAGATTCATCTGCGCAGTTACATCAAAGCTTGCAATTAGGATTAGACCCACGGATATCAAAATGGACACTATGAGAAGAATCGATACAACATTTGACAACTATCCCTTCCCCTCCGTTAACGATTTTACCACATTGACAAAGTCATCACCACGTTCGGCGTAGTTTCTATAAAGATCAAAGCTTGCCCCGGCAGGACTGAGAAGGACAACATCACCATCTTCGGCCATTTCAAAGGCATCGGAAACAGCTTGTCTCATGTTCTCAGCTATGGTGAAAGGAAAACCTTCCTTTTGTAGAATGTCGCTGAGTGTTCTGGCCATTTCACCGAAAATGTAGGCATGTTTCACTTTGCTTTTCATTTGGTTGACCAATGATGTGTAGTCTTCATTCTTGCCTCTGCCGGTTAAGATAAGTATAACGTTTTTTGCCGTGAAATTCTCAAGAGCCGAGATTGTCGCGGCTGCGCTTGTGGCCTTTGAATCATCTATGAAGCTAATACCATTGATCTTTGCTACAAGTTCCATCCTGTGTCTGGGTGGTCTGAAACTCTCAAGCGCTTCCAAGACGGTACTTGGTTCATAGCCGAGCAAAGAGAATACCTTCAGAACAGCAGAGAGGTTTTCGAGGTTCTGGCAGGTTAGAAGAACGCTGTTGTTCACATAGTAACTCCTTTGTTCGTAGACAACCCTTGACAAAGAACTGTCGACGGAAACCGTCTCAAAACCATGGTAAGTTGAATCTGTACTCAGATTTCGTTTGATGGTCTCATCTGATTCGTTGAAAACCTTGTGCTCGGCAAAACCAAATATTTTCAGTTTTGATTCAATGTAGTGCTGCATCGTGGGATGCCAATCTAAGTGATTTGGCTCAATATTGAGTATCACGCCTATATCAATGGGTAAGCTTTTTGACCAGTACAGTTGAAAACTGCTGATTTCGAGAATAACATACTCTGGATCAACATCAAGCAGATGCGCAACGGGTTCTCCAACATTTCCACACAAGTAGCAGTTCTTACCGATAGTTCTTAAGACGTGAAAGATCATATTGCACGTTGTCGTCTTTCCATTGGTCCCGGTAACGGCAATGACAAAAGCAGGTTTTCTTATACCCAGAACGACATCGATGTCGGTCACAGCTTTAGCAGAACATCTTGAGACAATTGGATGATCAGGTTTTACCGACGGGCTGACCACAACAACATCGGCCTCACATATTCTCTGAGAGTTATTTCCTTCTTCAAAGTGAACATTCATACTGATCAGCTGTGATCTTTCTTCATCAGTTAGAAATCTTGACTCGCTTACGAAGATTTGATGTCCCATTTGTGTTAATTTAGTACACAGTGCTTTGTTCCCAATACCATATCCAACCAATGCGTATCGCAAATAATATGCCCTCCTGCAGAGTCCATTATAGACCACAAAAGCTGAAATCTACAATGAAAAATGAGAAACTACCGGTATAGAATGTGTTAACAGGAATCTTTCAGCAAGAATTGTTTTGCCTCTACAAGGTAAACTAACCTTAATGACGAGTGTTTGATATCTTTTTCCCTATAGGAAATAGGTTTGCTCCATGTTAATAACGGGGTATAATAAGAATGTCAAAAAGAAAGGAGGAAAACTAACATGGAGATCGTTGAGAAAATCATTGATAGTGGTATTGTGGCTGTAATCAGGGCAGATTCTCCGTCAAAGGCTGTGGAACTTTGTAGGGCTTGCAAAGAAGGTGGCATTGTCGCGATTGAAGTGACCTTCAGCGTCCCACACGCAACTGAAGTTATCCAGCAGATAGACAGGGAAATGGGAGATCAAATCCTTCTCGGTGCTGGTACTGTGCTGGATCCCTACACGGCAAAGATAGCTATAGAGGCCGGGGCAAAGTACATAGTTGCTCCGAACCTATCTGAAGAAACGGCTCTACTGTGTAACAAACACAGGGTTCCATATATACCGGGAGTTCTCACACCAACAGAGATTGTCAAGGCACTCGAATTGGGAGTACCACTGATCAAACTTTTCCCGGCTTCAGCCGTGGGACCATCCTACATAAAGGCAATTCATGGTCCCCTTCCACAAGCCAAGATCATGCCAACGGGAGGTGTCGAACTCGAAAATGTGAAGGAATGGATCAAAGCCGGAGCTGTCGCTATCGGAGTAGGAGGCGGGCTGACAAAAGGCACAAAAGAGCAAATAATTGAGAAAGCAAAGAAATTCGTTCAGTTAGTCAGAGAGGCAAAGCAGGAGATCGGCAAGATGTGAAAGTCTTGATGATTATTGACGAGCAGTCTGAAAAGGCTGCTCTTTTTGTATAATCACTCTCAGGAGGTCTTTCGATGAAAGTTGCCAGTGTCATAACAATCGGCAGTGAAATAGTTGAGGGCATAATATTGAATACAAATGCTCAGTATCTTTCTGAGAGATTGACAGAGTATGGTGTCAAGATCAAGAGAGTGATCTCGGTGGTTGATGAACTAAATGATATAATCGAGGCAGTCAATCAAGCAATGAAGGATTCACAGATCATCATATTGAGTGGCGGGCTTGGACCTACTGAAGACGATAAAACTCGAGAAGCGGTGGCGCTGGCGCTGGGACGCAAACTTGTTTTAAACGAGACTTTGAGAGATTCAATAAGGGCAAGGCTTTCTCGATATCATAACTATGTCGCTGCAAACAACGACAGACAGGCTATGGTAGTTGAAGGAGCAGTTGTGATACCAAATGTCGTCGGTAGTGCACCGGGTCAGATGATCGATCACGATGGCAGGATCTTGATCCTTCTACCGGGACCACCACAGGAGCTCAAACCCATGTTCGAAGATGTGCTGAAAGATCTGAAACTCGACAGGAACACGACTACGGTGACGATGTTGTTCTTCGCGATCGCTGAATCAACGCTTGACGAAATGATACGAAAACTCACACCAGATCCCAGGATAAAAATCGCCACTCAAGCTTCTTACGGTGATGGAATAAGAGTGAGATTCACTTGTTCAACTGAAAACCTTGAAAAACTGAACGAACTGTCGGCGAGATTAATAGACATAACAAAAGAGTACTTCATTGGCTTTGGGAACATAACGCTCGAGGAAGCTGTAGTGAAGTCTTTGAAAGAAAGAAACAAAACCTTGTCTGTTGCGGAATCCTGTACAGGTGGTATGACCAGTTCCAGAATAGTCAATGTGCCTGGAGCATCTGAAGTCTTCCTGGGTGGTATCGTGGCGTACGACAATTCGGTCAAGAAGAATCTACTGAAGGTCGACGATAAAGTATTGCGGGAGCACGGTGCAGTTAGTGAACAATGTGTAATACAGATGGCATATGGAATAAGAGAGCTCACCGGTAGTGATCTGTCTGTTTCAATCTCAGGTATAGCAGGGCCAACTGGTGGGACGGCCGAAAAACCCGTTGGTACAGCCTTTCTTTGTGTAGTCGGGGAAGACCTGAAAGAAGTAGTGCAGTTACATTACCCGCAACAGAGGAATATTTTCAGAGCGCGAGTATCTGCATATGCATTGTATTTGGTTTGGAAGTCCCTTAACTGCATGGTATAATAATTTTCACAGTAACATTCGATGGGAGGAATCACCATGAACGAACAATATCTGAGCGTTTTCATCGATGAGAGCAAAGAGTACATCCAGACGCTCAACGATTCTTTGTTGAAATTGGAGAAGGACTATGAGGATTCCGAAGCGATAAATGAAACCTTCAGAGCCTTGCACACGCTGAAAGGAATGTCAGGAACGATGGGATTTGAGAGTATGTCAAAGCTGTGCCACAAGATGGAGCAACTGCTTGACAGGATAAGAAGTAAAAAGATCAAGCTTGATTCTACCATGTTGGACCGACTCTTTGCAGGAGTCGATATCTTGGAAAAAATGATCGATTCAATAGTGAGAAAGGGTACTGACCAGCTGCCCGAAGTTGATGTTAATGAGTTCGCGCAGGGTTTTGAAGTGCTCTCCGCTGGAAAGGAAATCAAGGAAAATACGTCCGAGCAAAAACCGACTCAGTCTGTTGTAAGTATTTCTGAATCCATAGAGAAGGTGATCGCTGAGGCTGTAAATGAAGGTTACAACGCGTATCAGATGACCATCACCTTGTCTGAGGGAACCCAGTTCAAAGCAGTAAGAATGTACATGGTGTTCAAGGCCATTGAGGACCACGGGGGTCAGATTCTGAGCTCTAACCCAGCCGTGGAAGATATCGAACAGGAGAAATTCGATCGTGACGTGCAGCTGATTTTGGTGATCAAAGAAGACAAAGAGTCTCTCAGAAACATGATAATGTCAATATCAGAAATCGAAAGGGTAACCATTCAAGATATTGTGCACGCAGAAGCACAGAAGAAACCAGCTGAAAAAATAGAAGAAGTAGAGAAGAAACAAGAAGCCAAAGTTGAATCAACAAAGGAGAGAAGAAGAATTACTCAAACCGTCAGAGTTGACATAGATAAGCTGGATAACTTGATGAACCTGATGGGAGAATTGGTGATCTCAAGAAGCAGAATAGCCGATACACTCAGAAAGTACAGTATAAAAGAGGTCGATGAAAGCCTTTCGAATCTGAACAGGATAAGCCTGGATTTACAAAATGTTGTTATGAAAATAAGGATGGTGCCAATAGCCTTTGTTTTTAACAGATTTCCGAGAATGGTCAGAGATCTTGCAAAGCAGCTCAACAAGGAGATCAACTTCATAGTTGAGGGAGAAGATACGGAGCTTGATCGAACCTTCGTCGAAGACATAGGTGAACCTCTGCTGCACATGCTCAGAAATGCCATAGATCATGGCATCGAATCGAAGGAAGAGCGCTTGGCGAAGGGAAAACCACCCGTCGGTACTGTTGTACTCTCGGCAAGGCACGAAGGGAACAATGTGGTAATTGAGGTCAGAGATGATGGTCGAGGAATCGATAGATCGGCTGTAATAAAAAAGGCCATCGAAAAAGGACTGATAACGGAGGCGCAGGCCGAGGCTCTACCCGATGAGAAGGTCTACGAGTTTCTCTTCATGCCGGGATTTTCGACAAAAACAGAGACCACAGAGCTTTCTGGTCGGGGTGTTGGCTTGGATGTAGTGAAGAATGTCGTTGAGTCATTGAATGGAACGGTGAGCATAGAGAGTGTGAAAAACAAAGGAACTGCAATAACCGTGAGACTACCATTGACACTTGCCATAATTCAGGCACTTTTGGTTAAGATTAACAACTTTGTCTACGCTATACCGATTGCGAATATAGATAGCACTCTGAGCATAACAAAAGATCAGATCCAGAAAATCCAGGATCGCCAGGTTTCAGTCATAAGAGGAGAAATAATCCCCATTGTGAGATTGTGGGATATACTCGAACTTCCGCACCAATCAGAGGACAGCATATACAACACAGTCATAGTTCGAGTGGGAAATAGAAAGTATGGTTTAGCCGTAGATACACTGATAGGCCAAGAAGACATAGTGATCAAATCCCTCGGTAAGATTTTCAGCGATGTGAGAATCTTCAGCGGGGGTGCGATACTTGGAGATGGCAGCATAGCTCTGATACTTGATGTGGCCAACGTTGCTTGATCTTGGGAGGGATCTTATGCAGAGTGAAATGGAGTTTGAGGTATTCGTGTTCGAGGTTGGTGGGCAGGAAATGGCATTCGACGTTGAACATGTGAGCATGGTCATAGAGAAACCAGAAATAACACCTGTACCAAGATCGAAGAAGACCGTGCTTGGTGTTATGAATCTGCGTGGAAGGATTGTTCCTGTGATAGATCTGTCAATGTTGCTTGGACTTGAATCGGAACAACAAGATGAGAAAATTGTGGTCGTCAACTGGGAAGAGATGGAGGTCAGTTTCCTGGTGAACAGAGTCAAAGGTGTCTTGAGATGCGATATGTCCGAGGTTGAGAAACTTCACGAACTTGAGAGATTTGGCGAGAAATCTAAGGGTATCATAAAGAAAGGTGAAGAACTCATAGTATATTTGAACCTGGAAAGAATACTTGGCGAGTTAATCGCCGTCGGAGAATACAGTAGTGAGGGGGTATGGTAATGGCAAAACGAGTACTAATAGTTGATGATGCTGCGTTCATGAGAATGCTCCTGAAGGACATAATAACCAAAGCTGGGTTTGAAGTAGTTGGTGAGGCAGCAAATGGAGTTGAGGCAGTCGAGAAATTCAAGGAGCTGAAACCTGATGTGGTTACTATGGACATAACGATGCCCGAGATGAATGGAATTGATGCGATAAAAAAGATCAGAGAATTCGCACCAGATGCCAAGATCATTGTATGCAGTGCTATGGGTCAACAGGCAATGGTAGTAGAGGCAATCCAGGCTGGGGCAAAGGATTTCATAGTGAAACCCTTTCAGCACAGCAGGGTCATTGAAGCTCTTCAAAAAATCGGCTGATCGAGGTGGGATGAATAGGGTCACTCTTTTTACAAGTGCTTCTGGCCTTTGCATTCCTGATAGGCTTTCTTGGTGTTGTATACCTTCTCGTGAAGAGACGGAATCCTTTCGGCAATTCCAAGAATGTCAAGGTGTTGGAAAGACATTACGTGGACAGAAATTGTTCTGTGGTTTTGGTTCGTGTAATGGAAAATTACTACTTTCTGCTTGTGACACCGAATAGTGCGACTGTTCTCAAGGAACTTTCTCAAACAGAAATAGGTCAGATAGAACAATCCGAGGGTTTCTCGCGTCTACTTTTCAAAAAACTCGGAAAACACGAGAAAAGGAACGAAGAAAAATGAGAAGAGTCCTGGTGCTGGTATTAGTTCTCTTGCCAACCTTGATTCTCCCTCAAGATGAATTGCCATTTCCTTCGATCAGTATAGGCATTTCACCTGCTCAAAATCAGAGAGATCTGGTTGTAACGCTCGAGATCCTTCTGATTCTGACAGTGCTGAGTCTGGCTCCGAGTATCATAATTCTTTTCACCTCTTTCACCAGAATAATAGTGGCATTCTCATTTTTGAGAAATGCACTCGGTACAAGACAGACTCCCCCGTCACAGGTTATGGTTGGCCTGGCGCTTTTCTTGACCTTTTTCATTATGCAACCGGTCTGGTCTGATATATACAACGGGGCGATCACACCATACATGAAGGGAGAAATAGGGTATCAGGAACTTTTCTCAAGAATGATGCAAAGGGTTCGCGTTTTCATGGTCAACGAGCTGGTGAACCATCACAACGAGGATAACGCGTTTTTACTCGCTTCTAATGTTGGGCAGAAGTATGACAAGATTGATGACATACCAAATACCATAATCATACCTGCCTTCGTGCTTGGCGAGCTCGAGTTAGGTTTCAAGATGGGTGTGCTACTGTACATCCCATTCATTGTCATAGATATGGTTGTCGCGAGCGTATTGCTCGGCATGGGCATGATAATGATCCCGCCTGTGTTGATATCACTACCGTTCAAGATCTTGCTGTTCATAGCGGTGAATGGTTGGGACTTGGTCGTGGCTGGTTTGATAAAAAGTTTTGCGAGGTGATCTGCATGACACTGGATCTCTTCATAGATGCATTCAAAGATGGTATACAGACTGTCATAGTGGTAATCACGCCAGTTTTGTTGGTGAGTTTGATCGTAGGGTTAGTGATAAGCATCTTCCAGGCTGTGACTCAAATACACGAACAGACCTTAACCTTTGCACCGAAGATAATACTCATGCTATTGACCCTCACATTTTTGGGAAGCTGGATGTTTGAAAAACTCACAGAATACGCTCAGCAAATGTGGGAAAAGTTGATGGGAATGATTTGAATTGGACCTTAAGGAATTTGTTGAGACCAAGTTTCTGTGTTGGGTCTTGATGGTCACAAGAACGGCAGGAATGTTCACAATAGCGCCCTTTTTCGGTGATTGGTTTTTGCCTGTTCAGATAAAGGTTCTGCTGGTTGTTTTTCTGAGCTGGACTGCCTTACCTATGATTACTGAGTCGGTAGCATTAAACACACCGGTTTTGCAGATCGTACTTGCGATTTTCAGCAACTACACCTTTGGACTTGCCATAGGCTTTTTGGCACTGCTTCCTGTAGTCGCGTTGAGTGTCTCGGGTGAAATATTCGGGACTCAAATGGGTTTTGCCATGTCCTCTGTTTTTGATCCACAAAGGGAAGAAGTGCCGTTGCAAGGTGAACTCTTGTACATGCTTGGCCTGTATGTATTCGTAGCCCTGAAGGGGCATCTACTGGTATATCAAGCCGTTGTTGATTCACTCAGAGTCGTTCCCCTGAGTAGAACGATTAGCAATTTCGATTTTGCCAGCATCCTGACCAGCAAAACCAATGAGATGTTTGAGATAGCAATGAAGATAGGGCTACCAATGATAGGATTCATGCTCGTTGTTTCAATAGCTCTTGGTATCATCTCAAGATTGGTACCACAGATGAATGTCTTCATGGTCGGAATGCCATTGAAAGTTCTGGTTGGTTTTATCCTGTTTGCGGGGATGGTACCGATATGGGCAGATGTCTTCTCACAGATTGCGAACAAGACCTTGAATTTTCTGGAGTACTTCGTTCAGGTGTTTTCAAAATAGATCTGCAGCTGTTCGCCGATCCAGAAAGAACTGAAAAACCAACTCCCAGAAGGCGAAGGAAGGCTCGCGAAGAAGGACAGGTAGCCGTGTCCAGAGAGTTGAACATGGCAGTTTCCTTCCTCGCGGGGACTATTATCATGAGATTTGTCGTGTATAGAATAATTGATTTCTCCCTATCGGGTAGCATACCTTTTCTGTACCTGGATGACTTTGATTCATTGGAGAACATTTCATCGAGAATCTATCACATGTTTAGAGACACCATCTTGATGCTAATTGTGTTGTTTTTCTCGATCGCCCTTTCAGCAATCGTCATTGGTGCGCTACAGACCCGTTTTCTTTTATCCTTCAAGCCATTGAAGGCTGACTTAAAAAGGATAAATCCTGTAGAGGGCTTCAAGCGAATGTTTTCAACACGAAGTCTTTTTGAACTTCTGAAATCGATATTCAAAATGGTCATCGTTGGCTATGTGGCTTACACTGTGATAAGACCCAAGTTCAATTCATTCAGCTTGTACTCGGATATGGAAGTGAATGAATCCATGCGGTTTGTTTTCGATACTGCCTATGAAGTGATGTTCAAATGTTCGATCGCTTTGCTTGTATTGGCAATTGTAGATTATTTTTACCAGAGATGGGAATTCGAAAAGAGTATACGCATGACCAAGCAGGAACTGAAGGAAGAATATCGAGAGGTAGAGGGAAGTCCGGAAGTGAAAAGAAGGCAGAGAGAGATCATGGCAAGACTTTCAAGAGGAAGGATGCTTCAGCAGGTACCGCAAGCAGATGTTGTGATCACAAACCCAACGCACATCGCTGTTGCTTTGAAGTATGATTCTGAAGAAATGGAAGCGCCAGTTGTTTTGGCGAAGGGCGCAGATGAAGTTGCCCAGAAAATAGTACAAATAGCCAGGCAAAGCGGCGTGCCAGTGGTTCAAAACCCCGAAGTTGCCCGTCAGCTTTACAAAACAACAGATATCGGTGAACAAATCCCAGCAGGACTCTACCGAGCAGTTGCTGAAATACTTGCCTACGTCTATTCTCTACGATAGGAATCAACTGGATATTTGGTATAATTTGAAGTTAAGGGAGTGCAATGATGAAGAACGTCGATATCTTTGTCGCTGTTCTTGTTGTGGCAATCGTTTTTTTGATGATATTACCGATTCCTGATTTCATGCTGGATTTTTTCCAGCTGCTTAACATTGCTCTGTCGCTGGTAATTTTGCTGTCCACTATGTACATAACACACGCCCTTGACATGTCGTCTTTTCCCACCTTGTTGCTCATAATAACCTTGTTCAGACTTGGCTTGAATGTGACTTCGACAAGATTGATACTGCTCGAAGGCGAGAAATTCCAAGGAAAGGTTATCAGAACATTTGGGGAATTCGTCGTCAAAGGCGACTACATCGTGGGACTTGTTGTTTTCATAATATTGGTGATAATCCAGTTCATAGTTATAACGCGTGGAGCAGAAAGGATCGCAGAGGTCGCAGCGCGTTTCACCCTCGATGCGATGCCTGGAAAATAAATGAGTGTCGACGCCGATTTGAATGCAGGACTGATAACTGAACAGGAAGCAAGACAGAGGCGAGAGACCATTCGCAGAGAAGCGGATTTCTACGGTGCAATGGATGGTGCTACGAAGTTCGTCAGAGGAGATGCAATTGCGAGCATAATCATAGTTCTTGTGAATATAATCGGTGGAATTCTGATTGGAATTCTAAAACATGGCCTTTCAATCGCTGACGCAGCAAAGGTTTATACCCTTTTAACCGTGGGTGATGGACTGGTTTCACAAATTCCTGCCTTGCTCGTTTCAACAGCAACGGGTGTGCTGGTGTCAAGGGCGGCGTCTAAGGAGAATCTTGGTCAGGATCTTGTAAGGGAACTGATTTCGGAGAGGAAGGTAATAATCATTACCGGAGTAATCCTCGCGTTCTTGGGTATTGCCACACCGTTGCCCATAACAAGTACCATTATTGGAATAGTCTTCATAGCACTCGCGATGTACACAGCAAGGGCGGTTCCAGTGAAGGTTGCACCTGCTCCAGCAGGTCCTGCACCTGCACCACCTACTAAACCTGTTCTTACGACACCACAGGAGGTTGCTGAGGTTCTTCAGACAGACACAGTAGAAGTGGAAATCGGCTATGGACTCCTTCCCCTTGCAGATCCTTCTCAAGGCGGTGACTTACTTGAACGTGTAACGATGATAAGAAAGCAAATAGCCTTTGACCTGGGTTTGGTGATCTCTCCAGTTAGAATCCGAGACAGCGTGCTTCTCAAGCCAAATGAATATCTGATAAGAATACGAGGTGCTGAAGTTGCAAGATATGAATTGATGCCAAATCGATTATTGGCAATCAATCCTGGGACAGCCGTTGAGAAGGTACCCGGTATCCCCGCAAAAGAACCCGCTTTTGGACTGTCAGCGTTCTGGATTGAACCAACGCGCAAAGATGAGGCCACGAGGCTTGGTTACACCGTTGTTGACCCGCCGACCGTCTTCGCCACCCACCTGACGGAAGTGCTTAAGAGAAACGCAGCGGATTTGCTCGGGGCGAGGGAATTCAACATGTTGATCGACGGGCTCAGAGAGAGATTTCCTCAATTGGTGAGTGATTTGATGCCAGGTGTTCTGAAATCGACAGATGTGAAAAAGATTCTGCAGAAACTTCTGAGCGAAGCAATTTCGATAAGAAATCTGCCTTTGATCTTCGAGACCTTGATGGAATACGGCGAGAAATCAACGGATGTCGTTTTCTTGGTTGAGCAGGTCAGGCGGGCGCTGAGACGTCAAATCGTGCAGTCGATTCTCTCAGAGGATGGGAAGGTACATGCTGTCGCTTTTGATCATGAACTCGAAAAGAGAATATTGGATTCTTTACAAGATGTGAACGGAGAAAAGAGAATGGCGCTCAACCCGCAGATTCTCAGAGAATTGATGGAAAAAACCTCCAAGCATCTTGAAGGTCTTATGAAGAAAGGGTTTTCTCCTGTTGTTGTGTGCTCAGGTGCGATCAGACCATATCTTTCTTCCACGGTGCGAAGATTTCTGCCCAATGTACCAGTCATCGCCTATGAGGAGCTCCCAGATGATGTGACGATTCAGGTGGAGGGTGTGGTCAAACTGTGAAGGTTAAGAAATACACAGTTAGCGACATAAGGGAGGCACTCGAACAGATCAAGAGAGATTTGGGTGAAGATGCCGTTATATTGAGCACCCGGAGTATACGTAAGGGTGGGTTTCTGGGGATCGGAGCCAAGAGGTACCTTGAAGTCACCGCCGTGTGCGAGGATAAATCCAATCAGAGCAGGGTTGAAAACAACGAAGTCTACAAATTTCAAGAACTCTTGGTGAAGAACAAAGAGAAGCGCCAAGAAGAGGAAATAAGAGAACTCAAACAGATGATCCAGGAAATGAAATCGATGCTGAGCTTCGGCCGGCAAAGTGATCTTCCACAGAATATTCAAAAACTTTTGAAGGCTCTTCAAGCTCACGATGTCGATCCAATAGTGACAAGCAGGATCATTGAATATATAAGAATATCATACGGTGACATAGTGATCGACGACGCTTTTCGGCAAAAGCTCGCCGAGTACGTAATGCCTTTCATGAGGACTGAAGTACCAACTCTTGACAAGGTTGTGCTTCTTGTAGGACCAACTGGAGTTGGCAAAACAACAACATTGGCAAAACTTGCTGCCAGACTGAAGTTGGCTGAGAAAAAACAGATAGCCATTCTCACGCTCGACACGTACAGAATAGCAGCAACCGAACAACTGAAAACTTACGCTACAATCATGGATATCCCGCTGAGGGTCGCATATACGCCAAGAGAAGCGAGACTGGAACTGGATGCAATGCATGATTTTGACACTATTTTGATAGACACCGCAGGTCGAAGTCAGAACAACGATATACAGATGAGTGAACTCAAAGCCCTTGCCGAGACGATTTCACCGCAGATCTGTTTCTTGGTGGCGAGTATGAACTGCAAATACTCAGATTTCAAGGATATCATGAATCGCTTTGCCGTGGCAAAATATACACACGTAATACTCACAAAGATGGACGAAACAAAATCCTATGGTCACATAGTCAACGTGCCACAGATCAGCAATGCTCCAATTGCTTTCATCACCAATGGGCAACGAGTCCCGGAAGACATCATGGAAGCCAATGTCAGGGAACTCGCATATCTTTTCTCGAAAGAGGTGCTCAGCATTGCACAATCAAGCTGAAGGGTTGCTGAGAGATCAACCGAAGGTTGTGAGCGTAGCAAGTGGAAAAGGTGGCGTTGGCAAAACAATTATCGCAGTCAATCTTGCAATAGTTCTTGCGCAGAGAGGAGAAAAGGTTCTTCTGTTTGATGTCGATGCTGGTTTTGCCAATGCCGAAATACTCATGGGAGTAACACCGAGGAACACGCTGAAGGATTTCTTGCAGAAGCGTGTTAGTCTTGAGAAAGTCGTTTTTCAGACGCCTTATCAGGTGGATTTGATAAGTACTGGAATGGATGTCGATGATCTCATTACCTTCAATCTTCAGGACAAATCTGACCTGTATAACCATCTGCAGCGCATAGCATCCAATTATCGCTTCATTGTCTTTGATTTTCCACCTGGTTTTAACGAAGAACTGGAGAAATTCTATGCGAGTTCTGATCATCTGATAATGGTTACTGCTTCCGAGCCAACCTCACTCGTCAACGCCTACACCTTTGTAAAACTGATGACCGTAAAGGGAGTCGACCCCGACGGTTTTCACTTGGTGATGAATATGGTCAAAGATATGCGAGAAGGACGAAAGATAATGGAGAAGTTTGTGTCTGTCATAACGAGATTTGCAGGTATTCCTATCACATCCACTCATCTGATTCGCTTTGAGCCACTTGTGAAAGACAGTGTCAACAAGCAAATGCCCTTTGTGACAACTAAGAAGATGTCTCAACCCGCCCTGGCAGTTTATGGCATTGCGGATGTGGTGATGAAAAAACAGCCAGTCAAAAAGCTGTCATTCATCGATAAAGTTAAGGCACTTTTTGGCGTTGGTTGAGGTGTTTTCATGACTGAACGAATTACTCAAGTCGATGCACAGAGTGTCATAAGACCGGCAATGCCCTTACTGATAGAGGTCGAATCGAAAAGTGGTGAAAAAGTGACTTTGAAAAGCACAGTTCACGACGTTTTTTTTGATAAAGGTGTGCTCAAAATCGCTATGCCAAGCTTGAAGGGACACCTTGTTCCCCTGCCACGAGGTGATTTTATCTACGTGACTGCCCTTTCTGACAAGGTCGTTTATGGGTTCTCAAGTCGCGTGCTGGATTATGGAAGAGATGACGATGGTTTTCTAGTGATGTATGTGACAATTTCTTCGTATGTCAAAAGGATACAAAGGCGGAGATTTGTTAGAATACCACTTTTTTTGAACGGAACCTATAGTCTTCCCGGTGAAGACAAACAGTTTCGTTTTGTGACCCGTGACTTCAGTGCTGGTGGTATGCTGATGTGCACGAATAATGTTCTTGCAGTTGGACAACCAATATTTGTGAACCTCGAGCTGGAAGGCATCAAACTACAGCAGCAAAAGGCGCAGATTGTTAGAAGCGCCGGGAAAAACGAAGCAACAGGTCTTTATGAGTACGGTGTACAGTTTCTTGAGGTTCCACCTGAACTGGAAAGGGCATTGGTGGTTTTTGTTTTCCAGCAAGAACTGAAGATGAAGAAAAAAGTCTTTGGAGAGGAGGCATGAGATGCAATTAACTGAAAAGCAGTTGGATCTTCTTAGAGAGATTGGTAACATAGGTACTGGCAATGCAGCAACCGCCCTATCAACGCTCACAGGTAAAAAGATAGAGATAAATGTGCCGACTGCCCAGACGGTCCCTATAGAGAGAATTGTATTTGTCTTTCCACAACCCGAAGACATAGTAATAGGAATCAGAATGGTAGTGAAAGGTGACGCTGGACTGGATGTTTTGTTGATTTTGGACAGGCATGCTGCTAAGAAGATCCTGACAGACCTTCTTGGAAGCCCGTGTGAAGATATAACACAGCTTGATGAAATGTCGGCTTCTGCGTTGAAAGAGATAGGTAATATCATGTGCGGCTCTTATATCACGGCCCTTGCAGAGTTCACTCAGATGTATCTGGACCCGTTACCACCTGATCTGAGCGTTGACATGTTAGTGGCAGTCGTTTCTGAGGCTATCTTAGCAAGTGAGAATTACGAGGACGAGGCGATATTTGTCGAAACAGAACTGACCGTTGAAGATATGAAATCTGCCACTTCTCAGATGTTCTTGATACCGGGCCGAGGTACTTTGGAAAAGATCTTTTCGAGGGTGGGACTGTGATGGTGAAGAAGGTGATAATTGGAATCGGAGAATTATCTGTGGAGAGAAATCCAGCGATAATTGTCACGCTCGGATTAGGTTCCTGTGTCGGTGTATGTATGAGGGACCCTGTCGCACGCGTGGGTGGCATGGCACACGTGATGTTACCCGAAAGTTCGGATAGAGTCGTCAAGAATCCAGGGAAATATGCCGATACGGCGGTTCAGCACCTGGTCGAGAAGCTCGTTGAGATGGGTGCCGTTCAGTCAAGGATTGAGGCAAAGATCGCTGGCGGAGCCGCAATGTTTGAGTCTGGATCGATGAATATCGGTAAGAAAAACGTGGATGCCGTGAAATACTGGCTGAAATACTACGGTATTTCCTTGAAAGGGGAAGACACCGGGGGCAACAGGGCAAGAAGCATCGAGTACAATATCGAGAACGGTAAGCTCCTGGTGAGAAAGGTGGGAGGAGGAGAAACGGTACAGATGCTTGAAATATAGAAAGAGGTTGATCGTGTGTACAAGACCAGCGAGGAGGACATAATCAAAGAAATGCTGCCGACTGTGAAAAGAATAGCTTCAGATCTAATCCACAATCTACCAAAGAACGTGGAACTTGATGATCTTGTTCAAGAGGGTGTTCTGGCGCTCATATCGGCTGTGAGAAGATATGATCCCAAGAGGGGTACCAACCTACATGCTTTTGTTGTGAAAAGAGTTAAAGGCGCGATGTACGATTATCTGAGAAGAATAGACTGGATGCCGAGAAATCTGAGGCACAACGTCAAACAAGTTGAAAAGGCGGTTTATGAGCTTGAGTACCGCTTGAATAGATATCCTACAATCGAAGAGATTGCGCTGCACACTGGTATGACAAGCAATGAGGTTAAAAGAGCTTTGGATGAAACTGTGAGAAAACAACTCCTGCGACTCGACGAGTTTCTTTATGAAGATTTCGATTCGTTCGCCGATAATCTTGGTGGAGAAGATGAACCCTCAGAATCTGCATTCAAAGAGATCATCTCTGAAAAACTCGCAGAAGCTATAAAAAACCTTTTGCCTCGGGAACAGTTGGTGCTTTCGTTGAGATTTGAGCAAGATCTTTCTTTGAAAGAGATCGGTCTAATTATCGGTGTGAGTGAATCGAGGGTGTCGCAGATTTTATCAAGCGCACTCTTGAAGATCAAGAGGTATGTTCTGGGGGAGGACGATGATAACACCAATCGATCTTCAAACTGTAATTGTGAAAGGAACTGACATATCCTCAAATGTCGCTCAGAGTGTGAACGTCCAGATAGCGGCGAATGAGTTATTGAAATCTGAAATCCTGAATAAAGCCCAACAGCAGACAAGAATGGTCAATCCCGAAAACAAAGTTGAAGAAAGAATAGTGAAGACCTCGACCGAGGAAGGTGGAGCAGGCTCGGGAAGTTATTATTTTGGTAGAAAACGGCGCCAACCAGAAAAGGAAGAAAAAAAGGGTTTCATACTGGATGTGAGATTGTGATAGGCTATTTGTCTGTCAAGAGAGTGGATGAAAAATACATCGGTGGTTTGCTCATCGTAGATGAATCCGGTATACCTTACGAATTCAAGTATACCGACCCAGTCGTGCCCACTCCGTTACAGAAGATTCTGTACGGCAAATCTTTGGAAGGCTATTTGAATATAGAAGTCATTGCAAAGTCACTCATAAAAAGAGCCGAAAACAGACCAGAAGTGATTTTTACAGACACTCCCATATTGACAGATGCTTCTGAAAACGTTTTTCTTGCTATGCCAGCTGTTTCTAACGCTGGGCAAATTGAGCAACCAGCTCCCGATGAGTGTATCATTCCGTATGGATCTGGAGCGGTTCGCATTTCCTCATCAAACCAGATCAGCAAAGAAAAAGTTGAGAGGCTCAAGCAACTGGTTGAGGAAATGGATATTCTTGAGCCATTTCAAAGGCTTCAAAAGGCACTTGAATATATATGCAGATCTTCCAGCAGCTGATCGAATCGCTCAAAATGGAACTTGGATTGATTAAAGTGAACACTATCCAAGAACTGTCTTTCTCAGCTCAGATCCAGGAACTGCCGGTGTCTATATCTGTGAATGATCAACAAACCTCCATCTGTTGCCTGATACAGCAAACTGGCTCTGTTTTTGGTGATCTGAAAGTCAATTCACTTGAGCAAAACCAACCAAGCCTACAAATTCATTCGCTGGGCTGCACAAGCAAGATCACAGTAAGCGAAGGAACGATTCATCCAAAGATCCCATCAGCACAAATACTGTACCATCGCGACACTTTTGGGCAAAAGATTAGAACAGAAGCTTTCTGCCTTAACGGTGTGGTATTGCAAGATCGACTTGTGAAGGTATCGGTTAGAGAGAAAAATCTTCCAGTCCTGAAGATCATGAAATTCGCACCATCGCCCTTTCCAAAAACCGAGGTTGCCCTGAGGGCTTTGGAAGATTTTCTGATGAACTGTAAACAGAGACCGGAGACGCTGAAATTCGTGGGATATTACCGATCGGTACCTATAGACAGCGCCAAGAGATACCTGATAATGGACAGAGATCTTGTCGTTGAACTGTCTCAGAAAAGATCGAGACGAGTCGATTTGTTTGTGTTCAAGAGTATGAACCAGTACCTTTTTCAAATCGTTTCACGCAAGTAGTTTCTTCAGAAAGGTCATAACCTGATCTGGCTCGATTCCGTAGAAAAAGTATGTCTTCAGTTTCTCGTTATACAGGTATTTTTTGTCAGTCTTTGTATTCAGATGAGTTTCTGTGACGACCTGCAGTGAGTCTTGCGTGTATCTTATTCTTTTTATTCCCATGTGGTATGCGTTCAATCTCAACTTAAAGGTGTCGATCAGCAAGCTCACCTGATGAGGATACTGCCCAAATCTGTCCTTGAGTTCAGATAGAATATCATCGATTTCATCTATGGTGCTACACGATGCCAATCTGCGGTAAATCTTCATGCGTTCCAGTGGATTTTCCACATAATCAGATGGAATAATAAGTTCCCCCGGTAGACCCTCTATCTCTGTCTCAATGTGATGTTCACCGGCCGTTGATTCGCCCTTTGCCTGTCTTAGTTGCTCTGATAGGATCTCCACGTAGAGATTGAGCCCTATCTCGTTGATGTCTCCATGTTGCTCCAATCCAAAGACGGATCCTATCCCTCTCATCTGCATGTCCTTCATGGCAAGTTGTAAGCCGCTTCCAAGACCAGAAAACTGTTTGATGACTTGAAGCCTTCGAATGGCAGTGCCTTTTATGTTTGAGTCGTACAAAAAGTATGCAAAGGCACGCTTATCACTTCGTCCGACCCTTCCTCTGAGCTGGTAAAGTTGAGCCAGCCCATACCGATCAGAATCATCAACTATGATAGTATTTGCATTTGGGATATCGATACCATTCTCCAAAATTGAGGTGCAAACTATCACATCAGACTCATGCTCATAAAAACTCCTAACCGCTCTCCCAAGATTGGTCGAACTCATTCGGCCATGCGCAACGACGATTCTTGCTTCTGGTACTACACCTTTTAGCTGTTCGTACACATCGTAGATGTCTTGAATTCTGTTGTGCACATAGATGACTTGTCCTCCCCTATTGATCTCTCTCAGTATCGCTGCCCTGACAAGTTGGTGATTGTACCTTGAGACATAGGTTACAACGGGGAGTCTGCCCAAAGGCGGTGTGTTAAGGACGCTCATATCTTTCATTCCAGTGAGGGCCATGTGAAGGGTTCGAGGAATTGGTGTAGCACTGAGTGACAAAACATTCACGTTTATCCTCAGTTTCTTGAATTTCTCTTTCTGCTCTACGCCGAAATTTTGCTCTTCATCTATAATGACGAGTCCAAGGTCTGAGAACTTCACTTTGTCTGACAAGAGCGCGTGTGTCCCAATGATGACATCTATGGTCCCATCTTGAAGCTGCTTGAAAATGTCCGCCTTCTTGGATCTACTTACGGAACGATCTAAGATTTCAACCGATACCCCAAAAGGTTCCATTCTCTCCTTGAAGGTTTTGTAATGCTGCTTGGCCAGGACCGTGGTTGGAACGAGAATAGCAACCTGCTTGCCAGACACAACGCAACGAAAAGCAGCCCGTAGAGCAACCTCTGTCTTTCCAAATCCAGCATCGCCACACAAGAGCCTGTCCATCGGCTTGTCGTATGCCAGATCGTTGAGAATTTCTTCAATCGCGTCGGCCTGATCTTGGGTCTCTATGTATGGGAATGTCCGCGCAAAACTTTTCTCGAGTTCTGCATCGCCCGACAATCTAAGTCCCGTCGTTTGCTGTCTTCTTGTATATATCTGGATCAATTCGCTGATCTTCTGTTGCAAGTTGTTTCTAACTTTTTCAACGCGATGTTTCCAACTTCTTGATTGCAATCTGTCTATTTTCACATTCTGGTTGTCTCCGACATACTTGTGAATTCTGTCAAGCCTTTCAACGGGCACATATATCGTTGAGTCTTCGTATCCTATTACGATATATTCTCTAATTCCAAAGACATTTTGAACTCTCTGCACACCTTTATAGATGCCTATGCCATAATCTTTGTGCACCACATAGTCACCTGGAGTGAGCTCTTCTTCGTCCAAGATGGGCAGTTGCTCCACCTTGGAACCTTTTACGGTCACCTTCAATGTTCTGAAGTCCATCTCTATGGGTGTAAATTCCCCAATTAGCTTGACCAACTGTGACAGACTCACTTGAGAATGGTGGATGTAATCATCGAGCAGATCTTTTGAAAGAATCTCACGACTTTCCACTTCTCTTTTGGCAAACTCTTGCTGACACCTTTCAAAATCAACGATAAAAACCTTGAAAGAGGCGTAGTCGAAAATCGTTGAGTTCGAACCAGCTTTGCCCGGCACCGTATCAAAGGAATGAACATCACTGAAGTACTCTCGACAAGGCAGTAAAACTATCTGGTGGGTTGTATCAACAGAGCGCTGGGAGATAACATCGAAGAATCTCAGACTTTCAATTCTGTTGCCCAGAAGTTCTATACGTACAGGTTTGTCGTAGAGAGGTCCAAAGAAGTCAACGATGTCTCCACGAATCGAGAATTCTCCCTGAGTTCTGACAAGAAAAGATCTCTCATATCCTATTTTGAACAGAAAATCACCAAAGTCATGGAAATTGTCACCAACTCTCAGAGTCCTCGTGTAGCTTTTCAGTTGGTCGCGAGAAAACGTTTTCCTGCTTATTGCATGCAGAGTTGTTACTATGACCTCCTTGGAGCCGTTGGACAATCTCCAAAGAGTCTCTATACGACTCTTTCTCACCGAAAAGGAGACCGGTATGTCCTCAAAAGGAAAAACATCGTGCGACGGAAAGTGGTTTACATTAAGATTGGATGCCAGTAACTGTGCGTCATGCTCAGTGGGAACAATCACCAAGACGGGTCTGTCAATGTTACTCGTCAATATATCATCTATTCTCATATTCAAAACCTGCTACTTGGAAGGTCCTGAGGCGTGAATTGGTGGACTCATGCCACTGGGCAGTTACTGGGACGGCAAAATCCCTTTGAATGAACCCTTGAAAGGTCCGAAGAGTTGCTGTGGGATTGTTGAACAAACCCGGATTCGCGAGAATTCTCAATACAACGGGATCTCTCAAGACATATACTTCATCTATGGCACTGACGGTGCTCAATCTTCGGACAATTTCGCTTGATTCTCGTTCGTTCAAATGTGGTAAAACGTTCACCAGTGCAATATTTCTTGAAAGAGGTCCGATTATCTTCACATTTGCCAGTATGCTTGCGTGATTAATCTCACTGAGAAAAGAAAGCAAAATCTCATTCGAGAGATTCACAGCTTGACCATGATAATTCGGATTTGTCATCATCTTGAGAAGATGTTTCAATTTGCATCCTTCACGTTGTGATGATTCCCCTATTTTGACAGGTCGGATACCAAGATAGCTTAGAAGGGATCTGATTGTTTTCTTGTCAAGGGCAATCAATGGTGAATACAACCTTCCATTTATCTTCACACCATTTTGTCCCCAACTATCTGAAAGATTCGAACCGGTTGCAACGTATGCCTTTTCATCAAGGTCAAGTACAGATTGAAGTTTTGCGAAACGCGTACACATGTTGCAACTTGGCCCATGCCGCCAGATATCAAACTGCCTCTGCTGGCCACTCACGAGGATCAGATCAAGGTCAAGACTCTTGGCTGCGCTGACAACACCCTCTCTCGCTGCACTGTAAGTGAAAGGCCCCCAGTCGACCGTGACAAGTACGACTCTGTCCTTGCCAAGCGCTTGCTTTGCAAGGAAAGCAACAAGTGAACTATCTTCCCCACCTGAGAAAGCGACTAAAAGCCTGCCCGGTACAATGTTCCTTATATCTGAAATGATCTCATCTACAGTTTTTTGAATACAGTTTTCAGCTGATTGCCACATATCTCCACCATGGCAAAGCTTCTGTTATCACAAAAAGAACCTGGGTTTATAAACCTTACCGATCCAACCGTGAAATCGTCGGCTTGATGGGTATGACCGTAGAATATGACATTCAGGCTATCAGTGAAAATCGAGAGAATTCTCTTACGTATCCCAATTGGAGATCCCCAACCATGACAGAGACCAATTCTAAGTGATTCAAGTTCAATTAACGCCCTATATGGCAAATGCTCTTTCACATCAACCTCATCCATGTTACCATGAACAGCATAGAACTGTCTCGATGAAGCCTGCAACATCAAGACAGTCTGTAGATCTACAAAATCGCCCACTGCCACAACGACGTCGGCTTGGCTTGCCAGATGGAGCAACTCTTGTGGTAGGATGGGTAACCTGGTGGGCACATGTAGATCCGAAACAAGCAAAACATTCACGCATCCTTCATCCTTTCAATAATGATCGAGGCAGCACCTAAGATCCCTGCATCCTTTCCGAGTTGGCTGAGTTTTACTTGATAAGTCCCCAACATCGTCGGAAGCACATAGTCTTTGGACCTTTCTACAATGGGGGCAAGCAGAAAGTCACCAGCATTTGCTATGCCTCCACCGAGTACAATCAACTGGGGATTGAATATGTTAACAAGACTACCGACAGCCACGGACAGAGCGTCAACAACCTTGTTGAAAATGCTGATGGCAAACTGATCGCCCATTTTGGCGTGTTCAAAGATGTCCTTTGGTGTGACCTGATCGGGAGTTTTCTGACTAAACAGAGATGAATCTACGTGCTTGGCATAACCTTCAACGACAAATCTTTTCATTGCTGTGGCAGAGGCAAGCGCTTCAAGACAACCATTTGAGCCGCAACCACATTTCGGACCATCTGGTAGAATATTCATGTGACCGAGCTCGGCACCAATACCGGTGCTACCTCTCAAAAGAATTCCATGGGTTATCACTCCACCACCGATACCTGTCCCTAGGGTCAGGCAAACAAGATGATCATAGCCCCTACCCACTCCGAAAGTGCGTTCGCCAAGCGCGTATGCGTTTGCATCGTTCTCGACAAACACATCGAGATTGGTATGCTTTCTGATTTCTTCGCACAGGGGAAAATCGTGCCACCCGGGGAAGTTAGGTGAGAACTTGACGATACCCTCTTTGTGGTCAATACTACCTGGAGAACCAATACCGACAGCCGATACTTGGAAACCTTCTCTTACCTTGTTCACCGCTTCAGACAGTCTCTTAGCCACTGCTTGGGGACCATCATCAACCTTCGTCTTACCTTGGGTACGAGCAACAATTTTACCATTCGGGTCAACAACTCCGACCGCAAAGTTCGTTCCACCAAGATCTATTCCGACTACGTACAAGATCTCTACCTCCGCCTAATATTTTACCTTTTGCTGGTCAATCAGAGCAAGGAAGTCTTCATTTGATTCTGTCTCTTGAAGTTTTCTTAAAATAAAACTCAAACCTTCTTCCTCGGTCATACCGCTCAGCACTCTTCTCAATATCCACACTTTCTTCAGAATGTCTTCACTGAGCAGAAGCTCCTCTTTGCGTGTACCAGAAAGTTGAAGGTTTATAGCTGGGAAAACCCTCTTGTTAGCAAGCTGTCTTGATAAAACTAACTCCATGTTGCCCGTGCCTTTGAATTCTTCGAAGATTACTTCGTCCATCTTAGAACCAGTCTCAATCAGAGCTGTTGCGATAATTGTGAGACTTCCACCCTCTCTCGTGCTTCGGGCTGCACCGAAAAAGTGCTTTGGTCTGTACAGAGCTGCAGGGTCTACACCGCCACTCAGCAATTTCCCGCTGGGTGGTACCTGTATGTTGTACACTCTTGCAAGTCTTGTGAGACTGTCGAGTAGTATGACGACATCGTGGCCGTATTCAACCAACCTTTTTGCCATCTCGAGAGTCAGTTCAGCCACCTTTATTTGTTTATCGGGAGCCATATCAAACGGCGCTGCTATTACCTGCGCGTTCACTGATTCTTTTATGTCTGTAACCTCTTCTGGCCTCTCATCGATCAGAAGCACTATTCTGTGAGTTTCTGGATGATTGGTAGCAATGCCGTTTGCTATTTCTTTTAGCAATGTGGTCTTCCCGGCCTTCGGTGGAGCGACAATCATGCCACGTTGTCCCTTTCCTGTAGGTGCGAAGATATCAATCAAGCGTGTGGAAATGATATCCTTAGATGTTTCAAGCACGAATCTTTCTTTTGGATAGTCGGGAGTCAGATTTTCAAAATTCACTCTTTCACTGGTTGCCTCAGGTGGCCTGAAGTTAACCGCTTCGATCTTTATCATTGCGAAAAATTTCTCACTGTCTTTTGGGGGTCTGATGATCCCTGATATTATGTCACCAGTGTTCAGATTGAATTTCCTTATCTGCGACTGTGATATGTAGATATCATTTGCGCTGGGCAACAGGTTTTCCCCGCTCCTGAGAAATCCATATCCATCGGGAAGAATCTCCAAGACACCTGTACCAAAGAACAACCCGTGCGACTTCGCCTGAGCTTCAAGTATGGAAAAAATCAGATCGCGTTTTCTGAGACTGGTGTAACGCGGGATGTCGTATTTCTTGGCTAAATCGTAAAGTTCTCTGATTGTCATACGTTCCAAATCGTCAATCTTGACAGTAACATGTTCGTTCTTCTCTGATTCGTTGTTGCTGGCCAAAGCAAAACACCTCCAAATTGGATTACAAATCAGCACAAGATAAAATAAGGGCACTAAACAGGGTTGGGATTTAGAAAGAGGTTACAACTAAAATTTACCAGATAAACATGATTTAGTCAAGAGAATCAAGGAAAAAGGAAAATCCCCTCGGTGGGGGATTTCCTTATCATTGCTTCTCAACAATTTGCAACAAAGCCATTTCAGCAGCATCGCCACGTCTTTTGCCAATACGAACTATTCTGGTAAAACCACTGGTTTTATCGATTGATTTGGCAATTTCGTCTACAAGTTTGTTTGTCAGACGTCTATCACAGAGATAGTAATCTATCTGCCTTCTGAGGGCAACACTTTCGTTCTTGTCAGCCTTCGCGGCTTTTGCAGCTTTGGTCATCAGTTTTTCAAAGGCCCGCTGAACCACCTTAGCCTTAGTTACAGTTGTCACAATGCTCTTGTGCTCAACGAGCTCTCTCATCTGGTTCTTCAACAAAGAACGCGTATGGCTACCATAAGTTCCGATGTGGTTTCTTAACATTCTGTGTCTCATACATCAGCCTCCCTTTTTGAGCGTGAGACCAAATTTCTCCATGAGCTTCTGCTTGATCTCATCCAACGATTTAGGACCGAAGTTCTTGATTTTCAGAAGATCTTCCTCTGTTCTCTTCATCAGGTCACCTATGGTCTCAATCTTGTCTCTTCGCAGGCAGTTGAGCGACCTTATAGTCAACTCGAGTTCATCTATTTTCCTTGAATATACGGCCTCTTCTTCACTTATCTCCTGCTCGGCTTTCATCTCTTCCTGCGAAACCGGTACAAATTCTGTTGTCAAAGGTGCCATACCTTCCGGTAAGCTTTCAGATATGATCTGTAGGTGATTCGATAATATCTCAACGGCTCTCTTCAGCGCCTCGTTCGGAAAAATCGTTTTCTTCGTCCATATCTCAAGAATCATCTTATCGTAGTCTGTTCTCTTCTCAACTCTTGCGCTTTCAACTTTGAAATTGACCTTCATCACTGGCGAAAAAACACCGTCGATTGGTATCCATCCAATCTCAGGATGCTCATCCAGTTCGTGTGCAGGCACAAAGCCCTTTCCTGCCTGTGCATACACTTCAAACAAAAGATCAGCTTCTTCGCCAAGCGTAGCTATTTTCAACGAAGGATTGGCTACCTCGAAGCCTGCTGGTACCCTTATATCACCGGCTGTCAGAGAACCAGGGCCCTTTTTCTCAACTGTCATCTTTATTTTTTCCCTAACCGGTACTTCGGCCCTCAATTGAACCCTTTTCAGGTTGAGAATGATCTCCAGTATATCCTCTTTCACACCTGGGAGCGTATCAAATTCATGATACCTTTCTGGCTTTATGAACTTCACCCCAACAATAGCAACGGACGGGATCGAAGAAAGCAAGATACGTCTCAGTGCATTTCCAATGGTAGTACCGTAGCCCTTTTCCATCGGAGACAAGACATATCTGGCATAATAATATTCTGCTTCAGCTCGTTCTTCTTCAACCCTGAGCTTCTTAGGAACAACATATTCAATCACACAGATCACCTCGAATAGAACTCAACTATCGCTTGAACGTCCACTGGCAGATCTGTTACCTCCTCAAGATTTGGATATCTCACAAATGTGCCTTTATAAGAGTCAAGATCAACCTCAATCCAAGGGACTTTGGTTCTATCCTTGGATGTCTCCACAGCCTGTTTGATAGCACCTACTGATCTACTCTTCTCGCTGACCTCAATTGTGTCACCGGGTTTCAATCTGTAGGATGGCACATCGATCTTCATGCCGTTGACCAGAAAGTGCCCGTGCGTCACCAACTGTCTGGCCTGTTTTCTGTTGATGGAAAATCCCATTCTATAGACTATATTGTCTACGCGAGATTCAACAAGCCTAACGAGATTCTCTCGCGTGTCACCAGACATTCTCAAAGCCTTCTCGAAATAACGCTCAAACTGGCGCTCGACTATACCATATATTCTCTTCATAACTTGCTTTGCTCGCAACTGTGTACCGTACTGTGAAAGCTTACCTCGCTGGCGTCCATGATCCCCAGGTGCGTAAGATCTCCTATCGAATGCACAATGCTCTGTAAAACATCTCTCGCCTTTCAAATAAAGTTTCATTCCCTCTCTGCGACACAATCTGCAATCTGGACCAGTATATCTTGCCATTTCATTCCCTCCCTCAAACTCGGCGCTTCTTCTTTGGTCTGCAACCATTGAAGGGTATAGGTGTCACATCTTTGATGCTATCCACTTCGAGACCTGCTGCCTGAAGTGTTCTAATAGCGGCTTCGCGGCCTGGACCAGGTCCCTTTACCAGTACGTCAACGCGCTTTATGCCGAGCCTTAAAGCCTCTTTTGCCACCTTGTCGGCAGCAAGCTGTGCTGCATATGGTGTTCCCTTACGAGCACCTTCGAAGCCTACTGTACCGCTGCTCGCCCAAAGAATTGTGGAACCATCAGCATCTGAAAGAGTTACGATCGTGTTGTTGAAGGTCGACTTTATATGAACGGTTCCCCTGTCTGTTAGAATCTTTCTTTTCTTCCTTCCCTCAGCTCTTCTTGGCATAATCCTTCCTCCTCACGTCAAACCGTTTGTTCTTTCTTCTTCTTTGTCTTTATTCTGCTTGGTCTGGGACCTTTTCTTGTCCTTGCGTTGGACCGCGTTCTCTGACCGCGCACAGGCAATCCAAGTTTGTGCCTGAATCCTCTGTAGCATCCGATGTCTATCAATCTCTTTATGTTCCTGTTCACTTCGGCCTTCAATTCACCTTCAACTTTGTAGTGGTCTTGAATGAATTTCGTTATCTTGCTGACCTCTTCATCTGTTAGATCCTTAACCCTCTTATCAGGATCAACGCCAGTATTCTTCAGAACCTCAAAGGCCCTTGACTTACCTATACCATAAAGATAAGTCAAAGCAACGAAGCACTTTTCATTTCCGGGCAATTCCACACCCATTACACGCGCCATTTAGTTCCCTCCCTGCTCTTCAACCCTGCTTCTGGTTGTGCTTTGGATTCGCTTTGCATATGATCAAAACGCGACCTCTTCGACGAACGATTTGACAGTGCTCGCACCTTTTTTTTACAGACGATCTTACTTTCATACTTTATCAGCTCCTTTCTTCATCTTCTTCTCCTCTTTTATCCAACTTCTTTCTGTAAACAATGCGCCCTTTCGAAAGATCGTATATCGAGAGTTCAACAACTACTCTATCTCCAGGAAAGAGTCTGATGAAGTTTTTCCTCATTCTACCGGAAATCTGTGCCAAGATCTTATGCCCGTTATCCAGTTCAACAACGAAAGTAGCATTTCTCCTTGCTTCGGTTATCGTCCCCTCCATCTTGATGACGTCTTCTTTTGGCATTACATCACCTCTTGAAACTGCGTCAAGACCCTAAATCCTGTATCTGTAACCAAAATGGTGTGCTCATAGTGAACACTTCGTTTGCCATCAACCATCACCACAGTCCACCCATCGTCCAGTGTAGAGACCTGCCAGTCACCCTCGCAAACCATAACCTCTATTGCGAGTGTCATGCCGGATACAATCTTCATACCAGTACCAGGTTTACCGTAGTTAGGTATTTCAGGCTCTTCATGCAACTGTCTTCCGATGCCATGCCCCACATAATCTCTGATGACGTTGAACCCGTTTGCTTCAACGAAACTCTGTATCGTATGAGATATATCGCCAATCCTCACACCATTTTTCACAACCGATATCGCTCTGTTCAAAGCCTCCTGACCTACCATCATCAGTTTTCTGCCAGCTTCATCTGTATCTGTAACAGCATATGTGATGGCTCCATCTCCGTACAACCCATCATATATAGCGCCCACATCTACAGAGACAATATCTCCCTTCCTGAAGACTTTGTTTCTCAAAGGTGCCCCATGTAGGATCTCTTCGTTTACAGAAACACAAGTTGCATACTTGTAGCCTCTGTAACCTTTGAAAGCAGGCTTTACATTCATTTCTTTGAACCTTCTTAGAACAAAGTCCTCAACATCTTGAGCATTGGCTCCTTCAACTATGACGTTTTTAACTTCTCTGAGTACAGCTCCAACTGCTTGACATGCTGTGAGCATGTGTTCAAGCTCAATATCAGATTTGATTCTGATCAAGTTCTCACCTTTTTCAATCTTTCAATTATTTGACTTGCGACAATCTGGTGATCGATCTCTGAATTCACTCGAACGAGGAGATTTTTCTTCTGATAGTAATCTATCAAAGGTTCTGTCATTTCGGTGTACAAATGATAGCGTTTCCTTACAACGTCTTCTTTGTCGTCATCGCGAATTATGAGTTCTACACCGCAATCATCACACAGTTCATCGTTCTTTGGTCTCATAGAGATCAGATTGTAGATCCTTCCACACTTAGGGCACACCCTTCTATTAGTGAGTCTTCTGACAACCGCTTGCTCACTTATTTCCAAGTGGATTACTGCATCGAGTTTCTTACACATCTTGTTCAAAATCTCATCTAATGTTATCGCCTGTGGAACGGTCCTTGGATAGCCATCAAATACAAAACCGTTCTGACAATCCGGTTTTTTCAACCTGTCTTCAACCATTTGGTTGACGATCTCATCGGGTACAAGCGAACCAGATTCCAGAATACTCTGGACCTTCCGCCCCAATTCCGTGCCAGCAGCCACTGCCTCTCTGAACATATCACCCGTTGATATATGAGGAATTTTGAAGTAACTCACTAAATCCTTGGCAAGTGTGCCTTTTCCTGCGCCTGGTGCTCCAAGCAAAACTATTCTCATCTTCCTTTTATCCTTCCCTTTTTGATGAATCCTTCGTAATGTCTCATGATCAAATGGGCTTCCATTTGCTGCAAGACATCAAGAGCGACACCGACAGCTATCAAAGTCGATGTGCCACCTACAACTATATCTACTTTCGTGATACCCTGCACAAGATGTGGAAGAAGTGCTATTGCAACCAAGAAAACTGCTCCCATGAAAGTGACTCTGTTGACTATTCTTTGAATATATTCCTCCGTTGGTTTTCCAGGTCTTATGCCAGGTATGAATCCACCATATTTTCTCACGTTTTCTGAAACATCGTGTGGATCAAAAACAACAACGCTGTAAAAATATGTGAAGAAGAAGACCATCAAACCATACAGTATTATGTATAGGGCACTTCCTGGTCCCAATAAGCGTCTGAGAAGATCCCAGTTAGCCATCTGAGCAATAGCGGCTGGAATCATCAAAATCGCGCTTGCAAAGATTATCGGGATGACACCACCCTGGTTCACCTTCACCGGTATGTACGTGGATGCTCCCCCGTAGACTCTTCTACCCGTAACTCGTGTTGCATATTGGATTGTTATACGCCTCTCCGCCTGTTGCACATATATGATACCAGCAACAGTTATCAGAGCGATTGCTATTAGAAAAATCCAACCAAAGATGTTCAATCTTCCAAGGAGGATTCTTGCAAAGTAATTTGGATATCTTGCAACAATACCAGCGAAGATCAGTATCGATATGCCGTTCCCTATTCCTCTTTCGGTAATTCTATCGCCAAGCCACAGCAGAAACATCGTACCGGCAAGCATCGAGATCGTAGAGATCATGGTGAAAGCAAGTGGATTCAGTCCATAAGCAACGATGTCGGGATTCTGTCTGACCAAACTGAAAGAAACTATGAATGACTGAAACGCACCCAGAACAATCGTCAAATTGCGTGTATACTGGGCAAATTTCTTTCTGCCCTCTTCGCCTTCTCGCAACATGTCACGGAGCTTCGGTATCACGGAAGACAGTAATTGCAGAACAATCGAAGCATTTATGTAAGGAGTGACGCTCATAGCGAAAATAGAAAAGTTTTCCAAAGCTCCTCCCGTGAAGACATCATAGAAACTCAGTATGCCTCCCGCTGCGCTCTCTCCAAATCTTTTGAAAGCTTCACCCCAGGCTTGGATGTTTATTCCTGGAATGGGAATGTATATACCAAGCCTGAAAACAATCAGCGCAGCAACTGTGAAGAAAATCCTATCCCGCAATTCTGGTATCTTGAAGGCGTTTTGCAATGCTTTCCACACGCTATATCACCTCTGCCTTACCACCAACCATCTCTATTGCCTTCTTGGCGGTTTTGCTGAATGCGTGGGCTCTAACTGTCAAAGGTTTTGTCAGTTCACCGCTTCCAAGTATCTTGATGCCATCTCCCATTTTCTTAATTAGGCCTTTGTTGATCAAGGTTTCCGGCGTGACTTCCTCGTTAGCTTGGAATTTCTCCTCAAGAGTTCTTATGTTAACTACCGCATAGCTCTTGTGTGTGAAACTCTTGAAACCGACCTTTGGCAGTCTTCTATGTAGTGGGGTCTGCCCTCCTTCTAACCAGAGGTGAACTTTTCCGGAACCCCGAGATTTCTGACCTTTGTGGCCTCTTCCGCCTGTCTTACCAAGTCCGGAACCGATACCCCGTCCGACTCTCTTTGGTTCTTTGACCGAACCAGGAGTAGGCTTGAGATCGTCGAGTTTCAGCATCATTCATTCCTCCTCTTTCTCCAGTTCCTCAACCTTCACAAGGTGTCTGATCTTGTTTATCATGCCTTTAATCTGAGGACTATCTTCCTTGACAACCTTATCGTGCAACTTCTTCAGTCCAAGAGCCTTCACCGTCTCCTTTTGATCGTACTTGTATCCAACTGGGCTTCTTACCAGCTCAATTTCAAGCTTTGGCATCCTCAGACCTCCTTCCTCGTACCACGCAAGACTTGGCTTATTGTCGTATCTCGTAGTTTTGCCGCCTTATCCGGTGAGACCAAAGATTTGAGACCGTTCATGGTTGCAAGAGCAAGATTCACCGCTGTCGAAGAACCGAGTGATTTTGTCAAAATATTCTGTATGCCTGCAAGCTCAACAACGGCTCGAACTGTACTTCCAGCGATAATACCGGTACCAGGGGCAGCAGGCTTCAACAGTACCTTAGAAGCATCCTGCTTTCCGAGAACTTCGTGTGGTATTGTATTTCTATACAATGGGACATCGATGATCGAGGATCTGGCAGCGCTTATGGCCTTTCTAATAGCATCGGGTACTTCTCTTGCCTTCCCAAGACCTACGCCAACCTTGCCTTTTCTGTTTCCAACCACGGCAAGAACTCTGAAGCTCAGGGTTTTTCCACCTTTCGTCACCTTAGCCGTTCGTTTCATTTCAACGATACGTTCCTCAAATTCTTCAGATTCTTTCTTTACCAATTCTTCCTCAAGTATCTCATCCATTCCTTTGCGCACCTCCTTAGAACTTCAGTCCGACTTCTCTTGCAGCATCGGCAAGTTCTTTTATTCTTCCATGGTATTTGAAGCCACCACGATCAAAGACAACTTCATTTATGCCTTTAGCCAAAGCTCTCTGGGCAATCAATTTTCCGACCTCTTTTGCCGCTTCTCTGTTGTATGTCTTGGTTATTCTCTGCCTTAGCTCTGGATCAAGTGTTGATGCCGAAAGGATCGTATGTCCTTTCGTATCATCAATCAGTTGCACATAGATGTGCCTTTCGCTTCGAAAAACTGATAACCTGGGCTTTCCCGCCGTGCCCGAAACTTTTTTCCTTATTCTCAGATGCCTTTTGATTCTCTGTAACCTTCTATCCTGTTTCTTAATCACGCTATATGCCCCCTTTATTTTTTCTTGCCTTCCTTGTGTCGTATCAGTTCGTCCTTGTACTTAATCCCTTTACCGGTGTAGACATTGACTTCTCTCCATGATCTTATCTGTGCGGCAAATTGTCCTACTTGTTGCTTCTCAATTCCTTTGACAACTATGATGTTCGGTGCTGGAGTCTCAACGGTGACATTAGTAGGTGGCTCAAGGACGATAGGATGAGTATACCCAACCTGAAGCGACAACTTGTTTCCTTGTGCCTGCGCTCTATAGCCAACACCTACTATCTCAAGCTGCTTTTCAAATCCCGTTGTTACCCCTTGAACCATATTTCTGATCAGCGACCAGTAAGTCCCTTGATAAGTTCTGAGAATCTTTCTCTGCGATTTGCGGACAATAGCTGCGTCATTCTGATACACGTATATCTTGTCTTCATCAAGGTTCACCTTGACAAACTCTGGAAAACTTCGCGTCAGGGTTCCCTTAGGACCCTTTACAGTTATAGTGTTACCTTCTATCTGAACTTGTACACCTTTTGGTATCAATATGGGTTTCTTTCCCAACTTTGACACATCCTTCACCTCCTTACCAGATGTAAGCGATGATCTCTCCTCCAACTCCAAGGCTTCGCGCTTCTTTATCACTCAAGACACCCTTTGAAGTTGTGAGAATAGCAATACCTATGCCGTTCTTGACTTTTGGAATCTCATCCTTTGCCGCGTAAAGGCGCCTACCAGGTTTGGAGACTCTAACAATACCTTTGATAACTCTTTCCTTGTTCCTTCTTTGCCCTTTGTACTTCATATGAATTCTGAGAATTCCTTGTTTTCCATCCTCTATGTATTTGTAATCCTGGATAAAACCTTCTCTTTTCAGAATCTCACAAATTGCCTTTTTCATGTTAGAAGCAGGAACATCTACGTATTCTTTGAAGACAACATTCGCATTTCTTATTCTCGTGAGCATATCGGCTATCGGGTCGCTCCACATTCTTCTCCCTCCCTTACCAGCTTGCTTTTTTCACACCAGGGAGTTTGCCCTCGAGAACCATCTTTCTAAAGCAAACTCTGCACAGGCCAAATTCACGGTATACTGCTTTAGGTCTCCCACACATTGAGCACCTTGTGTACTCGCGGACTTTGAACTTTTTCGGCCTTTTCCATCTCTCTATAATTCCTTTTCGTGGCATCGAATACCTCCTCTCAGCGTTTGAAAGGCAGCCCCAACAGCTCAAGCAATCTGAGAGCCTCGGGATCAGTCTTCGCCGTTGTCACGATTATGATATCCATTCCCTGCGTCCTCGGTGATTGATCAGGTGTCACCTCTGGAAAAACAAACTGCTCTGTTAAACCAAAGCTGTAGTTTCCACGGCCATCAAAAGAATTTGGGTTCAAACCCCTGAAGTCTCTAACCTTGGGCAGAACGATGTTACCAAGTTTGTACAGGAAATTCCACATTCTCAAGCCTCTCAGTGTTACCTTGAGTCCAACGTTCATACCCTTTCTCACTTTGAAATTCGATATGCTCTTCTTGGCTTTTGTAATGACGGGTTTTTGCCCAGTTATTGCAGCCAATTCTTTCATGTGCCTGTTCAGAAGATCGGCATTTCTGGAGCCCTCACCAATTCCCATATTGATGACAATCTTCTCGATACTTGGAACCTGGTGTATGTTCCTATAATTGAATTCTTTGATCAGTTTCGGTACTACCTCTTTTTCATACTTCTCCTTCAGTGGGATGTACTGAGTACCCATCTTTGGATTCCTCCTCACGCTTTATCGATGACCTCACCGCACTTTTTGCACACTCGAACCTTCGTACCATCCTCAAGGAATCTTGCTCCAACACGAGTCGGTCTGTCACAATTGGGGCATACAAGCATTACCTTGGAAGCATATACGGGGGCTTCGCGTTCTATTATTCCACCTTCTCTGAGTTGCGGGATCGGCCTCTGATGCCTCTTTACCATGTTGATGCCTTGAACGACCACTTTGTTCTCGCGCGGAAGTACTTTCAGAATCTTTCCCCTTTTACCTTTGTCTTTACCAGATATCACTTGGACAGTATCGTCTTTTCTTATTCTCATCTTCACTCACCTCTCAGAGCACCTCAGGAGCAAGTGAGATTATCTTCATATATCCCTTTTCGCGTATCTCTCTTGCTACCGGGCCAAAGACACGTGTTCCACGTGGCTCGTTGAATTTGTCAATTAGGACAGCTGCGTTGTCGTCAAATCTTATGTAAGTTCCATCGGGTCTCTTCACAGGCTTTCTGGTTCTCACGATCACTGCCTTGACTACTTCACCTTTTTTCACCGCAGTATTAGGCACGACATCTCTAACAGAACATACAACTACATCTCCAACCGTCCCGTATTTCTTGTGAAAACCACCCATCACTCTTATGACTCTCAGCTTTTTGGCGCCTGAGTTGTCAGCAACTTCAAGATAGCTCTCTACCTGGATCATATCTTTTCACTCTCCTCGGTATCAGATATCTCTCCTACGACTATCTCTTTTTTCAAGATCTCGACAACTCGCCAATTCTTTGTCTTGCTGAGCGGTCTTGTCTCTTCAATGACGACCAAATCACCCACTTTGCACTCATTGTGTTCATCGTGTGCGTGATATTTTTTGGACTTTTCAATGTGCTTCTTGTATTTGGGATGCTCATATTTCCTGGTTACTCTCACAACGACAGTCTTGTCCATCTTGTCGCTGACTACAACACCTGTGAGTCGCTTCTTTGCCATAGTTGGTTACCTCCTTACTCCCAGTTCTCTTTCACGAAGGATTGTCTTGATCCTTGCTATGTCACGCCTCACTTCCGTAATCTGAGCCGTATTTCTCAATTGTCCCATTGCATGCTGAAATCTCAAATCCATTAACTGCTTCTTTTTTTCTTCCAGGAGCCTCTTGAGTTCATCGTCGGTGTAATTTCGGATCTCGGCTGCCTTCATACAGCCTCACCTCCGATGTGAGAACGAGAAACTATTTTAGTCGGTATTGGCAGCTTGCTTGCAGCGTACATCAGAGCTTCCTTTGCAACAGTTTCTTCAACACCAGCTATTTCAAAAAGTATTTTGCCTGGCTTCACAACACTAACCCATCCTTCAACATTACCCTTTCCTTTACCTTGTCTTGTCTCTGCAGGCTTCTTCGTGTAAGGTTTGTCGGGGAAGACTCTTATCCATAGCTTCCCACTCTTTTTCATAACCCTCATGATGGCAATACGACCGGCTTCTATTTGCTGCGAGGTGATCCATGCTGGCGCAAGTGCCTTCAAGCCCCAGTCACCAAAAGCAACTGTTGTGCCGCCTTTTGCCTCTCCTCGCATTCGTCCACGTTGCTGTTTCCTGTATTTTACCCTCTTAGGCATCAACATTTCGAAAACCTCCTTGTACTAAATCTGTGCATCTCCTTTATATATCCAGACTTTGATTCCTATCGTTCCATACTTTGTCTGAGCAGTAGCTACACCATAATCTACAACAGCCTTGACTGTCTGAAGTGGCAATCTGCCACTGAGATACCATTCACGTCTCGCTATCTCGGCGCCTGCAAGTCTGCCTGACACCATTACCTTCATACCAACTGCACCCTTCCTAAAGGCATCGGACAGGGCACGTTTCATGGCTCTCTTATATGAAGCTCTCTTCTCTATTCTGCTCGCGATGTTTTCAGCCACCAGTTGTGCATCAGTCTCGGGCGTCTTGATTTCTTCAACATTGACAACCACGCGCCTATTCAGAGTCTTCTCAAGATCTTCTCTGAGTTTACCTATCTCTGCGCCCTTTTTGCCTATTATGACACCAGGCCTTGCAGTCTTGATCGTGACCGTAGCACTTTCATTGTCGGGCCGTTCGATGAAAACCTCACTGATACCGGCTTGGCTGTAAACCGCTTTGACCATTTTTCTGATCTGCTCATCTTCTTTTAACCACGAGCCATAGTTTTTCTCATTGAACCATCTTGCTTGCCAATCAGCACTAACACCAAGTCTGAACCCTCTGGGATGTACTTTCTGACCCACCGTATCACCTCTCTAAGATTTTGCTTCTCTATTTTTTACCGCTACAGTAATGTGGCACATGCGTCTTTGAATCATATCGGCCCTTCCTCTACCGCGCGGCCATACTCTTTTCAGCCGTGGCCCATCATCAGCAACGCAGTGAGAAACATATAGACTATCGCTGCTGAGCTTCAAATTATTCTCAGCATTGGCAACAGCAGACTTCAACACCTTTTCAACAAGCCTTGCAGCCTTTGCTGGGGACATTTCAAGTATCTGGAAAGCTTCAGCGACATCCTTGCCGCGAATTGCATTTACCACCGCTCTAACCTTTCTCGGAGATGATCTGAGATAACGACCTACAGCTCTCACCTCAATCGATTCGCCCTGCTCGGACCTTTGCCTGTACTGAACAGATCTCTTGGGCCTTTTTGTGCTGTTTTCCGTACTCATCAAAGTTCCCTCCTCATTTCACCTGGCCCTTTGTAGCAGCCTTTTTCTCTGCATGGCCACCAAACCTTCTGGTGGGGGCAAATTCACCAAGTCTATGTCCAACCATGTTCTCAGTTATGTAGACTGGAACGTGTTTCAAACCATTGTGAACCGCTATTGTGTGTCCGACCATCTCTGGCACAATTGTTGAAGATCTACTCCAGGTTTTAACGATTTTCTTTTCTCCACTTTCATTGAGCATCCTAATTTTCTTCAAAAGCTTGATATCGACATAAGGTCCTTTTTTCTGAGAACGTGCCATTCATCACACCTCCTCATCCCTGGTTGCGTCTTCTTACGATGAATCTGTCAGAAGGTCTTCGACCGCGTCTTGTCTTGTATCCTTTCGTTGGCATACCCCAAGGTGTGACAGGATGCTGTCCTTTTCCTCTTCCTTCTCCACCACCCATAGGATGATCAACTGGATTCATCACCATTGCACGTACATGCGGCCTTCTACCGAGCCAGCGTGTTCTGCCGGCTTTGCCCGAGATTTCGTTCTTGTGGTCTTCATTACCTACAATACCAACTGTTGCATAGCACTTTATGTGTACCTTCCTGAGCTCACCCGATGGCATTTTCAGAAGAGCATAATTCCCTTCCTTTGCCATCAGCTGGCATGAAACCCCGGCTGATCTCGCTATCTTTCCTCCCGAACCTGGCCTAACTTCTATGTTGTGAATCAGAGTACCCAGCGGGATATTCTCAAGAGGCAAAGCATTTCCGGCTTTGATCTCAGCATCGGGTCCGCTCATCAAGACATCTCCAACCTGTAGGCTGTTAGGTGCCAAAATGTACCGTTTTTCTCCGTCAGCATAGACGAGCAATGCAATTCTTGCAGACCTGTTGGGATCATACTCGATAGACATAACCTTGGCAGGTATCCCAACTTTGTCCCTCTTGAAATCTATCAGACGGTATCTTCTCTTGTGTCCGCCGCCTCTAAATCTAACTGTGGTTCTCCCGTAATGATTCCGGCCACCCGTTTTCTTCAACGGTGCGAGAAGCGATTTCTCTGGCAGATCTTTTGTTATCTCAGAGAAGTCGGGCGTTAGCATGAATCGAATGGCTGGTGATGTCGGTTTATGTTTTTTCAAACCCATGTTTTTTCACCTCTCTTACTGCTGGCCCTCGAGTTCTTTGATACTGTAGCCCTCTTTTAGCGTAACAACAGCCTTTTTCCAGCCTCTTGTTTTACCTTCGAACCTACCTCTTCTTTTTGGTTTTGGTTTGACTACAGAGATGTTTACTCTATCTACCTTTACCTTGAAAAGCGTTTCAACCGCATCTTTAACAAGATTCTTGTTTGCCAGCGGGTTGACTTCGAAGGCATACTTTCGACCTTCCCTGGCAAGGGTTGTTTTTTCAGTCAAAAGAGGCCTTGTCAAAACATCGTAGGGTGTGAGTTTTTGCTGGTTCATCCCAGCACCTCCTCAATCTTTGCAACGGTATCGCGTGTCAAAACTACTTTCTCGTGATTGAGTATATCGTACACGTTCAACCCGTCAATTCTTACTGCAGTCTCTTCCTCGCGTGTCACCCCTGGATTATCGGCAATGATCGCCTTCAGTCCCGGTATGTTGCGACAAGACAATCTCACATGGTCATACTCGGGTCTTTTCCATGGAAGTACAAAGAGTACTTTTTTGTCCTTTAGCTGCAAACTTTCAAGGACTTGCCTCATATTTTTCGCCTTTGGCGTGTCGAATTTCATATCATCCAAAACTATCAGATTGCCTTCTCTGAATCTCTGTGATAAAGCCGATTTCAATGCAAGTTTTCGCATCTTTTTTGGTAATCGTTTCGCCCAGCTCTTTGGTTGTGGGCCATGGGCAATTCCGCCGTGCCTCCAAATAGGTGATCTTGTCGAACCATGCCTTGCACGACCAGTATGTTTTTGTGGCCAAGGCTTTCTGCCTCCACCACTTACTTCTGCTCGGGTCTTTGTTGAAGCCGTACCTGATCTTCTTGCAGACAGTTGATAGTCTACATATCTCCACATCACATCAAGATTGGGATCGATGTTAAAGACATCGTCCTTCAATTCTTGTGTTCCGATCTTTTGACCTTTCATATTGTAGAGATCTACAAGAGCCATTTTTTATTCCTCCTTGTGGTTCATTTTCGGGTTTTCCTGGGGCTTCTAATGAGTACCAGGCTCCCCCTCGCTCCTGGGACTGAACCTTTGAGTGCTATCAGGTTGTTCTCGACGTCGAGTTTGACAACTTCAAGGTTGTGTATTGTGATACGCTCGTTACCATATCTCCCTGGCATCTTCTTACCCTTGAAAATCTTCGCTGGTTCTGTGTGTTGACCCAAAGAACCAAGTTCTCTGTGAAACTTCGCGCCATGTGCACGAGGACCGCCAGAGAACCCCCAGCGTTTCATTGCGCCAGAAAATCCTCTACCTTTCGTCCAACCTATCACATCTACCCTTTCACCAATCTGAAACTGATCCACTTTTATCTGCTGACCAATTTCATACGACGCTAATTCCTTTTCATCGTCAATCCTCATTTCTCTCAGAAATCTCAGAGGTTTCACCTGAGCTTTCTTGAAGTGCCCTTCACTTGGTTTATTCAGCTTCTTGACACTATCGAAACCAAGCTGAACAGCACAGTAGCCATCAACCTGTGGTGTCTTTTTTTGAACAACATAACACGGACCTGCTTGAATAACTGTAACAGGTACAACCGTGTCCTCTTTAAAAAGCCGGGTCATTCCCAATTTCTTTCCAAGCAGCATTTTCATCGCAATACACCTCCGACGATTAGAGTTTGATCTCCACGTCGACCCCTGCTGGGAGGTTTATCTTCATCAAGGCGTTGATTGTTTTCGGAGATGGCTCAATTATATCTATCAATCTCTTGTGAACTCGTTTTTCGAACTGCTCTCTCGAGTCTTTATGTTTGTGTGGCGATCTGAGCACCACGTACAAAGATCTCTCTGTTGGTAAAGGTATTGGACCTGAGATCTTCGCATTTGTGGACTTTGCAACTTCAACTATTTTCTTAGCTGATTCATCAAGAACTTCGTGGTCGTAAGCTTTAAGTTTTATTCTGATTTTCTGTCCAGGCATAAATTTCGTTCCCTCCTTCTTGGCAAAAACACAAGGGGAGCATCGCTCCCCACCAAGGTTATTCTATAATCTCAGCCACTACACCTGCGCCAACTGTTCTTCCGCCTTCTCTTATAGCAAAGCGCATACCTTTTTCAATTGCGATCGGGTATATCAGCTTGATTGTCAATATGGCGTTATCTCCAGGCATTACCATTTCCGCGTTGTTACCAAGCTCAACAATCTCACCAGTAACATCAGCAGTTCTGATGAAGAATTGTGGTCTGTAACCCTTCATGAATGGTGTATGCCTTCCACCTTCTTCTTTCTTCAAGACGTACACATTAGCCTTGAACGTCGTGTGAGGTGTAATAGATCCGGGTGCGGCAAGAACCTGTCCACGCTCAATTTCGTCTTTATCAATACCTCTTAGGAGACAACCAACGTTGTCACCTGCTATACCCTCATCGAGTTCTTTCCTGAACATTTCAACACTTGTGACAACTGTTTTCTTGATCTCGTAGCTTTGACCGACTATCTCAACTTCATCACCTGGTCTAATCCTTCCGCGTTCAATTCTTCCTGTCGCCACAGTTCCTCTTCCAGTAATCGAGAAGATATCCTCAACAGCCATTAAGAAAGGCTTGTCAACTTCGCGGGTTGGTTCTGGTATATAGTTATCAAGTGCATCCAACAGTTCTTGTATGGGTTTGTAAGCTGGATCGTTTGGATCATTTGCCTCCATGGCAAGTAGAGCAGAACCTCTTATGACTGGGAGTTCGTCACCAGGAAATTCGTATTTTGTCAAAAGATCTCTAACTTCCATTTCAACAAGATCGACGAGTTCCTTATCGTCAACGGCATCGACCTTGTTCAGAAAAACAACCATCGCAGGGACGTTAACCTGTCTGGCAAGTAGAACGTGCTCGCGTGTCTGGGGCATTGGTCCGTCTGTAGCAGCGACAACAAGGATTGCTCCATCCATCTGAGCCGCACCAGTGATCATGTTCTTTATGTAGTCTGCGTGACCTGGACAGTCGATGTGTGCATAGTGTCTCTTATCGGTTTGGTACTCCACATGTGTGATGTTGATTGTGATACCTCTTGCTTTCTCTTCAGGAGCCTTATCGATTTGATCGTATGGGACATACGAAGCAAAATTCTTGAATGCGAGATACTTTGTTATTGCCGCTGTCAACGTGGTTTTACCATGGTCTATGTGTCCGATGGTACCAACATTGACGTGGGGCTTTGTCCTAACAAACTTTTCCTTAGCCATTCATTCTCCCTCCTTCACACCTAAACCGCTTTCAGTACTTTTTCAATGACTCTGTCTGGCACCTCTTTGTAATGAGAAAACTGAGCTATATGATTTGCTCTGCCCTGACTCAGAGATCTGAGAGTTGTTGCATACCCAAAAAGCTCCGAAAGTGGTACAAAAGCCCTTACCACTCTGAGATTTGCACGGCTTTCAAGTGACTCAACTTGCGCCCTGCGTGCATTCAAATCGGCTATTATCCCACCAAGGTACTCCTCAGGTGTTATGACTTCAAGCCGCATGACGGGCTCCAGCAAAACAGGCTGACAGGTTCTCATGGCATTTTTAAACGCAAGGCTTGCTGCTATTTTGAAAGCTACCTCTGATGAGTCCACCTCATGGTAGGAACCATCAAGCAATACCGCTCTGATACCTATCATAGGATATCCCGCTAAAACGCCCGTTTCCATGGCTTCCCGTATACCTTCTTCAACCGCGGGGATATATTCTTTTGGAATGACACCTCCGACCGTTTTGTTGACAAACTCAAAGTGCTTATCGCTGTCCAAAGGTAACGGCTCAAACCTCATTATAACATGTCCATACTGACCTCGTCCGCCCGTTTGTCTGATGTACTTTCCCTCGGCTTCTCCCGATTGTCTTATGGTTTCTCGGTATGCAACCTGAGGTCTTCCTATTCTAACATTGACACCAAATTCTCTCTTAAGGCGATCGGTGATGATTTCAAGATGAAGCTCCCCCATACCTGAAAGCACGACCTGACCTGTTTCTTTGTCAACGGTTACCCTCAAGGTGGGATCTTCATCAGACAAAGCACTAACTGCTTTCACCATCTTTTCTTCATCATCGTGGGTAACTGGTTCTATCGCAATTGATATCACTGGATCTGGGAAATCTATTTTTTCAAGCAAAACTGGAGTTTCTTGCGAACAAAGCGTATCACCAGTTGTTGTGCTTCTCAACCCAATCAATGCTACTATGTCGCCCGCCCTTGCATAGTCAACATCCTCACGTTTATCTGCATGCATGAACATGAGACGAGCCACACGTTCGCGTATCTGCTTTGTCGAGTTGTAGATATAGGTACCCTTTTCCAACTTACCTGAATAGACCCTGACATACGTCAACTTGCCAACATACGGGTCTGTTTGTATCTTAAAAGCAAGGGCTGCAAAATCACCTTCAGTTGAAGGAAGAATTTCTACCTCTTCACCGCTCAACGTCATCCCTCTGGCAGGTGGTATATCCAAGGGTGATGGCAAGTAGTCAACAATGGCATCCAGTAAAGGCTGTACACCTTTGTTCCTCGCTGACGCACCACAAAGGACAGGCACCAGTTTGTTAGTTATTGTTGCTTTTCTAAGAGCACTTTTTATCCTTTCAACAGGTATCTCTTTCTCATCAAGATAAAGTTCCATTAGTTCTTCGTCCTCTTCAGCAAGGAGTGATATCATCTCTTCATGCATTTCTTCAGCGATATCCAACAAATCTTCTGGTATTTCAGATTCCAAAAACTCGCTGCCATCTTCACTGAGCCAAACAATCGCTTTCATTTTTATTAGGTCCACTACACCAACAAAGTCCTTTTCTGTGCCAATAGGGATCTGAATGGCAACCGGTTTTGCGTGAAGCCTGTCTATCATGGTCTTCATTGCCATGAAGAAATCCGCACCTGTTTTGTCCATCTTGTTCATAAATGCGATTCTCGGTACGCCATACTTCTGCGCCTGTCTCCAAACCGTTTCTGTCTGAGGTTCAACACCAGCAGTTGCATCGAAGATAGCTACCGCACCATCCAACACCCTCAACGCCCTTTCAACCTCTATCGTAAAATCCACGTGGCCGGGCGTATCAATTATATTGATTCGATGATCCTTCCAAAAACACGTGGTAGCCGCGGCAGTTATAGTTATACCGCGTTCCTTCTCTTGCTCCATCCAGTCCATTGTCGCTGTACCTTCATCAACACTTCCCAGTGCATGTTTACGGCCGGTGTAGTACAGTATGCGCTCAGTTGTTGTCGTCTTACCGGCATCTATGTGAGCCATTATTCCGATGTTGCGCAACCTATCGAGCGGAACGTAAAGCGCCTCAATTTCTATCATAACTTTTCCTTTCACCACCGTAGATGGGCAAATGCCCTGTTCGCCTCCGCCATTTTGTGGACATCTTCTTTCTTCTTGACCGCTGCACCTGTGCCTTGATAGGAGGCAAGGATCTCTTCACCAAGTTTTACCGACATTGGCTTCCCTTTCTTGGAACGAGCGGCCGTCACAATCCATCTCAGAGCCAGTGAAGTCTTCCTTGGTTCTTGAACTTCGACTGGGACCTGGTAGGTCGCACCTCCTACACGTCTTGGTCTGACTTCCAAAACAGGTCTCGCATTGTCTACTGCCTTCTGGAAGACTTCCAGTGGATCTTTTCCCGATTTCTCTTTCACATATTCAAGGGCACCATAAACAACCTGTTGTGCCACAGATTTCTTACCATCCCACATGATCCTGTTTATTAACTTTGCAACCAATACATCTTGATATACTGGATCAGGTGATACTTCCCTTACCTCTGCCCTTCTTCTTCTCATACAACCATCCTCCTAAAACTACTTCTTGGATCTTTTTGCTCCGTATTTGCTGCGAGATTGTTTTCTGTTCTCTACACCAGCCGTGTCGAGCGTGCCGCGTATAATCTTGTATCTTATACCTGGTAAGTCCTTGACCCTTCCACCTCTCACAAGTACGACAGAGTGTTCCTGCAAGTTGTGACCTATACCCGGTATGTATGCTGTAACTTCTGTACCGTTTGACAGCCTAACCCTTGCGATCTTTCTCAAAGCGGAGTTTGGTTTCTTCGGCGTCATGGTTGTCACACGTACACATACACCACGCTTTTGTGGATTGCTCTGAAGAGCTGGTGCCTTAGATTTTTCAATCTTCTGGCCTCTTCCAAGCCTGATCAACTGATTTATGGTCGGCATCTGTATCCTCCCTTCAACTTCACACCAAATGCCGATTGTATTACACAAACAGCATTTTGTCAACTGTAATAGAATTAAAAACTCAGCAAGATTCATTATACTACCAGTTTTAACCTTTCTCACAACAACGATTTGAAATTATCATTTCAATTTTCAAAGAAACTTTGAGCAGTTCTCTCATTATATCAGATCATTTTCAAAACAAAAGGCAGGTCCCAGACCTGCCTTTCAAGGTAGAACTCATTCAGTCAGTCGATGTGAACATGAGTACCAGCAGACACGCTTTTTGAAAATTGCTCCTGGTAGATTTGTTTTCTTCTGTACGCGTTGACAGTAGAAATGAGAGCTTCAATTATCATCCATATGGCTATTATCAATGTGACGAGAGCGATAAAGACAAGGAGCCAGTTTTTCGCATTATAGTAGTTTCTTATGTTCAAAACTGTTGCCCAGATGGTCATCGAAAGCATAAAGATCATGGGAAATAGCGTTGGCCAAATTGGTTTACGTTTCTTCGCAAGATAAACAGTTGCAATCATCAGCGCGAGTCCTGCCAAGAGTTGATTTAGAGCTCCGAACACTGGCCACAATTTCATAGCACCTCGACCGTCTGGCGAAATCATGCACAATGCAAAAGCAGCAGCTACAACAACAAAGGTGGTGAAATACCTGTTTGCAAACGGTCCTATTGGCTTACCATTTTTGTTTCTGAACAGTTCTTCCAACCCAAAGCGCTGAATTCTTGTGGCTGAATCAAGAGTTGTCCCGGCAAAAGAGACTACAAAAATCGCCATCAGTGTTGCACCTAATTCCTTGGGAATACCTATCGCTTTCATTAAGTTTGAAGCGCCTTCGACGATCGCTTTCAATTGTGCACCAAGACCTGCACCGGCAGTCGTGGACCAGGATGAATAATACTTCAGATATCCCGCACTACCTGCCCCGAACATGCCTATCCCTGCAGTAACAGCAACGATTATCAAAATCGACAACGAACCTTCGAGCAACATTCCTCCATAGCCCACAAACTGTGCGTCTGTCTCTTTTCCAAGCTGCTTAACTGTCGTCCCAGAGGATGCGAGACTGTGAAAACCACTGATTGCCCCACAGGCAATTGTTACAAAGAGAAGAGGCCACATGCTTGGAGCACCGGCAGCTTGCTGATAGGCAGGCGCAACTATCTCAGGCCTTGCGACAAGTGTTCCCAAAAGCAAAGCTGCCATCAAAACCAGTAGCTCATGTGAATTTATGTAATCGCGTGGTTGTAAAAGCGTTTGAACAGGAAGAACCGATGCAAAGTAACTATAAACTAATAAGATCACTATCCAAGTTACAACAGGGGAAACACCACCAATCTTTGGCATTTTCAGCGGCAAATATATTCCTACTACCGCAAAGACATACAGAAGGATCAACCCTATTATCGAAAAAACAGTGTCCTTTTTACCTTTCTTGTAGACCATGTAACCTACCCATATGGCGATCGGTATCTCCATCCATACGGATAAGACGCTTTGAGGGTACATATCGAACAAAATACCCATTATCATCGCAAAAACAGCAAGAACAAGCCATAGCAGGAACTGAATGAGAATCAAAAATATTACCCCTACACGATTAGAAACAATACCTCTTGTCATTTCTCCGATAGTCTTACCACCATGCCTTGAAGAAACTAAAAGAGATGCGAAATCATGTACACCTCCAGCGAAAATTGGCCCCAAAAATACCCATAGAAAAGCGGGTAACCAACCCCAGATGACACCTATTGCGGGACCAACTATCGGTCCAGTGCCAGCGATTGTTGTAAAGTGATGTCCGAGCAGGATATGTCTCTTGGTTGGGACGTAATCAACCCCATCGCTGAAAACTTTAGAAGGAACTGGGTTATCTTCTCTTAAACCGAAAAGCTTTCTTGACAACCATTTTCCATAAGTGTTATAGGCTATTATGTAGCCAAAGAAAGCGACCAATACAAGAACCAATGAATTCACCTTTGTCACCCCCTTCGTGAGATCCAGAATTTATTCTACGACGGTAGGAATTTGAACAAGGAATGAAAGGTAAATTAAGAGGAACGAAATGCGGAAAAAAGCACCTTAAAGGAATAAAGAAGACTTGACAAATCTCTGATAGTGTCTTGAAACAGGAATTAAGCTCGAATCATCCAACTCTATTTCCATATTTGGAACACGAATCACTCTCCTGACTTTATCCAAATTACATATATAGGATTTGTGAGTTCTGAGAAAGTTGCTGGGCAGTCTTTTTTCAAGTTCACCGATACCCCAGCGATAAACCTCGAATTCTCCAGCGGGTGTAACGGCAATACATTTCTTGCCAAGAGCTTCTATGTAGAGTATTTTATCAAAATCAAGCATCAAAATGTCTTTCCCTTCCTTCACCGGTAATTTCACAAGAGGTTTAGAATAAGTCTGAATGATTCTTTCAACACACAAAGCAAATCTTTCACCACGAACAGGTTTGACCAGATAATCTATTGCTCCAATTTCAAATGCTTGCGCCGCATATTGTTCGTAAGCGGTCACAAAAACTATCCCGACACCCTTCAATCTTCTTGCTATACTCAAACCAGACTCAGATGGTAGTTTTACATCGACAAAAACCACATCGAATTCTTTTATGTGTTTCATGAATTCCTTTGCGGTTCGAAAAGTACCCGCAAGTTCCAACTGGGGATATTTCGATATCAACTGGACCATACTTTCACATGCAAGCTTCTCATCTTCCAAGACAGCTACTTTTATCATAGGATTCCTCCATTGGTATACTGATAGTGACAGTTAGTCCATTTTTGTTCTTATACTCTATTCTTGCTTTGTTTGAATAGACGTTTTTCAGCCTTGTTTCGACAAGCATCATACCAACACCTTTTTTGGATCCTGGTTTCATACCTCTACCTTCATCGGATATCCTTATAGAAAGATATTGATCTTTCTGTTTTGCCTTGATTCTTACAGCGATTGTTCCATCCTTTTCGCCATGCTCAATGGCATTTTCGACGATCGGTTGCAGTATCATTGGTGGTATGAGATATTGCTTAAGATTCTCAGGCACATCTATTTCGTAATTCAGTGATTCTCCAAATCTCAATTTCATTATGGAAAGGTAATACTCTATCATACTCATCTCTTCCTCGAGCGCAACAAATGGTCCCTTTTTCTCAAAGTAGTACCGCAGCAATTGTGAGAGCTCATCAATCATTTCAGTAGCCTTATCTTCATCTGTTGCAACAAGATATCTTATACTTGCGAGAGTGTTGAACAGAAAATGTGGTCCAAGTTTTGACATGAAGTCTCTCATCTGTGCTTCACGTGCAAGTATTGCTTCTTTAACTGCCTTTGCCGCAAGTGCTATTATTTCTATGAACTTGGCAATTTCTCTTATCATCAATACTTGTTCTTTTTGAAGTTCTGCGCTGTTAATAACAATCAGATTCCCTATTGTGCCGTCTTTTGACTTTAGAGGTATGCAAACCCTCGTCATACTGTAGTCCTCACCTACCTGTGAATCTCTGTCCAAGCTAATCAAGACTTTGTCAACATTTAGAACATGTGATATCTTTTGGGCGAATTTCACCAAATTATCTGGTTTTGGATCTTCAACGAATTTGATTCCTTCTTCCACTGTTCCCAATGTAACCTTGAATACCTGTGATGTCGTAGCTCTGACTGCGTCTTCTGTGTATATAGTAAGAGCCAGTATGAGCGCGGCTCCAAATGCGTTGGTTATCACCATTGGGAAAAGGGCATTTGAAACTATATCTGCTGCCAAAGAACGTGGTGTGATGATCAGATAGGCAACAAATAGATGAACAAGCTCCGAAATGGCAGATAAAAGACAGCCAAAGACAACTTTGTTTTTGGATCGCTCAAATTGTTTTCTAAAGAAACTCGAGAAAATTCCCGCAGATAAGGTACCAATTGCACAAGCCAATCCTGACGGACCGCCAAGCAGGAATCTATGCGTTGATGCGATCGAAGAACTCAGGAGTGCAGCAGGTAACCCACCGTACAAAGAGGCAATGATCACGCCCATATCACGGTAGTTTATTATCGCACCCTTGTAAGATAATCCCAGTATCGTACCAACAATACCGAATGTTCCCCCGAAAATGCCCAAGATCAACGGCTTACCACTCACGAAGAGTTTGGCAAAGGATTCTTTCGTTTTGTAAAATTGAAGGGAGAAGAAAATAACGACTCCCAGCAAAGTCATCCTGCTGAATAAAGTAATCACCAGGTACATGAAGCCCAGCTGAGTGAATTATACTACTGTTAATAAATTATCTAACCAGCCTTAGTATTTTTGTTCAACCCTTAGGTAGGTTAATAGTAGGAATAATTCAAACCACCTCACACAGTCCATCACCTAATCGTTCAACCAACAATGATAGGCGGTATGTGAAAATCTCTGTCGGCTGATCTTTCAGATTTATTTGGAAACAAAAGTGAATGTATGGATGTGGATTGAACATCAAGGAGCAACTGTTTTTCAAAGAGTTCTTGATCCACGGTGAACCTGTTGGTTTTGTCCTTCAAGACCTTCTGCAGTACTTTCTTGTAAAGAGAACACACTGACAGGACTGGGATTGACGATCTTCTTTTGATCACCGAGAGCAGTTGCCTTCCCTTGCTGCTAAAACCAAGCACTCTCAGATATTGAGGTCCAGATTCGTTACACTGAGACAGGAATTCCTGAGAAATGTTGAACAACGCATACAGCATAAGCCGCCTTATCTTACTCATCGTAAATCTCTTGGCCTTTATGCAACTTAGAAACTGATCCAGCTCACCAAACTTTGAAGCGCAATGAACGAACCTCAGATCTATGCCTTCACTGAATCCATAGAGTTTTTGTAGTTCTTCACGTCGCATGAGTCTAATCTTCGCGAGTATGATCTGTTCGAGCTGTTGTATACTTACAGGGCCTCTGCCTTCATTCAATTCCCTTGAGATTATCCTTAAACTTGTTTCAGGAACAGCTTGGGTTACCTTATCCCACTGGCCGTCTATTATCATCTTTCTTATGGCAGTTGCGCTCGAAAACTTACCTTTGAAATCCGCATCTTTGTCTTCCGCGCCAACTCTTTTTATCACATGCACTTTTATGTCACTTTTCAACTCTTTTAAAGACTTTATGTACTCCACTCCGAGGATATCGTTGGATTTCTCTATTTTGAGCACTTCTTTGGGATCCATTTCTTTTGTAAGTTCAAAATACTTGAGCAACGCATACTTTCTTGCGTTGGGAAAGGAATGTCCCTTTTTCAGTTCTTCTTTCATCAATCTGGGAAATGGTTCTGGCTGTACAATCATTATGGTGGCTATCTTGGTGAGAAAATCGATATTGGCTGATTCACTGCCAAAAACTATGTCTGTTACTACTCTTGTCCTTTCTAACAACCCAACAGCTCCCTTTGCGAAGCCCCCAGCATCTTGGATAGCGTAGACAAAAGGGAGCTCGAAAACAACATCCACACCACTCAAAAGAGCCACCTGTGCTCTTGAAAACTTGTCTATGATCGCGGGTTCTCCCCTTTGACAGAAGTTTCCACTCATAACAGCCACAGTGTAGTCTGGTTTCACGATCTCTTTTGCACGATTCAAATGGTACAAATGACCATTGTGAAAGGGATTGTACTCAACTACTATTCCTAAGACCTTCAATGAGACAACCTCTCCTCTCTGAGAACACTCAAGCATAAAACAAAACTCACAAGTGTGAAGGCAAGAAATCCTATCGATAGATACTGAATAGGTCTCACATCACCCGTCTTGCCGAGCAACTCGACCCCCATCCACGCAAAACCATGAACGATCATTCTGAAGATTTGGGCAAACAATGAAAAACCGTTGGATATAAGTGCAAAAGACAGAAATATCATGTAATTGTCATCATTCGCCTTCGCAAGGCTATAGAAACTGATGCAGATACCAGAACAAATCGTGAGCACTACCACAAAGAAAAACCATCTCGAACTGTGAAAACTCAAGTTGAATGCGTCTTTGAAAACCGGAGAAATGTAGATAATCAAGCCGTACGCTAAAATCATCAGAAGGCCTATCGCAGTACAAAGGATACCGAGCAACAACATCAAGTAAAGTCCCACCTTCATAGTATCACCTCATATTCTTGACAAAATAGTACTTGCCAACTTTCTGCTGCCGATGATCTTAGCAATCTGTTCGACACTCGATTTTTTGAGCTCTTCAGTGCTTTTGAAAGCTTCGACGAGCTTTTTCATCCTCTTTGGACCCAGCCCTGGTATCTCGTTCAAAACGGAAAGCACTGCTTCTTTTGTTCTCAGTTTTCTATGAAAGGTATTTGCGAACCTGTGTGCCTCATCTCTTATGGCAACCAACATCCTCAGGATAGGACTGTCCAATTGTAGAATGAGTTCACTCTTCTCGGTACAGACTGTCTCACGTTCTTTTGCAAGGCCTATGACCTCACAGTCCATGTTAAGCTCTTGGAGGGCTGTTTTCACAGCTCTGACCTGGCCAATACCTCCGTCAACCAATATCAAGTCTGGTACCGGATGTTTCGGATATCTCCTTTTGACCAATTCCTTCATTGTGCCAAAATCATCGATCTTTCCACCCTCGAACTTGTAATGTCTGTAACCTTGCTTGAAAGGAAGGCCATCTACGAAGGTCACGACAGATGCCACTGTGAATTTTCCTTGCAGATGTGCAACATCAAAACCTTCTATTCTCTGTGGATACCTTGAAAGGGATAAAAGATTTTTCAGTGAATTCAGTGCATCCTTTCTCAAACCTTTTATACTCAGCTCATTCTTCGCGTTTTCGACAGCTTTCTTGAGTAAGTCTTGCTCGATCTCATCCCTTGGTTTTCCAAAGTACCCGGGCATGCCAAGGTCGATGTTCTTTTCCACGATGACAGCCTGTGGTATCTCATTCTTGTGAACCATGTAATAGTTGAAAACAAAGTCCCTGACATCTGTTGAGTCTAATTCGTAGACGAGTTTTGCAAGCAAATGACCACCACGGACCCTGAAGAGGACGTAAAGATCCTTTGCTCTTCCTATGACGTCCAGGTTTCTGGATTGTTCCAGGACAACCCCTTGTTTCTCCATTACCTTTTCGAATTTCAAAAGAAGATCTCTGTACTTTGCTGCGTTCTCAAAATCCATCATTTGTGCATGCCTTTTCATTTTGTTCTCAATCAGCTCAAGTGTTGATGAAACATCTCCTGAAAGAAAATCCTTAACAGGGTTTATGCATCTTTCAGCGTATTCAGTCTTGCTCATCTGTCCATTACATGGACCTTCGCATCTGTGTATGTAAAAATCCATGCAGGGCTTTGCTTTTTTCTCCAAGTCTTTTTGACACGTTCTAAAGTGATACACCTGCTGAAGAAAATCTATGAGATCTCTGACGAACTTCACATCCGTGAATGGACCGAAGTACAGACCATCTTGAGTTCTTCTACGCACTATTCTAACGGTGGGGAAGTCCTCTTGTGTTATCTCGATATATGGATAGAACTCTGTATCTTTCAACATGACGTTGTACTTGGGTTTGTGCTCGAAGATCAAGCTCGCTTCCAACAACAACGCTTCCCTTTCGTTTGAGACAACTATGAAATCAAGATGGCAAGCCTCTTGAACAATGCTCGCAACTTTCTTGTTTTCTCTATGGTATGACTCTCTGAAATACGATAACAATCTATTTCGAAGTCTTCGAGCCTTTCCAATGTACAGATATTCACCTTTGGGACCGTAGAAAATATAGACACCTGGTTCATTGGGTGCCAGTTTTGCTTTAACGGATAGGTCCACTTCTGCACCTCCACAAGTAATTCTACAACAGTGGATTTTTACAAGTAAGTACACTTTTAACACACGTAGGACTTGAATCTTTGCAATGGAATGATATTATTGAGAATGAATCTCAATAAGGGGGTGAGTCTGTGTCTCTTTCGGAAGTTCCAGTTGGACTTTCAGCCAAAGTCAAATCTATCCCCGATTCTCTTGTGGGCTCACGTCTCATATCTCTCGGTTTCATCCCTGGTACTTATGTGAAGGTGGTCAGAGATGCTCCTCTTGGAGATCCCAGAGTTTACCTTGTGATGGACAAGCTCATAACTTTGCGCAACGATGATGCAGTCCAGATAGAGGTCGTTTTGGACAATGACTTAGTAATCTTGTCATCTGCGCAGGAAGGTACTTACACAATCGTTGAACTGTTTGGTGGAGTAGGATTTCAACGGAAGATGCACAGGATGGATTTACAAAAAGGAAAAACAGTTCAAATAATAGGTCCAATGACAGTTAAAACACAAAGAGGTGTTTTCAAGCTGGGTTTTGGCATCGCGAGTCGCATACTGTTGAGGAGGGTTTGATGTGGCTCTGCGCGTAGCACTGTGTGGAAATCCAAATGTGGGCAAAACAAGCCTCTTCAACGCACTTACGGGCATGAGGCAGTATGTCGCGAATTGGGCGGGTGTAACGGTCGAAGTGAAAGAGGGCATTAGAAATTGGCAAGGTGTGAAGATAGATTTCGTTGACTTACCGGGAACATACAGTTTATCGTCTTTCAGCATGGATGAAAAAATCGCAAGGGAGTATCTCTTGTACAAAACACCGGATATCTTACTCGTCATCGTGGATGCGCTATCGATGAGGCAGGGGCTTTACCTATTCCTTGAGGCTGCAGAGTTGGACACGAAAACAATCTTGGTGGTTAATGCGGTAGATGAAGCCAGAAAACAGGGGATTCACATAGACAGACAAGAATTGGCAAAGCACACGGGCGTACCGGTTGTTCTCACAAGCGCCGTTACAGGGGAAGGCATAGATGACCTGTTGGACACCATTCTTAGAATTTCATCATCTGATAAGAAGAAACTCCAATTCATATTCGATGAAGAAGTGGAAAAAATGATAAAAGCACTGGAATCAGAATTCATCTCAAGACCGTCTTTGCAGAGTTTTCCTGCTCGCTGGCTTGCGATTAAGTATCTCGAAGGTGATCCACAGACCGTTGCGCTGATTGGTCAAACCCAGGTCGTTGCTGGTTCACTCAGAGAGAAGATAGCAGAGGGTAGATACAAGCACATAGATCTGATATTGAAGGAAGTACTGAAGACATCTGGTGAAGTTATGACAATGAGTGACGCCTTAGACCACGTTCTCACGCACAAATACATCGGAATACCAATCTTTCTGACGCTCATGTACATGACTTTCACTTTTGCCTTCCAGACGATTCAGCCCATCTGTGACGGCATTGAAGCATTGTTCACATTTCTTTCAGATTTAGCGAGAAGGTCAATCGCAAACAACACCATTTCTTCACTCATTGCGGATGGAATAATATCAGGTGTGGGATCGATATTAGTCTTCGTGCCCAATATCTTCGCCCTCTTTTTGATACTTGGAATCATGGAGGAATCTGGCTATTTGCCGAGGGCCGCTTTTGTCGTAGATAGAATCATGTATAGACTCAAACTCTCAGGCAGATCTTTCATGTCGTTTCTGCTTGGTTTTGGATGTACTGTTCCTGCAATCATGTCAACAAGAGGTATTTCAGATCAGCGTGAGAGGACTATCACTGTACTTTCAGTCCCATTCATCTCTTGCAGTGCGAGATTGCCAGTCTATTTGCTGATCGCCAGTGTTTTCTTTGAAAAAGAAAAGGGCATGGTTGTTTTCTCTGTTTATCTATTGAGCGTAATTGTAGCACTTATGAGTGCTGTGTTGCTAAACAAGATCCTGTTCAAGGGAGAACCCAGCTTTCTGGTACTCGAGCTTCCAAGATATCGTATGCCCAAGGTTAAGAACCTCTTACTCTATGTTTGGTACAGAGGAAAACACTTTCTGATGAAAGCTGGTACCATAATCTTTTTGGCTTCTGTGATCCTTTGGATTCTATCTTATTTTCCAGCAAGCGGTGATCCCACGAAATCTTTTGCATCTGAAATAGGAAGGGCCTTATCGGTATTACTCAAACCTTTGGGGTTTGATTGGAGGCTGAGCACTGCCCTTATTTTTGGAACGGCAGCAAAGGAGGTCATTGTTTCCACACTCAGCATGTTATTCGGTTTTGGAAAGGTAGAATCCTTGGGCAGCACACTAACCAGTTTTTATGATCCTGTCACTGTACTCTCTTTTCTTGTCTTTGCGATGGCTTATATACCCTGTTTTGCCACACTTGGTTCGATATCATCCGAAATAGGGAAAAGGTATCTCATAATCTCTGTGATTTACAGCTTAGCTGTTGCATATCTTTTGGCGTTACTTGTTAGGCTATTGGGAGGTTGGCTGGTGTGAAGAAAGTTATCTTGGTTGCTGAGACAGTTGTCGGACTTTTGTGTTTTTCGCTCTTCTTGAAGATCGACTGGATGTTTTCACTGTGCGTGTTGGTTTTCAGTTCAATATATCTTTTTGGAATAATCGATTCGGGGAAAAATCCACAAAGGATTGACGCTCACTTAATGGTCGGTGGAACGATGTTTTTCATCTCGATGATCTTTGCGATCACAAATAACTTACCCCATTTAGAGTTTTCAACAGCTCATTTACTCATCATCGTGATGGGTTTAGTAGGTCTCATTCAGGCCTTGATTCTCAGGTTAAAGTTCAAATAATACCGATGAGAACTTTGAACAAAAGTGCCGACAAACCAGCGGCAAGCGGAACCGTAGCGAGCCATGAGAGTACAACATTTTTCAATACCCCGACGTTCACAACTTCGACACCTCTCGCCATGCCAACACCTACAACAGACCCCACCACTATGTGTGTAGTTGAAACAGGTAAACCAAGCACCGATGAAACCAATACGGTGGAAGCAGTTGAAAAATCAATGCAAAAACCTCGAGTGTTGTTCAGCTCTGTTATCTCTCCACCGATCGTCTTCATTACTCTATAGCCAAGCAATAAGACTCCCAAAGAAATCCCGAAACCACCAAGTATCAGAACCCAAATTGGAACCTCGACCTTTGAAGAAATGGCGCCTGTTTTGATTACCCAGTAGATCACAGCGATTGGTCCTACAGCATTTGCAACATCGTTTGCACCATGTGAGAAGCTTACATAACAACTCGTCATGATTTGAAGGCGCTTGAAAACATTCTCACCATTTCGTAGTCCTTCGTTCTGACCCTGTAGTACCTCTGCAAAGTTAGATACCCGATGACTGCCGCGATCGTTGCAATAACAAAGGCAGTGGTTACAGAGGTTCTTTGGCTGGTCTTGAGTGTTTTCGTTGTGAACAAATACACAATAATGAAAAGAGTGATCCATACTATAACCGGTCCTGCCTTTTTTACAGCCTTTGCCGGCGAGGGTCTTCTGAGAACGAAAAGCGACAACGTTTTGAAAACCAAATAAGCAAGCAACCCACCAGCCAACGGTGAGAGTACCCAACTCGAAATTATAGAAATCATCACCTTCCAGTTTACTGCGTTCCAACCAGCCGCAGCAATCCCAAAACCTGCCATACCACCGACGATCGAGTGAGTTGTTGAAACGGGCATCCCCCAGATAGTTGCGGCCAAGATCCAGATCGATGAAGAAATCAAAGCTGCAAATGCTCCCGCGATGAGAACATCGGGCTTTGTTATGAACTCTGCTTTCAGGATGCCTTTGGTGATGGTTGAAGTGACGTGAGAACCAAAGAGAACGGCACCCAAAAATTCCAAGAAGGAGGCTATTATAACAGCCTGTCTGGGAGTTATGGCCTTTGCTCCAACTGCAGTGGCCATGGAATTCGCGACATCGTTGGCACCTATAGCAAAGGCCATGACAAAACCACTTGCGAAAGCAAGCAAGATCAACATGCTTTACCTCCTCAAATATGGGTTATCATTCGTATTCTTTCCGCAACATTTTCAGCGTGGTCCGCTATTCTTGTGAGCAATCTGACAAGCTTCTCAAGGAAATACAGGTCTACAGGATGAATGGTGTTCTTCATCGAGAAGATCTTCTTTCCAACCTCGAGAGACAAACGATCTGTTCGAGATTCATTCGTCTCAACTTTACTGGCGAGTTTGTCCTCTTCAGAAGCCACTGAACGAGAAAAAGAAGATTCCACGAGTGTCAGCAAATCTCCTATCGCCATGGTCATCATTTGAACTGAGTCAAAGCTGTTCTCCGCCAATTCAAAAATCAAATCTCTTATTTCCTTATTGAGCGGTTTTTCAAGTCTGTTTAAGGTCAGAGATTTGAGAAAATCATCTATGGCATCGATCACAGCATCTTCCTCGTGAAGAATTGTCAATATATCGACCCTGTCGAAATAGACGAACTTGAGCTTCGAATAACTTTCTCTTATCATTATCTTCAACTCATCTGCCTTATCCTCCAGTCTATCCACCTGATCGCACATCTGGTCAACTGAATTGTTCTCAAAGTAATTTTTCATCGCCGGTATAAGAAACTTCGCTGCCTCTTGTGTGACAAGTGCATGTTCATACAGCAATCTCAATGGTGACTGTTTTGGAAACATTTTCCCAACAAAACGAGTCAAGGTCATCCCTCCGATCACCAAGAATAGAGTAAAATCGCTGCAACCGATACCACAACTATTGGTACGAAAATCCTTTTTAGAACAGCTGTAAAATCAACCTTGAAGTATTCACAGGTCAACACCAGACACAGATGAACAGGTGAAAGTAAAACACCAATTACCGAGAAGATATAAGCGACTACGGCCAGCTTATTCGCACCTATACCCAGAAGGACTGGTAAGTAAACGCCAACCGCGGCGCTTGTTAAACCGGTGGACATACCAATCACAAGTGGGACGATTATGGATATCACAAGGACACTCAATCCAGCCTGTGACAATTCACCGTTCATTTTCTGACCGATCCCAAGATCTATCATCGAATGTTTGTAGAGAAAAACTACCAACAGAATCGGAACGATATCCATCTTTTTGAGACCTTGTATCAATGCCTTGGGAACAAATTTCATCTTCAGCACCGCATAGAAAGAACTTGCAATCAACAGAGCCAGCCAACCATCGAGTTTGAAGACCAGTATCATAAAGCCCGTAGAAAGAATTATCAAAATCGGCCACATCTTTTTCCAGTCTTGCATGCTCATGCGATTGATTCTTGGTAGAGTAAAACCATTCAGATAGATCCACCCCGTTAGAAAAGAAACCAAGAAGAGCGGTAGAAGTCTAAGAGAAATCGTTCCAAGCGGTGTATTTGTAAGACTCGACAACAGATACATCGCGGGATAAACAGGCCAGAAAAACTCAAGGCAATGACGAAACCAGTAATTAACAGCGGTTTTCTGCAGATTGCTCATTCCCACACCTATCTGATCAACGATGGGTGCGGTGAACATGGCTCCAGCTGGCATCGGCATCAAACCGATCACAGCTGGCATCAACACAGCAGCAGACTTTGTGTCTTGAAAAAGTCTTTGAACAGACGTTGAAAAATGTGCTGCATCTCCACAAATACTCATGAGTTCTCCCAGGAAATATATCAGAAAGATGCTTGGCAGAAGTGTTATAAAAGAATTATCTCCTATAGCAGCGAGGAATACCTTTGTAAACTGATGAATCACTTGTTGATTGATCAGTGAAAAAACCGCAAAACCTGCTATCATAGATATGATCAATCGCTTGGTCAGTCTCTGGAAAACGATCACTGAAGCGAGAGATACAAGGACCGACAGAGTTGTCACTAAGTTGACCCCCTCTTACTCAGACTCTGGATATATTTTACAAGCTGAGGAGGTTAAAAGGTGTGATTAAGCTCAAAAGAGTTTATGAAGAAAATGGTAACTTCTTTGCCGTGAGCGATGAAAGTCCCTTCTATCCTGATGGAAAAGGTGGGCAATTAGGTGACCGCGGAAAGATAGGACCAGCCAATGTTCTGAAGGTCCACCAAATCGATAAGGACCAAATACTACACGTGCTGGACAGATCAATCGAACCTGGAGAGTACGATTATTCCATAGACGAATCAAGACGGTTCGACATAGCCACACAACACACAGCGCAACACATACTATCTGCTTCCTTTCTTAAGACATCACAGGCAAAGACTGTGAGCTTTCACATGGGTGAAGAATTTTCGACGATAGACCTTGATATGCCACAGTTAACGATGGAAGCGCTTAATGAAGCAGAGTCTGTTGCAAATCGAATAATCAAGAGCTGTACAGAGGTTCAAATCTTGGAAGTAGAGAGAAATGAGGCTGAAAAACTCAATCTTCGAAAGGCATTGAGCGAAAAGATTGGGCAAACAGTCAGAGTGGTCAAAATAGGTGATTTTGACGCATCGGCCTGCGCGGGATTCCATGTTAAAAACACCGGTGAAATAGGGATCGTTAAAGTCATCTCGTGGGAGAAAATCAAAGGATCGCTGACAAGAGTGTACTTTGTCGCCGGTGAAAGGGCCTTGTCAGATTACAGTGAAAGGGTTTTTGTACTTAGGGAGTTATCAAAATTACTGACAAGTTCAGTAAATGAAATGGTAGACAGGGTTGAGAACCTGATCGATAAGATAAGAAATCAGGCATCTTTAATAAACCGGCTGGCTGAAGAATTATCAAAAACCATCGTGGATCGGTTGCCGGAAAAACAGATTGGTAATTACAAGATCACGATGTATGAAGGTTTTGATGAGGTGGCCAGTTTTCTACCAAAATACTTCAATTCGGATTTGTTGATCTGTAAAACAGCGGGAGGCTATCAGTTTACCTCCAAAAACCTTGACTGCTCAAGACTGATAAACTATCTGAAGGAAAAATTATCTGGAAGCGGTGGGGGCGGTGCGAAACACGGCTCATTGAAAACTGCGGCTGGTTGGCAAGATTTGCTTTCAAGTATCGAAAAGGCACTGGGGGTGATGTGAGTGAAATTATCCATGGCTAAGCTTCCAACACCAATAGAGTATCTGCCGAAATTGAGCCGACAGTACGGCAGGGAAATCTATGTGAAAAGAGATGACATGACAGAACTTGTATCGAGTGGTAATAAGATAAGAAAACTCGAATTTTTGCTTGCAGATGCTCTGAGAAAGAAATGTGATGTTGTTTTTACCTGTGGTGGGGTACAATCAAATCACGCCAGGGCAACTGCCCACCTGTCTGTCAAACTTGGACTGAAGCCCGTTCTGTTTCTGAGACAAAGTCAGCTGACAGATAAGACCACTCAGATTCAACTCTCATCATCTTTGAAGGGAATTGAGCCTGGTCACGCATTTGAACTGGGTACTAATGGAAATCTTTTGCTGGACAAACTCCTTGGAGCGCAGTTGGTTTTCGTGACGACAGAGCAATATGAGAATATAGATGAGATTTATGAGCAATACAAGAAGGAATTTGAAAGGACCGGGCTGAGAGTCTACACGATACCGGAAGGCGGTTCCAATGCCTTGGGAGCAATGGGATATGTTTACGCTGCTGGAGAAATTGTTTCACAGGTGAAGATAGATGAATTTGATGCTATCTATTGTGCGGTTGGAAGCGGCGGTACCTACGCTGGTTTACTTGCTGGTTTGAGGTTTATTGGTTACAAAACACAGATCGTTGGCATCAACGTGACAAAGACTCCCTCAGATAGATTTGCTGAAAAAGTGACGCAGATAATTCGAGAAATGAAAGATTTCGGTGTGGATGTTCGTGTTGAAAAAAGTGAGATAAGAATAATTGACGATTTCAGCGGGCCAGCTTATGCGGTTCCAACAAACTCAGATCTGGAGTGTATCAAACAAGTCGCATCGAGCGAGGGAATTGTTCTCGATCCAGTCTACACAGCAAAGACCTTTCGTGGGATGTTAGAAAGCTCCAGCAAAGGGCAGAAAATCCTGTTCATTCACACAGGTGGCTTGTTTGGGTTATTTGCACAGGCCCACAGATTTGATCAGATATGAGAAGATGGATCTTTCTGATCGTACTTGCTCCATTGCTTTATGGATGTATCCATATTTATCAGCCAAACGAGTTGGTCTATGAATTCCCGGATAAGTTTTATACCGCAAGAGTCTACTACGTAAAGATTGGTTTGAAAAATACTCTGGGTTTTCTAATATCAGGGATTACAGTGAAGGTCAACGGAACTGAATACAGGACCGATGATTCTGGCTATGCCACAATCGAGCTGTACTATGAAGAAAGCGGTACAAAGCAGATGCAGATCGAGTGTGAATCTTTCAAAAAGACCATCCAAATAAAAGTTGAAAAGCCTTCGTGGTTGATTTTCTTGTGGCTTGCTTCTGACAACAATCTTGATCGCTATACAGACAATGATCTGAAGGAGATAACGAGCGCCAGCGAAGATGTTTCGGTAGTCATTCTATGGGACAGTTCAGACCAGTCAAGAGATGGTGTGTATTTTCTGACAAACAGTTCAGGCATTGTGCTCAGGGAAAAAACCGGTGAGATCAACAGCGGCGATGGTAACCTACTCAACCTGTATACCAATAGGTTCAGCAAAGTCGAATCCGACCACAAGGCTTTGATCATCTGGGATCACGGCTTAGGCTGGGTTGATGTTGTCCCCAAAAACTATGTGGTAAAAGGTATATCTTATGATGACGAAAGCAAAGATTTTCTCACCATTGAAGAGATCGCAAATAATGTAAAAGGAAGATGGGATGTACTCGGAATGGATGCCTGCTTGATGGGCTCGCTCGAAGTAGTCTATGCCCTGAGAGGGTGCGCGGATTATGTCGTTGCATCGGCGCATGAAATCAAGGGTACGGGTTGGGACTACAGGTTCTTGGAATCGGTAAGCAGAACGACACCTTTTGAATTTTGTAAACAGATAGTTGACTATTACAAAGAGTTCTACAAAGATGACCATAATACATCCTTAGCCGTCTATGGAGTAGATGAAATCAGTAACGCTGTTGATTCACTCAACAGTTTTCTGTCGCAAAACTCTGTGGATTTTCAAAGTAGATCCTGGACGGTCTACAACTCAACTTATGATCTATACGATCTGGGTGAAGTACTTGAAAGCCTTCAAGCTACAGAAACTTGGGAGAAATTCGACGAAGTCGTTGTGTATAGATATCTGTCGGGTGCTAAACCGAAGAGTCTTGCTACCAGTGTTTTTGTCTGTGCAGATAAAACAAAGATCGAACTATTGAATTATGTTACGACAGCTTTCGCTGTAGACACAATGTGGGATGAATTTCTCCTGAGTCAGTGACCTTTGAAGTTGTAAGTAACCGGTACGTTCCTTGCCTGAATGAAAGATTCAAGTTTGAACATATCCAACTCGGCAAGAAGAACCGTGTCACCATTGAGAGAATTGTTCTTCACTATGTACCCATCAAGAGAATTGGTGATCGGAATCGGAGCAGTAACAGAGGCTCTGGCTTTAAGATCCCGGCCCAGAAACTTGCCCGACATCGCTGACCATAACCCGTAGAATCCAATCATTTGCGAATGCGCCCACATGTGGAACCTATCATCCCATTCTCTATAATCACTCAATCCAAATCCTGGTGCCGAGACAATCCTCACACCATCATCCACTAATTGTTTCAGTTTCCAACTGTTTGTAAGCAATCTCTTTGGTAGAACGGCAACTTTGTAATCTTGTACCTCGAAGATCGATTCCTGTCTTACACCCTCATTGTAAACGAACAATCCCTGCGTTGTTCCAAAAATCACAGAGCAGTGCCACACTTTCGAAATCTCTGCCATAACCTTTTCACACGTTCTGCTGGTTGTCACAGAACATTCTTTGAGCATTCTTGCATAACGCTTACCACGGGAGAATAGAAAAATAGGAAAAGTGCGATAGAAAATCGTATCCATCAAATGCGGAAAAACTATTATTTGCGGCGAAAAATCCCTCATCTTGACAAGAAAATGATTGATCAAGGTGACAAACCCACCAATTCCTGAGACTGGGATGTAATCCATTTGAACAACTGCCGCCTTGATTGCTCCCTTTACCTTCTTCGATGGGAATGGTTGTTCCAGTTGCCTTAGCCAGATTTGAAGTTGTTTTCTGGAGAGTGAAAGTGAGAGCAAAAACCTGGATAGACCCATGATGATCAACCTTCGGCAAAACTTTTCACGCTGAAAAAGATCCCGCTTTCGGTCTTTGAAACATCCATGTCGATCATACAACTTGCGGTTGAGTCATAGACCAATCCTGATTGCTCCCTGCCTTGGTTGGGCACGCAAAACTGATACTGCAGGTGTTCAGCATGGTTTGTCAGCAAAGCCACTGGTATGTTGAACTCACGACTGGTTCCCCAACAAATCGCCTTTGTCAGGAGTACATCAGAGATATTTGCAGCACGCTGAAAGATGATTGTCAAAAGAGCGTCGGACTTTTTTGAATTGTAGATCAACTCCCAATGAATACCCTTCGAGGAACAAATGACCGCTACTTTGCCGAAAGGTGTGTTCAGAAGATCGGAGTCGTTTCCATAATGAATCTCATCTGAGTTTGCAACTATGTACATGAAGCCTTTATCATTACCTATCAAATAAGTCGAGGCGCCAGAAACGGGTTCCTCTATCCATGAAACCACAAGGTCGGTATGATAGAACTCCTTCAAAACAATCTGTTTCCCCAGAAGAAGCCTCACGAGTTCACCTCAAAAATAGTATAACACAAAAGGGAGGCATCAGCCTCCCTCTGGCGGGGACGACGGGACTTGAACCCGCGGCCACCGGTGTGACAGACCGGCATGCTAACCAGGCTGCACCACGTCCCCAACACTCTTGTATTTTGACAGAAAATCTAAAGAAAGTCAAGTGCCCTTTGAAGTTTCTGTGTAAAAAACTCTAAGTAACTTTATTGTAAATGTCGCTCTCACGAGCTCCTATTCAAGATCGAACGACGGAAGGCTCACAAAAACTCTCGCGGTGACTGGATTTCTTTGATTTGATATGGTCACACGAATCGTATAATATATAATGGAAGAGGATCACACCCGGGTGATGTGTGCACACAGAACCGTACATTGGCATAGGTCTAATTCTTAGGGTCACTTGATCCTGGTGTTTATTTGGAATAATCGATTCAGACAGTAAAAACCTCTGCAACAATAATCTACTTATTCTTACTGATGAAATTTTCAATCGATCTGTCCCAGCTTTTCTCCTCTTCCTTTGAAAAATAACACGCTGGGAGTTCGCCATGTGATCTATGGTAAGCCAAGCATTCGCAACAGATACCCTTTCTTGGACAACCAGGATAAGAGCAATTGCAATTTTTAAGGTTTTTTTCCTTATTGGTGCAACTCATAAAAGTCTTCGCCTCCTTATTCCGTTTTCAAAAACATTTTAGCAGAAAACCAGAGCGCGGTAATCCCAGCAAAAAAGAAGATCAAGTTCATAGCGAGGAAATATCCAATACTCATCGCCTGAGCTTTTGCGCAGTAACGAACCATGTCGGCAGCATATTTAACAGGTAATATGTAAGCGATCCATCTGATGTAACTGGGCATGAACCTTATGGGAAAATACACACCTGAGAAAAAGACCATAACTGTGTTCAAAATAGAAGCAACATTAGATGCAGCATTTGGATTTTTAATCACTGAGATAATCAAGACACCTAATGCCATCATCCCGAGCGTAATAGAGATAACTGTCGGTACTAACAAGAACCAGTTAAAATCTATGTTACTCTCAAAAATCGTACTGCACAGCATCAAAACAACGAAAAGAGAAACAAAACTCAGAATTAGTCTAACTAATGAGACACTTGAAATTACCTTGATAGGTTCTACACCAGTAAGCGCCAATCTCTTAAGAACGCCCCTTTTTCTATAATTTCCAAAAACCGTTATCATAGTAAACATTCCATTTGAGAATAGTGAGAGCGCTATGACACCCATCATCATGTAATCGAAATCGGTGATTTCCTTGCTGGTCTGGTAGACTTGCGAAATATATACATCGATATATTGCTTGGCAGAATTGATCGTTTTTTCGATAATTCCACTCAGAGTAAGCTCCAGGATCTTCACTTCACCAGCTAATGATGGATTGTTCTGATAATACAGATTAATGCTGGTATCAAGAACAACAACTCCAAGTGGTATCTTCGATTCTTCAACCTCTTTCAGAAGTTGTTCCTGACTATGATAGGTTTTTATCTCCCAGTTTCCCATTTCTTCAAGTTGTGAGATGACTCTCTGGTTATCGGTGTATATTCCAATTGTTCTACGATAAGATGTTTCTCCGCCAAATACAAATCCAAAGATCAACAGAAAGACAACAGGAAAGAAAACGGTAAAGAAAAGACTTACCAGGTTCCTAATTGATTCTGTAGAGTAAGCCTTCGTGAAAGCAATGAACTGTTTATTCATAACCCATCACCCTTTTGAAATTGAACGAAAAAGCAAGAACTGAAGCTAAGATCCATATTCCTGGTATCAACCACAGCTCGAATTCGGAGAAACTGTACATTCTCAGCCCCAGAGAGATTCTCAGATTTTCAACCAAATACGTAGTCGGTAGTATTCGCGCTACAACTTTGATAGGCCAAGGCATATTGAAGTTCAAGACAGGGAAGTAGAACCCCCCCAGAAACATAAGTATCTGATAGGCAATTTGGGTGACAACCAAGGCAGTGGAGAATCTCCTGCAAAAGGATACGATAACTATCCCCACGCTGAAGCATACAGCTATTGAGTATAAAAGCCTCAGAATGAAACCAACCGACAGACAGAGATTGTTCACTTTGTACAACGTCAAGCCCATGAGATAGACCAGCGCACAAGAAATCACCATGCTCACTAAGAGACTCAAGCCCATGGAAGATAGATAATCAAGAGCATTCGTAGGGGTCGTGTACAGCCTCCTGTTCACCCATTCTTCCCTGTTATTGATCAACCCAAGTGGGAGATTGAAAAGGGCTAAGGACATTATAGACATCAATAAAACCGCTGGAAAGACATATGTTGCGTAATGAAACTCATTCGAGGTCTTTTTCCTCTCAATCGGCTTTGCCACAAACTCAACCTCTTTGTACTCACCGCCTGTCAGAGAGATTACCTGCTTTGCCATCTCAAGGTCCACCTGCTGGAGAATAGACTGGAGTATTTTGCCTGCCAGTTGTGATTCATATGAATTTGCAAGCGTATAAAGTTCGATCTTGGTAGGCTGTCCCGCGAAAAGTATAACCCTTGCCATTGCTATGCTCAGGCCCTTTGGTATCCTAAGCACGAGCTCTATCTTCTTGAGCTGGAGGTTTTTCTGTGCCTCCTCCAAGCTGTCAAAGACCACAACTTGAAAAGGCTCTGGCTGGATTTGTTCGATGACCTGTTCAAGGATCGTTCCAAAACCCGCCAAATTTTCCTCCTTTACGATTCCGAGCCTGAAAACAATTCCACCATCGGTAGAGGTCATACCCGAGAAAACCGAAACAAGTATGAAAAACAAAATCAGTGGGAAAACAAATGGCCAGAAAAAACCACTGAACTCGCGAACATCGTTCAAGAAAAGGGCTTTTGATAGTTTTAGAATTCGCATCTTCCCACCTCAGTCTCTCAAGGAGCGACCAGTTAGATTGAGGAAGACGTCTTCAAGGTTGGGCCTTCTTATGACGATGTTGTCAATGCTGATAGCGAGTTCTTTTGCCTTGTTCAAAAGCATATGTATCGATTCCTCAACGTCAATCACTGGCAACACCAGTTTTTCGTGGTCGGTAACTCTCAGGCTGGGAATTTCTTTTTGTAGTATCTGTGCTTTATCGGTGGTGAATTCTATATAACTCTCCATATCGATCGATCTGATAAGCTCCTGCACTGTGCCAGAAGCGATGATCTTCCCATGATCCATTATGAGCACTCTGTCAGCGAGTTTCTCTGCTTCTTCCATGTAATGAGTCGTCAAGAGAATAGTTTTTCCCTCTTGTTTCAACTGCTCGATGATCTCCCAAACGTGTCTTCGTGCCTGAGGATCCAACCCAGTTGTAGGTTCGTCCAAGAACAATATCTTTGGGTCATTGACAAGAGAGACCGCAAGTGCCAATCTTTGCAACTGCCCTCCTGAGAGTGTTCTGACTCTGCTTTTTGCCTTCTCTTGCAGTGCGACGAGATTCATCAATCTTTCTATGTCACTCTTTTGGACCTTGACGTTGTACAAACCCGCAAAAAGTTCGATTGTTTCGTAGACAGTCAAATACTCAAAAAAGGCCGTCTTCTGAAGTTGTACTCCTATCTGGGATTTGACGGTCTTATCTATGTGGTCGGCCTTTTTCTCAAAGTAGAAGATCTCCCCATCGTCTTTTTCTCTCAATCCCTCTATGATCTCAACGGTTGTCGTCTTGCCAGCACCATTTGGACCAAGTAGTGCCACCACCTCTCCCTGCGGCACATCGAAGCTGACACCATCGACAGCCTTGGTTGCACCGTAATATTTTCTCAGGTTTCTGACTGTTATCGCGTTCATTCTGCCACCCCCTTGTGCTCTTATGATAGTATAATTAGGTAGGTGATATGGCATGAAGAGTGTTTTTGATTATTTGGTACAAGGAGTTTACATCGTTTCAACAGAGTTTGAAAATCAAATGGCTGGCCTAACTGCCGCATGGGTTATGCAGTCTTCTTTCAAACCACCGATGCTCGCAGTATCACTTGGTCCAACAAGACGTACGGCAGAACTCATCGAGAAAAGTGGGAAATTCACCGTCCAAGTCTTGGATGAAATACAGCGTCAAGTAGCTGAGATTTTCGGTTACCATTCAAGCAGAAATTTCGACAAATTTTCGAGAGTTCAGTGGTCAAGAAGTGAGAAACTTGGACTACCAATAATTGAGGGTGTACTCGGTTATTTTGAGTGCGAACTCGAAGGTAGGCTTGAATCAGGCGATCACGTCATCTACAACGGCAAGATTATCAATCACAAGTTACTGAAGAAAGATGGCCGTCCAATGCGTTTTCTAATGAGAGACTGGTTCTGAAAAGAGGGATATCGATGTTTGTACAGGTGACCAGAGGAGTTTATGTTAACAGGGATCGCGTAAGGGCTGTGATATCGATCAACAATATCACCGCAAAACAGATGCGTGAGACAGCAAGTTTCTCAAACAAAATGTTGAATTTGACCTATGGTGCGCAAGCAAGAAGTGTCATCATCACAGACAGTGGGCATGTGTTACTCCTCGGAGAGAAGGCCAACAGAATCAAACAGAGGCTCTTCAAAAGGAAAGAGCAGGATCAGCAGTCACACTGAGTGGTGAACTTACACCAGCATTGAACATTTCAAAGGCTGCCCGAGCGATCATTGCAGCATTGTCAGTGCAGAGTGACCTGGGTGGGATGTACAGTTCGATCCCCATTTCTTCTGTCTTTTGACTCAATTTCTCTCGCAGTCTGGTATTAGAAGCCACTCCTCCGCTAACCACAAGTTTTCTCAAGCCAGTTGTTTGAAGTGCGTTTGCGGCTTTCTCCACAAGAACATCAACCACTGCCTCTTGAAAAGAAGCGGCGACATCACAAACAGAGAGGTTTTTCTGTTTCTGCAACAAGTACAGAACCGAGGTTTTCAAACCAGAAAAACTGAAATTGAAGTTGTCTTTCTCGAGCATTGCCTTTGGAAAACTGTATCTGTGGGGGTCTCCATCTTTTGAAATCTTTTCTATCGCAGGGCCTCCCGGGTAACCTATGTTGAGCAATCTCGCCACTTTGTCAAAAGCTTCCCCAGCCGCGTCGTCCAAGGTCCTGCCCAGCAACTTTGGCTGTAGAGGACCTTCAAAGATCAAAAGCTCGGTGTGACCACCGGAAACAAGTAAAGCAAGATATGGAGGAGTCAGATCTGCATAGGACAGATGTGCGGCATAGACGTGGCCAAGAAGATGGTTCACACCTATCAAAGGTTTTCTCAGAGAGACTGCTAAACCTTTGGCGAAAGAAATCCCGACCAGCAGTGCACCCATAAGACCTGGACCTGTAGTGACGGCGACTGCATCAATCTTTGAGACGTCGATATCAGCTTGCTTTACAGCTTCTTTATATATCGGCGGCAGATTCTTCAAGTGATGTCTTGCCGCTATTTCTGGTACAACTCCACCGTATCTTTGGTGAATTTCTATTTGTGACAGTACTATGTTGGATAAGATCTTTTTTTCACTGAGTATCGCAACGGAAGTTTCATCACAGGAACTTTCGATTGCCAGAATCAAAGGCACCCTAAGCTATCTCCCTCATTACCATTCTTGGTTTCTCAGTTCCTTCAACGGCCTCGCGAGTTACAATGACTTTCTCTACATCCTTAGAAGAAGGAATTTCAAACATGACATCTATCATGACTTCTTCAAAGACACTTTTCAGCGCCCTTGCACCAGTGCCTTTCCTGAGTGCCTTACGTGCGATCGCAAAAAGCGCATCAGTTGTTATCTCAAGCTCTATGTTATCAAGCTGCAGCAATTTCTTGTACTGCTTTATGATTGCATTTTTCGGCTCACTGAGTATTCTGACCAGATCTTCTTCGTTGAGATCGTCGAGGGTGGCTATCACTGGAAAGCGACCGACAAACTCAGGTATCATGCCGTACTGAACAAGATCATCCGGCGTCACGTGTGACAAAACCTCACCGAGCCTCATCTGCTTTTTGCTCTTCACATCTGCTCCAAAGCCCATGGTTGAATCTTGAATTCTTCTCTTTACGATATCCTCGAGCCCGTCAAAGGCTCCACCGACGATGAACAGAATATTCGTCGTGTCAACCTTCAAGAACTCCTGATAAGGATGCTTTCTGCCCCCCTGCGGTGGCACGTTTGCTACAGTGCCTTCCACGATCTTCAGCAATGCCTGCTGTACACCCTCTCCGGAAACATCTCTGGTGATGGAAGGGTTTGGGGATTTGCGGGCGATCTTGTCTATTTCATCTATGTAAATGATGCCATACTGAGTCCTTTCTATATCAAAGTGCGCAACTTCCAAAAGCCTCAGAATCACGTTTTCCACATCTTCTCCCACATACCCTGCCTCTGTCAATGGCGTTGCATCCGCTATCGCAAAAGGTACATCCAGTATCTTTGCAAGCACTCTGGCGATCAATGTCTTCCCGCAACCGGTCGGACCCACAAGCATTATGTTAGATTTTTCTATTTCAACGTCATCGCTGTCGGCACCGTAGAAAACTCTTTTGTAGTGATTATAGACGGCAACGGATATAACTCTCTTTGCCCTTTCTTGGCCTACCACGTACTTATCAAGTTCGGCCTTTATCTCAGCCGGTTTTGGCAACTGGCGCTTTTTTTCTCTTTTGACTCGCTTATCTGTCACAAGCAGGTCATGAAAGAGCTCAACGCATTCATCACATATGTATGCGCTTGGTCCGGCAATCAATTTGTTCACCTGACTCGCAGGTCTTCCACAAAAAGAACAAAATTTCTCTGCCAATTATCTCCCTCCATTGAGATTGTAACACAATGAATGGTTTTCATAGTTAATAAGAGTTCACAAAATCATGATAGGAACACTCAACGACCGATCAGTCTCTGCGACAAAGTCTGCTGTTTTTCCCAATATCCATCGAGCTTTCCTTGCGAAGAAAGCTGCGCTATTTTCTTTCTGAACCACTCTGGAATAATGGCGCTACCCACTCGTTCCAGTGCCGTACCGGGAAGTGGCATGAAGGTGTGCGCGTGTATCTTGCAGCCCATTTGAATGAGCTTATTGATCAGCTCTAACGTCTGATATCTGTCTTCATCGGTTTCAAAGGGAAAGCCAAAGATGAAATCTACGTGCGGTATGAATCCGTTTGCAAGGATTGTATCGACAGCCTTCAGCAATGTCTCCACAGAGTGAGTCCTTTTGATCTTTTCGAGGACCCTCTTGCTACCACTCTGGGCTCCTATGATTATAGATCGGTTGTTAACGTACTTTTTGATCACCTTCAGTATTTCGTTGTCTACAGATTCCGGCCTCACATCAGATGGAAAGGTGCCGAAGTATATCTCTTTCATGCCTATTCGCTTCAGTTCAAAAAGCAATCTGTCTACAGCCTGTACGTTCGGTCGAACTCCATCTGTCGAACCATACCCAAAGGAGTTGGGCGAGATGAATCTCGCTATGTACCTGTTCTTTGTCAGACCGATTTTGCAATAATGGACTATCGATTCGATGCTCCTGTGCCGCGGTTTCTTGCCACCAATCAACGGAGTTTCGCAATATGCGCATTCAAAGGCACAACCCCTTGTTATCTCAACGGGCATGAAAAGATCAAGTTCAGGGCAAAATGGTGGATAATCATCAAGATCGATTCGATTTGTCAGTCCATCGAAGACGGTCTTTTTTTCGCCTTTGAGAAAATCCACAAGGTTTTCTTCGCCATCACCGGCAAACACGTGTTCAAAACCCATCTTCAGAGATTCAAATGGTCTCGCCGTGATGTGTGGTCCACCAGCTATCAGCGTGTAGTCCACATCCCTCAGATGACTTATCTCCTCTGAGATGTCATCCAAGTCAAAACTCATAAAAGAGTATGCAACAACGGCAGGAGGTTCTACTTGCAAGACCTCCTGTGTGCTCTTCGCGAGAAATATCTGCACATCTTTCATTCTGTCTTTCACAGCGCTTATCAGAGGTATCAAACTGTATCGGTTGCTTCGCTGGATTCTGAAGATCAATTTCAAGACCTATCACCTATCAACCGACAGACGAAATCCACAAACAGGTGAATAGGTATCGTCTTGTTTTCAGAGGACTTCACCTGAGTATCGAGTAACTGAAGCTGGTCCAGGATTAATTCTACTTTCTGACAATCGTAAATATCGACATGATTGATGGCTTTGGGCTGACCCTTAAAACTAAAACCCAACATCTTTGCCGCTCTTACAACGGGCACATCAAGCTTTTCTGAAAGATCCTTTATGTGTACCCATGAATAAGCCAGACGTTTATCGACAAAGGACAGTATTTTGTACAGATCGATAAAGTGCTTCGCAAGACTGTTCACAACAACTAAAGGCTCAACATAGGAGAGTATCTTTGATAAAATCATATGAGACTTTCTCTGATCACCTGTTGAGACTGCAAAACACAGTTCATCGATTTGCATTTTTGAATGGTTGAAAACGAACTTTCTCACCAACTCTGTTGTTACCTTTTCACCGATGCAAGAAAGTTTCTCTATCTCCCTTTCTATGAGAAGATCGTCTGGACCTACTTTGTTGAAAAACTCTTCAAGAGCAGATGCGTCAAAGATCAGAGAATGTTTTTCCAGCCGTTTTTCTATGTACTGCAGCCATTTTTCGCGTTCCCACGGTTTTGGCAGAGAAAAATCTACCGTCTCAAAACCCTTTATTGGGCTGGAGGCGCGTACAATCACGGATGTGGGAGCTTCTTCGATCTGTTCGAGCAGTTGTTTCTGATCTTCTTTTTTCCAATCACTGTAGTCGATCACATCGACGAGGAACGATGAAAACAGGCTATTTTGAGAGAGAATATCAGATATTCTCTGTGCATCTGTGACATCCACTCTTATTCTCTTCAGTCCATTCTTTGAGACGAAATCGGTGACATATTCATCTTTCAAAACCCTTGCATCACCTGAAAGTATCAACACGCTCAGTTCGATCACCCGCAGTTCATATTCTACCCTTGGATGTTTTGACTTGCACCATGAATGAATCTATTTTCGCCTCAACTGAAGGTGTAAAGGGGTTCCCATCCACCTCTAAGGACACGAAGGGCAATCTTTTGGAGGTCTTCGTTTTTCTTCTCTCCAGTTCGCTTTTTATGATAGCTTCGGCTATTCTGCTGGGCATGCACCCAAATGGACCTATGGATATCACACCATCGTAATACTCTCCAATCTCCGCAAGGGTACTGCCTATCGTCAAAATGGCCTCTCCAGTCAAGACAGGGTCAAGGTGTGCGGAAGCATGTTCAACGACATGCTTAACATTCAACATCCTTGTGTCACACAACCCGGCTTTTGCAAAGATCTTCTTGACCTTTTTTTCAAAGTATCTCTTCACAAGCACTTCTATCTTCTTCTTAGCGCGCTGAATGTATGTGGAATTCTTGCTTGTCAGTTTCTTGAGAAATATGTAATCTGTGTAGTACATCCACTCATGAATAGGAGATATTTGAAGAATGATCTGCTCTGACGCAAGCAGTTCTTCTATTCTTTTTCGGCTGAATTCATCCCATCTTACGTATATCTCGCCGGTGAGTAAAACCTTCGGCAGCTTCGAATATGCACTGGAAAGATTCAACGATGCCAGCTCCTGTGATATTTGTTCAAGGGTGTTGAATATATCTTTGAGACTGTCGTGTTTGAGTGAATTTATTATCATTTCCTGATGCTTCTGAACCATGTTTCTTGCCAACTGTTTATCCGTGTGAACTGCCATCAGAGATTTTTCAATATTTGAGTATATATCAGATATCAAGATTGCGATCCAGGCTCTGAGTGTGAAGGCTATACCCAAGCCACCGTAGGCGTTCTCCGAGCTCAAAGACAATATGGCTGTGTCTTTTATCTTGTTTTGCCTGAGCCAAAGCTTCATGTAGACGTTGTACTGGCCAAATCTGCACGGACCTGAGGTTTGCGGCATGAAGTAAAGGGTAATCTCATCTTTTGATCTGTATTCCGATAGGTATCTGATCAAACTCCCAAGGGTGAGTTGCAGAGGAAGACACTCTTTCGACAAAGAATTGCCTCTGCCAAGCTTGTAGTCGATCTCGCCCATTGGTGGGCACACAAAGGTGTTCACACCGAAGTGTTCAATCGCTGCGGCTAAGCACGATGCACCGAACGCCCCCATCGTTGGAAAGACGAGCCGGACACGTTTGTCAGTCCAAGTTATCAACTCAGAATCCTTGCTTATGAAAATCCCACTTTTGTTGATCTGGACCGACAGAGGTTTATAGATTTGATCTTCGTACTGCTTCTTTTTTCTGTATCTGATAACATCAAAAAAAGCTTCAATACGGGTCTCGATTCCGGCATCAGCGGTGTGGCTGTCTAATTCAAGTATCAGAGCAGGCTTGTCTTTCATCACATCTTTGAAGTAGGAAAGCAAAAAGGAATCCGGGCCACAACTGAAGTTCGTTATGTAAACTGGAAAAAGTTTCGGATGGTTCTTGACATAGTTAGCTGCCCTTATTATCATCTCACCCCAAGCCCAGTACATGTTCTCGTAGCCAGGGTTGTCGGCAAAAGGCAGTGCATCAAAGCTCACGACGGGATACCCGTAACTGGATATCTTTCTTGGTACGCCGAGATTAGCATAGCTCAAAAACGCGTTGTAAGATCTTCCAAAGATCACTATGCCTATGCCAGTCTTCTCAACTTTATCGAGGAAGTCTTTGCCGATCTGCTTCAAATTCCTTTCGAAATCCTCCTGCGCCTGCCTTGCACAGTAGAAAGCCCTTCTCACATCTGCAGTCTGTATCCCAATAGGCTTCAACATTTGGTCGAGTGATTCGATGATCTTCTCGTTTGGCTCGGTGAAGTCTATGTTGCAGGTGAGAAGATTGAAATTCGTAAGCTCTGGGATGTCGGCTTTCAACCAATCGGCTTCACTTTGAACGAACGGGCAGAAAACACCATTGGTGTCTGAATTGCTAACTCTTATCGCCTTGATTCTCGGTATGAAGATGTAATCTGGGTTTTTCTTGAGCAGCGAGATCAGAAAACCGTGAGATTGTTCAACTGGAAAACAGAACTCGGCACCCATTCTGTCTTTACCCTGCTCATCGGGTTCATCAGGAAGAACAACTTCAAATCCGAGTTCTGAAAAGAATTTCGAAAAAAACGGGAACAGACTGTTCATCGCAAAAGATCTACTCAGACCAATTCTCTTACCACGAGCGTTTGGCTGAGGCAGTTTATACAGTAAGCGCTCTCTTAATCTTAGAAAATCGAAGTCCTCTGTATTCTGACGGTTTTCTCTGATGTTTTCATACATGTTGCAGGAGCCACCAAAGAAAAGTCTCTTGTTGTCTATTTCGATAACACTTATTGTGCACTTTCTATCACATTTGTTCTTTCCACCTGAACAGACAAATGGTTTAAGGTACTTGACCTGTCGATCTGCAAGCTCTTTCAAATCATAGGTACTTTTCTGCAAGACGCCCTTATCAAGGTTTTCCATAGTCATCAAGGCAACACCGTATGCACCCATGAGTCCTGGCTCAGGCGGCACTATCACCTTTTTACCGGTCAGGGCTGCCATCGCATATGGGATCGCCCTGTTATAACAGGTACCACCCTGGACGAACAATTTCTTACCCACAGGTCTGTTGCCTTTGACTCTGTTGATGTAATTCATGCAAATAGAGTAAACAAGGCCTGCACATATATCTTCGGCATCGATCTGTTCCTGAATTGCCGTCTTTATGTCACTGTTTATGAAGGCTGCACATTGGTCACTGAAGTTGGGAGGATTCTGTCCTTTGAGGGCATAATCGGCTATCTGCGTGTAATCTATACCAAGCGACTCTCGCGCTGCTTCTTCAAGGAAGGACCCTGTGCCAGCTGAACAAGCCTCGTTCATCGCATAATCATATGGGATACCCTCGTTCAGATACGTGTACTTTGCATCCTGACCACCTATTTCAAAGATGGTGTCCACCTCTGGATCAAAGAAGGCTGCAGCCCTGGCATGTGCCATGATTTCGTTGTAAACTGCACTCGTCCCGACATGCAGACCAACGATTTTTCTACCAGATCCCGTGACTCCAACGGCGATTATCCGTACAGGTACTTTTATCTGCTCAAGTATCTCTGTGTAGCACTTCCTGGAGGCGTTGACAGGATCGCCAAGTGTTCGTAAATAGCTGCTCGCAAGGATTTTCTTGTCAGAGATTCTCACCAAGACCGCCTTGGTAGTTGTCGAACCGACATCTACTCCTAAGACACATTCATCACCTGACCGTGCTGTACCTCTTTCCATCTGCTTGAATTCAACCATCGATGAGAAATTCAGCAACGGTTTGTGCCTGGAGAATGCCGAAGGCAGTTTCTCAGAAAGGACACTGGATTTGTTGACAACCCACGTGCGATGGACATCTATCCACAGATATGCCCCTAAAGCCTCAAAATAAGTTGCTTCTTGAGGAATGGTGAACTCTATTTGTCCTTCGAGATTTCTGAGCATCAATTGGTTTTTCGTTGTGCCACCAATGAGCAATATCTTGTTCACGCGTGCAGAATGGGCAAGCTGTAGTATCTTGTCTGCCATCACTTTGCCAAGACCATTCAAAACCATTTCCTTTGGGACTCCCTTATTCAGTGCATGAGTGCAGTCGCTTTTGCAAAAGACCGTACACCTCGAAGAGAGTTTGTAGATCCCGTTATAGCTGAACTGCGAAATCTGGGACAGGTCTATTCCCATTCTTCTCAGTTGCTGCAGAAAGAATTCTCCGGTCCCGGAAGCGCATTTGTTGCCGGTGTAGACACCATTTATTCGCCCATCTCTGTCAAGCTTGTACAGTACAAAGTTCTCACCACCGGCCGAGACAATTGCCTGATGTTGGTGATACTTTTCTTTCAAATGAGAGTACGCTATCTCACATGCCTCAGATTCCGATATCGAAGGCGCATTGAAGTATCTTCTGAGTTTTCTACCGGTGAACGCGATCTGGATGGGATCTGGAAAATCTTTCAGGATCTGCCGCAGAACACTTATTGGATCGCCGTTGTGCTGGATCCAAAGTGGTGAATCTGCATCACTGTAAACCGATACACTGCTTGAACCAAGGCAAATCCCGACCTTCACGCAAACTCACCCTCCTTGTCACCCTCCCAAAGCCTTTACAAGATCGGCTATTTCCTCTGCGATCATCTTGGTCTGCAGTGCATCTTGTCCTTCTGCCATGACTCGTATGACTGGTTCTGTTCCCGATGCCCTCACGACGATTCTAAAACCACTTCTTTGCAACTGTGAGACCTTTTCCTTTAAATGTGGATGCTCAGCCACCGTTTTGTCCAATACTTTGACATTGATCATGTGTTGTGGAAGGTCTGCCACTTGCTTTTCAAGCTCCGAAGAGTCCTTCTTGGCAATAACCATCACCCTGAGAAATTCCAGCGCGGTGATCAAGCCATCTCCAGTCGTCGATCTATCTAAGAAGATGATGTGCCCAGATCTTTCACCACCTATGTTCGCACCCGATTTCAACATTTGTTCCAAAACATATCGATCTCCCACTTTTGTTCTTACCATGTTAATCTGGTTTTCCTTCAAAAAGATTTCCAGCCCCAGGTTGCTCATAATTGTCGCTATGAGCAGATTATTCTTGAGCCTTGATTCATTTTTCATCGAAACCGCGAGGATGCCCATGATCTTGTCACCGTGTATTTCTTTTCCTTCTTTGCTCAAAAGTATGCACCTGTCCGCATCACCATCGTGCAGGATTCCCAAGTCAAAGCCAGCGATCTTTTGTGCCAAATACTCTGGATGGAGCGAACCACAGTTGTCGTTTATATTTCTTCCATCTGGTTGGTTGCAATAGCAGGTCACCTTAAGACCAAGTCTATCCAAGACAGCTGGCGTTGTCCTGTAGGCAGCGCCGTTGGAAGCGTCAACAGCAACAGAAATACCGCGAAAATCAACGTCTGAAAACATGTCTGCGATCATCTGCACATAGAGATCTTCAACCTCAGGAAAATCAACAATCTGCCCTTTCAGGTGATTTTCAAGGGAACTGTACTGTGCTGAGAGCCTTTTTTCAATCTCAGCCTCTTCTTCATCGGCGAGCTTGAAACCTGATCTCATCAATTTTATGCCGTTGTAATAATAGGGATTATGAGACGCGGAGATCACAACTCCGAACCAGTTCTTCAGCTTTGTTATCAATGCCGCTGCTGGTGTTGGAAGTATTCCCCCAAGATAAACGGTGGCACCGCTTCTGACAAGACCATCGGCTATCGCACTCTGCAGAGCCAACCCGGACTCACGTGTATCGCGCACAACCAAAAACTTTCCATCTGGGTGCATCCTTCCTATTGTCAAACCAACCTTGTGCGCAAGTTCTTCAGTCAAATCTTCGTTGAAAATCCCCCGTATCCCATCGGTACCGAACAACTCCCTCATTTCTTCACCTCCGAAAGCATCTTCTCGATTTCCTGTGCCTTCACCATCTCGCCGGTCTTTTTATAAACATCTATCAGCAACTGTAAACCCTTACTTCTGTACACAGAATTCTCACGATTCACGAAACTGGATAACTCCAACTTTGCTTCCTGAAGCCTATTGGAATTCACCAGAGATAGCGAAAGATAGTAGACAATTTCATCGTAACGGTTGTCTTTGGAATCGATTTGTCCCAAAGCTTTTCTGAAAAGTTCCACGGCAGAAGCGAAGTTACCCAAATTGAACTCCTTCATGGCAGCCACATAAAACTGCTGAAATCTCTGCTCAACTATGGCACTGTTCAAATATGAGAGCTCTTTCAGTTTGTACTGATCGACATATCTTGCAAAGTCGTCATACCTGCCCAAGCAATACAGTTCATAAGCCCTGACAATTCTCTGATATCTTTCCTGAGACTGTCTTACGGAACGATACGCTTGAAAGGTGACCAAAAAGAGCAGTGCGAAAATACTCAGAATTATGACGAAAAACCTCTCTTTTTTCATAAGACTTTCACCAGCTTCTCACTCACTTGAGGACAAAAACCATCTATTCTTTGAGATATCAATGCCCTTATCGTCACCATAGATTGTTCGGCTTGCTCGATTTTCTCAATCTTTCCACCGTGTTTCTTGATCATAGAAACCAGCTCTCCAATCTGGTCATGCCTACACACAAAGATATGTTCAAACAACTTCACGACTTTGACAATCTTTGTATTCTTGAGTGCCAAGCGGGTTGCTTGAGAGTAAGCATCTATGAGACCCCTGATGCCAAGTTTCACACCACCGAAGTATCTGGCTACAACACAGCAGAGGTTTACCAAGTTGTTCTCCCTTAAGACGGTCAGTATGGGAAAACCTGCACTTGAGCTTGGTTCACCGCCATCTGAATACAGTTCAATCAAATCCTTTTCGATAACCCTGAGAGCCCAACATACGTGAGTGGCGTTGTTGTAGGACTTTGAAAAGGTTTTGATCTTTTCCTTGGCTTGCTGCACGCTGTTGACTTCAAAGACGTGTGAATAGAACTGCGAGCGCTGTATGTTCAATTTCGCAGAAGCCTCCTGCTGAATTGTCAAAAGTTCATTCACCAGATCTCCACCTCAGGTTCAAGCTGTACTTGATAATTCCTGTATACTTCCTGCTGAATAATCCGGATCAATTTCCTGACATCGCTTGCCTTTGCGTTCCCAAGATTCACTATGAACCCAGCATGTTTCGTTGAAACTTGAGCATCACCCACACGCAACCCCTTCAAGCCAAGTTCTTCTATTGCCCTGCCAACGTAAAAGTCTTTTCTCGGCCTTTTGAAGACGCTTCCCGCACTCGGCAAATCAAGCGGTTGTGTTTGAATCCTCTTGCTCATGATCAGTTCCATGCGACTGTTAATGAGCTGACTGTCATCTGGTTTCAATCTGAGTGCCACTCTGAGAACCACCCAATCAGTCTTTTTCAAGATACTGGATCTGTAAGAAAATTCCATCTGTGATCTTTCAAGTTTCACCATTCTTCTACGGTCGTAAACCTCAACATATTCCACAACATCGCATATTTCCCCTTTGTATGCGCCTGCGTTCATATAAACGGCGCCGCCAACGGTGCCAGGTATACCATATGCAAACTCCAGACCGGACAAACCATTGCGCGCGGCAGCCTTGCACAAGGTGGACAACAGCACACCAGCCTCGGCTACGATCAGTTCACCTTCAATGTGATATCTGTTCAAACCAAGTGTATTCACCACTACATCAACACCTTCGTCTGGCGCAAGAATGTTGGTACCTTTTGCCAGAACTTTCGCGTACTGGAATTTCTCAAGCGCGCAGATCAGGCCATCAACTGATTTGGGCTTGATGAAAAGCTTCGCGCAACCACCGATTTTGAAACTCGTATGTCTATTCAACGGTTCATCAAATCGATATTCACATAATCTTTTTTCTGTCGTCATCAGCAAAATTATATCATCGTTCGACAACAAGACCTTGGAATGAAATGTATAGTAAAATCAAACTGCGCAAAGAGGTGATTTTCTTGCAAACGGAAGATTTCGTTGACAGAGTGAGAATATATGTGAAAGCTGGTGACGGTGGAAATGGCGTTGTCAGCTTTAGAAGGGAGAAATACGTACCAAAAGGCGGACCAGATGGTGGAGATGGTGGAGATGGTGGCTTTGTAATACTCCGCGCGAATTCTGGCCTTTCAACTCTGTTGAATTTCAAACATCAGAGAAGGTTTGTGGCAGAAAACGGTGAACACGGCAGGGGCAAAAAGCAAGCAGGTAGAAACGGAGAGGATCTCATCATCGATGTTCCGGTCGGAACACTCGTCAAAGATAGCCAAACTGGTGAGATACTGGCAGATCTTGATAAACCCGGGATGATGGTTTGTGTCGCGCGCGGGGGGAAGGGTGGACGAGGAAACACCCATTTTGCTTCGAGTGTTCTCAGAGCACCCCGAATAGCTGAAAAAGGCGATGAAGGGGAATCAAGGTGGCTTGAACTCGAATTGAAGTTGCTTGCTGATGCTGGTTTAATAGGTTTTCCAAATGTTGGTAAAAGTTCACTGATATCGGTAATGAGTAACGCGAGGCCCAAGATTGCAAGTTACCCTTTCACTACCTTGATACCAAATCTTGGTGTAGTGAAGATCGATCAGAACAACGAATTCGTACTGGCTGATATCCCAGGGATCATAGAAGGAGCGAGTGAAGGTGCTGGGCTTGGTAATCTCTTTCTCAGACACATAGAAAGATGCGGTGTGCTTGTGCACGTAGTGGATATCTCTGGCTGTGAAGGAAGAGATTTTCTAAGAGACTACGATATTATCATCGAAGAACTCAACAAATACAGTGAGGCACTTTCAAAAAAACCGCAGATCATTGTGGCAAACAAGATAGATTTGCTCGACGAAAATGAACTTGAAAAAAGAATATCTGTGCTTGAGAGACATTCCAAGCAGAAGGTCTATCCAGTTTCGGCATTGTTGCGAGTAAACATAGATACTATCAAACAGAAGATCTTTGAGGTGGTCGGAAGAAGTAAATTGTCTTTGCAGGCGCAGTTTGTACCTGTTTTTGAAAAGCCAAAGCCAATTCGAAGGAGGATCGAGGAGAGATTCGATTTTGAGATAAGAAAAATCGAAGATGGCTTTGAAATATCTGGAGAACAAATCCAAGGTTGGCTCAGCAGATACTCCTTGGACCAGAAGGACGCCCTTGCGAGATTTCTGGATATTCTCGAAAAGAACGGCTTGAGTGAAAAACTCAGACAGATGGGGGCTAAAGATGGTGATACAGTCTGGATCGGGCAGTACAGCTTTGAATACAAAGAGTAGAATTGGCATTTTTGGTGGCTCTTTTGATCCACCACATCTTGGGCATCTGATAGTTGCAGAATCTGCTATCGAAGAGCTCAAACTGGACCTACTTTACATCATACCAACCTATCTTCCACCACACAAACCAAACGATCTTGCACCCTTTGAGTTGAGATTAGAATGGTGTAAAATAACCTTTGACAATCAAAGGATGTTCGTCAGTGATTATGAGAGAACTCGCCAGGATATCTCATATTCTCTTTACACCGTCCTGCATTTTTCGGAGCTTCACCACACAAAGCCTTATTTTGTAACGGGAGAAGACTGCTTATCGAACATCGAAAACTGGCACAGATACAAAGACCTATTGAGTAGCTGCTATTTTGCAGTCTATCCAAGATACTGCAACAAGCCATATGAAGAACATGCGAAAGCAGTCTTGAAAGAACTGTACAATTCAATTATCTTTTTGAACGCGCCTTTGATTCAGATATCGGCGAGCGACATAAGAAAGAGGATCAAAGAGAAAAGGTCGATAAAGGGAATGGTTCACCCATCAATTGAAAAGAAGGTGATCGAGTATTACCAATTTTGAATTTCCTGGTTTTGTGGGACTTGCTCCCATGGCTGGCATCACAAACAGAGCTTTTAGGACTGTATGCACCCTTTGGGGCGCACAGTTTTCTTTCACAGAGATGATCAGTGCGGAAAGTGTCATAAGAAATCTCAAGGCAGTTCAAAAAATGCTTCCGCGCAGCGAATCAAATGTGGCTGTGCAGTTGTTTGGGAGTGAACCCAAAACACTTGCTCAAGCCGCTAAGATCGTTGAACCTTATGCAGCCTGGATCGACATAAACGCTGCATGTCCAGTGAAGAAGGTGATTAAGAAGAACTCCGGCGGGGCTTTGCTCAAAGATCTTGATAGGCTTTCAAAGATCGTGGAGTCTGTGAAATCGGCTGTCGACAAACCTGTGACTGTAAAGATCAGAATAGGTTTTGAAGACAACGATCTGGACAGGATCATGGAAAGATGCATAGAATCAGGCGCGGATGGAATAGAGGTGCATGGCAGGACCGTCGCACAGCAGTATTCTCACAGAGCCACATGGGATCTAAAACTCTCACAGTACTGCATACCAACCGCTGTGAGTGGAGATATCTACGAAGTCAGTGATGTGTACAAGGCGATTGAAATTTCAGGCGCACGAGCGGTCTTAGTAGCCAGAGGTGCCTTGAGAAAACCATGGATCTTTTCACAGATTGTTCAAAGCAGAACACCAACAATCGAAGAGGTCAAAGGAATGTTCATGGAGCATCTGAAAATGCAAATCGAAGATGAAGGTGAAAAGTCTGTCTACAAAATGCGTCAATTCATAGCAGGCTACACACACGGCATGAGAGGTGCGAGGGAATTCAGAGAGAAATTCATGAAGATAGATTCACTGGATACCATGAAAAACTGCGTAGAAGAGTTTTTTAATAGTTTTCTAATGAACGAATGTAAAACTAATGTAGTCGAATGGATTGAAGACAGTCAGAGTAGGAGGTGTTGCACATGAAGAGATTCTTAACTGTATTAGCTGTCTTGATATCTGTGTTGGCGGTCTTTGCCTATGTGAACCCGGACTACCAGAGCCCTGTAGTGGCTGTCGTTGAGCAGTGTGCACCTGCTGTAGTGAAGGTAGAAGCGGTGAAGTACGCAACATCACCTTACTTCGATCCATTCATGGAAGAGTTTTTCAAACGTTGGTTTGGTTACAATCCGTTCGGTGGCACGCAACAAACAACGAGTCTCGGCTCAGGTTTTATCTTTGACAAACAAGGGTATATACTGACCAACGAACACGTTGTGAGCGGCTCTAAGAATATAACGGTCACGCTGCTGGATGGCACAACATACAAAGCTGAATATGTAGGTGGAGACAGCGAACTTGATATTGCGGTTTTGATGATCAAACCAGACAAGGACCTGCCAGTAGTTGAGTTTGGTGATTCTGACAGTCTAAGAATTGGCGAGTGGGCAATCGCGATTGGTAACCCACTTGGGTTTCAGCACACGGTGACAATAGGAGTTGTGAGCGCGACTGGTAGGAGAATTTCAAAGCCCGATGGTTCAGGTTATTACACCAATCTGATTCAAACAGACGCCGCAATCAACCCCGGCAACAGCGGCGGACCACTTTTGAACATTCATGGGCAGGTCATAGGAATAAACACCGCAATCATCAACCCGCAGGAAGCCGTTAACCTTGGCTTTGCCATACCAATCAACACAGTCAAGAGGTTCATCGATCAACTCATAACGACCGGAAAGGCGCAGAAGGCGTATCTCGGTGTAAGACTCATGACCGTTACCGAAGACCTTGCAAAGGCGATGGGTTTGAAGGTCAATCAAGGTGTATTGGTTGTCCAAGTGCTGGAGAATTCTCCCGCCGACAAGGCAAAGCTTCAGGAAAACGATGTCATTGTTAAATTCGACAATGTCTCCGTGACAAGCGATGCTGAACTTGTTTCTCTGATTCACAGCCATGTACCCGGTGATGTTGTGACGATAGTGGTGAACAGGTCTGGAAAGGAGATCACTTTGACAGTCACACTGGGTTCATCAGTTGAAGAAGACACTGAGCCAACACAGGCTGCACAGGAGTTCTTGGGACTGATTGTCGACGAGATCACAGGATCGGACAGAGAGAGCTACTCAATACCTGCTTCGCTCAGTGGCGTGATAGTAAGACAGGTGAAAAACACAACACAGATTCAAAAAGGAGACGTCATCTATCAAATGGCAGTGAATGGCAAGAATCACTCTGTCAACTCCGTCAAAGACTGGAACAACGTCGTGTCAAAGATCAAGCAAGGTGATTTTGTAGCGATCTTCGTCTATCGAAAAGGTGCAAAGATGATCTACAGCTTTACATACCGCTGATGTTTTTTAAAACACTCGAGGGGGTGGTTGAATGAAAGGTGTGAAATGGTGGATTCTGCTTTTGGGAGCACTATTTCTCTTAGTCTTGATCTCCTGTGGACCGACATATCCTCCGATATCAAGCCTTGCACACCA
>ERZ795046.92-NODE-92-length-112969-cov-51.548152_pt1 | contig 112969 bp, 115 predicted proteins | sample MGYA00375130_ERZ795046 | MGnify/ENA primary metagenome ERZ795046 (study PRJEB30175, sample SAMN05720202) | activated sludge metagenome | isolation source: anaerobic digester from wastewater treatment plant | place: Japan | collected 2015-05-15 ... | reverse complement strand
CGCCATGAACGATCCCGCCTGGCCCCGGCGTCGGGACAGAAATGCGGGGACACCTTACCCCTTTTGACCCCAAATTTTCTCCAATAATTACGAATGGTTACGAATTAAGTATTGTGTCCCCCATTTAGGGCCGTGGGGAGGGAGGCCATGATGTCCGAGGCGGTGATGCCTTCCCGGCCCCCGGCGGCCGCCGCCAGGTCGCCCGCCCGCCCGTGGAGGTGAACGCCCTTGGCGACGGCGGCGTCCATGGGGAGCCCCTGGCCGAACATGGCGGCGATAACCCCCGTCAGGACGTCCCCGGCCCCGGCCGTGGCCATGCCCGCGTTGCCCGTGAGGTTGATGAGGACCCGGCCGTCGGGGTAGCCGATGAGGCTGTGGGGGCCCTTCAGGACGATGACGGCCCCCAGGTCCCGACAGGCCTCCCTGAGGACCCCGATCCTGTCCTTGATGATCTCGTCTTTTCGACGTCCCGTGAGGCGGGCCATCTCCCCGGGGTGGGGGGTCAGGACCGTCGGGTGACGGCGGCCCCTGAGGATCTCCCGGTGGGAGGCCACGGCCGTGAGGCCGTCGCCGTCGATGAGGAGGGGCTTCGCGATCGCCGCGACCAAGTCCCGCACCAGGGCCGCCGTCTCCTCGTGCAGGGACAGGCCGGGGCCGATGACGACCATGTCCGCCCGGCCCGCCAGGTCCAGGAGGCTTTCCCGGTTTTGGGGGGCGATGCTCCCCGCGGCCGTCTCTTCCTGGGGATGAAAGACGATCTCCGGGCCGAGACCGGCGACGGTGCCGATGATGGACCGGGGGGCGGCGAGACGGGCGTAACCGCCGCCGGCCTTGTAGAAGGACATGGCCGCCAGGTAGGGGGCGCCGAAGTAGGAGGCGGCGCCGGCGATGAAGAGGCAGTCGCCGACGCTCCCCTTGTGGGCCTCTGGGTCCCGGGGGGGCAGGGGGGACGGTTCGTTGACGGCGATCCGCAGGGACGCGTCGTCGTAAAGGGAGGGGGGGAAAGAGATGTGGGTCACGTAGAGACGTCCCCCCAGGGCGAAGCCGGGGTAGAGGAGGTTCCCCACCTTGGGGAGGCCGAAGGTGACCGTCGCCTGCGCCTTGACGGCGATGCCCATGACGGCCCCCGTGTCGCCGTTGACCCCCGAGGGGATGTCGAGGCTGACGACGGGTTTGCCGGCGGCGTTGACGGCGGCGATGGCCGCCCGCTGGAGACCGCCGACCTCCCGGTCCAGACCGGTGCCGAAGAGGGCGTCCACGACGGCGTCCGCGCCGTGGAAGGGTCTCCCCTCGGAGGTCGCCCGGTCCCAGGGGCGGAGATCCAGGCCCAGCCTCCTGGCCCGCTCGTAGTTCGCCGCCGCCGCCCCCCGGTACCGGCCGGGGTCGCCGCAGATGAAGACCCGGACCCGGCCCCCCAGGGAATGGACCTGGCGCGCCACGACGAGGCCGTCTCCCCCGTTGTTGCCCGTCCCGCAGAGGACGGCGATGGTCTTGCCCCTGATTTCCGTCTCCCGCCGGAGGACCGCCACGGCGGCCAGGCCGGCGTTCTCCATGAGGATATCCTCCGTGATGCCCAACGACTCCGCCGCATGACGATCCATGCGGCGCATCTCTTCCACCGTCGCCACCTTCATGAAAATCCTCCACGAAATCGTATATTTCCCTCTAACACATTTTGTGGTTGTTGACAAGGAGGCCTTCTGTTAGGATTCACCGACGGCGGACCCATAAAAGGAGGTGGAGGTAATGAAGGTTTCACCTTACGTGGATCTCACCTGGCGCTCCTTCGCCGAGGCGGGCGGGGTAAACACGGACCCCCTCCTTGAGGCCGTCGCCGCGGCGGCGGAGGGGCGGGGCATAGACACGGTCATCGTGGCCACCTGCACGGGCAGGACGGCCCTGGCGGCCCTCGAGGCCCTCGGCGGCAGGGCGAACCTCGTCGCCGTCACCCACGTCACGGGCTTTGTCCGGCCCAACCACCAGGAGATGGAGCCGGCCGTCAGGAAAAAGCTTGAGGAGGGGGGCGTGAAGGTCCTCACGGCCCAGCACGCCTTCGGCGGCGTGGGCCGGGCGGTCCGGAAGAAACTGGGGACCTACCAGCTCGACGAGATCATGGCCTATACCCTGAGGATCTTCGGGCAGGGGGTCAAGGTGGCCGTCGAGATCGCCCTCATGGCCGCCGACGCCGGCCTGGTGAGGACGGATCGGGACGTCATCTCCGTGGGGGGGACGGAGCAGGGGGCCGACGCCGCCATCGTCTGTCAACCCGCCAACAGCGCCGACTTCTTCAATTTCAAGGTTCGGGGGATCATCGCCAAGCCGTGGGCTTTTTGACGCCGCCCGGGATGGTCCCAAGGAAAACAAGGGAGGGGAAAAGGCCATGAGAAGGTCGTCGATCCTGTTTCTGCTTGCCGCCCTGATCGTCCTCGGGGCGGGTCCGGCGCGGGGGGAGAACTACACCCTGAAGGGGGACATGGACAGCGTCCTGACCTACGAGCTTCAGGAGGAGATCACCGCCGGGGAGGGGATCAAGAAACTCACCCTGAGTTTCGTCGTCCCCCGGAGCTTCCAGTCCCCCACCTACAGCCAGGATATCAGCGATTTCAAACTGATTTTTAGCCCCGAGCCCCAGGAGCGGACCTCCTCGGAGGACAAGCGGGGCAACGGGGTGGTCACCGCCACCTGGACGACGCCGCCGCCCGCCGTCAACGTGCGCCTCTCCTGCAACGTCCGCAGCCGGACGACCCTCAAGGTCCTGGAGACGAAGGCCCCCTTCCCCCTGACAGAGGTGGATCCCGGGCTGACGGACTATCTCAAGGCCACGGAGCAGGTCCAGGCCGACGACCCGAGGATCAAGGAACTGGCCCGGAAGCTCACCGAGGGCGTGACGACGGAGTTCGACGCCGTCCAGCGCATCGTGTCCTGGGTCGTGGACCACGTCCATTACGTCACGCCCCCGGCGCGTTACGACGCCCTCTACTCCCTCGAGTCGGGGAAGGGGAACTGCCAGAACTACTCCCACCTGAGCGCCGCCCTCCTGCGGGCCGTGGGCATCCCCGTCCGCATCGTCAACGGCGTCACCCTCAGCCAACCCTACGACATCGAGTGGGCGAAGGGGGTCTTGACCTTCAAGATGGGCCAGGGGCGCCACTCCTGGATCGAGGTCTGGTTCCCCGACCTCGGCTGGGCGCCCTTCGATCCCCAGAACTCCGTCCTCTTCGTCTCGAGCCGCTTCGTGCGTATCGAGGTGGGGGTGGACAACAACGAGACGAAACATGACGGTCTCCTCCGGTGGGCCCAGGTCAGGGGGGCCCGCCAGCCGACCCTCCAGGAACAGATCAACGCCTCCTTCCGGAGCGACCGGGTAAAGGTCAAAGGCATCCGCGAGTCCTACGGCCCCAAGAACCTCCTCCTCGTCCCCTCCGTCTTGGCCCGTTTCGAACCCGTGAAGGTCGCACCGCCCCCGCCGCCCCCCCCGCCGCCGACGGAAGAGGAACGGCGTGAGCTGCGCTACGAGGTCCCGTTCGTCTTCGGCAACCTCGACTTCCCCGAAGACGTGGATTTCGCCTTCCCCCGCACGACGACCGCCTCGGGGGCCGACGTCTTCGAGATGAAGAAGAACTTCCTCGTGGAGACGGCGGAATACGTCACCACCAAGGTGACCCAGTACGCCCAGGTCTTCGTCCTCAAGAGACCCCTGAAGCTCCAGAAGGTGGGGCTCGCCCTCCACAACTTCGGCGGCGACGGCTGGCTGTGGGTCGACCTGTTCGAGGACAACGGGGGGAAGCCGGGCAAACCCATCTCCACCAGCGATCTCGTCCCCCTGGAGACCCTGTCGGTGAAGCCGGGTTACCGCTGGACCGACTTCGATTTCCGCAAGGACAGCCCCGTCCTCATGCCCGGGTCCTACTGGATCGCCCTGGGGTTCACGGGGAGCCCCGTCGTCAACTGGTTCTACACCTACGGGAAGCCCGTGGGTCCCGTTTATGGGACGAGGTACAAGGGGGTCTTTCAGGAGGATTGGAGCGGGGCCCTCAACTACGAGTTCAATTACCGCGTCGTGGGCCTGACGACGGCCGACGGCAAGGAGAAGGAGAAGAAAAAGGTCGTTCAGAAGTCCGCGGCGAAGAAGAAGCGGCCCTGAAGGCGGCGCGCCAGGCAGCGGCGGCAGGCGGGGCGGCTGCGGGCCCGGGCCGCGCACGCCTCCGTGTCGATGAAGTAGCGGTGGCGCTCGCACCAGAGTATTTCCCGGCACCGGGCGGACGGACCGAGGCCCTCGCCTACGGCGGAAGGGCCCTCGGGACCCGACCCCGCCGTTTTCACCGGCGCGGCGCCCTTCATCTCGCGGTCCCGCGTTTCCCCCGGGGACTGCGCACCCGGTCCGTTCCCTTGGTGTTCCTAACCTCGGCCTGGGCCCTCCTCTTCCTTCTCCCTGTTGGGACGGTGTCGGCGGGCCTCGCCTGGCCCCTCCGCTCTCCGGGGGGGTCGTCCCCCAGGAGTCTCCCCACGTCTAAGTCGGCCTCGTCCACGGAGACGAAGAGGCCGAAGAGGGCACAGCTGATCAGTTCGTCCTTTTTCAGCCCGGTCATGGCTCGACCTCCCTGGACCTTTTTTAACCGGCGGCGCCGCTCCCCTCATAGGCCATCGGGGAGGAGATCTCAAGGGGAAAGGACGCCGCGGCCGAATTCCCCATCGTGACCCCATGAGAGACCTTCACCTCGAAAGGACCCTTGCCCTTGCGGCGGCCGTCTTGGTCTGTCTCTCCGGATGCGTTCAGGAACGGATCATCTTCCACCCCGAGGTCCTGCCCGCCCACTACCGCTACCACTTCGGGGGTGTCTGGGAAGAGGTCTCCATTCCCGTCGAGGGGGCCGTCCTCAACGCCCTCCTCTTCCGGGTCCCCCGCCCGAAGGGGGTGGTCCTGTACTTCCACGGCAACGCCGGGAGCCTGCGGACCTGGGGCGAGGTGGCGGGGACCTTCACGGGGCGGGGGTGGGACTGCCTCATCTACGACTACCGGGGGTTCGGGAAGAGCACGGGGGGGTTCCGCTGCGAAGACGACCTCCTCGACGACGGCAAGGCGGTCTACGCCTACGTGCGGAAACGTTACGGCGAGGCGAAGATCGTCTTCTACGGCCGCTCCATCGGGACGGGCATCGCCGCCGGGGTCGCCGGTGCGGCGAGTCCCCACCTCTTGATCCTCGAGTCCCCCTACCACAGTCTCCTGGACCTGGCCGGCCACCACTATCCCTGGCTGCCCGCCTTCGTCCTCGAGGCCTACCTCCGCTATCCCCTTCCCACTTACCGTTGGCTTCGGGAGATTACCTGCCCCGTCGCCGTCATTCACGGGACGCGGGACGGGATCATCCCCTTCGAGAACGCCCTGCGCCTCAAGGGCCTCTACCCGGAGAAGGTGCGTTTCTTTCCCGTGCCGGGGGGAGGCCACAACGACCTCGAGGATTTCCAGCAATACCACCGGGCCCTGGACGCCGTCCTCTCCTGAGAGGCGTCGAAGGGACTAGAGGGACGCGATGATCTCCCTCACCTTCCCGAGGTAACCCCGGCGGGTCTCGTCGTCCACCGTGGGGACGGCGGGGAAGAAGACGTGGTCGACGATCTCGAAGCCGCAGAAACGGTAGATCCCCACGTCCGACGTCTTCTTCAAGGCCTCGAACATGCCCGCCCGTTCGTAGACCTCCCCGGGGGTGCCTTGGGTGTTGAAGATCAGGGCCTTCTTGCCCCTGAGGAGGGGGATGACCCCCTGGGCGTCGAAGCGGTAGGCGAAACCGTAACAGAGGACCCGGTCGATGTAGCCCTTGAAGATGGCGGGCATCCCCGTCCACCAGATGGGGTGGATGAAGGTGACGAGATCCGCCGCGGCGACGTATTCCTGTTCCACCCGTATGTCCGCCGGGATCTCCCCCGCCTGGATGCCCGCCAGGTCGGAGGCCTTCAGGACGGGGTCGAAACCCAGGGCGTAGAGATCCCTCAGGGCCGTCTCGTAACCCTTCCGGGCGAACTCCTCCCGGCAGGTCTCGAGGATCGCGGCGTTGAAGCTCCGCGGGTTCGGGTGGGCGTAAACGATGAGGACCATCATGATCCTTTACTCCTCCTGGAGAGAGGATCCCCCGGGGCCGTCCCTGGGGGGACCCGGCGGAGGGTCCCCCGTCAGCTCTTCCTGCTCGTCTTGACCTGGAAGAGGGATATTTGCTGCTTCACCTTTGTGCCCTTGCACTTGGGGCAGGTCACCTTTTTCTTGCCGTGTTCGGAAATGCGCTGGACCAAAGAGAACTGATGTTTGCACCCCTCACAAAGATACTCGTAAGTTGCCATAATCACTCCTCCTCATGTGCATTTCTCCGTTTTTCCGAAAAGGCCCCCCGCCGCGAGGTCGTCGATCTCCTCGGGGGTGTAGCCGATCTCCAACAGGACCTCCCGCGTGTGGGCGCCCGTGGGCACGGCGGCGAAGGGGTAGGTGGGGGGCGTGGCGGAGAAGCGGATCGGCAGACCCAGCTGCCTGACCGTGCCGCCTCCGGGCAGGGGAACGGAAACCACCATCTCCCTCGCCTTGGCGTTCTCCCCCTCCAGGGCCTCGGAGAGGGAGAGGACGGGTTCGACGCAACAGTCCGCCTCCTTGAAGAGGGCGATCCACTCGTCCCTCGTCCGGCTCCGGAAGATGGCCCGGATCTCCTCCTTGACCCTTTCCAGGTCCCGGGGCCTCACCGTCTCGGCGATGAGGTCCTCCCGCCCCAGGGTCCGGCAGAAGGCGCTGAAGAACTGGGGTTCCAGGCTGCCGACGCTGACGTAGCCCCCGTCCTTCGTCTCGTAGAAGTCGTACAGGGAACCGCCGTTGAGCCAGTTGCCCTCCCGGCCCGGTTCCTTGCCGTCGACGAGGAACGCGGCACCGACCATGCCGTTGAAGGCCATGACGCCGTCCGTCATGGAGATGTCCACCATCTGCCCCTGTCCCGTTCTCATCCGGTGGATCACCGCCGCCAGGACGCCCATGACGGCGTGGTTGGACCCCGAGGCGACATCGGCGATCTGCATGCCCGTCAGGACCGGTCCCGTGTCCTTCCTCCCCGAGTAGGCCATCACCCCCGCCTGGGAGAGGTAGTTGATGTCGTGCCCCGCCCGGTCCCTCAAGGGCCCCGTCTGGCCGTAACCGGTGATGGCGCAGTAGATCACGGCGGGGTTGACCTTCTTGAGGCTTTCGTAGTCGAGACCGAGCTTGGCCATGACCCCCGGCCTGAATTGCTCGACCACCACGTCGTAGGTCGCCAGGAGACGGTGGACGACGGCGACCCCTCGGGGGTCCTTCAGGTCAAGGGCCATGCTGCGCTTGCCCCTCCCCAGCCAGGCGGAGACGGCCCCCACCTCCGTGCCCGGTATCTTGGGCGGGAGGAAGTCCACCAGATCGGGCCGCGTCGGCGAGACGATCCGCAGGACCTCCGCCCCCATGTCGGCCAGACACATGGTCGCGTAGGGACCGGGCAACAGGGTGGTGAAATCCAGTACCTTCAAGCCGCTCAAGGGTCCTGCCATGATCTTCCCTCCTCATCGCTGGGCCGGCCCTGCCGGGCCGGGTTCAACACTCATGGCCGCCCGCCTCCCCCACCGGAGAAGCGGCGGGACGCCCTCCGACGCCCTATATTTTACTAATTTTCAAAGCTTAGGCAAGGGTCAAAAGAAAGAAATTTGTCTCTAAAGACCCATGAAACGGGCCGCGATGGTCTTCATGATCTCGTTGGTCCCGGCGAAGATGCGCATGACCCGCGTGTCCCGCCAGGCCCGGGCGATGGGGTACTCCTCGCAGTAGCCGTAGCCGCCGAAGAGCTGGAGGCTCCGGTCGGCCGTCCGGCAGGCCATGTCGGTGGTCCAGTATTTGGCCATGGAGACCTCGACGACGATGTTTCGCCCCTCCATGTGGTCCATGATGAGCTTGTCGAGGAAGGTCCGTCCCAGCTTGACCTCCGTGGCCATCTCCACGAGCTCGAACTGGGTGTGCTGAAACTTCGAGATGGGCCTGCCGAAGGCCGTCCTCTCACGGCAGTACTTGATGGTCCCCTCGAGGATGAGCTCCGCCGCCGCCACGGCGGCGATGGCGCAGACGAGGCGCTCCTGCTGGAGCTTGACCATGAGGTTGATGAAGCCCGAGCCCTTGGCCCCGAGGCGGTTCGCCGAGGGGATGCGGCAGTCGTTGAAGTAGAGCTCCGCCGTGTCCTGGCTGTGCCACCCGATCTTCTTGAGCTTCCGGCCCTTCTCGAAACCGGGCGTCCCCGCCTCGACGAGGAAGAGATCGACGGCGGCGTGGGGGTTTGCAACCGCCGGGTCCTTGGCCGCCACGATGACGAGGTCGCAGTTGATGCCGTTGCTGATGAAGGTCTTCTGGCCGTTGAGGATGACGTCGTCGCCGTCCTCGACGGCCGTGGTGCGGATGGAGGCCAGATCGCTGCCCGTGTTGGGCTCCGTCATGGCGATGGCGGTGATGATGTCGCCGGAACAACATCCCGGCAGGTACCGGCGTTTCTGTTCCTCCGTCCCGAAGGTGGTGATGTAGGGGACGATGACGTCGCTGTGGAGGGAGGCGGCGAGGCCCGAGTGATTCGTCCGCACCATCTCCTCCGTGACGATGACGGAATAGAGGAAATCGGCGCCCAGGCCGCCGTACTCCTCGGGGACGGACATGCAGAGATACCCCTGGGCGCCCATCTTCTTCCATGCCCAGCGGGGGACGATGCCCGTCTCCTCCCATTCCTCCACGTGGGGGACGATCTCCCTCTCCAGGAACCTCCGGAGGGTCTCGCGGAAGATGCGGTGTTCTTCGGTGTAGGGAATGATCTCCATGGTCGTCACCTCTCTTTTGGTTGTCCCGGGCCGGTCTTTTGCAATCCTGCGCCAAAGGCGGCCCCCGCCTTGTAGGACCGGCCCGTGTCGTCGTAAACGGTAAGGGACCGCACCCCCCTCAGGAATCCCTCGTCCAGGGAATAGTAGAACGATTTCACCTCCCCCGGCCCGATCCTGTTCGTCCCCCCGGGCACCAGGGCCGTCAGACGCCTTACGCCCCCCTCGTGCTCGATGTCGAAGTGGGGCCCGACGGTCAGGGGGGCCTCCCCCCGGTTCTCCACCAGGACCTCCAGATTGACGTCGAAGACGCGGAGGCAGCAGGCGGACTTGAAATCGAAGATCTCCCCCACGCCCGTGTCCATGAGGAGGCGGACGACCAGGGGTCCCGCCTCAGCCATCGTACCTCCCCAGGATGGAGATGGCGCAGACGTTCTGGGAGGGGAACCCCCCGAGGTTATGCGTCAGGCCGTAACGGGGGTCAGGGATCTGGCGGTCCCCGGCCCTTCCGAGGAGCTGGAGATAGACCTCGTAGATCATCCTCAACCCCGAGGCGCCTATGGGGTGGCCGAAGCACTTGAGACCCCCGTCGAGCTGGGCCGGGATCTTCCCGTCCCGGTTGTAGAAGCCGTCCAGGACGTCGCGCCATGCCTTTCCCCGCTCGGAGATGTGGAGGTCCTCGTAGGTGACGAGTTCCGTGATGGAGAAGCAGTCATGGAGCTCGAGCATGGAGATCTCCCGCCGGGGGTCCTCTATGCCCGCCTCGCGGTAGGCGGCGAGGCTGCACTTGCTCGTCGTGTAGAAGTGATCGCCCTGCCACTCGTTGAAGGCCCCCTCGTAGCCGTTGCTCACGGAGAGCTGGAGGGCCTTGACGGAGACGAGGTCCCTTTTCCCCAGGGACCGGGCGATCTCGGGGGTCGTGACGACGGCGCAGGCCGCCCCGTCGCTGACGCCGCAGCAGTCGAAGAGACCCAGGGGGTAGGCGATGATGGGCGCCGCCAGGACCTGTTCCATCGTCACGGGGCGGCGGAGGTGGGCCTTGGGGTTCAGGGCGCCGTTGGCGTGGCTCTTCACGGAGACGGCGGCCAGGGCCTTCTTGAGGTCCCCCTCGGGTATGCCGTGACGGGCCGCGTAGGCCGTGGCGACCTGGGCGAAGAGACCCGGGGCCGAGGCGTTGGGGAACCACTGCCACGTCAGGGAGCCGAAGCCGGAACCCGGGTTGGGGAGACCGCCGTAGCCCGTGTCCTTGAGTTTCTCCACGCCCAGGGCGAGACAGATGTCGTAGGCGCCGGAGGCGACGGCGTACACCGCCCCCCGGAAGGCCTCCGTCCCCGTGGCGCAGTAGTTCTCCACCCTCGTCACGGCGATGTGGGGGAGGCGGAGGGCTACGGCCATGGGCGTCGCCGATTTGCCCGTCCCCACCTCCTCCAGACAGTGGCCGTACCAGGCGGCCTGGATCCCGTCCTTTTCTATCCCCGCGTCGGCGAGGCACTCCGTGAAGGCCTCCACCATCAATTCCTCCGCCCCCACGTCCCAGCGTTCGCCGAAACGGGTGCAACCCATGCCGAGGATGACCACCTTGTCTCTGATCCCTGTCGCCATCTCAGTTTCCCTCCTTTCCCGGGGAGGCCGCCGGCGGCGAGAGGAAAGAGAAGACCGCCGTCGTCATATCCCCGTAAATCTGCGCGCCCTCCATGGAATTGATGGCCTGCCAGTGATCCCGGATGTCCTCCACCCGCGGCGGCGACTGACCGTCGCCGATGGTGACCCCGCGGCCCGTCATCACGGCGGCCCGGCTGTGGTAACCCGCCGCGGCGTTGACGACGACGCCCGTTTCTTTGCATTCTTCTGAGGCGAGGTAGAGGACGATGGGGGCGACGAATTCCGGTTTTAGTTTTTCGAAGAGGTCGGGCGGCAGGACGTCCTGTGTCAGTCTGGAGGCGGCTATGGGGGCGATGGTGTTGACCTTGATGTTGTATTTTTGACCTTCCTGTTTGAGGGAGTTCATGAAACCCACGAGGCCCATTTTGGCGGCGGAGTAGTTTGTCTGTCCGAAGTTTCCGTAGAGACCCGCGGCGGAGGTGGTCATGATGATGCGTCCGTAGCCCTGTTCTCTCATGGCGGCGAAGGCGGGTCTGGTGACGTGGTAGGCGCCGTTGAGGTGGACGTCGATGACGGCGCGCCAGTTTTCGGGTTCCATTTTCAGGATTCCCTTGTCCCTCAGGATCCCGGCGTTGTTGATGAGGATGTCGAGGCGTCCGAAGGTGTCGAGGGCGGTTTTGACCATTCTTTCTCCCCCTTCCGGGGTGGCCACGTTGTCGTAGTTGGCCACGGCCTCACCGCCGAGGGCCTTGATCTCGGCGACGACGCCGTCGGCGGGCGAGGTGGAGCCATCCCCGGAGCCGTCCCTGGCGCCGCCGAAGTCGTTCACCACGACCTTGCAGCCCCTCTTGGCCAACTCCAGGGCGTACACCCTCCCCAAACCACCACCGGCACCCGTCACCAAGGCCACTCGACCGTCAAAACGGATGCGGTGAGGGGCGGTCTCGGCCCCTTTGGCGGCGGCGACAGGCGCGGCCTTCCAGAAGTAGCCCGCGAAACCCCGCTGCTCGTCCGTGAGGCGGCGGCGGAATACCATCCTCACGGGCATGCCGACCTTGATGTCCCTGAGCTCGCAGTCCGTGAAGTCCGCCATGAACCGTCCGCCCCCCTTGAACTGCACCGTCCCGTAAACGGCCGGCGGATCGACGGAAACGGACAGGAGGTCGCCGGTGAAGGAGAGGACCCGGGCGGGGATGTCGGCGAAGGGGTATTCCTCCTGTGTATGGACGGCGCCGCAGGCGGGATTCACGCAGACGTCCTGGGGGGGGAACTGGGGCGTCCCGCACTTGACGCAGCGTCCCCCGACGAGGGCGGTGAGCATCTTCCGATTCCGCCAGAGGGTCGTGAGGGCCGTCTGCGTGGGCGCCTCCGCCCTGATGCCCATCTCGGGGGAGATCAGGCCGCGGAACTTCAGGAACTTCATGTAATTGTCCGTGGTCTTGCCCGCGGCCAGGGACCCCTTCACGCCCCTTTTCGGCCCCAGGGAGGCGATGGCCTCCGTAACCCGGAAGTAGAGGGCGTCACATCCCTGGCCGAATCCGCACAGGAGGATGCCGTCCCCCGGCCGGGCCGTCTCGAGGGCGGAACAGAACATGAGGAGGGGATGGGCGGTCCCCGTCTCCCCGCAGACCTCGTGCATCTGGGACACGACGGCCTCGGGGGGCGCCCCGAGCCTCTTGGCGATGGCCCGGTGCTCGGCCTGGATGAAACAGGGGAAGACGAGCTTCTGGACGTCCTTCATGGTGATGCCCAGTTTGTCCATGAGGCCCTTGACGGCCTCGGGGATGATCCGGGCGTATCCCTCCTCCCGTACCCAGCGCTCCTCCCAGGTGTAGTCGAAGTGCCGGTCCGCGGCCCGGTAGTGGTCCACGAAATCGTAGGAGACGCTGTAAGACCCCACGAACTCGGCGATGACCCCCTCGGAGCCCACGAGGACCGAGGCGGCTCCGTCTCCGAACCACATCTCGTAGAAGTAGGCCGGTTTCGTCTCCCGCCGGTCGGCGGCCGTGACGAGGATGCTTTTCCTGTCCCCCGCCCGGACGCCGTCCAGGGCGGCCAGGAGGCCCGTGGTGCCGGCCCTCAGGGACGCTCCGAAATCGGCGGTGAGGACCGACGGTTTGAGGTTCAGGGCCGTGGCCGCCACGGCCGCGTTCTGGCGGTCCGCGAAGGGCATGGTCGTCGAGCAGAGGTAGAGGCCGTCGACGCCGTCGCGGTCGATACCCCCCAGACAGTCCCTGGCGGCCTCCACGGCCATGGTAAGGCTGTCTTCGTCGTAGTTGCAGAAGGAACGTTCACCCTGGGCCACCATGATCAGGGCCGGTGCGAACCAGCCCATGGCCTCGTAGATGGCCGCACGATTGAGACGCAGGTGGGGGATGTAAGCCCCGTAAGAGGTGATGCCGATCATTTTCTTGCCTCCCTGGCCCTCAGGCACCCTAAAACTTGAAGAGTTTCTCTATGAGCTGCGATTTGAGGAGATCGCCGCCGATCTTGATCTTCCCGGCCGTGTAGGCCTGCATGGCCGACATCCTGCCGCCCATCATTTCCAGGAAGTCCGAGGCGGCCATCGTGACGGTCGTGGTCGGTTTCTCGTGCCGCCCCCTGTCTATGGAGCACCTGCCGTCCTTGACGGTGACCGTCCAGTCGCCGCCTCCTTCGCCGGTGATGGCGAACTGGAAGACCACGTCCACACCGGCCGCCTTTTCGGACCGGAAGGCCGCCCCCATGTTCGCGAAGACCTTCTCCACCGTCAGCGCCTCCTTTTTCTCCCCTTCCTTCCCCTCTTCCCTGGGCTGGAAGGAGCTGAGGAGATCGGTCACCAGGTCCATGAGCTGGTAGTACTCCTTGGCGTCCTCGAGACGGGAGATCTCCCCCCAGGCCGCCTCGATGTCCTCCACCGTCGGCGGGGTCACCCCGTCGCCGACCACCGTCCCGGGACCCGTCACGACGGCGGCGCGGTTGTAGTAGCCCATGCCGGCGTTGTAAATCCGGCCCGTTTCTTTGCATTCTTCTGAGGCGAGGTAGAGGACGATGGGGGCGACGAATTCCGGTTTTAGTTTTTCGAAGAGGTCGGGCGGCAGGACGTCCTGTGTCAGTCTGGAGGCGGCTATGGGGGCGATGGTGTTGACCTTGATGTTGTATTTTTGACCTTCCTGTTTGAGGGAGTTCATGAAACCCACGAGGCCCATTTTGGCGGCGGAGTAGTTTGTCTGTCCGAAGTTTCCGTAGAGACCCGCGGCGGAGGTGGTCATGATGATGCGTCCGTAGCCCTGTTCTCTCATGGCGGCGAAGGCGGGTCTGGTGACGTGGTAGGCGCCGTTGAGGTGGACGTCGATGACGGCGCGCCAGTTTTCGGGTTCCATTTTCAGGATTCCCTTGTCCCTCAGGATCCCGGCGTTGTTGATGAGGATGTCGAGGCGTCCGAAGGTGTCGAGGGCGGTTTTGACCATTCTTTCTCCCCCTTCCGGGGTGGCCACGTTGTCGTAGTTGGCCACGGCCTCACCGCCGAGGGCCTTGATCTCGGCGACGACGCCGTCGGCGGGCGAGGTGGAGCCATCCCCGGAGCCGTCCCTGGCGCCGCCGAAGTCGTTCACCACGACCTTGCAGCCCCTCTTGGCCAACTCCAGGGCGTACACCCTCCCCAAACCACCACCGGCACCCGTCACCAAGGCCACTCGACCGTCAAAACGGATCACGTCCTCCGGGACGGGGCCGTAGGCGAAGACCCCGTTGTCGATGACCACGTCGCCGTTTTCGGCGTTCACCGTCCGGAAGTAGGCCAGGCCTTCTTCGATCTTCCAGATGAGGGTCTTGATGGGGATCCCGGGGTAGAGGGTCCGGGAGAAACGGCAGGCGATCCGTCTCACCAGCTCCGGTCTGTTGGGGGTGAACTTGGACATGAGGGCCCGGCAGGCGTAACCGTACGTGCAGAGGCCGTGCATGATGGGCTTCTCGAACCCCACCTTCTTGGCGAAGGCGGGGTCGACGTGGAGCTGGAAGAGATCACCCGAGAGGCGGTAGAGGAGGGGTTGGCCGGGACCGGGTCGGTCCTCCACCACGAAGTCCGGATCGCGGGAGGGGAAGGTAAAGACCTTCGAGGGGCCCTCCTCGCCGCCGAAGTTACCGTCGAGGCGGCTGAAGATGGTAATGACGCTCTTGAAGAGCTTCTTCCCCGCCGCATCCCTCGTTTCGCTCTCTGCGATGACCACGGCGCCCTTGTCTTTTTTGTCGTAGTAGTGGGTCACGGCCCCCTCGGTGGAGAAGGTGCCGGAGGGCGGGATGGGCCGGTAAAAGACGAGGTCCTGCTCGCCGTGGAGGATGCCCGCCAGGTTCACGTTCGATTCCGAGGCGACGTGCCAGAAGAAATCGAAGATGCTGGCCACGGAAAAGGTCGGGATGACCTTGAGGTTTTTCTCGTAGACGTAGTCCAGCTCGTCGAATCCCGCCCCGACGCCCAGGGCGTAGAGGACCACGTCCCTCCAGTCGTACTTCTTCGTCACCGGCCCGATGGTCTTGCCGAGGGCCTCCGGATTCAGGGCCATAGGTCTTCCTCCTTTCTTGTTTCGTCTCTTGTCGAGACCCCGTCGGGTCTTGTCCGCCTGCTCATGGCCTTCCCCGGCCGGACGCCGCCTCCTGCCTCATCACGAAGGGGTCGATGAGGATGAACTTCAGGGTCTCCTTGACCGCCGCCACGTAGGAGTCGTGATCGAGAGCAACCATGGAGCGGAAAAAGTCCTCGCCGGAGACGAAGTTGTGGATGGCGTTCATGACCGTCAGGACCTCGAGCATGGCCCGGGGCGGGGTATCCCTGCGGTCGGAGGTCAGCTCCATGGAACGGGCGATGTCGGAGGTGAACTCGGGGACCTTGATGTCCAGGACGTCCCTCGTCTTGCCGAAGTAACGGAAGAGGACGAGGTTGGATATCTCGGGATGGGCGAAGCAGTAGTCCGTCATGGCGTCGATGGCGACGGCCATGCGTTCCCGCAGGGGACGGCCGTGGATGATCCCCTCCACCTCCCTCAGCTTTCGGCCTAAATCGTCGTTGATGTCGAGGATCACCGCCTCGTAGAGGTCCTTTTTCTCGCCCCAGTGGTAATGGAGGGTGGAGATGTCGATGCCCACCTCCCGGGCGATCAGGCGCATCGTCGCGCCGTGGAAGCCGTACTCCCCGAAGACCCGCCGGGCGACGGCCAGAATGCGGGCCTTCATGGACTCGGGGTCACGGCGCGCCTTTTCCAGGACCGTTTCCATCATGTTATTCCATGGTGTGATTCCATCAAACGATGGACAAGCTCTATACGATCCCCCGCCCTTCGTCAAGGGGAAAATCGCCGTGAAGACACGCCGGCCGAAGGGGCGTCAGAGGCGGGATGGACCCTCGGTTCTCGAAGGGCCGGCGGTTTTCCATTTGACAGGAAAGGCGTTTTCATATAGTGCCTTCGACGTCACGAAAACCCATCAAAACAAAGGAGGTATTTTATGTCCCGAGGATCGAGAAGCTTCGTTCGTTGGTTCATCCTGGCCGCGGCCCTCTGTCTCCTTGTTTCCCCCCTGACCGGCGCCGGTCCCGCCTTGGCCGCGGAAAAGATCATCAAGATCGGAACCATCTTCCCCCTGACCGGTCCCGTGGCGACGGCGGGCCAGCGTTGCCAGGCGGCGGTCCAGACGGCGGTGGAGATCATCAACAACAAACACCCCGAGATCAAGGTACCCCTGGCCAATAAGGAAGGTCTCCTGGACGGCTACAAGATCGTCCTGGTCCACGCCGATTCCCAGGGCAAGCCCGACGTCGGCAAGGCCGAGGCGGAGCGTCTCCTCAACCAGGAGAAGGTCTGGGCCCTCATCGGCGCCTACAACAGCTCCGTGAGCAAGCCCGCCAGTTTCGTGGCCGAGAGGATGAAGAGGATCTTCATGTGCGGTTCCTCGAGCTCGGCGGCCCTCACCCAGCGGGACATGAAGTACTTCTTCCGCCTGGCCCCCACGGACGCCACGGAATCCGTTGACTTCGTGGAAGTCCTTAAATGGCTCAACAAGACCAAGAAGGCGGGCATCAAGACCTTGGGCGTTATCTACGAGAACAGCGAGTTCGGTAAGCATGCCGCCGAGGAGGCGAAGAAGGCCGCCGCCGCGGGGGGCTTCAAGGTCGTGGCCGACGTGCCCTTCTCACCCGGCGCCACGAACCTCAACAGCGAGGTCCAGACCCTCAAGGGCAGCAACCCCGACGCCGTTTTCGGGGCCGTCCTCGGGGCCGACTACTCCCTGTGGGTGAAGACGATGAAGCAGGCCAAGTGGCTCCCCAAGATCGTCATCAATTACTGCTCGGGCTACCAGGACCCCGTCATCGCCAAGCAGCTGGGTCCCGACGCGGAATACTTCATGGGCTCCTCCGGTTATTCGCCCCAGTTCGCCAGCCTGATGCCCGCCGTCGCCCCCGTGGAGAAGATCTTCAAGAGCAAGACGGGCGGCGTGCCCTTCGACGGGAACAGCATCCAGGAGGCGGTGGCCATGCTCGTCCTCGCCCAGGCCATCGAGAAGGCCCGGTCCCTGGATCCCGACAAGGTGGCCAAGACCCTCATGGAAAACACCTGGGACTCGCCCCTCTCCCTGGGCGGCAAGGTGAAGTTCGTCAAGGGCGGTCAGAACGTCCAGGCCAAGAGCATCATCACCCAACTCCAGAACGGGCAGTACAAGCGGATCTATCCCGAGAAGATGGCGGACGCCAAGATCGTCTTCCCCATGAAACCCTGGGATAAACGCTAAGGGGGAAATCCCCTCGTGGAAACCTTCGCCCAGGTCGTCCTCGACGGTTTGTTGAGCGGCATGGTGTATGCCCTCGTCGCCGCGGGGCTCTGCCTGATCTGGGGTGTCATGGACGTCATCAATTTCGCCCACGGCGAATATCTCATGATCGCCATGTACGTCAGCTACTGGCTCGGTTTCCTCGCCAACATCGACCCCGTGGTGTCCGTGATCGCCGCCGGCGTCTTCATCTTCATCATCGGGGCCCTGACGTACCTTCTCATCATCCGTTACACCGTGGGCAAGCCGCCCCTGGCGGCCCTTCTGGCGACCTTCGGCCTGGCCATGTTCCTCAAGAACCTGTGTCTGAACCGGTTTTCGCCCAACTTTCTCATCCTCTCCGACACCTGGCTCGGGGGCAAGACCTTCCAGCTCGGGGGGCTGATCTTTCCGGCCCCCCAGCTGGCGGCGGCGGCCTTGGCCTTGATCGTCGTGGGTCTCGTCTATCTCCTTATAAACTCCACCCGCTTCGGCTGGGCGGTTCAGGCCACGGCCATGGACCGGGAGGCGGCGGAGCTCATGGGTATAGACACGGAGAGGATCTATATCCTCATCTTCGGGATCGGCGGGGCCTGCGTGGGTATAGCGGGGGGGATCATGCCCTCCTATCTCGCCGTCCACCCCGAGGTCGGTTCCCTCTTCGGTCTCATCGCCTTCGTGTGCGTGGCCATGGGAGGCTTCGGGAGCATCCCCGGGGCCTTCCTGGCCGGTCTTCTCGTCGGGGTGGCGGAGGCTTTGGCTGGTTTCTACATCGCCCCCGTCTTCAAGTACATCGCCGTCTTCGGCCTCTACCTGGCCGTGGTCTTCCTGAGACCCAAGGGCATCTTCGGCTGGTGACGATGATGAACACCAAGGTCATCGACCTCAAAGACGCCCTCTGGCTCCTCCTCTTGGCCGTCCTGGCCCTTCTCCCCCTCGTTCCCTTCGTGTCGGGGAGCTTCTTCGGCATGCACGTCCTCATCCTCGTCCTCCTCTTCGCCAGCATGGCCCAGGCCTGGAACATCATCGGCGGTTATTGCGGACAGGTCTCCTTCGGCCATTCCGTCTTTTTCGGCATCGGCGCCTACGGTGCCGGGATGGCGGTGGTCACCTACGGGGGGCTGCCATGGGGCGGGATCCTGGCGGGGATGGTCCTGGCGGCCGTGGTGGCGGTGATCATCAGCTACCCGTGTTTCAAGCTGACGGGCCACTATTTCGCCATCGCCACCTTCGCCATCGTGGAGATCTTCAACCGGGCCTTCCTCGTCTGGGAATGGGTCGGCGGCGCCTTGGGGCTCGACTATCCCGTCATCGAAGAAGGTTTGGCCAATCTGATGTGGTACGAGACGAAGGAAGGGTACTACTACTGCGCCCTGGGCCTGTTCGTCATTGTGTTCGGTATCGTGAGGTGGCTCGAGAGTCACCGCTTCGGCTACTACATGAGGGCCGTCCGGGAAGGACAGGAGACGGCGGAGTCCCTCGGGGTGAACAGCACGGCGGTGAAGCTGGGCGCCATGGCCATCTCCGCCGCCCTTGCCGCCCTTTGCGGCTCCTTCTTCGTCCAGTACAACCTCCGCGTCGACCCGCCCATGGTCATGTCCCTCGATATGTCCATGAAATTCGTCCTCGTCACCATCCTCGGCGGGTCCGGGACCCTGGCGGGACCCCTCCTCGGGGCCGCCGTCCTCATCCCCCTCCAGGAGTACACCCGGGCCTTCTGGGGCGGTCTCGGAGGAGGAGTGGACCTCATGATCTTCGGGGTCCTCATCATCGTCATCGTCATCAAGGAACCGGCGGGCATCATCGGCATCTTGGCAGGGATAGGGAAGAGTCTGGCCCGACGGGGCGGCACGGCTCAAGGAGGTGCATAGGATGGCCCTCCTCGAGGTCCGGGAGGTGACGAAGAAGTTCGGTCAGCTCGTGGCCAACGACCGGATAAGCTTCTCCGTTGAGGAAGGGTCCATAGTGGGCCTCATCGGACCCAACGGGGCGGGTAAGACCACCCTCTTCAATTGCATCTCAGGGCTTTTCAAGCCTGAGGGGGGGCAGGTTGTTTTCGACGGCAAGGACATCACGGGAGAGCCCCCTTACCGTATCGCCCGCATGGGCGCCGTCAGGACCTTCCAGGTCGTTCGTCCCCTGAAGGACATGTCGGTCCTCGAGAACGTCCTCGTCGGGGCCTTTCTCAGGACCTCCGACCGGGGTGAGGCCCTCACGAGGGCGGAGGAATGCCTGCGGTTGTGCAACCTGACGGCGTACCGGGACAGGATGGCCGGCGATCTCCCCATCGGGGGCAAAAAACGCCTGGAGATGGCAAGGGCCCTGGCGACGGGTCCGCGCCTCCTCATGCTCGACGAGGTCATGGCGGGTCTCAACACCACGGAACTCAAGGCCGCCCTGGACGTCATCCTCCGTCTGAGGGACTCGGGCATCACCTTGATGGTCGTGGAGCATGTCATGGAAGGGATCATGCCCATCGCCGACAAGGTGGTCGTCCTGGACGGGGGTACCAAGATCGCCGAGGATATCCCCGCCCGCATCGTCAGGGATGAGCGGGTCATCGAGGCCTATCTCGGCGCCAAGTACGGGCGGCGCCTGAAGAACGGCACTCAGGGAGGAAGTCGTGACTGAGGCCATCCTGAGGGTCGAAGGGCTCTGTGCGGGTTACGACGGGATCCCCGTGATCTCGGACATCGACCTCCAGGTCATGCCGGGGGAGATCGTGGCCGTCGTGGGGGCCAACGGGGCCGGCAAGACCACCCTGTTGCGGACCATCGCCGGCCTCAACCGTCCCCTGTCGGGCATCGTCTCTTTCTCCGGCACCCCCATCTCCCACCTCAAGGCCCACCGGGTCCTGAAACTCGGCATCAGCTGCGTGCCCGAAGGGAGGCGTCTCTTCGGGAAGCTCTCCGTGGAGAAGAACCTGACCCTGGGGGCCTACACGGTGGAATCGCCCGCGGAGGTCCGCCGCCGCCTTGACGAGGTTATGGCCGTCTTCCCCGTGTTGAGGGAGAGGGCGAATCAGACCGCCGAGACCCTCAGCGGCGGGGAGCAGCAGATGCTGGCCCTGGCCCGGGGTCTCATGTCCCGGCCCAAGCTCCTCATGCTGGACGAGATGTCCCTGGGTCTCATGCCGACGGCGGTGGAAAAGATGATGGAGACCGTCACCGCCGTCAACCGCGCCGGGACCACGGTCCTTCTGGTGGAGCAGATGGTCCAGGAGGCCTTGGAGATCGCCCATCGGGGGTACGTGATCCAGAACGGGAGGATCGTCCAGTCCGGCACATCCGCCGAGCTCCTCGAGTCGGAGGAGGTTCGGAAGGCCTACCTGGGTATGTGAGGAGGAGGGCGAAGATGTTTCAGGAAACGGCCCGGGAGTGGATCGAACAGTGGCAGGGGGAGGGCCTGCTGGAACGGGGGGACGAGGCGCGGACGGCGCGCCTGGTCAAGGATTGCGCCGCGCGTATCGAGGAGATATTCACCGCCGCCGTCACCAGGCAACTGACGCCCCTGGGAAAGGCAGCCGATTTCGAGCGGATGCTCCTGTGGGACACCCAATACGTCCACAAGTTCCTCAATCAGACCATCCCCGCCTATTACAACTTCCGGGAGGAGGTCCTGGCTGAGGCCAGAAGGACCATCCTGGCCGAGTTTACGGCCGGCGGCGGAAGGGAATGAAAGTCGTTTTTTTGGGTACCAACGGCTGGTACGACACCGAGACGGGGAACACCATCTCCGTCCTTCTTCAAACGGCCGCCTGCGATATCATATTCGACGCCGGCAACGGCATCGCCAAGATGGACCGATACCGTCCCCCCGGGGATGGGCGCGGTTGTTTTCTCTTCCTGAGCCATTTCCATCTCGATCACATCGCCGGGCTCCACACCATCGTGAAGATCCCCTGCGGAGGGGGGTTGACCATCTGCGGCCCCGAAGGGACAAGGGGGATCCTCGGTGTCATCCTGGCCCAGCCTTTCACCATCCCCGCGGCGGATCTGCCCTACGCCGTCACGATCCTGGAACTACCCCGGGAAACGGCCGCTTTACCCTTCGTTGCCGAAGCAAGGCCCCTGCGCCATGCCTCTTTGACCCTCGGATACCGGGTGGAGGTGGAAGGTCGGGTGGTGGCCTACTGCCCCGACACGGGCTACTGCGAGAACGCCGTCCTTCTGGCCCGAGGGGCGGACCTTCTCATCGCCGAGTGTGCCTATCCCAGCGGCATGGGCGACGAGTCCTGGCCCCACCTGAACCCGGAGGAGGCGGCGAGGATCGCCGCGGAAGGGGACGTGAAGGCCTTGGCCCTGGTCCACTTCGACGCCCACCAGTATCCTACCCTTGAGGATCGTCTCCGGGCCGAGGCGGCGGCCCGCCGGATCTTTCCCGGCACCGTCGCCGCCAGAGACGGCATGGAGATCCCGATTACCTGAACTACCCGTCGTGGGAAACGGCGGTCTTGCCCTTGCCTCTAACGAGGGACAGGAAGAGGAGAAAGGCGCCCACGGAGATGGAGGAATCGGCCACGTTAAAGGCCGGCCAGTGGGCGCTGCCGATGTAGAAATCGAGAAAGTCGATGACCTCACCGAAGCGGACCCGGTCGACGAGGTTGCCGAGGGCCCCGGCCAGGATGAGGGACAGGGAGAGGGTCATCAGGGAATCGTCGATGGGTTGGGTTTTCAGGTAGTAGACGATGAGACCCACCGCCCCCATGGTCACGGCCAGAAAGAAAAGGGAACGGAAGGGGGGGGAGGTGTCGGCCAAGAAGCCGAAGGCCGCCCCCGGATTCCTGATGTAGGTGATACTGAAGAGGCCCGGGATCACCGTCCTGGACTCGTGGAGGGTCAGGTTTGTGTCGATGATGTGTTTTGTTACCTGATCCCCCGTGATGATGACGGCCAGGGTGACCCAGACGATCCAGAATCTCTTGATCACGGCCTTCCCCTCAGAGGTTCGCTGCGCACCGGGGGCAGATTTCGGGATGCTTAGGATCGGCGCCGATCTCCTCGCTGTAGACCCAGCACCGGACGCATTTCTGACCCCTCGCCTTCTCCACACGGATCTTGAGCCCCCCTATCTCTTCGCTTTCATAGACGGCACCGGTCAGGGACCCATCAGCGAGAGACACCTGGGAGACGATGAGGAGGGCCCGGAGATCATCCATCCTCCCCGCCAGGACACCCCTCAGTTTTTCCGGGACCTCGATGGTCACGGCCGCATCGAGGGAATGGCCGATGAGCTTGTTCTTCCTGGCAATCTCCACGGCCTTGGAGACCTCGCCGCGGAGGGAGATCAGTCCCTTCCAAGTCTCGCCGAGGGCCTCGTCCAGATAGTCTTCCCTCACCTCGGGGAAGGTGGTGAGATGGACGCTTTGAGCCTTCCCCTCGTAATTGGGCAGGGCCAGCCAGAGCTCTTCCGCCGTGAAGGTCAGGATCGGGGCCAAAAGACGCGTCAGGGTCTCGAGGATGATGAACATGGCGCTCTGGGCTGACCGGCGTTTCAGGGAATCGGCTCGGGACGTGTAGAGGCGGTCCTTCAGAACGTCGAGATAGATGGCGCTCATGTCCACGGTGCAGAAGTTGTAGACGGTGTAGTAGACGAGGTGGAACTGGTATCTGCCGTAGGCGTCGCGGACGCGACGGACGATTTCCTGGAGGCGATGGAGGGCAAAACGGTCCAGCTCTTCCATCTCCGAGTAGGGGACGGAGTCCCTCGAGGGATCGAAGTCGTAGAGGTTGCCCAGGATGAAGCGCCCCGTGTTGCGGATTCGCCGGTAGGCCTCCACGAGGCGCGTCAGGATCTCGCGGGAGATGCGGATGTCATTCGTGTAGTCCTCAGCGGCGACCCAGAGGCGGAGGATCTCGGCGCCGTATTCGTCGATGATCTCCTGGGGCTCGATGACGTTGCCCACGGACTTGGACATCTTTTTCCCCTCCCCGTCCACGACGAAACCGTGGGTGAGGACCGTCTTGTAAGGGGCCCTATCCCGGGTGGCCACGCACTCCAGGAGGGAGGAATGGAACCATCCGCGGTGCTGGTCGCTGCCCTCGAGGTACATGTCGGCGGGGGAACGGTGATCGGGCCAGGTCTCGAGGACGGCGGCGTGGCTCACGCCGGAGTCGAACCAGACATCGAGGATGTTTGTCTCCTTGCGGAAGGAACGGCCCTCGCGGCAGACGGGGCATACCGTGCCCGGGGGAAGGAGGTCCTGGGCCTCCCTTTCGAACCAGACGTCGGCCCCGTGTTCACGGACGAGGTCCACCACCCGATCGAGGATCTCCTTGGTGAGAAACTCGTTCTGGCAGGCGTTGCAGTAGAACATGGTGATGGGGACGCCCCAGAGACGCTGCCGGGAGATGCACCAGTCAGGGCGGTTTTCCACCATGCCGTAAATGCGTTCCCGACCCCAGGCGGGTATCCACTCACACGCCTTGATGGCCTCCAAGGCCTTTTTTCTCAGGTCGTTCTTCTCCATGGAGATGAACCATTGTTCCGTGGAGCGGAAGATGATGGGCTCCTTGCAGCGCCAGCAATGGGGGTACTGGTGCTCGATGTCGACGAGACCGAGGAGGGCGCCGGCCTGCCTCAATTTCTCGTTGACGGCGTCGTTGGCGTCGAAGACGAATTGACCGGCGAAATCGGCCACGTCGGGGGTGAAGCAGCCGTTCTCGTCGACGGGGGCGTAGTTGTCGAGACCGTACTTCATGCCGATCTCGTAGTCCTCCTGCCCGTGACCGGGGGCGATGTGAACGCACCCCGTGCCCGCCTCGAGGGTGACGAAGGGGGCCAGGATGAGGACGCTCTCCCTGTCGATGAGGGGATGGCGGGTCTTGAGACCCTCCATCACGGCGCCTGGGAACTCGGCGAGGATCTCGTAAGGCCTGCCCTTCCAGCCGAAGGCGTCGAGGCAGTAATCGAGCAGATCCTTGGCGAGGATGAGGACCTCGCCCTCCACCTTGACGGCGGCGTAGGTGAATTCCTCATGGAAGGCGATGGCGAGGTTGGCCGGGATCGTCCAGGGGGTCGTCGTCCAGATGACCACGCTCACCTTCTCGCCCTTCAGGGCGGGTATGACCGCACCGATATCGGAGATCATGGGGAACTTGACGTATATGGAGGGTGTGGTGTGGTCGCCGTATTCGACCTCCGCCTCCGCCAGGGCGGTCTTGCAGGTGGCGCACCAGTAAACGGGTTTTTTACCCTTGTAGACGCCGCCCCTCAAAAATATCTTGCCGAATTCCGCGACGGTGATCGCCTCGTAGTCGTAACTCATGGTTAAATAAGGATTGGCCCAGTCGCCGAAGCACCCCAGGCGCTTGAACTGGTCCCGCTGGATGCCGACGAAGCGTTCCGCGTAGGCCCGACAGAGGCGTCTCTTCTCGGCGTGGGAGATCCGATACTTCTCGTCCCCGATCTCCTTGTCCACCTGGTGCTCGATGGGGAGACCGTGACAGTCCCAGCCCGGGACGTAGATGCTGTCGTAGCCGGCCATGTTTTTCGATTTTATGACCATGTCCTTGATGATCTTGTTGAGGGCCGTGCCGAGATGGATATTGCCGTTGGCGTAGGGAGGGCCGTCGTGGAGGATGTAGATCTCCCGGCCCTTCGATACCTCCCTTATCCGCCGGTAGATGTCCATGGCGTCCCAACGGGCTAACATCTCCGGCTCCCTCACCGTCAGGTTGGCCTTCATGGGGAAATCGGTCTTCGGCAGATTCAAGGTCTCTTTGTAGTCCATCTCTCAGCTCCTAAGGTGGATTGACGAGGCCGGACTTGTCTCTGTTTACGACCGCCGGGCCTACAGATGGCGTTTTCTATATTGAAGGCGCAAAAATGTAAAATGATTTTTCGCCGGGAAGGGAAACGAAAAGGCCCCCGGGTCGGACCCGGGGGCCTTCGCAAAGTTGAAAGGGTAGAGAAGGTTTCCTGCCTTTCTTACATGCCGGGGTAACCGCCCCCGCCCGGCATGGGCGGCATGGCCGGTTTCTCCTCCGGTTTTTCCGCGATCATGCACTGCGTGGTGAGCATGAGGGAGGCCACGGAAGCGGCGTTCTGAAGGGCGAAGCGGGTCACCTTCGTGGGGTCGATGACGCCGGCGGCGATCATGTCCTCGAACTGTTCCGTCCGGGCGTTGAAACCGAAGGCCCCCTTCTTCTCCTTGACCTTCTCGACCACCACGCTGCCCTCCATGCCGGCGTTGGCGGCGATCATCTTCAAGGGTTCCTCCAGGGCCCTCTTGACGATGTTGACACCCACCTGCTGATCGCCGTCCAGCTTCAACTTCTCCAGGGCCGGGAGCGTCCTGATGTAGGCGACACCGCCGCCGGGGACGATCCCCTCCTCGACGGCCGCCCGGGTGGCGTTGAGGGCGTCCTCGACGCGGGCCTTCTTTTCCTTCATCTCCGTCTCCGTGGCCGCGCCGACCTTGATGACGGCGACACCGCCCACGAGTTTGGCCAGCCGTTCCTGGAGTTTCTCGCGATCGTAGTCGGAGGTGGTTTCCTCGATCTGGGCGCGGATCTGCTTCACCCGACCCTCGAGATCGGAACGCTTTCCGGCGCCGTCGATGATGGTGGTGTTGTCCTTGTCGATGGTGATCTTCTTGGCCCTGCCGAGATCTTCGATGCGGACATTCTCCAGCTTGTAGCCCATCTCCTCGGAGATCACCTTGCCACCCGTGAGGATGGCGATATCCTCCAGCATGGCCTTGCGACGGTCACCGAAGCCGGGGGCCTTGACGGCGGCCACATGGAGGGTGCCGCGGAGCTTGTTCACCACCAGGGTGGCCAGGGCCTCGCCTTCCACGTCCTCGGCGATGATAAGGAGTGGCTTGCCCATCTTGGCGATCTGCTCCAGGATGGGGAGGAGGTCCTTCATGCCGCTGATCTTCTTGTCATGGATGAGGAGATAGGCATCCTCCAGGTTGGCCGTCATCTTCTCGGCGTTGGTGATGAAGTAGGGGGAGAGGTACCCACGGTCGAACTGCATCCCTTCGACGATCTCCAGCTCCGTCTCGAGACCCTTGGCCTCCTCCACGGTGATGACGCCTTCCTTCCCCACCTTTCCCATGGCCTCGGCGATGATGTTGCCGATGGCCTCGTCGTTGTTGGCGGAGATGGTGCCGACCTGGGCGATCTCCTTCTGGTCCTTCGTGGGCTTGCTCAATTTCTTAAGCTCCGCGACGACGGTCTCCACGGCCTTATCGATGCCCCGTTTCACGTCCATGGGGTTGCTGCCCGCCGCCACGCTCTTGGCCCCCTCGCGGTAGATGGCCTGGGCCAGGATGGTCGCCGTCGTCGTGCCGTCACCGGCCACGTCGCTGGTCTTGCTTGCCACCTCGCGTACCATCTGGGCCCCCATGTTTTCGAACTTGTCTTCGAGCTCGATCTCCTTGGCCACGGTGACGCCGTCCTTGGTTACCGTGGGGGATCCGAAGGTCTTGTCGAGGATGACGTTCCGACCCTTCGGGCCGAGGGTGACCTTCACGGCGTCGGCCAGGGTGTTTACACCCTTGAGGATCGATTTCCGTGCCTCTTCGTCGTACTGTAGTATCTTCGCTGCCATTTACCCATTCCTCCTTATATGTCTATTACTTATTTCTCGACGATACCGAGGATGTCTTCCTCTCTCATGATGAGGTATTCCTTGCCTTCGATCTTGACCTCCGTCCCGGCATATTTGTTGAAGAGAATCCGGTCCCCTGCCTTGACGTCCGGTTTGACCAGCTTACCGTCGTCGGTTACCCTGCCCTTCCCGACGGCAATGACCTTGCCCTCCATGGGCTTTTCCTTGGCCGTATCGGGGATAATGATACCGCCCTTGGTCTTCTCCTCCTCCGCCAGACGTTCGACGATTACCCTGTCCTGCAATGGCCTGATCTTCATTCCTTCCATCTCCTTTCCGAAAATTTATTTATATCTCCATATCTTGAAGGCGAAGTGATAGGGCATGGCATACCGTGGCATAAAATAAACATCAATCCCCGGCTGTCAAGGCAGCTTCAATTTTTTTTGTGACGCCGAATCTCAGGAGCGCCGGGGCTCTTTGATCTCCACGGGCGGCCGGGCGAGATCGCGGGATCTTTCGGCGTCCCCTACTATGCCGATGATGTCACCCCAGTGGGTGGAGATGGCCGGCTTCGGCCGGATATGGTCGACAAAACGGGCCTCCTCCACGGCCGTCATGGTGTGGGTGCCGCCCACGGGGACGATGGCGGTATCCGCCTCTGACGAAATCCGTGTCTCCCGCGTAGTAGATCTTTGTCGGGCCGACGGTGAAAGTGAAACCGACCAAGCCGCAGGCCTTGGGATGTAACGCCTTGGTCATGTCATGTTGTAAGACCAGGTGGCCTCTGCGGTGATCCCCCCGATAGTTACCCTGTCCCTCGTTTTAAGGGGGCGAAGGTCACCCTTAAGGCCGCCTACCGTATCGGGCGTCGAATCTTTCCGGAGCCTGTCGAGGTCCTCGGGTCAGAAGTGGTCGTAATGGCCTTGGCTGATCAGGATGAGATCGGCGGCCGGTTTGCCCGTTGGTTTCCAGGGGGCTATAAATGACCAAGTCAGCGTCGATGCGGATACTGAAGACACTGGAATGGTAGCATCGGCTACTGGACGAAATAGTATATCACGGCGGCCATGATTGCCGAGGCGGGGATCGTCAGGACCCAGGCCCACAGGATGGTCCCTGCCACGCCCCAGCGAACCGCCGTCAGTCTTTTGGTTGCCCCGACCCCCATAATGGCCCCGGCGATGGTGTGGGTGGTGCTGACGGGGATGCCCCCCAGGGAGGCACCGATGATGGAGAATGCCGCCGCCGTTTCGGCGCAGAACCCCCCCATGGGCTGAAGCTTCGTGATCTTTGTGCCCATGGTCTTCACGATACGCCAGCCGCCGCTCATGGTACCGAGGGCAATAAAGAGGTAGCAGAGAAAGACGACCCAGAAGGGGATGTGGAATACGGGGCCGATGAGGCCCTGGCTGTAGAGGGCCACGGCGATGATCCCCATGGTTTTCTGGGCGTCGTTCATGCCGTGGCCGAGGCTGTAGACGGCGGCCGAGAATAACTGGAGTTTTCTGAAGAGGGCCGTGGATCGGGCGACGTTGGAGTTCCTGCTGAGGTTGAGGGTCAAGACCATCATGAAAAAACCCAGGGCCATGCCTATGGCGGGCGACAGGAAGATAAAGGCGGCGGTTTTGAGGATGCCCTTCCAGAGCAGCACCCCTACCCCCGCCTTGGTGACGCCCGCCCCGATGAGGCCGCCGATGAGGGCGTGGGAGGAACTGCTGGGGAGACCGAAGTACCAGGTGATGAGATTCCAGACTATGGCCCCTCCCAAGGCCCCCAGAATGACGTGGTTATTGATCGCCCCCGGATGGATGATACCCACCCCGATTGTCTTGGCGACGGGGGTCCCGATGAAGAAGATGGCGGAGAAGTTAAAAAAGGCCGCCCATATGACGGCGTAACGGGGCGAGAGGACCCGGGTGGAAACGACGGTGGAGATGGAATTGGCGGCGTCGTGGAAGCCGTTGATGAAATCGAAAATGAGGGCGATGGCGATGAGAAAGATGATGAATTGCAAAGAGTCGATCATAGGTTATCAGAAAATAGGGATCCCCTGCCGATGACGGAGGATCTACCCGTTCTTCAGGACGATGCCCTCGACGATGTTGGAGACATCCTCGCAGACGTCGAGGGCCTCTTCGAAGCGCTCGAAGATCTCCTTCCACTTGATGAGCTCGAAGGGGTCCTTCTCCTGTTCAAAGAGCTTTGCCATGGTCGTCCTCAGGATCGAATCCCCGGCGTTTTCGATGGTGTTGATCTCAACGCAGTTTTCCAAGATGAGGGGGGCGTTCTTCATGTCCCTGAGACCGTGGACGATCGTCTTCACCCTCTTGGTGGCCTCATTGAGGAGCTTCGCCTGTTCGATCAGTTCGGGGGCGGGGGCCTTGATCTTGTACAGGGACATCCGGATCGCCGAGGCCTCCGTCATGTCGAGAATGCTGTCCATTTTATTGACCAGGGCGTAGATGTCCTCCCTGTCCATGGGGGTCAGGAAGGTCTTGTGCATCTTCTCATAGGTGCGATGGGTGATGATATCGGCCTCGTGCTCGATCTCCTTCAGTTTGACGAGGCGGGGTTCGAAGGAGTCGTAGTTGTTGAGCATGTCGAGGAACAACCTGGCGCCTTCGTCGATCTTCTCCGCCAGCTCTTCGAACAGGTCATAGAACTTCTCTTCCCGAGGAATGAGGCGCATAACTTACAACCTCCATGTACGCCGCCGGAAAGTGGTCCCGCCGACGGTCAGGTGTCCTCTAACGGATAGACGGGAAAAAAGCAACCCGTTTCATAGGGCCGCGGGTATGAGAAAAGATATATGGATTGACAGCACCGGGGGAATAAATTAAGCTTGTTCAAGTATTAACAAAACAAAGTCTGACGGCGAGGTGAAACGATGGCGCCCAAGGAAAGAAACGGCGGTCTTGAGACACTCGGACTGGGGGGCAGGATCCGCGAGATCCGGGAGAGGGCTCAACTCACCCTCCTTGATCTGGCGGCGAAAACGGGGATAGACCGGGAAGTCCTGGCGGGCATCGAGAGGGACGAGGTGGTACCACCCGTGTCCACCCTTCTGAAACTGGGACGGGCCATGAATGTAGGCATGGCCAACTTTTTTATGGACGAGGTCGGGGGCGGCAAGATCTCCCTGACCAGGAAGGGGGAGAGGATCAGGATCAAGAAAAGACCTCACCACCATGAGGGCGAAGTGGACTACATCTACGAATCCCTCGAACCCCACCGACCGGATAAACATATGGAACCGTTATTTGTAGAGTTCCAGCCCCTGGAGACGGGGGACCTGGTCTTTTCTTCCCACGACGGGGAGGAGTTTGTCTATCTCCTCGAGGGCCGCCTTGAGTTCCGCACGGATGACCGGGTAGAGATCCTCGAGGAGGGTGACGCCCTCTATTTCGAATCGGACATCAATCACGCCTTCCGCGGTCTGGATGGGAAAGCCGCCCGCGCCGTGGTCGTGGTGTGGAACCGGCCGTAGGGTGAATAGGGAGGGATGATGCTGGAGATCCGTTTTCACGGGCGGGGCGGGCAAGGTACGGTGGTTGCGACCATCATCCTCGCCAAGGCCTTTTTCCAGGCGGGCTGGCAGGTCCAGAGTTTCCCCTTCTTCGGCGTGGAGAGACGCGGGGCACCCGTGGAGGCCTATCTGCGACTCGACAAGGAAAAGATCCTTGTCCGGACCAATGTTGTCTCTCCGGATCATGTGGTCGTCCAGGACAGGACACTCCTTTCGAGTATCGATGTCACGAGGGGTTTGAAGAGGGGCGGCTGGATCCTTATGAACACCCCGTCGCCTCCGGAGGATCTGGGTAGATTTCGGGGTTGGAGACTGGCCTGCTGTGACATGACACGCATCGCCCTGCGCCACGGCCTCGGCACGAGGACCCATCCCATCGTCAATACAACCATGACGGGGGCCTTCGCCAAAACGCTGGCCATGCCTCCCCTGGAGGCGTTGGAAGCGGCCATAGAAGAGGAGATCAGTGTCAATCCCAAGGGTAACGTTGAGGCGGCAAGGGAGGCCTATAACGAGGTGTTGCTTGTCGGAGAGGTAGATTAGGGGGTGAAGATGGATTCCGGCGTCGCCTTTAAGAGAAGGCTCTATATGCCCCGAACGTCCATGACGACGGAGGGGAACAGGACCGGTTCCTGGCGTTTCTTAAGGCCCAGGTACGAGGAGAAGACGTCTCCCTGCAGCGCCGCCTGCCCCGTCGGGGAGGATATCCCCCGCGTCGAGATGCTCGTCACTCAGGGGGCCTTCAAAGAGGCCTGGGAGACGATCCTTCTGGAAAATCCTCTCCCCGGGGTCTGCGGACGGGTCTGTTTCCATCCCTGTGAGGGTAAGTGTAACCGCAAGGATTTCGATACCCCTGTGGCCATTCACACCCTGGAGAGGTTCTTGTCCGACACGGCGTTCAGGAACGAGACCAAGCCCGTGCTGCCGCGACGACCCCCTACGGGTAAGCGGGTCGCAGTCGTGGGTTCAGGGCCCGCGGGGCTGTCCGCCGCCTGGTTTCTAACAATCCTTGGTTACGAGTGTGACGTCTTGGAGGCCATGGAGGAGGCGGGGGGACTCCTGAGGTGGGGCATACCGGAATATCGACTCCCCCGGTCGGAACTCCAGAGGGAGATCGGCCGGATCGTTGATGAAGGGGTAAGGATCCATACGGGGGAGAGGGTGAAAAAAGAACGTTTCGAGGAGTTGAGAACGAGATACGATGCCCTCCTCCTCGGCTGCGGTCTTTGGAAAAACCGCCCCCTGGGGATTTCTGGCGAGGATGTACCGGGGGTTGAAGACGGCCTTACCTTTCTCCGCCGGGTGCGGGGCGGGGAAAGACCTGCCGTCGGGGGGGTGAATGCCATCATCGGCGGGGGCAACACGGCAGTGGACGTGGCCAGGAGCGTGGTGCGCCTCGGGGGTGAGGCCGTCATCGTGTACCGGCGCCGGCGAGAGGATATGCCGGCCTTTTTCGAGGAGATAGAGGGGGCCCTCGAGGAAGGGGTGGAGATTAAAGAACTCCTTGCGCCTTCGAGTATCGCCGCCCGCAACGGCGGCCTTGTCCTGACCCTCAGGCGGATGATGATCGAAGGAAAAGACAAGGACGGCAGGGGAAGGATCGTCCCCGCAGGAACGGAGACCCTCTCACTCGAGGTGGCGAGGGTCTTTGTGGCCACCGGAGCCGATACGGCGGAGACGTGGCACCTGCCACCCGCTGGCAATGATAAGACCATTCGCCTCTCCCGGTGCCTGCTGTCCTTTGAGGAGGGGGTGCCTGTGGCATACGTGGGCGATCTGGCAGGGGGGGACTTGAACGTGACCGCCGCCATCGCATCGGGGAAAGAGGCGGTCATGGCCCTGGACTCCTATTTCAAAGGGGGGTGCGGCACCATCTTGGAGGATCTGTCGTCCTGCCGGGTCGGTGACGGTACGTCCCTTTCCATGGAGATTTATCTGGGGGGGGCGAGGAAGGCCAGGAGCCGCCATGTGGTTACTTATGAAGAGATCAACACGGACTATTTCTCCTTTGAGCCGCGGATAACCCAACCCCGTCTCCTTCCCGACGAACGGCGCCTCTCCTTCGACGAGATCGAGATGAAACTGTCGGCGGGGACGGCCATGAGGGAGGCGGGGAGATGCTTCAATTGCGGTATCTGTAACGGATGCGACAACTGTTGGCTCTACTGTCCCGACGTGGCGGTGATAAGGCAAAGGCGCAGCGGTGAAAGGCTAATCGACTATAACTACTGCAAGGGTTGCGGCCTCTGCGTCGTCGAGTGTCCGAGAAACGCCATGGCCCTGGAAGAGGAGGGCGGATCATGAAAAGGGTCGTCGAGGGCAGCCAGGCCGTCGCCGAGGCGGTACGCCTGGCCAAGGTGCAGGTCATCTCGGCATATCCCATCACACCCCAGACCCATATAGTGGAGATCCTGGCGGACTACGTCTCCCAGGGAAGGATGAAGGCCAGATTTCTGAGGGTGGAGAGCGAACACTCCTGTATGGCCGCCCTCATCGGCGCCCAGAGCATGGGCGTGAGGACCTTCACCGCCACCTCTTCCCAGGGGTTGGCCCTGATGCATGAGTTGCTCCATTGGGCCTCCGGGGCGAGATTACCCATCGTCATGGCCGAGGTCAACCGTGCCCTGGCCCCGGGCTGGAACATCTGGAGCGACCAGAGCGACAGCCTGTCTCAACGCGATACGGGATGGATGCAGTTCTACTGTGAGGACAGCCAGGAGGTTCTGGACACGACCCTCTTCGCCTATCGTCTCGCCGAGACCGTTTATCTCCCCGCCATGGTCGTCCTGGACGCCTTTTTCCTGTCCCACACCTACGAGCCTGTCGATATCCCCTCCCAGGAAGATGTGGACCGTTTCTTGCCCCCTTACGAACCGGCTTTTCAGCTGGACACGAAACATCCCTATGCCTTGAGCCCTTTGGTGACGCCCAACGCCTACATGGAGATGCGTCACGAGATGTCCGCCGCCATGGAGGATGTCTTGGGGCTGTATGATGGCCTGGAGGAAGAGATGTTCCGCGCCTTCGGCCGGCGGTACGGTATGGTCGAGGCCATCGAATGCCGGGATGCCCGGGTCGTGTTCGTTACCTCGGGGACGGTGACCAGCACGGCCAGGATCTTCCTGAAGAAGCTCAGGGAGCGGGGCGAGAAGGTGGGCGTCCTCAAGGTGAAGTTGTTCAGGCCTTTCCCGACGGAGGAGGTCCGCAGGGCCCTGGCAGGGGTCCCGAAGGTGGTGGTAGTGGACAGGAACTGTTCCTTCGGTCTCGGCGGTATCTTCGCCCAGGAGATAAGGGCCGCCCTCTGCAACGTCCCGGGAGAGCGCCGGGTTTACGGTTACATAGCCGGTCTGGGGGGGAGGGATATTACGGAGGAGCTCCTGGAAGAGATTTATGGCGAGGTGACGGAAGGAAAAGGACCGGAGAGGGAAAACATCTGGAAGGGTCTACAGGAGGTAAGCCATGGAGGCCGCTGACAGGGAATTGATGTGCTCCGGGCATGTGGGATGCCCGGGATGCGGTGCCACGATCGCCATGCGTTTTTTCCTCAAGGCCTTGGGGGAGAAAGCCGTCATGGTTTTGCCCGCGTGCTGTTGGTCCGTCATCGCCGGTCCTTTCCCGCAGTCTTCCATCAAGATACCCGTCATCCACGCGGCCTTTGAAACGGGAGGCGCGACGGCGACGGGGGTGCGGGCCGCCCTTGACATGAGGGGGGACACGGAGACGACGGTGGTGACGTGGGCCGGTGACGGGGGCACCTTCGACATCGGTTTCCAGGCCTTGAGCGGGGCTGTGGAGAGAAACGAAGATTTCATCTATGTCTGCTACGACAACGAGGCCTACATGAACACGGGGATCCAGAGGAGTTCCTCCACCCCCTACGGGGCCTGGACCACGACGACCACGGGTTCGGACTGGAAGAAGCTCAGAAAGAAGAATATCGTCGAGGCCCTCGTGGCCCACCGGATCCCCTATGCCGCCACGGCCAACATCGCCTTCCCCGAAGACCTCATGAGAAAGGTCAAGAAGGCGAAGGCCGTCAAGGGTTCCCGTTTCATCCACGTCTTCGCCAGTTGCCCGACGGGTTGGCGCATACCGTCGGAGATGTCGGTGAAGATCGCCCGGATGGCCGTTCAGACCAACATCTTCCCCCTCTATGAGGTTGAGGATGGGGTGCGCTACACGATCAACTACAAACCGCGGGAATACCTTGTCCGGGAATACTTCAAACTCCAGGGCCGCTTCCGCCACCTCAGCGATGCGGACCTGGACGCCATCCAAGAGATGGTGGATGAAGACTGGCATCTCCTGTTGCGCAAGGCGGGGGAAAGGGCCTGACCTGAAACAGGTCAGCCGTATTTGAGGATAATGCCCTCGATGATGTTGGAGACGTCTTCGCAGATGTCCGTGGCTTCTTCTGTGTCTTCGAGGATCTCCTTCCACTTGATGAGCCTGACAGGGTCCCCCTTCTCTTCGAAAAGATGGGCGATGGCCTGGCGCAGCACCTGATCTCCCTCGTTTTCGATGGAGTTGATCTCCACGCACATTTTGAGGATGCTCTCGCCTTCCGACTTTCTTCTCCTCAGGGCGTAAATGGCCTCCCTCATGAGGGCGGTGGATCGCTTGAGAAGAGAGGCCAAGTGGACTAAGGCCCCCATGGTTTCCTCGATCTTGTAGACCTCCATCTTGACGGCCGTGGATTCGATGATGTCGGCAATATTGTCCATCTCGTTCGCCAGGGCGTACATGTCCTCCCTGTCCAGGGGGGTGATGAAGGTGGTGTGGAGGTCCCGGTAGATAAGATGAGTGATGTTGTCGGCCTCATGCTCGATTTCCTTCATCCGCGCCACCACCTCGGGTGATCGAAAACCTCCTTCGGCCAGCTTGAGGAATAATGCGGCGCCTTCGTCGATCTTGTCGGCCAGGGCCTCGAAATGGTCAGAAAACTTTACTTCCTTGGGGATCAGTCTCACCGTTTGCCCCCGTTTATCTACATGGTCCGCTCGATGGTGAAGTAGGCGATGGCCTCCATGGTTTCCCGTGCCGGTCCCGGCGGAAAGGCCCCCAGGGCCCCTATACCCTTTTCCACGTGTCGCCTCGCGACGGACAGGGCATAGGGTATGCCGTCGTAACCCAAGACGAGGGCCATAATGGCCTTTTCATCCGGTACTTCCTTAAACCTGTTCATGATCTGGGAAGAGACGAAGGCCCGCTCCTCGTCCCGGCACATCGCCAGGGTTCTGATGAGGGGGAGGGTGATCTTGCCTTCCTGGAGATCTTTTCCGACAGCCTTACCGAACGTGTCTTCTTTGGCCGTGTAGTCAAGGGTGTCGTCCACGATTTGGAAGGCGTAGCCGATATGCAGGCCGAATTCGCTTACGGCGTCAATGAGATAAGGCGGGACCTCGGCCAGGCAGGCGCCGATGGACGCAGCCGCCCTCATGAGGCGGGCCGTCTTCCTGTCGATGATGGCCAGGTAGTCCTCTTCCGTAAGCTTGGGATCCCCGCACTTCATGAGTTGGAAGACCTCCCCCTCGGCCATGGCGTTCGTTGTCTCCGCGAGGATCCCGATAATCCTCATATCACCGTAATCCTTCATCAACTGGAAGGCCTTGGAATAAAGGTAATCCCCCACCAGGACACTGGCCGCGTTTCCCCAGATGTGGTTGGCCGAGGTTTTCCCCCGTCTCGTCTGGGCCTCGTCGATAACGTCGTCGTGGAGGAGGGTGGCGGTATGGATGAATTCTATGACGGCGCAGAAGGGATACCTCTTCTCCCCCTCGTAGCCGCAAAGGCGAGCCGAAGCCAACAGAAGGAGGGGGCGGAAACGTTTGCCACCGCCCCCGATGAGATGACGGCCGATCTCCGGGATCAGGGACACCTCGGACTCCAAGGAGCGTTCCATCCATTCCTCGGCCCTTCGTAGATCGTCTCGGAAGATAGAAAAAACGCCGCTGATGTCCATGGCCGGTCGTATAATGGAGAAGGGGAAGAAAGTCAAATCAACCCGTCATCTTCCCCCGCCGAAGCCGCCGGTCACGCTCCGGGGGTTCCGGTAGCCTCGGCGAATAGATCGTAGGTGTCGGCGGCGACGATTCTGCAAGAGGTGAAGAGGCCGGGCTGCAGTCCCTCGCCTCTGAGATAGGTGACCCCGTCGATATCCGGGGCCTGTCGTCTGAGGCGCCCCACATAGGGATACCCCTTGAGATCGCTTTTCCCCTCCACGAGAACCTCCTGGGTCGTCCCGATGAGATTGCGATTGATCTCGAACGAGATCGCGGCCTGCCTCTCCATGATCAAACGGCGTCGCTGGTCCTTCTCCCTCTCCGAGACCCGGGGTCGTTTTTCCCCCGCCTTGGAACCCTCCTCGCGGGAGTAGGCGAATACCCCAAGATGGTCGAAACGTGCCTCTTCGATGAAGGCCAGCAGTTTTTCGAATCTTTTCCTGGTCTCTCCGGGGAGACCCACGATCACCGATGTCCTCAGGGCCACGTCTTCGACGACGGCCCGGGCGGTCTCGATGGTCCTGACGATTTCTTCCCTGCCCCCCCGGCGGTTCATCGTTTTGAGGATATGATCGTCGACATGCTGAATGGGCATATCGATATAGCGGCAGATCTTCTCTCCATCCGCCATGACTTCGAGGAGTCGTTTGGTTACCTTCGTGGGGTAGGTATAGAGGAGGCGCAGCCACCTTAAACCCGCAAGGGCGGAGAGGTCAATGAGGAGATCCTCCAGCCGCGTTCTTTCCTCGAGGTCCTCTCCGTAGGCGGTGACATCCTGGGCGATGAGGATCAGTTCCTTGACGCCCAGGGAAACGAGCCTCTCCCCTTCTCTTAGGATGTCGTTCCGATCCCTGCTGCGGAAGGGTCCGCGAATGTCGGGTATCACGCAGTAGGAACATCGGTTTGAACAGCCTTCGGCGATCTTCAGGTAGGCGGTCCAAGGGGGGGTAAGGACATGGCGGGGATGGCGGGCCCTCATAAGGAAAGGGGGGCTGTCGACGAAGACTTTACCTGCATTACCCCTTGTAGTCATGCTTTTCTTTACGTGCAATCCTATTTTTTCTATCTCCCCGACACCCAGAAACAGGTCGACCTCGGGTAGGGCGTTCTCTAAAACACCCCCGTACCTTTGGGGCAGGCATCCCGTGACAACGAGACAGCGGCAGGAGCCGTCACGGGGGTCCTTGTGCCGGCCGAGACGGATTATTTCGTCAATGGATTCCTCTTTGGCGGGGAGGATGAAGGCGCAGGTATTGACGATTATAACCGCGGCTTCCCGGGGGTCCGCCGTCATGGCGAATCCTTCCCCTTCCAGGATTGCCGCCATGACTTCTGTGTCCACGAGGTTTTTGGGACAACCCAGGCTGACGAGGTAAAAAGTGTTCCTCATCCCGGCTGGCCAGGTTTCCTCGGCACGAGGACCTTTCTGGGCTTCACCCCGTCGGAGGGACCGACCACCCCCTCTTTCTCCATCCTTTCGATGATCCGGGCGGCGCGGTTGTAGCCTATCTTTAGATAGCGCTGCAGCAGGGAAATGGAGGCCTGACCCAGATCGGCGACAAGGGCAAGGGCCTCGTCGTACTTTTCGTCCCCCTCTTCCCCTTCCCGTTCGCCCGGGGGTATATCCTCCTCATAAGCGGATATGGAATCATCATAGGCGGGAGAGGCCTGGCCCTTCACGAAATCCACGATCCTTCCAATTTCCTGGTCCGACACGTAAGCGCCGTGGATACGGGTCAATTTCGATGTCCCGGGAGGCATGAAGAGCATGTCGCCCTCGCCCAGAAGGGCCTCCGCCCCCAATTGATCCAGGATCGTCCGGGAGTCGACCTTGGATGACACCTGGAAAGAGATGCGGGTGGGGAAGTTGGCCTTGATGATGCCGGTTATGACGTCCACCGACGGTCTCTGGGTGGCGAGGATCAGGTGGATGCCTGAGGCCCTCGCCATCTGGGCGATACGGGTCAGGGACTCCTCCACGTTCCTCTGGGCCACCATCATCAGATCGGCGAGCTCATCGATCACCACCACTATGTAAGGCAGCTTGGACCGCGTTTCGGCCTCTTTCTCGATGAAACGGTTATAGGCCTCGATGCCTTTCACCCCCGCCTCGCCGATGACGCGATATCTCCTCTCCATCTCCTCCACGGCCCATCTCAGGACCTGGGCGGCCCTTTTGGGATCGAGGACGACGGGGTGGAGGAGATGGGGGATGCCTTCATAGGCGGAGAACTCCAGGCGCTTGGGATCGATCATGAGAAACTTGACTTCTTCCGGCGTGGCCTTGAAGAGGATGCTACAGATCATGGCATTGAGGGAGACGCTCTTGCCTGATCCCGTCGTGCCTGCGATGAGGAGGTGGGGCATCCGCACCAGGTCGGCGATCACGGGGTTTCCCAAAATGTCCACTCCGAGGGCGATGGGGAGTCTCGACGCAGATTCCGTGAAGATGTCGTGATCGAGGACCTCCCGCAGGCGGACGGCTTCCCTCTGGGTGTTGGGGATCTCGATGCCGATGGCGGCCTTCCCCGGTATCGGGGCGACGATACGGATGGCCCCCACCTTCATGGCCAAGGCGAGGTCGTCTGAAAGGGCGGTGATGCGGTTGATTTTAACCCCTGGGGCGGGCTCCAGTTCGTACATGGTTATCACCGGCCCCGTCCGTATCTCCGTCACCCGCCCCTCCACACCGAAGTCGGCCAGTTTTTGTTCCAGGGTCCGGGCGTTGGCCGTCAAGGTTTCCCTCTTGACCTTGGCATCCCTCTTTTCCACGGGATCGAGGAGATCGAGGGGCGGGAGCCGGTATGAACCTTCCTTTGCCTCCGTTTCGAAGAGGGAAGGCTGGAGCCCGTCTCTCTTTTTCTTTCCCCCCCGGTGCTGGTGCTCCGTCCTGATGGTGACGGCATCGAGGGAGGGCGTGTCCGTCACCCCCTGAGACAAAACAGGTGCGGGTGGTTTTTCTTCACCTCCCAAGGGGGGTGTCCGGGCGAGCAGGCCTTTGATGAGCTTGAACCATCGGCGTGCCATATCCACCACGGAAAGGTCGACGATGGTCATCAGAGAGAGGAGGAAGACCACCGCCACAATGATAAAGGCGCCTACGGGATTGAAATAGTAATCGAGGAAGGAGCGGGTGAGATGGCCTAGAAGCCCCCCGGGGCGTAGGGGCGCCTCGTAGACCTGGATGGTGTCCCTAAGGCCCGCCGCAAAGGTGGCCACGGAAATCAGAAGTCCCGCGAAACCAACGATCGGCTCCATCCTCGCCTCGTAATTGTTGGTGAAAAGGCGGTAGGCGACGATGAAACAGGCAATCGGCAGCAGAAGGGAGCCGACCCCCAGGAGACGGATGAGGGAATCGGCGACATGGGAACCGAAGGCCCCCACAAGATTGTGTGTCTTGACATTGCCGCCCACGAAGTGGGTGAAGGATGGGTCGAAAGGATAGTAAGAACCGAGGGAGAGGACGAGAAAGATACCTGCCGCGGCGAACAGGACCCCCTTGACTTCCCAAGGCCGCCTATGGAGACCGCTTCCCTGCGCCATAACGCTATGGATGGTTCTCCCCAGTGGTTTTTTCCAGGTTGGCGATGATTATCCCCCGGACGCGTTCAATAAGCTCGTGGCGGGTCTCCTTCTTGTATGGGGTGGTATCGATGGGTTTGTCGATGATCATGGTGATACGGCCGGGGTTTACCTTCAGGGAGCGTTTGGGCATGATCTGGGTAGCCCCGGCGATGGTGACGGGTACGATGGGGACACCGGAGTCCAAGGCGAGATGAAACATCCCCTGCTTGAACGGCTTGACCCGGCCGTCTCTGCTCCTGGTGCCCTCAGGGAAACTCATGACGGACTTGCCTTGCCTTATCTTGGCCGCCGCTTCCTCGATACTCTTCATGGCCCGCGCGTGGTTTTGTCGGTCGATCTCGATGTAGCCGGCATTCTTCATGGCCCTGCCGAAAACAGGGATGTGGAACAGTTCCTTCTTGGCAATCCAGCGGAACTGCCCCGGAACGAAGGCGAGGACGATGAGGATATCGACGTCGCTTTGGTGGTTGGACATGAATATCTGGGGACGATCGACAAGGACGTTTTCCGTGCCTCTTACATCGACCCTCACGTTGGCAAGGATGAGAAGCACCTTCGCCCAGATCCTCGCCACCTTGTGGATGGCGTTCTCTCCGGCGCCCAGGAGGGAGAAAACAACGGCGCAGGTGGCGAAGAAGCCGGTGATGATAACCGATAAGGCTACGATCAAAGCGGAACGAAACATCACATCAGGTCCTTCCTGGAGGAAGATGCTATCCATTAAGGCCTCCCAAGTCAATTGGAATGTCACCGGACGGGGAATAAGGATATTGACAAAACCTTGGTTTGATCTTAGTATCCACTCCCTTTTAGGGGTGTTTTTCGAGGTAAAGTGAGGAGGTGTGAGAGGCACCGGCGCCGCAAGTCATGACCAAGCGAACGTTGAGCAGGAAGAGGGCCCTGGAGATCATGGACAATTTTCCCTCGGCCGCGGTTCTAGTCGTGGGCGATCTCATGGTCGATCACTTCATTTGGGGGCGGGTCTCACGGATATCTCCCGAGGCACCCGTCCCCGTCGTCGATGTCCAGACCGAGGATGTCCTCCTGGGTGGGAGTGCGAACGTGATGAACAACATCCTGGCCATGGGAGGTACCGTCTATGGCTTGGGGGTGGTGGGACGCGACGATATGGGAGAACGGCTCCTGGCGGAACTCGGGGCCAGGGGGATCGTCACCGACGGCATCATCGTAGAGGAGGACCGGAAAACAACGCTGAAGACAAGGATTGTGGCCCACGGACAGCAGGTGGTACGTTTCGACCGGGAAAGCCGGAGACCCGTTACGGCGGAGAGTACCAACCGTATGATCACGATCATGGACGCCCTGAAGGATAGATTGGGGGCGATCGTGATCTCGGACTACGGCAAGGGTGTCGTCACGACCGCCCTCATGGAGGGGATCAGAGGGATCGTCGGTCGGCGGGGGATCGTAACCTGTGTGGACCCGAAAAGAAATGATTTCTCTTTTTACCGTGGTGTGGACGTAATCACTCCGAATCACCATGAAGCGGGCCGCGCCGCCGGATATGAGATTACGGATCGCCGCAGCCTCGTAAGAGCCGGGCGAGATCTTCTTATGGCGCACGATTTCAGGGCCGTCCTAATTACCAGGGGGGAGGAGGGGATGAGCCTTTTCGAACGATCCGACGGTATCGAACACACGGAATTCGCCGCTCAGGCGCGGGAGGTCTTCGACGTGACAGGGGCCGGTGACACGGCCATCGGTGTGTTCGCCCTCTCTTTGGCTTCGGGTGCCACCTTCAAGGAAGCGGCCTTTCTCTCGAACCGGGCGGCGGGTATCGCCGTCGGCAAGGTCGGAACGGCCACGGTCACCCGTCGCGAGCTGAAGAAGTCCCTATGAGTCGATTGAAACCGGCCGAACCGGTGAAAGCGGTGGCAAGTCTCATCTTCAGAGAAATGGCGATCATGGAGGCTGCCATCGGCGCCATGACCTCTTTATGGGGCGAGCCTGATTACATAAGCAGAGTTTTCCCGTTTCATTATACAGATTACTATCGCCGGGAAATGGGTTCCGATCTGATGAGGAGATTCTTTTCCTTCGGCCCCCTCATGCCCCCCGAGACGCTGCCCGACCGGAAGATAAAGGCCGATCTACTGGAAGCGGATTTCGCCGTATCCGGTAACAGGAGGGTGAACATAGACCCCGGTTATGTGTCCAACCACCACCTTATACTGGCCACGGGTAAGGCCTTCGCCCATCGCCCCTATCTAAGAGATGGAGTTTATGCCGATTTGACCCTGATCTTTCGAGAGGGGGGATTTCAACCCTTACCCTGGACCTATCCTGACTATGGATCCGAGGAAGTCAGGGGGGTGTTTTTTTCGATAAGGCAAAAATATCGGAAACAATTGAGGATGATGTCGACATGATAGCGAGCATGACGGGTTTCGGTCGGTCCGAGGAGGTAAAGAACGGTAGAAAGATAACCGTAGAGATGAAATCCCTCAATCATAGGTTCCTCGAGGTCTCTTTTCGTCTCCCTCCGGCCCTGTCCTATCTGGAGCCGGAGATGAAAAAAAAAGTAAGCGAGGCCTTTGCCCGGGGGAGGATAGAAGTGTATATAAGGGTGGATTCGGTGGAGGGGGGCGCCAGCGGGTCCGCGTTGGCTTTGGACCTGTCCCTGGCAAAACGTTACCGCGACCTCCTCGAGGAATTGAAGGGAGAGCTGGGCGTGCCCGGTGACATCACCCTGTCGATGATTGTCTCTTTTAGAGATATATTCGCCTTGCGGGACACGGAAGACGGGTCCGTCCTCTGGCGTGACGTGGAAGGGGTTCTGGAAGGCGCCATCGGGGCCCTCAAGGAAATGCGGTTGAAAGAAGGAGAGGCGATAAGGAGGGACCTCATCCCCCGCGTTACTTTTATAGAGGGACTCCTGGATGATGTCTTGGCCCGAGCCCCTCAGGTGGCGAAGGACTACCGCCGCAACTTGTTGGAACGGGTCCGCGAGCTTTCGGAAGGGATGGAGCTCGACGAGGGACGTCTTTGTCAAGAGGTGGCCCTCATGGCGGAAAAGAGCGATATCACCGAGGAGGTGGTGCGTCTGAGAAGTCATATTAGTCAATTCCTCGACCTCCTCACAAACGCAGACGGAGAGGCCGTGGGGCGTAAGATAGATTTCCTGCTGCAGGAGATGAACAGGGAGATCAACACCATGGGATCCAAGAGCCCGGACGCCGTCATCGCCCGTCGCGTCATCGACATGAAGGGGGAATTGGCCAGGATCAGGGAGCAGGTGCAGAACGTGGAATGAAGAAAGAAGACCTCCAGATACAGGGTATGTACATTGTTGTATCCGCCCCGTCTGGTACGGGCAAGACGACGATATGCCGCCGGTTGTTTCGCCTCTGCCCCGCCCTGCGTTTCTCTGTTTCCCATACCACCCGTCCCCCCCGGCCCGGTGAGGTCGAGGGTCGAGACTACTTCTTTGTCTCCCGGGAGGAATTCGAAGAGATGGCGAACCGTGGCGAATTTTTGGAGTGGGCATGCAATTTCGGCCATCTCTACGGTACCTCGGCCAAGGCTTTGACGGAACTCATGGCCGGGGGATCCGACGTTATCGTGGATATCGATCCCCAGGGGGCACGAACCCTCAAGGAGCGATGTCCGGGGGGGGTCTTTGTCTTCATCCTGCCGCCGACTTTGGAGGAACTGCGCAACCGCCTGGCACGACGTAGATCCGAGCCGCCGGAGGTCATAGCCAGGAGGTTCGAAAGGGCGAAGGATGAAATAAAGGAATATATTTGGTATGATTACGTCGTTGTGAACGACAGGCTCGAAAAGGCCGTGTCCCACCTCCAGGCGATATACCAGGCGGAAAAGCTCCGTTCGTTCCGCATGGAGGGTGTCGTCCGAGGCCTGTGGGAAGGAAAGTGAAGGAGGATAAATCATGGCCAGGATAACCGTTGAAGATTCCCTCAAGGAAGCCAAAAACCGATTCGCCCTTGTGCTGCTGACGGCTAAGAGGGCCCGTCAGCTCCTCAAAGGGGCGAAACCCTTGGTGGAGACGAAGAACAACAGAGAGATCGTAACGGCCCTGCGGGAGATCGCGGCGGGCAAGGTTACCTATGCCCATCCCGAATATCTGGTCAATGCAAAGGCAACCTATCGGGTCATCGAGGATCACACGGAATTTATCGGCGAAGAGGACTATTCCGAATAGGATCGGTAAAAGAGGTGGCCCGGTCCATCATCTACGGACGAAACCCCGTTAGGGAGATCGTCCTTGACGATCCCTCGGGCGTTGAGAAGTTGATCGCCGCCGCCGGCGGGCGCGGGGAAACGATGGCCAAGCTCTTGGATTTGGCCGCGTCAAGGGGGATTGAGATTGAAATCAAGGATCGGTCGGCCCTCGATCGCCTGACGGATTATGCCCCTCACCAGGGGGTGGTGGCCCTGGTCCGGCCTTTTCAGGAGGCGACCCTGGAGGAGATCATGGCTTGTCGTAAACCGTCTCTGAAGGGGGATTTGGTCTTGGTCGTCGATGGTGTGATGGACCCGAGGAACCTGGGGGCCCTCATCAGGACGGCTCACTGTTTCGGATGCAACGGTGTGGTCATCCCGCGGCATAGGGCGGCCGGTGTCACGGCGGCAGCGGTAAAGGCATCCGCGGGAGCGGCCCGCCTGACGAAGGTCGCGGCGGTGACAAACATCGCCCGTGGGCTGATGTTTTTAAAAGAGAGAGGTTTCTGGATTTACGGGGCCGACGTGGAAGGGAAAGACGACATAGAGGACATAACCTTTGAGGAGCGGGTGGCCCTTGTGGTGGGGAGTGAGGGTAAAGGTATCAGGCCCCTCGTCAAGAGAAAATGTGATTTCCTTCTGAAGATCCCTATGATAGGGAAAGTGCAGTCCCTGAATGTGTCCGTTGCGGGAGGGATAATCATGTACACGGCCTGTAGGGCCATGACCAGAAGGGGTTGAAGATGCCGGCGTTTGTGTGGGAGGCCGCCAATCGTCGCGGTGAGATCAAGAAGGGGGTCATGGATGGGACCGACGAGGCCGCTGTCCGTAACATGCTCCGTCGGCAGGGTTACCGGTCCATAAATGTCAAGCCCAAACCGAAAGACCTTTCGGAGTACCTCCCTTTCCTAAAACAGGGTGTCAAAGAGAAGGACGTGGTGGTCTTCGCGAGGATATTCTCCACCATGATCAATGCCGGCCTGCCCCTGATCCAATGTTTGGATCTCTTGGCCCAACAGGAGCAGAACAAGACCTTCAAGGCCGTCATCACCTCCATCAAAGAAGACATTGAGAGCGGTTCCACTCTTTGTGACGCCTTGAAAAAATACCCCAAGATCTTCGATGAGCTCTTCGTCAACCTGGTCGCGGCAGGGGAAAGCGGCGGTATTCTGGACGTCATCCTCCAACGCCTGTCCAATTACATGGAAAAGGCGATGAAATTGAAGAGCAAGGTCAAGGGGGCCATGACATATCCCGCCAGCGTTCTCGTTATCTCCATCGGCGTCGTCGCCCTCCTCCTCTTGAAGGTCATACCGGTCTTCCAGAAGATGTTCGAGGGCATGGGCGGTGAATTGCCGGGTCCCACCCAGTTCCTTGTCAACGCCAGCGCCTTTACCCAGAAGTATTTTCTCCTGATGTTAGGGGTGGTGATCGCGGCGTTTATCGCTTTCAATCGTTTCAAAGCCACGGAGAGGGGACGATATCTCATCGACAGTCTTGTGCTCAAGGCCCCCGTTTTCGGTCCCCTTTTGAAAAAGGTGGCCGTCGCCAAGTTCACCAGAACCATGTCCACCATGATGTCCAGCGGTGTCCCCATCCTTGAGGGTTTGACGATCGTCAGCAAGACGGCGGGAAACGTCATTATCGAGCAGGCCCTCCTCAACACGCGCCGGAGTATCGCCGAGGGTAAAACCATTGCCGAGCCCCTGGCGGAGACGGACATCTTCCCCCCCATGGTGGTACAGATGATCGCCGTCGGTGAGGCCACAGGGGCCCTTGACACCATGCTGTCCAAGATCGCCGATTTCTACGATGATGAGGTGGACGCCGCGGTGGAGGCCATGACTTCCCTCTTGGAGCCTTTCATGATGGTCTTCCTGGGAGGGGTGGTCGGCGGGATGATCATCGCCATGTACCTGCCCATCTTCAAGATGGCCTCAGTCGTTGGCGGATGAACAAAAAAATGGTCGGGATGGCGCGATTTGAACGCGCGACTCCTGCGTCCCGAACGCAGTGCCCTACCAGACTGGGCCACATCCCGACAATCAAACAACTTATACGAAAAAAAAGGGTCTGTCCATATTTTTTTTGACTTTCGTCATGATTATCTACGATCTTCGTTGCGATCAGGGGCACGTTTTCGAAGGCTGGTTTCAAGACCGGCGTTCTTTCGAGGAACAACGGGAGAGAGGGTTTATTACCTGTCCCTTTTGCGGCAGCACCAAGGCGGAGATCGCCCCCTCCAGTGTCAACTTCCTGAGCAGGGAGAGTAAAGAGGGCACCAGAGGTCCCATCGATCGGCAACCGATGCTGACGCTCAAGGTGCTCCATGATTTCTTGGTTAAGAATTTTGAGGACGTCGGAGAACGGTTTGCCGATGTTGCCCTGAAGATCCATTACGGGGAAGAGGAGAGAAGGAACATCAGGGGGACAACGACACCGGAGGAAGAGGAAAACCTCCGCGAAGAGGGTGTCCCCTTTGTGAAGGTTCCCCTCCCGAAGTTCGATGCTTAAAAATCTTTAAGGGTCCGTTCCGGAGAATCTATGCCCCTTTTTCATAAAGATATTCTGGAGACGATCGGCAACACTCCCCTCGTGGAAATCAGGCGGCTCAATCCCAACCCCAACGTCCGGATCTTGGCCAAACTGGAGTACTTCAATCCGGGCGGCTCCATTAAGGACAGAACCGCCTACGCCATGATCCGCGGCGCAGAGGAACGGGGCGAACTGACGAAGGATAAGATCATCCTGGAGGCCACCAGCGGCAATACGGGGATCGGTCTGGCCCTGGTAGCGGCATCTCGAGGATACCGATTGTGTCTGACAATGTCGGAGGCCGTCAGTGAGGAGAGGAAGAAGATCCTCCGCGCCCTCGGCGCCGAATTGATCTTCACGCCCTCTTCCCAGGGAACCGACGGGGCCATAGAAAAGGCTTACGCCATCCTGAGAGAGAACCCCGATCGCTATTACTGTCCGGACCAGTTCAACAACCCTGACAATATCCTCGCCCATTACCACGGAACGGGAGAGGAGATCTGGCGGCAGACGGACGGTGAAGTCACCATGGTGGTACTGACGCTGGGGACGACGGGCACCGCCATGGGCGTCTCAAAGAGGCTCAAGGAATACAATCCCGCGGTGATCATTGTCGGCGTGGAGCCCTACCTGCAACACAAGATCCAGGGTCTCAAGAATATGAAGGAATCCTACCGTCCGGGTATTTTCGACAAGAACCGCCTGGACGAAAAGGTTAATATCCTCGACGAGGACGCCTTTGAGATGGCGAGAAGGCTGGCCCGAGAAGAGGGACTGATGGTGGGCATGAGCTCCGGGGCGGCCATGCATGTTGCGGCACAGAAGGCCAGAGAACTGTCGGGGGGGGTGATAGTAGTCGTTTTTCCCGACGGCGGGGAACGTTATCTGAGCACGGAGCTGTATGCCGACCGTGAAGAAACGTCCCTGAGGCTTTACAATTGCCTCAGCAGGTCCAAGGAGCCGTTCAAGCCCCTGAAGGCCGACGAGGTCCTCATCCATTCCTGTGGGCCCACGGTCCATGAGGTGCCCCATATCGGCGGTTACAGGCGCTTCGTCGTTTCCGACCTCATCAGGCGTTACCTTATTCATAAGGGTTATCGTGTCCGTCACCTCACGAACATCATCGATTTGGCCGACCGCTCCATCAAAGGGGCGAAGAGGGCGGGACTTGACTTGAAGACCTTTTCCGATCGATGCACCGCCGCCTTCCTGAGGGATATGGAAAAGCTGAATATCCTCAGGGACGAAACCTACCCCCGCGCCACGGAAAACGTGGAAGATATGGTGAAGGTGGTGGAGCGGCTCGTCGAAAAAGGATATGCCTATGAAAAGTTGAGGTCCGTTTACTTCGACATCTCCAAGTTGGAGGACTACGGGAGGCTTTCACGCATCGATTTGAGCAACATCCAGCATGGAAGAACCGTCGATCTGGACGATTACGAAAAGGACAGCCCCGGTGATTTTACCCTTCTAAAACGCTCTACCCTCAACGAACTGAAGGAAGGGGTCTATTTCAAAACTCCCTGGGGAAACGCAAGGCCCAGCTGGCACCTGGAGTGCGCGGCCATCTCCCTCAAATATCTCGGCGAGGTTTTTGACATCCATGCCAGCGGTTCGGACATAGTCTTCCCCCACTGCGATAATGTCCTCGCCATCGGTAAGGCGGCCACGGGCAAGGTCATGGCGAATTACTGGATCAACACGGAGCTGGTCATGGTGGGCGGAAAGAAGATGTCCCGCTCCCTCGATAATGTTTTCACCATCGAGGACCTCGAAAAAAGGGGTTACCAAGGAAAAGAGATAAGGTTCTTCCTCCTGTCTTCCCATTACCGCAAGCCCCTCAATTTCTCGTTCGGCGCCTTGGACACGGCCAGAAACACGGTCAGGAAGCTTAATCTGTTCATACAAAGACTACTGCGTTGCCGTTTCGGGGAGGGCTACGGTGAGTTGGATCAGGCCATCTACGATGTGAGGCAGGGCTTCTTCGGCTGCCTGGATGACGATCTGAACGTCTCGGGGGCCTTGGCCTCTCTTTTTGCCTTCGTGAATAAGGTCAGCCTCCCCTTGGCGAAGGATGGACTCTCGGAGAAGGACCGCGACAAGGTCTTGGATACCTTGAAGATCCTTGATTCCATTTTGGGGGTGATGGAATTCAAAGGGTATGACATCGACATGAAGGCCAAGGAGCTCATCGCCAGAAGAGAGGCATATCGCCGGGAGGGAAAGTGGCAGGAGGCGGACGAGATACGCCGGGAACTTCGTGGGATGGGGGTTGAGATATCGGACACCCCAGGGGGGACGATCTGGAGGTTGCGCTGATCTCAATAAAGGGATCTCAGGCAAAAAAAGACTTGACAAAAGGGGACAATAAAATTAGGATTCCCAATTCGCATTGCCTGTCTTTTGGTATTGAGGGCGGTCCAAGGGGCAGATCATTGAAATTGTTTGTGTATTTGGTGATACCCCGCTGGCGTAGCTCAACGGTAGAGCAGCTGATTTGTAATCAGCAGGTTGCGGGTTCGAATCCCATCGCCAGCTCCATCTGTTAGACGTATCACAGCGGAGGGGTTCCCGAGTGGCCAAAGGGAGCAGACTGTAAATCTGCCGGCTCAGCCTTCGGAGGTTCGAATCCTCCCCCCTCCACCACTGATACATGCCCGAGGGTAGGGCTTTTGTGAGGGGAGAGTTAAAGCGGGAGTAGCTCAGTGGCTAGAGCATCAGCCTTCCAAGCTGAGGGTCGCGGGTTCGAATCCCGTTTCCCGCTCCATAACCCTCCGAATGGCTGGCTGGGAGGGCAGCCCACGTAGCTCAGTAGGCAGAGCACATCCTTGGTAAGGATGAGGTCACCAGTTCAATCCTGGTCGTGGGCTCCATATTTTGAAAAAGGGATATCGGGTCATGAGAACCATAATCACCCTTGCCTGTACGGAATGCAAGCAGAAGAACTACACGACTACGAAAAACAAAAGGACCATGCAGGGACGCCTGGAGCTGAAAAAGTACTGCAAGTTCTGCCGTTCCCACAAGGTTCACCGTGAGACGAAGTAAGGTAGTCCCGGAAATAAATCACCTAGCTGAGAAAAAACAGGCCAGTAGCTCTAATGGATAGAGCGCCGGACTCCAAATCCGGATGCTGGGGGTTCGAGTCCCTCCTGGCCTGCCATTTGAAAACGACCGGTCCGTCCGGTTTAGATACAGCGGTCGCTTTTTATGGATAAAATAAAGATTTGGGCTCAGAAGGCCCTGGTTTTTCTCAAAGAGGCCCGCATGGAGTTGCGCAAGGTCACATGGCCGACACCGAAACAGGCCCTGGCGTCCACGGCCGTGGTGATTGTCGTCGTTTTCGTCGTTTCTTCCTTTCTCGGCATCGTCGATTTCGGTCTCACCAAACTCGTAAAACTTCTGCTGGGTTAGACTTTCATGGCACACCGCTGGTACGTGGTCCACACATATTCAGGCTTTGAGAACCGCGTCAAACGGTCCCTTATGGAACGCGTCCAGGCGGCGGGAAAACAGGAATACTTTTCCGATGTTCTCATACCTGAAGAGGATGTGGTGGAGCTTGTCTCCGGGGAAAAGAAGACCTCGAAGAGAAAATTCTTCCCCGGCTATATTCTTGTCCGCATGGAGCTGAACGATGAGACCTGGCACCTCGTGAAAAACACCCCCAAGGTCACGGGTTTCATAGGCAGCAAGGATAAACCGTCGCCCATCCAGGACAAGGACGTGGAAATGCTTCGGACCCGTATCGACGAGGGGACTCTGAAACCGAAGCCGAAATTTAAATTCGACGTCGGGGATCATGTGCGGATTATCGATGGCCCTTTCACCAACTTCGAGGGGGTCATCGACGAAGTCAAGCCGGAAAAGGGCAAACTGAGGGTCATCGTCAGCATTTTCGGTCGTTCCACCCCGGTGGAGCTGGATTTCATTCAGGTGGTTCAGAGCTGAGACGACGTCACAATCCTTGAGGGGGATGACATAAGTTATGGCAAAAAAAGTTATCGCAAACATCAAACTTCAGATCAAAGCGGGGAAGGCAACCCCCTCCCCCCCCATCGGTCCCGCCCTGGGGCAGCACGGTGTCAACATCATGGAGTTCTGTAAGGCTTACAATGCCATGACCCAGAACCAGGAAGGGATGGTAATCCCCGTCGTTATTACCGTGTACGCCGATCGTTCTTTTACCTTCGTCACCAAGACACCGCCGGCGTCCGTCCTTTTGAAGCAGGCGGCCAAAATAGCCAAGGGTTCGGGGGATCCCAAGAAAGAGGTGGTGGGCAAGGTGACGAGCAAACAGGTTCGCGAGATCGCCGAGCTGAAGTTTAACGACCTCAACGCAGTGGACATGGATGCGGCGGTGCGGATCATAGAGGGGACGGCCAGATCCATGGGAATAGTAGTGGAAGGATAAACTCAAGGTGATGCGGGGTTAGGATATGTCCTCAAAAGGGAAGAGCTACTTGGAGGTAAAGAAGAAGGTCACGCCGGGGAAGCGTTACCCTCTCAGGGAAGCGGTGGAGCTGGTTCTGTCCACGGCTCGGGCCAAGTTCGACGAGACCGTGGACACGGCTATCAGACTGGGGGTCAATCCCCAGCACGCCGACCAGATGGTGAGGGGCAGCGTTGTTTTGCCTCACGGTTTGGGCAAGACCGTTCGGGTCCTTGTCTTCGCCAAGGGAGATAAGGAGAAGGAGGCCCTGGAGGCGGGTGCTGATATCGTCGGTGCCGACGACGTCATCGAAAAGATAAAAGGCGGGTGGTTGGAGTTCGACCGGGCCGTGGCGACGCCGGACATGATGGGGGCCGTAGGTAAACTGGGCAAGATCCTTGGTCCCCGGGGACTGATGCCGAACCCCAAGGTGGGTACAGTCACCTTTGACGTGGCCCGTGCCGTTCAGGAGTTGAAGGCGGGCAAGGTGGAGTTTCGGGTCGAGAAGGCCGGGATTGTCCATACGCCCGTGGGCAAGGTTTCTTTCGGGGCGGACAAGCTCATGGAGAACATCATGGCGGTCATTGAGACGATTCTGAAACTGAAGCCCGCCTCGAGCAAAGGGACCTATCTTAAGGGGATTGCCCTTTCCACGACAATGGGGCCGGGGATCAAGGTTGATCCCCTGAGCGTGAAAAACATCTAATTTAAGTTCAAGAGAAGTCTGAGACAGCGGGTACTGAGGTTTAAACGAATCGTCTTTCGGCCCGCCGAGACGGAAAAGGTAAGTCGCTGAGATGATCTTATCCTTCAGGCCGCTGCTTTCTCGGGCTTTCGATACGTCGGGCCGCCGGTGCCGATGGTGGCGTTTTTTTTTTTAACGGCGGTTGCGACGGAAAGGAGGTCGGGGTTTGGATCGAAAGACTAAAGAAAAAGTGGTGGCCGAACTGCACGACCGGCTCCGGGGAGTGAAACTGGCCGTGCTGACGACCTACAGCGGTTTGGATGTGGAGCGTCTCACGGTGCTCCGCCGCAACCTCGGGAAAGCCGATGCGGAATTGAGGGTGGTGAAGAACACCCTTCTCAGGATCGCTTCGGAGGGGACCGACCTAAGCGTCGTCAAGGACAGTCTGAAGGGTCCCCTGGCTCTCGTCATGACCAAGGGAGATGTGGTTGAACCGGCGAAGGTTCTCGTCGATTTTGCGAAAAAGAACGCCGAAGTCGAGTTCAAGGCAGGGGTCTTGGACGGTAAGATCCTCACGAAGGATCAATTGAACGCCCTCTCTACCCTGCCCAGCCGGGAAGTACTACTGGCGAAACTCCTCTCCGTCATGGTGGGTGTCCAGGCGAGCTTGGTAAATGTCCTCAGTGCCGTGCCGAGGGGACTAGTCCAAGTCCTGCAGGCCTATCGTGAGAAGAAAGAACAGGCTATTTAAAACTTACGAGGAAGGGATAGAGATCATGGCAAGCGAAATTACCAAGGAAGACGTCGTAAAGTTCATTGAGTCGATGACCGTTCTGGAGCTTTCGGAACTGGTCAAGGAACTGGAGCAGCGGTTCGGTGTGTCCGCAGCGGCCCCCGTGGCAGTGGCGGCGGTGGCGGCACCGGGGGCGGAACCGGCCGTCCAGGAAGAGGAGAAGACGGAGTTTGATGCCATCCTAACGGGTTTCGGTGACCAGAAGATCCAGGTGATCAAGGTGGTCAGGGCCATTACGGGATTGGGTCTAAAAGAGGCCAAGGATCTCGTGGAAGGCGTGCCGAAGCCGATAAAGGAAGGTGTCTCAAAAGAGGAGGCCGCCGACATTAAAAAGAAAATCGAAGAAGTCGGCGGTACCGTCGAGATCAAATAAAGAAGGCCGGTTCTTTCAAGGAGTGGTTTTAACAAGTTGCCCGCGGTTACCCCGGGCAACTTGTCTTTATTTGTCCGGCGTTTTTTGCGAGGTACCGAAAGGACACTATGGGTGAGTTTCGAAAAAATTTCAGCAGGATCAAGAAGATCATCGATATTCCCAATCTTATCGATATCCAGATAAAGTCCTATGAGAAGTTTCTCCAGAAGGACACGGAACCGGAGAAGAGAGGGAATTTCGGGCTTCAGGGGGCGTTTAAAAGTGTTTTCCCCATTTCCGATTACGGCAAGAAGTGTTCCCTCGAATTTGTCGCTTATCGGATCGGGGAGCCTCGCTACGACGAAAAGGAGTGCATCCAAAAGGGGTTAACCTATGCCGCTCCCTTGAAGACTGTCGTGAGGCTGCTGGTCTTCGATGTCGACCCTGCCACTAACACCCGTCAGATCAGCAACATAAAAGAGCAGGAGATCTACTTCGGCGAGATCCCGTTGATGACCAGCAACGGCACCTTCATCGTCAACGGTACGGAACGGGTCATCGTCAGCCAACTTCATCGGTCACCGGGTATATTTTTCGATCACGACAAGGGCAAGACCCTGACGAGCGGCAAGCTCATCTATTCGGCCCGCATCATTCCCATCAGAGGCTCGTGGCTCGATTTCGAGTTCGATTCCAAAGATCTCCTGTATGTCCGTATCGACAGGCGCCGAAAAATGCCGGTGACGGTCCTTCTCAAGGCCATGGGGAATGACCGGGAAGCGATTCTGAATTACTTCTACGACATCGACAAGGTATCCATCGCTGGCGGTGAGGTACGCCTGACCGTCAGCGAGTCCTTTCTCGACGAGCGGGCCCCGGGCGACATCACGGATCCGGCCACGGGTGATGTGCTGGTGAAGAAGGGACGTAAGATCACCAAGATGCTCCTGAAACGCATCATGGAGTCGGGTGTAGAAGAGGTTGTTATTGAAGAAGAGGATCTATCGGGTCGGATCCTCTCCCGGGACGTGAGGGATCCGGAGACGGGCGAGGTCATCGCCAGGTGCAACGAGGAATTGACGGTCGCCCATTTGGAGAAGATTAAAGAAAAGGGTATCAGGGAGCTCTATTTCATCCACCTCGACGAGGAACGGTCCAACATCTCCATCAGGGAGACCCTCCTGCTGGATAAGATCGAGTCCCAGGAAGATGCCGTCATCGAGATCTATCGGCGCCTTCGCCCCAGCAACCCCCCCACGCCCGAGACGGCGAACGCCTTCTTCAGGAGTCTCTTTTTCGAGCCCGAGACCTACGACCTTTCCGACGTTGGGCGGGCGAAGATGAACTACAAACTCCGTCTCGATGTCCCTACGGACGTGACGGTCCTCAGGAACGAGGACATCCTGGCGGCGGTAAAGTATCTTTTGAACCTGAAGAACGGGACGACCGACTACAGCGTCGACGACATAGATCACCTCGGAAACCGCCGGGTCCGCTCCGTGGGGGAACTCATCGAAAACCAGTATCGCATCGGTCTTGTCCGCATGGAGAGGGCCATCAAGGAAAAGATGAGCCTTGGGGACATAGAGACCATGATGCCCCACGATCTGGTGAATGCCAAACCCGTTTCCGCCGTGGTGAACGAGTTTTTCGGCAGCAGTCAGCTTTCCCAGTTTATGGACCAGACGAACCCCCTGTCGGAGGTGACCCACAAGCGGCGGCTTTCCGCCCTTGGCCCCGGGGGCCTCACGAGAGAACGGGCGGGGTTCGAGGTCCGGGACGTGCACCCGACGCACTACGGCCGCATCTGCCCGGTGGAGACTCCGGAAGGGCCAAACATCGGGCTGATCGTCTCTTTGAGCACCTATGCCCGGGTCAACGATTTCGGGTTCATAGAGACACCATACAGGATCGTGGAGGATGGACGGGTTACGGACAAGGTCCGTTTCCTGACGGCCATAGAGGAGGAGGACTATATCATCGCCCCCGCCGATTGGCCCGTGGACGATCAGGGACGATTGTTGGGGGAGGTTATCTCGGCGAGAAAGGGAGGGGATTTCCTCTCCGTGACCCCCGAAGAGATAAATATGATCGACGTTTCTCCGAACCAGCTCGTCAGCGTGGCCGCAACCCTCATCCCGTTTCTGGAGCATGACGACGCCAATAGGGCCCTCATGGGTTCGAACATGCAGCGCCAGGCCGTGCCCCTCCTTAAGCCCGCCGTGCCCCTCGTGGGAACGGGTATGGAGTCGGTGGTGGCCAAGGACTCGGGGGCCGTCGTCGTCGCCCGGAGGGACGGTATCGTCGAGAGTGTGGATGCCTCCCGAATCGTGATCAAGGGGGAAGGGGCGGAAAACGACGGCCTGGACGTGGGGGTGGATATCTACAACCTCATCAAGTATCAGCGCTCCAACCAGGATACGTGCATCAATCAAAAACCCATCGTCAAGAAGGGCCAGTGGGTGCGCAAGGGTGAGATCATCGCCGACGGGCCCGCCACGGAGAAGGGTGAGCTGGCCCTGGGCCGGAACGTTATGGTCGCCTTCATGTCCTGGGGTGGATACAACTACGAAGACTCCATCCTGGTCAGCGAGCGGGTGGTGAAGGAGGATATCTATACCTCGATTCACATCGAGGAATTCGAGACCATGGCCCGGGATACGAAGCTCGGCAAGGAGGAGATCACGAGGGACATCCCCAACGTAGGCGAGGAGGCCCTCCGTAATCTTGACGAGAGCGGTATCGTCCGCATGGGCGTGGCCGTGAAGCCGGGGGACATCCTGGTGGGGAAGATCACCCCCAAGGGCGAGACACAACTGTCATCGGAAGAGAAGCTCCTGAGGGCCATCTTCGGCGAGAAGGCCAGCGATGTCCGTGACACCTCCCTGCGTGTTCCACCGGGGGTCGAGGGTACCGTCATCGATGCCAAGATCTTTACCCGCAAAGGGGTGGAGAAGGACTACCGTACCCACACCATCGAAGACGAGTCCCTGCAGGCCCTTCGGAAGGATCGGGACGACGAGATCAGGTTGATCAGGGAGGCCGTCAAGGTCAATGTGCGGGAGCTCCTTGTGGGCAAGAAGGCAGCGGCCAAACTATCGGACCCGAAAAAAAAGCGTCTGCTTTTGAAGAAGGGCGATGTGATCACCGGGGAGACCTTGGACAACATACCCTTCGAGCTGTGGAGGGACATCGCCCTCGCCGACGAACCGGAGACAGAACAGAAAGTGGGCACCCTCCTGGCGAATCTTCAGAGGAAGATCGAGGATATCGAGAGACGCTGTGAGGAAAAGGAGGAACGCCTCCAGGCCGGTGACGAGCTGCCGCCGGGTGTGATCAAGATGGTGAAGGTCTATATCGCCATCAAGAGGAAGTTGTCCGTCGGCGACAAGATGGCGGGACGTCACGGTAACAAGGGGGTTCTTTCCCGGATCCTGCCCGAGGAGGACATGCCTTACTTCGCCGACGGGACACCCGTGGACATCATCTTGAATCCCTTGGGTGTTCCTTCGCGCATGAACGTCGGCCAGATCCTGGAGACCCATCTGGGGTGGGCCGCCAGAGGTTTGGGTCAGAAGCTGAACGAGCTGTGGGAACGATACCGCGACACGGAGCGTCTCAAGAAAGAGATCAAGGCCGTTTACGGGTCGCCCGAGGTCGATGAATTCGTGGAAAAGGCGACACCGGAAGAGATCCGCGACCTGGTGCTGCGGGTCAAGGAAGGGGTGCCCATGGCGAGCCCGGTCTTCGACGGCGCCGACGAGGATGAGATACGTCGGTTGTTGAAGGAGGCCTCCCTCCCCGAATTCGGGCAGACCATCCTCTTCGACGGCCGAACGGGGGAACCCTTCGATCAGGAAATAACGGTGGGCATCATTTACATGTTAAAACTCCACCATCTGGTGGACAACAAGATCCATGCCCGGTCGATCGGGCCGTATTCACTGGTGACCCAGCAACCCCTGGGAGGCAAGGCCCAGTTTGGTGGTCAGAGGCTAGGTGAGATGGAGGTTTGGGCCATGGAGGCCTATGGAGCCGCCTACTCCCTCCAGGAGTTTCTGACCGTAAAGTCCGATGATGTGGCGGGCCGAACCAGGATCTACGAGGCCATCGTCAAGGGGGAACACACGCTGGAGCCGGGGCTTCCCGAATCCTTCAACGTTTTGGTCAAGGAACTTCAGAGCCTCTGTCTCGATGTGGAGCTCATCGAGGAGGAATAACGAGGAGGATAATCCGTGGAAGACGTTTTCACATATTTTGAGAAACCCAAGGATCCCATCCGTTTCAACGCCATTCGCATCTCCATCGCCTCGCCGGAGAAGATCCTCGAATGGTCGGCGAGACCGAACAGCAACGGTGAGGTGAAGAAACCGGAGACGATAAATTACCGTACCTTCAAGCCGGAACGGGACGGGTTGTTCTGCGCCAAGATCTTCGGACCCGTGAAGGACTACGAGTGCCTCTGCGGTCGCTACAAGAGGATGAAGCACCGCGGGGTGATCTGCGAGAAATGCGGTGTCGAGGTCATCCAGTCCAAGGTCCGCAGGGAGCGGATGGGGCACATCAAGCTGGCGACGCCCGTGGCCCACATCTGGTTCCTGAAGAGTCTGCCCAGCAGGATCGGCAATGTCCTCGACCTCACCCTCAAGGAGCTGGAGAAGGTCCTCTACTTCGAGTCCTGGATCGTCCTTGACCCGAAGAACACGCCCCTCAAGAAGAAAGATCTCCTCACGGAGGAGGAGCTCCACGACCTGAAGGAACAATACGGAGAGGACGCCTTTGAGGCGGGCATCGGGGCCGAGGCCGTCCGGAAGCTTCTGGAGGAGGTGAACCTCGAGGAGCTGGACAAGGAGCTGCGCGAAGAACTCAAAACGGTAACCTCGGACACGAAGAAGAAAAAACTCATCAAACGCCTGAAGGTGATCGAGGCGTTGAGGAAGTCCGGTAACAGACCGGAGTGGATGATCCTGACGGTCCTTCCCGTCATCCCGCCGGATTTGAGGCCCCTCGTCCCCCTGGACGGAGGTCGCTTCGCCACTTCGGACCTCAACGATCTTTACCGCCGTGTCATAAACCGCAACAACAGGCTCAAGAGGCTCATGGAGCTCAATGCGCCGGAGATCATCATACGCAATGAGAAGCGCATGCTCCAAGAGGCGGTTGACGTCCTGTTCGACAACGGGAGGCGCGGCAGGGCGATCACGGGAACCAACAAGCGCCCGTTAAGATCCCTCTCCGATATGCTGAAAGGGAAGCAGGGGCGTTTCCGCCAGAACCTCCTGGGGAAGAGGGTGGATTATTCGGGTCGTTCCGTCATCACCGTGGGGCCCGATCTTCGCCTCCACCAGTGCGGTCTGCCCAAGAAGATGGCCCTGGAGCTGTTCAAACCCTTCGTCTACAACCGCCTGATGGAAAAGGGATTCGTCACGACGGTAAAGAGCGCCAAAAAGATGGTCGAGCGGGAAACGGCAGAGGTTTGGGACGCCCTGGACGAGGTGGTGAGGGAATACCCCATCCTTCTCAACAGGGCGCCGACTCTCCACCGTCTCGGCATCCAGGCCTTTGAACCCATCCTGATCGAGGGCAAGGCCATCCAGCTTCACCCCCTGGTCTGCACGGCCTTCAATGCCGATTTCGACGGCGATCAGATGGCCGTTCATGTTCCTCTGTCGATAGAGGCCCAGACGGAGGCCCGGGTTTTGATGATGTCCACGAACAACATCCTCTCACCCGCCAACGGGAAACCCATCATCATTCCGAGCCAGGATATCGTGTTGGGCATATATTATCTCACCCGCGAGAAATCGGATGTCCTCGGTGAGGGGATGACCTTCGCCGGGCCCGAAGAGGTCCGCAGCGCTCTGGACAACGGTGTCATCGATCTCCATGCCCGCATCAAGGTGAGGATCGGCGGTGAGATGAAGGAAACCACGGCCGGCCGGGTGGTCTTGTCCGAGATCGTTCCCGAGGAGATACCCTTCGACTACATAAACAAATTGATGAACAAGAAGGAGCTCGCCAACCTCATCGATCACTGCTATCGGTTGTGCGGGGCGAAGACGACGGTCATCTTGGCCGACCGCCTGAAGGACCTCGGGTTCAAATACGCCACCCTGTCGGGAGCCTCCATCGCCATCCACAACATGGTCATCCCGGAGAACAAGAAGGAGATCGTGAAGAAGGCCGACCGGGACGTCATGAAGATTCATAGACAGTACATGGATGGCACCATCACGGACGGTGAACGTTACAACATGGTCATCGACGTGTGGAACAAGGCGACGGAGAGTATCGCCGCTGAGATGATGGCGGGTATCCAGAAGACGAAGGTCGTCACCCCCTCGGGTGAGGAGAAGTTGGTGGAGAGTTTCAACCCCATCTTCATGATGGCGGACTCCGGTGCGCGGGGTTCGGCCGCCCAGATCAGACAGCTGGCCGGCATGAGGGGTCTCATGGCGAAACCGTCGGGGGAGATCATCGAGACGCCCATCACCGCCAACTTCCGTGAAGGTCTCACGGTCCTTCAATACTTCATCTCCACCCACGGCGCCCGCAAGGGGTTGGCCGACACGGCCCTTAAAACGGCCAATTCCGGTTACCTGACCCGTCGCCTTGTGGACGTGGCCCAGGACTGCATCATCACGGAGGAGGATTGCGGTACCATCGACGGCATCTACGTGTCCGCCCTCATGGAAGGCGGCGAGATCATCGAGACGGCAGGGGAGCGCGTCCTGGGTAGGGTCGCCCTCGACGAGATCAAAGACCCCTACACGGGCGAGGTGATCGTCAGGGCCAATCAGGAGATAGACGAGACCCTGGCGGAGAAGATCGACAAGGCGGGCATCGAGAAGGTCGGTATCCGCTCCGTCCTGACCTGCAAATCGAAATTCGGCGTCTGCGCCATGTGTTACGGCCGCGATCTCGCCAGGGGGCACTTGGTCAACATCGGTGAGGCCGTGGGGATCATCGCCGCCCAGTCTATCGGAGAGCCGGGGACGCAGTTGACGATGAGGACCTTCCACATCGGCGGAATGGCCAAGTTCGAGGAGCATTCCACCCTTCAGGCCCGGCACGACGGTACGATCAAGTTCGTCAATCTCAATCCCGTCGTCTCCAAGACGGGTGATCTCGTCGTAATGACCCGCAACGGTGAGGTCCACGTCCTTGATGATCAGGGGAGGAGCCGCGGCAGGTATCCCGTTCCGTACGGGGCCCATCTGAAGGTAAAGGAAGGGGATTTCGTCAGGGGGCCCAGCAAGGATCCCAAGACGGGCCAGGAGACACCGGCCACCCTCATCGCCGAGTGGGATCCCTTCTCCATACCCATACTGGCCGAGGTGGACGGAACCATCAAGTACGGCGACATCATCGAGGGCAAGACGATGCAGGAACAGGTCGATGAGATGACGGGGCTCTCCCGTAAGGTCATCATCGAGTTCAAGGGCACCGATCTGCGCCCCCGGGTCTCCATCAAGGACCAGAGCGGGAAGACGGCGAAGGTCCCCGGGACGAATTCCGTGGCGCGTCACCTTCTCCCCGTGGGGGCCAACATCGTGGTCGCAGAGGGAGACAAGGTGAGCGCCGGGGATATCATCGCCAAGATTCCCCGGGAGACGACGAAGACGAAGGACATCACCGGTGGTCTGCCCCGGGTGGCCGAACTTTTCGAGGCGAGAAAGCCCAAGGAGTACGCCGTAATCAGCGAGATCAAGGGAGTTGTCTCCTACGGCAAGGATACCAAAGGGAAGCGTAAGGTGATCATTACCCCTGACAGCGGCGAGGAGAAGGAGTACCTGATCCCCAAGGGTAAACACGTGAGCGTTCAGGAGGGGGATCGCGTCTCCGAAGGAGAGCCCCTCATGGCCGGTGACCATAACCCCCACGACCTTCTGGCCATCAAGGGAGAAAAAGAACTGGCCCGTTACCTCGTGGACGAGGTCCAGGAGGTTTACCGACTCCAGGGCGTGAAGATCAACGACAAGCACATGGAGGTGATCGTTCGTCAGATGCTCAGGAGGGTCAAGGTCGTTGATCCAGGGGACACGATGTTCATCGCCGATGAGCAGGTGGAACGCTACCGCTTCCAGGAAGAAAACGAACGGGTAATCGCCCAGGGCGGCAGACCCGCCATCGGAAAGCCAATTCTTCTGGGGATCACCAAGGCCTCCCTCTCCACCCAGAGCTTCATCTCCGCCGCCTCTTTCCAGGAGACGACACGGGTCTTGACGGAGGCCAGTCTGGCCGGCAAGACGGATTATCTGAGGGGCCTCAAGGAAAACGTCATCATGGGCCGTCTCATCCCCGCCGGTACGGGTCTGCCCATGTATCGCAAGCTGGGAATCCTGGTGAAGGACAAGGACCAGGGGGAGGAAACCGCCTCGATCGAGACGTCTTCCGCCGAGAAAATGCTTGACATGGAAAAGGTGAATTGATAATAAACCCGGCTTTGCCGCACCATAGTTACAATTGATCAGAGGAAAAGGTACGGGGAGGATAGATGCCTACCATAAACCAGTTAGTCCGCAAAGGAAGGCAGAAGATATCACGCAAGACCTCAACCCCCGCCCTGGCGGGTTCGCCTCAGCGTCGGGGCGTGTGTGTCCGCGTGTACACGACGACGCCCAAAAAGCCGAACTCGGCGCTGCGTAAGGTGGCCAGGGTTCGTCTCACGAGCGGTTACGAGGTCAGTTCCTACATCCCCGGAGTGGGCCACAACCTTCAGGAGCACTCCGTCGTCCTGGTGAGGGGGGGCAGGGTGAAGGACCTCCCCGGTGTGCGCTATCATATCGTGCGCGGGACCTTGGACTCGGTGGGCGTTGCGGACCGTAGGCAGGGACGCTCCAAATACGGCGCCAAGAAACCTAAGTGATACAGGGAAGACGATCATGCCGAGAAGACGAGAGGTGACAAAGAGGGAGATCATCCCCGACCCCAAATATCATAACAAGCTCGTGGCCCAGTTCATCAACAACCTGATGAGAGACGGCAAGAAGAGCACGGCCGAGTCCATCCTTTACGGGGCCTTCGACATCATCGAGAGACGCATGAAGGAATCCCCCGTAGAGGTCTTCGAGAGGGCGGTAAACAACGTCAAACCCGTAATCGAGGTTAAGTCACGCCGGGTGGGCGGTTCCACCTACCAGGTCCCCACGGAGGTTATGCCCAACCGCCGCGTCGCTTTGGGTATCCGCTGGCTGATACTCAACGCCCGGGAGCGTTCGGAGAAGACGATGAGGGAGAAATTGGCCGGAGAGCTGATCGACGCCGCAAACAATCGCGGCGGGGCCATAAAGAAGAAAGAGTCCGTCCATAAGATGGCGGAGGCCAACAAGGCCTTTGCCCATTATCGGTTCTGATGGAAAACGGGGGTTTCGCAAGGGGTCAAGACAGAGAAAAGAATTTTTCCAGAGACGAAGGAGGAACGGAGAGATGGCTAAGAAAAAATTTGAAAGGACGAAACCGCATCTGAACATCGGTACGATCGGTCACGTGGACCATGGAAAGACGACCCTGACCGCGGCGATCACCAAGCACCTATCAAAGAAGGGTCTCGCCGAGTTTCGGCCCTTTGATTCCATCGACAATGCCCCCGAGGAGAAGGAACGCGGCGTTACCATCAACATCTGCCACGTGGAGTACGAGACCGCCAAACGTCATTACGCCCACGTGGATTGCCCCGGACATGCCGACTACATCAAGAACATGATCTCCGGCGCCGCCCACATGGATGGAACGATTCTCGTCGTAGCCGCCTCCGATGGCCCCATGCCCCAGACTAGGGAACATATCCTCCTGGCCCGTCAGGTCCAGGTCCCCTACGTGGTAGTCTATATGAACAAAGTAGACCTGGTCGACGACCCCGAATTGTTGGACCTCGTAGAGCTGGAGCTGCGGGAGCTCCTCAACGAGTACGAGTTCCCCGGCGATGAGGTGCCCATCATCAGGGGTTCGGCCCTCAAGGCCCTGGAGACGGATGATCCTGATTCCGAGGATGCCAAGTCCATCTGGGAGCTCATGGATGCCGTGGACAACTACATCCCCGAACCCGTCCGCGTTCTCGACAAGCCCTTCCTCATGCCCATCGGTGACGTCTTCAGTATCTCGGGGCGCGGCACCGTCGTGACGGGCAGGGTTGACCGTGGTGTCATCAAGGTCGGTGACGAGGTCGAGATCGTCGGTATCCGCCCCACCTTCAAGACCGTTTGTACGGGGGTGGAGATGTTCCGCAAGACCCTCGACGAAGGCAGGGCCGGTGACGATATCGGCGTCCTCCTGCGCGGCACCAAGAGGGAGGAGGTCGAGAGGGGACAGGTGGTGGCCAAACCGGGTTCCATCACCCCCCATACCAAGTTCAAGGCCCAGGTCTACGTTTTGACCAAGGAGGAAGGGGGGCGTCACACGCCGTTCTTCTCCGGTTATCGTCCCCAGTTCTATTTCCGGACGACGGACGTCACGGGGGTCGTGAAGCTGCCGGAGGGCGTGGAGATGGTCATGCCCGGTGACAACGTCGAGCTGGAGATCGAGCTGATCACCCCCATCGCCATGGAGGAACAGCTCCGTTTCGCCATCCGTGAGGGCGGCCGCACCGTCGGCGCCGGCGTCGTGAGCAAGGTGATCGAATAGGCCAGAGGAAGAAATATTCGGCATGAAAGAACAGAAGATACGCATTCGCCTTAAGGCCTACGATTACAAACTCCTGGATCGGTCCGTCGAGGACATCGTAGCGACGGCTAAGAACACGGGGGCCCGCGTGGCGGGGCCAATCCCCCTACCTACGGAGATCAACCGTTTTTGTGTGAACCGATCGCCCCACGTGGACAAGAAATCGCGGGAACAGTTCGAGATCCGTACCCACAAGCGGTTGATCGACATTATTGATCCCACGCAATCGACGGTGGACGCCCTCATGAAGCTCGATCTTTCCGCCGGCGTGGACGTGGAGATCAAACTATAGCTTCTGGGAAAGCGAGGAGATGGCGGCGCGAGGTGACCATCTCCTACTTTTTTGTTTCGGGCGGAGAGATGAGAAAAGGTCTTATCGGCAGAAAGATGGGGATGACGCAGGTCTTCGCTGAAGACGGTTCGGCTGTCCCCGTGACGGTTATAGAGGTCGAGCCCTCCGTCGTCATTCAGAAGAAGACGAACGAGACGGACGGATATGAAGCCCTGCAGCTCGGATATGGAAGGGTAAAGCAGAGGTCGGTGAACAGACCTCTCCAGGGGATTTTCCGTAAAGCCGACAAGGGCTTCTTCTCTGTCCTGAAGGAGATCCGTCAGGATACTTCGGGTTTCGAGGTAGGTGATGAGATCCGGGTAGATCTCTTCAAGGCCGGAGATTACGTGGATGTTACGGGCATATCGAAGGGCAAGGGGTTCGCCGGGGGGGTCAAGCGCCACGGTTTTCGGGGCGGTCGTGCCACTCACGGCTCCATGTTCCATCGCGCCCCCGGTTCCATCGGCGCCAGCTCCGATCCCTCACGCGTCCTTCCCGGCAAGAGGCTCCCGGGCCACATGGGTCACCAGAGGAAGACGGTTCAAAACATCCAGGTAGTGGCGGTCCGTCCGGAAGAGAATGTCCTCCTCGTGAAGGGTTCCGTCCCAGGGGCGCGTCGGGGGATCCTCCTCATCCGGCAGGCGATAAAGAAGCAGAAGGTGGTGTAGAGATGCCAGTCGCATCGGTCTATGATATCAATAACCGGCAGGTGGGGGAAATCCAGCTCAGCGATGCCGTTTTTGGGGCGCCCGTAAATGAGGCGGCTATTTACCAGGTCGTGCGCATGCAACTGGCTGCCCGCCGTAGTGGTACAGCCGCCACGAAGGAGAGGGGAGACGTCTCCGGGGGCGGGCGCAAGCCATGGCGGCAGAAGGGTACCGGCCGGGCGAGGGCGGGTACGATCCGTTCGCCCCTGTGGCGTAAGGGTGGTACGGTTTTTGGCCCCCGACCCAGGAGCTACGCCTTCAAGGTCCCCAAGAAGGTGAGGAGGTTGGCCCTGGTCTCGGCCCTCAGCCTGAAGTTTAGAGAACAGCGTCTCATCGTCCTGAACGATTTCCCCATGGACGAGATCAAGACCAAGAAGTTCAAAGAGGTTTTGGATCGTTTCGGCCTCGGGAAGGTCTTGTTGGTCGTGGACAAGCCCTCTCCGATCCTCGACAAATCGTCGCGAAACCTGAAGGAGGTCAAGATGATCCGTTCCGAGGGCATCAACGTCTACGACCTGTTGAACCACGATCATGTGGTCATGCTCGAGATGGCAGTAAAAAATATCGAGGGGGCATTGTCGCAGTAATGGATCTGTACTCCGTCATAAAGAGGGCCGTCCTTACGGAGAAGAGCACCTTTGTCAAGGATCTGAGCAATCAGTACGTCTTCGACGTCGATCGGCGGGCCAACAAGATCGAGATCGCCCAGGCGGTGGAGAAGCTCTTCAAGGTGAAGGTCCTCAATGTGAGGACCATGAAGGTCCACGGGAAGAAAAAGCGCCTGGGTAGAATCATCGGGGAGAAACCGGACTGGAAAAAGGCGGTCGTGACCCTGGCCCCGGGCAACCGCATCGAGATCTACGAAGGCGTCTAAATTTAGGGAAGAGGGTCTTTATCCATGGCCATTCGTGCTTACAAACCGACATCCCCGGGCAGGAGGTTTCAGACCTGCTCTGATTTCAAAGAGATAACGAGCGACAAGGCGGAGAGGAGCCTCCTTAGACCCCTGAAGAAAACGGGGGGGAGAAACAACTACGGGCGGATGACGAGCCGCCATATCGGCGGCGGTCACAAGCGTCGTTACCGCGTCATCGATTTTCGGAGGGACAAGCATGACATCCCGGCGAAGGTGGCGACCATCGAGTACGATCCCAACCGTACCTCGCGCATTGCCCTCCTCCATTACGTCGACGGCGAGAAGAGATACATCATCGCCCCGGATAAGATCGCTGTGGGCGACACCGTCATAAGCGGTGAGCGGGTTGATATAAAGCCCGGAAACGCCCTGCCCCTGAAGAATATACCCTTGGGCACCTTGATCCACAACCTGGAACTCAAACCGGGCCGAGGCGGTCAAATCATCAGGTCCGCCGGTTCTTACGGCCAGCTTATGGCCAAGGAGGAGGGATATGCCCAGGTGCGCCTCCCTTCGGGGGAGGTGAGGAAGGTGCGTCTCGAGTGTCGGGCCACCATCGGTCAGGTGGGCAATATCGACCACGAGAACGTCAGCATCGGCAAGGCCGGGCGTACCCGGTGGCTCGGCAGGAGGCCGAAGGTCCGCGGGGTGGCCATGAACCCCATTGATCACCCTATGGGCGGGGGCGAGGGCAAATCGTCCGGCGGGCGTCACCCCTGCACACCCTGGGGCGTTCCTACAAAGGGTCACAAGACGCGCAGTAACAAACTCACCGATAAGTACATCGTCAAGAGAAGAGGTTAGAACGTGGCACGTTCCGTAAAGAAAGGCGCTTTCATCGACGAGAAGTTGCTGGAGAAGGTCAGGAAGGCGGAAGAGTCGGGCAACAAGACGGTCATCAAGACCTGGTCGCGGCGGTCAACCATAACCCCCGAGCTCATCGGTCACACCTTCGCCGTCCACAACGGGAAGAAATTCATCCCCGTCTTTGTAACGGAAAACATGGTCGGCCACAAGCTGGGCGAGTTCTCCCCGACGAGGACCTTCTTCAGTCACGCCGGTGACCGCAAGTCTAAGGTGCGCAGGTAACCTAAAGGAATTCTTATAAGGCAGGAAAGGGCCGGGCTTTGGTTCGGGAGTGAAGGAACGATGGAAGCGAGAGCCGTTGCAAAATACATACGGGTATCGCCTCAGAAGGCGAGACTGGTAGTCGATCTGATCCGGGGTAAAAAGATAGAGGAGGCCACCAGGATCCTCACCTTCACCCGCAAGTACAGCGCGGCGTTGGTGGGCAAGGTGCTCAAATCAGCTCTGGCCAACGCCAGACAGAACCCGAACATCGACGAGAAGATCCTCTACGTCAAGGAGATCTACGTCGACCAGGGACCGTCTCTGAAGCGTTGGCGGGCGCGGGCCCAGGGCAGGGCGGCCGCCATCAAGAAACGGATGAGCCATATTACCGTTGTTCTGGACGAGTTATACGAATCACGGAGGTGAGAGGTTGGGGCAGAAGGTCAATCCCATCGGTTTGAGACTGGGGGGGGTGAAGAGGTGGCGCTCCCAGTGGTTCGCGGATAAGAATTACAATGAGCTTCTCCACGAGGACATCAAGATCCGTAATTACCTGAAGAAGAAGCTCTATCATGCGGGCATCTCCCGAATCGAGATCGAACGGGCCTCCAACAAGGCGAAGATCAATATCTACGCCGCCCGGCCCGGGATCATCATCGGCAAGAAGGGCGCGGAGATCGAGAAACTGAAAAAGGACCTCGAGGCCTTTTCCAAGAGCGAGATCATCATCAATATCCAGGAGGTACGCAAACCAGAGGTCGACGCCCAACTGGTGGCGGAGAACGTGGCGATGCAGCTCGAGAGGAGGATCGCCTTCCGCCGGGCCATGAAGAAATGCGTGACCTCCGCCATGAAATTCGGGGCGAAGGGTATCCGCATCAACTGTGCCGGTCGCTTGGGAGGGGCCGAGATGGCCCGGTCGGAGTGGTACCGGGAGGGGAGGGTCCCCCTGCATACCCTGAGGGCCGATATCGATTGGGGATTCGCCGAGGCCCACACGGCTTACGGTCTTATCGGAGTGAAGGTCCTCATGTTCCACGGCGAGGTCATGCCGACGAGAAAGGAAAAAGAAAAGTAATAAGCAAGACAGGGGAAACTGAGCCATGTTGATGCCGAAGAGGGTTAAATACAGGAAGCTGCAGCGGGGACGCATGGGTGGCAAGGCCGTCCGGGGCAGTTCCGTGGCCTTTGGTGACTATGGTCTCCAGGCGACGGAGTGCGGCTGGATTACGGCCAGACAGATCGAGGCCGCCCGTGTGGCCATGACCCGCCACGTCAAGAGGGGCGGCAAGATCTGGATCCGCATTTTCCCCCACAAGTCGATAACGAAGAAGCCCGCGGAGACCCGTATGGGTAAGGGTAAGGGCGCCCCTGAGGGTTGGGTGGCCGTCGTGCGGCCCGGCACCGTTCTTTACGAAATGCAGGGCGTGCCCATGGAGATGGCGAAGGAAGCCTTTCGCCTCGCGTCGCACAAGTTGCCCATCGGGACCCGGTTCCTCGTGAGGGGTATGATCAATGAAGATTAAGGAGTTGCGGGACATCGGCAGCGAAGAGCTGAGGCAGAAGGACCGGGAGTTGAGGGAGGAACTGTTCCGCCTGCGTTTGCGTCATCGCTCCGGGCAACTGGAAACCCCCTCGGCGTTGAAGAAGATCAGAAGGGATATAGCCCGTATCAAGACGGTGTTGAGGGAGAGGGAGGTCTGATCACGGATGGACGAGAGAGGCAACCGTAGGGTGATCAAGGGTGTTGTGGTCAGCAACAAGATGGACAAGACCATCGTGGTCAGGACCGAACGCCTTGTAAAGCACCCGGTGTTTCACAAGTATGTGAGACGCTTTGCCAAATACAAGGCCCATGACGAGGGCAACCTCTGTAATGTCGGGGACACGGTCCTCATCGTGGAGTCCAGGCCCCTGAGCAAGGACAAACGCTGGCGGATGCGGGCGATCCTGGAAAAGGCGAAGTGAGAGGGACGGCTTATGATTCAGATGCAGACTCTGCTCAACGTGGCGGACAACTCCGGGGCCAAGAAAGTGGCCTGTATAAAGGTCCTCGGAGGCACCAGGAGACGTTACGCCACCGTGGGTGACGTCATCGTTGTCTCTGTGAAGGAGGCCCTCCCCAATTCCAAGGTCAAGAAGGGGGATGTCATGAAGGCGGTCATCGTCAGAACGGTCAAGGAGGTCCGCCGGCCGGACGGCTCCTATCTGAAGTTCGACGACAATTCGGCCGTCCTCATCTCCAACCAGATGGAACCCATCGGGACGCGTATCTTCGGGCCCGTGGCGCGGGAGCTCAGGGCGAAGCAGTTCATGAAGATAATTTCCCTGGCCCCGGAGGTGCTGTAGACATGGAAGGGATGAAGTTGAAGAAGGGGGATCTGGTCAAGGTCATCGCCGGCAAGGAGAAGGGCAAGACCGGGAAGATCATGAAGATCCTGAGGGAAAAAGATAAGGTGATCGTGGAGAAGCTCAACTTCGTCAAGAGGCATCAGCGGCCCACGGCCAAGGTCAAGGGGGGGATCGTGGAGAAGGAGGGGCCCATTCATGTCTCCAACGTCGCCTACATGTGCAATAAGTGCGATGCCCCCGTCCGGATCGGTTTCAAGGTCCTCGAGGACGGTAAGAAGGTCCGGATCTGCAGGAAATGCAAAGAGATTTTGGATGAATAAGGTCTGAGAAATGGCGAGACTGAAGTCATATTACAAGCAGGAAGTCGTCCCGCAACTCATCGCGAAGTTCGGCTATAAGAACCCCATGGAAGTGCCCAAGCTGGTGAAGATTGTGGTCAACATGGGTTTGGGGGAGGCGATCCAGAACGCCAAGGTTCTCGACACGGCCTCCGCGGAACTGGCGAGCATCACCGGTCAGAGGCCCGTCATCACCAAGGCGAGGAAGTCCATCGCCACTTTCAAACTCCGTCAGGGCATGTCCATCGGCTGCCGGGTGACCTTGCGTCGAGAGAGGATGTACGAGTTCTTCGACCGGTTGGTGAACGTCAATCTCCCCCGGGTAAGGGACTTTAGGGGGATTTCCCCCAAATCCTTCGACGGCCGCGGGAATTTTGCCATGGGTCTTAGGGAGCAGATCATCTTTCCCGAGATCGATTACGACAAGATCGACAAGATCCGGGGGATGAACATCGTCGTTGTGACCACGGCGAAGACGGACGAAGAGGCCCGGGAGTTGCTCAGGCTCTTGGGTATGCCCTTCCGCGGGGCTTGAGGCGATCAATATCGGGAGGCAAGAGAGGCGTGGCAAAGAAATCCCTAATCGCAAAGGCAAAGAGAAAGATGAAGTTTTCCGTTCGTGCCTATAACCGCTGTCCCCTGTGCGGCAGGCCCAGGGCTTACTACCGTAAGTTCGACATGTGTAGGATATGCCTCAGGAATCTTGCCTCGAAAGGGGAGATACCCGGCGTCATCAAGTCAAGCTGGTAACAAGATTCAAGGAGTTCATGGAACATGGCAATCACGGATCCCATCGCGGACATGCTGACGCGGATCAGGAACGCAAACCGGGCTCGCTTCAAGAGCGTGGACGTCAGGCTGTCGAAGATGAACAAAACCATCGCCGAGGTCTTGAAGAAGGCGGGCTACATCGAGGGTTGGGAGATCAGGAAGGACGCGACGCAGCACGACGTCTTGAGGATATATCTCCGGTATCTCGATTTGAAGAGGACGGTCATAACGGATATCCAGCGGGTCAGCAGGCCGGGACGCCGGATCTACGTCAAGAGCGATGAGATCCCGAAGGTGTTGAACGGTCTCGGTATCTCCATCGTTTCCACCTCCCGCGGCGTCATGACCGATGCCGAGGCCCGGGAGGCCCGCCTGGGAGGCGAGATCATCTGTAAGGTTTGGTAGGGGAAGGAGTCCTGCGGGAGATTCAGGAGCTTGAAATGTCGAGAATAGGAAAGAAACCCATCTCATTGCCCCCCGGGGTCAGTTTTGCCAGGGAGAACGGGGGCTTCAGGGTCTCGGGCCCGAAGGGCACCCTGACGATAAAGCTGCCTTACGGCGTCGACGTGGTCGAGGAGAGCAACAACCTTTTGGTCAAGTGCGTCACGACGGACCGGAAGGGCAGCGCCTATCAGGGCTTGAGCCGCACCCTGATCGCGAACATGGTGGAAGGCGTCAGCAAGGGATTCGAAAAGGCCCTGGAGATAGTCGGTGTCGGGTACCGCGCCGAAGTGGCAGGACAGGTCCTGAAACTTACCCTCGGTTACTCCCACCCCATCGAGTACCGGATACCCGAGGGGATATCCATCAGGGTGGACAAACAGGTCAACATCGTCGTCTCCGGTATCGACAAAGAACTTGTGGGCCGCGTGGCGGCCGAGATCAGGGCGTTCAAGAAACCGGAGCCTTACAAGGGCAAAGGGGTAAAATACGCAGGGGAAAAGATTCTCCGCAAGGTGGGGAAATCGGCCGGCTCCAAGTGACGGTCTTCGTTATCATTCATTCAGGTATTGAGGGACGGGAAAATTGGCTGACAAGAAGGTTGAAAGAATCAGGAGAAAGCGGGAGAGACGGGTAAGGTCCAAGATCTTCGGCACCCCTTCCCGTCCGCGCCTTTCCGTCTTCCGGAGCGCGCGGCATATCTATGTCCAAGCCATTGCCGACGACACGGGCCAGACCCTCGCCGCCGCTTCCACCCTGACCAAGGAGATCAGGGAGAAGATCGCGGGTTTGAAAAAGACGGAGGCGGCCCGCGAAGTGGGGAGGCTCGTGGCGCTCCGTTTGAAGGACAAGGCCATCGAGTCGGTCGTCTTCGATCGGGGTCGATTTCTCTATCACGGCCGGGTCAAGGCCCTTGCCGAGGGGGCCCGGGAAGCGGGCCTGAAATTCTAAAGCGGTAGGTGCTCATGGAAAGAAGGGTTATGGAAGACATCGAGCTGATCGACAGGGTTATCGCCATCAACAGGACGGCCAAGGTGGTGAAGGGAGGCCGCCGTTTCCGGTTCAGCGCCGTGGTCGTGGTGGGGGACGGCAAGGGTTCCGTAGGGGCCGGTCTGGGTAAGGCCCACGAGGTCCCGGAAGCCATCAGGAAGGGTATGGAGCAGGCCAAGAAGAATATGCAGAAGGTGGCGGTGGCCAACAGGACGATACCCCACGAGGTGATCGGCGAATTCGGTGCCGGCCGGGTCCTTCTCAAACCCGCCTCTGAGGGGACGGGTCTGATCGCCGGAGGGGCGGTCCGTGCCGTCCTGGAGGCGGCGGGAGTCCATAACGTTTTGACGAAGTGCCTCGGCTCCCACAATCCCCACAACCTTGTCAAGGCCACCATCGACGGCCTTCTGCGTTTGAAGGACCCGGCGGACGTGGCCGCCGCCCGGGGTGTCCCGGTGGCGGCGCCGATGGCCCGGTAGAGAGGTAATGAGACGTGGCAAAGAAACTTAAGATAACCCTTGTGAAGAGTTATATCGGTCGCCCGGAGCAGCAGCGTAAGATCCTGCGCGGCATGGGTCTGATGAGGCTCAACCGGTCGGTGGTCTTGGCCGATACCCCCGAGATCAGGGGGATGGCGAAGAAGGTGTCCCACCTCGTGGCCGTAGAAGAGATAGAGGCGTAGAGACTATGGATCTATCGACATTGAAGGCACCCGCCGGTTCCCGGAAGAAGAGGAAGCGTGTGGGCCGCGGTGAGGGTTCCGGGCATGGCGGCACCGCCTGCCGGGGGGCCAAGGGGCAGAACGCGAGATCGGGAGGCGGGACCCGCCCCGGGTTCGAGGGGGGGCAGATGCCCATGGCGCGCCGCCTGCCCAAGCGCGGATTCCGTAATTATTTCAAGAAGGAGATCGTCATCGTAAACGTCGGTCAACTGTCCGTCTTCCCCCCCCAGGCGGTGGTGGACACGGCGGCCCTGAAGGAGAAGGGTCTGATCAAGAAGACCGGAGACGGTGTGAAGCTCCTCGGGCGGGGAGAGATCGAGCATCCCCTCTCGATAAAACTCGATGCCGTAAGCGACGGCGCCCGCAGGAAGATCGAGGCGGCGGGCGGCGTGATCGTCCAGGAAGGCTAAATTGTTAGAAGGTTTCGGCAACATAGGGAAGATCCCGGAGCTGCAGAAACGCATCCTCATGACGTTTCTCCTCCTCATCGTCTACCGGATCGGGGCCCATGTCCCGACGCCCGGCATAGACACCACGGCCCTGGCCGCCTATTTCGACCAGGCGAAGGGGTCCCTTTTGGGCCTCTTCGACATGTTCGCCGGCGGGGCCCTCAGCAACCTCTCCGTCTTCGCCCTGGGGATCATGCCCTACATCAGCGCCTCCATCATCCTCCAGCTCCTGACCATCGCCATCCCCCATCTGGAGCGGCTCTCCAAGGAGGGGGAAGCGGGGCGGCGTAAGATCACCCAATACACCCGTTACGGTACGGTGATCCTGAGCATCATCCAGGGTTTCGGCATCGCCGTGGGTCTCGAGAACATGGCCGGCCCCACGGGGGCCTCCATCGTCATCGAAGGGGGCTGGGGCTTTCGCTTCATGACCATGATCACCCTCACGGCGGGTACGGCCTTTATCATGTGGCTGGGGGAACAGATCACGGAGCGGGGTATCGGCAACGGCATATCCCTTATCATCTTCGCCGGGATCGTCTGCCGCGCCCCGGCGGCGATCCTGAACACCTTCCGTCTCCTGTCCACGGGGGAGATGGGGATATTCTTCATCTTGATCCTCTCCGTCATGATGGTCGTCGTGGTGGGGGTCATCGTCTTCGTGGAGAGCGGCCAGCGGCGCATCCCCGTCCAGTACGCCAAGCGCATAGTCGGTAGGAAGGTCTACGGAGGGCAGTCGACCCACCTGCCCCTCAAGGTGAATACCGCGGGTGTCATCCCGCCGATCTTCGCCTCCTCCATCATCATGTTCCCGGCCACCATCGCCAACTTCATCCCCCATCCCTGGATGAAGGAGGTGGCCAACTATCTTGTCCCGGGGAGGTTGGGATACGAGATATTATATGTTGCATTTATAATATTTTTCTGCTACTTTTACACGGCCGTTACCTTCAATCCCGTGGACGTAGCGGACAACATGAAGAAATACGGCGGTTACGTACCCGGCATCAGACCGGGCAAGAAGACCGCCGATTACATAGACGGTGTTTTGACGAGGCTGACCTTCAGCGGCGCCATTTACGTGTCCGCGGTATGCGTCCTCCCCAGTATCCTGATCAGCTATTTCAACGTTCCCTTCTACTTCGGCGGGACCGCCCTCCTCATCGTTGTGGGCGTGGCCCTGGACACGGCAGGGCAGATCGAGACCCATCTCCTGACCAGGCAGTACGAGGGGTTCATGAAGAGGGGACGTCTGGCGAGAAGGCGTTGACGGCCGTCGTTGAAGGTTTAGGGCCCGCATGGTATTTCTCAAGAGACCCGAGGAGATCGAGAGACTGCGGGCCAGTAACAGGATCGTCGCCGAGGTCCTGGCGAGATTGCGGGAGTCGGTGGTGGCGGGGGTCACCACTTTGGAATTGAACCGCCTCTCGGAGGAAATGGCCCGCAGCAGAGGCGCGGTGCCGGCCTTCAAGGGGTATCGGGGCTATCCCTACGCCCTCTGCGTGTCCGTGAACGACGAGGTCGTCCACGGCATGCCGTCGGCAAAGCGGGTCCTCAAGGAAGGCGACATCGTCAGCATCGACTTCGGCGTGTTCTACCGCGGATACTTCGGCGACGCGGCGATCACCGTTCCCGTGGGTGTCGTGAGCGAAGAGGCCCGGCGCCTCATGAGGGTCACGGAGGAATCCCTCTATCGGGCCGTGGATCAGGCCAGGGTGGGCAACCGGTTGGGGGATATCTCCTACGCCGTTCAGGACCACGTGGAACGGGCGGGTTTTTCCGTCGTCCGCGAGTTTGTGGGCCACGGCATAGGCCGGGAAATGCACGAGGATCCCCAGATCCCCAACTTCGGCAGGAAGGGCAGGGGGATCGTCTTGAAAGCGGGGATGGTCCTGGCCATCGAGCCCATGGTAAACGCGGGGTCTTACGAGGTGAGGGTCCTGGCCGACGGTTGGACGGCCGTTACGGCGGACGGAAGTTTATCGGCCCATTTCGAACATTCCGTGGCCATCATGGAAGAGGGGCCGGAGATATTGAGTGTTTGTTGAAGGTTTTTGAGAGGGACGTCGAGTCATGGCCAAAGAGGCGCCCATAGAGGTAGAAGGAAGGGTGATCGAGCCCCTGCCGAACGCCATGTTTCGCGTGGAGCTCGAGAACGGACACCGGGTCCTGGCCCATATCTCGGGGAAGATGAGGATGCATTTCATCAAGATCCTACCCGGGGACAGGGTGACCCTCGAGTTGTCCCCCTACGACCTGACGAGGGGTAGGATCATCTACCGCACAAAATAGCGGGAAGGGGTGAAGACCGTGAAGGTAAGGGCTTCTGTGAAGAAGATTTGCGACAAGTGCAAGATCATAAAGAGGCGTGGTGTCCTGAGGGTAATCTGCGAGAATCCCAAGCACAAGCAGCGCCAGGGCTAGAAAGAGTTAGGCGGGAGGAGGTTTCAAGGTGGCAAGAATCGCCGGTGTCGATTTACCCAAAAACAAGAGGATGGAGATCGCCCTGACGTACATCTACGGTATCGGGAGGACGAAGGCCCAGGAGATCCTCCGTCAAGCCGGTGTCGATTTCGACACCAAGACGGACAACCTGACGGATGCGGAGATTACGGCCATTCGCAACATTATCGACAAGGAGCACAAGGTGGAGGGTGATCTCCGGCGGGATTACTCCATGTCCATCAAGAGGCTCATGGACCTGGGATGTTATCGCGGTCTGAGGCATCGTCGCGGCCTGCCGGTCCGGGGCCAGAGAACCCACACCAACGCCCGGACGAGAAAGGGTCCCCGCAGGACCGTCGCCGGGAAGAAGAAATAACGGTTGATCAACAGAGTTAAACGATCCGGAGGCATCCATGGCAAGACCCGCCAGAAGAACGGGAAAGAAGAAGGAAAAGAAGAATATACCGGAGGGGATCGCCCATATCCAGTCCACCTTCAACAACACCATCGTCACCATTACCGACCTGAGCGGCAACGTCATCGCGTGGTCTTCCGCCGGGATCCAGGGTTTCAAGGGGTCCCGGAAGAGCACCCCCTTCGCGGCGCAGCTCGCGGCGGAAGACGCGGTCAAGAAGGCGAAGGAACACGGTCTGAGGACCGTCCAGGTCTATGTAAAGGGCCCGGGGGCGGGCCGGGAGTCGGCGCTCCGCTCCCTTCAGGCGGCTGGTTTGACGATCACCCTCATCAGGGACGTGACGCCCATCCCCCACAACGGGTGTCGTCCCCCGAAGAGGCGCCGGGTGTGATCGGTGGCATGAACCTTTATTGAGGAGATGAGGAGGCAGTTTCTTGGCAAGGTATCGTGAATCGGTGTGCAGGCTGTGCCGCCGGGAAGGCATCAAGTTGTTTCTCAAGGGTGATCGCTGTTACTCTGAGAAGTGTTCCTACGAGCGGAGGGAATACGCCCCCGGCGATCACGGCCAGATGAGGCGCAAACCATCGGACTACGGTCTGCAGCTGCGGGAGAAGCAGAAGCTGAAGAGGATCTACGGCCTTTTGGAAAAACAGTTCCGGGGGTATTTCGAGAAGGCGGACCGTCAAAAGGGGATCACGGGCAACAATCTCCTCCTTCTCTTGGAGCGCCGCCTGGACAATCTGGTTTTCCGCATGGGGTTCGCCACTTCCCGGACGGAGGCGCGGCAGCTCGTCCGCCACAACCATTTCACCGTCAACGGCAAGAAGGTCAACATCCCCTCCTACCTCGTGAAGATAGGCGACGAGATCCAGGTCCGGGAGGGTAGCCGTCAGGTGGCCAGGATCGTCGAGGCGATGGAGACCGTGGCCCGGAGGGGCGTACCCCACTGGCTGGAGCTGGACCGGGAGAATTTCAAGGGGATCGTCAAGACCTTCCCCGCCCGGGAGGACCTGACCATGCCCGTTCAGGAACAGATGGTGGTGGAGCTTTATTCCAAGTAACATCCGATTTGCGAGGGATAGAAGAAGATGCAGCATAATTGGCGCAGTCTCATAAGGCCCAAGCGCATAGAAATAGACGAGTCCACCCGTTCCCGGTATTACGCCGAGTTCGTCTGCCAGCCCCTGGAGCGGGGTGCCGGTACCACCCTGGGAAACGCCCTCCGCCGGACCCTCCTGTCCTCCATCCAGGGGGCGGCCATCTGTTCCGTCCGTTTCGACGGTGTTCTTCATGAGTTCTCCACGATCCCCGGTGTCAAGGAAGATACGATAGATATCATCCTCAACCTCAAGGGCGTGAGACTGAAACTCCATCAGGACGGACCCAGGATGCTCCGTCTCGACGTGGCCCGGGAAGGTGTCGTCACGGCGGGAGACATCATCGCCGACCCTACCGTGGAGATCCTCAACCCCGACCATTACCTCTGCACCCTGTCCGGCGACGCCGTCTTGAAGGCGGAGATGACGGCCCAACTGGGGCGCGGTTACGTGCCCGCCCGCCGGGAGCGCGATATCGATCAGCCGGAGGGTACCATCAACATCGACGCCCTCTTTTCACCCATCAAGAAGGTCAACTACACGGTGACCCACGCCCGCGTGGGGCAGGTGGCCGATTACGACCGCCTGGTCCTCGAGGTATGGACGGATGGGAGCATCCTCCCCGAGGATGCCGTGGCCCGCGCGGCGAGGATCCTCCAGGAACAACTCGATATCTTCATCAATTTCGAGGGGAAGGAACCGGAAGCGGAGCCCGCCGGTGAAACGGGCCCCCCGAAAGACCTCCAGGAGAAACTCCTCAGACATGTGGACGACCTAGAGCTTTCCGTGCGGTCCGCCAACTGCCTGAAGAACGCCGGGATCAACCTTATCGGCGAACTGGTGCAGAAAACGGAGGCGGAGATGCTGAAGACCAAGAATTTCGGCCGCAAATCCCTCAACGAGATCAGGGAGATCCTGGCCGAGCAGGGTCTAAGTTTCGGTATGAAACTGGACTTCCCCCCCTGGAATACCCAGGAAGAGAACAAGGAACAGCAGGCTTAAGGGGAGGAGCGAATCATGCGACACGCCAAGGCGACATGCAAGTTGGGCCGGACGACGAGCCACCGAAAGGCCATGTTCAGAAATATGGTTACCTCCCTCCTGATGGAGGAGAGGATAAAGACCACCGATGCCAAGGCCAAGGAGCTGAGGCGCATCGCCGAGCGGATGGTCACCCTCGGCAAGAGGGGGCACCTCCACGCCCGCCGCCAGGCCTTGGCCTACGTCCGCAGCGAGACGGCGGTGAAGAAGCTCTTCGATGAACTGTCCGTCCGCTACCGTGACCGGGCGGGCGGTTACACACGCATCATCAAGCTCGGCTGGCGTGAAGGGGACAACGCCCCCATCTCCATGGTGGAGTTTCTCCAGGAAGGGGATCAACGGAAGGCGAAGAAGAAGGCGGCGGCGAAGAAGGCCTGAGAAGATTCAAGAAAGGATCCGTCGGGGCGGGTGGCCATGCCATCCGCCTTTTTTTGTCTTGAGTTTTTCCCGGAAAAGGGATAGTCAATGACCCAGTACGTAAGGGAACGACCATCCGGCGATGGAGAAAGGAGGATGACTATGGCGGAGCAAAAGGTGGGTGAAGTGGTGAAGTTCTTTGCCAAACCCAGCGTGGCGGCCGTGAAGATCACTTCCGGGGAGCTGTGCGTGGGGGACACGATCAAGATCGTCGGCCATACGACGGACATCACCCAGGCCATCGAATCCATGGAGATCAACAACGCAAAGGTGGAGAAGGCCGTGGTGGGTGATTACATCGGTGTCAAAGTCGGGGATCGCGTCCGTCCCGGTGACGAGGTGTTCAAGGTCCTGCCCGAGTAGGAAAGAACTTGCTCTGCGAAGGCCATGGGTTGACCGGTTGGACCAATCCATGGCTTTTTTGCATGGACGGACATGGACTACGCTCAGGCCCTCTCATATCTCGCTTCCCTCCAGGGCAGGGGGATGCGCCTCGACCTCGCCGCTTTCAGGGAGGCCCTCGCCGAGGTGGGGAATCCCCAGGAATCCTATCCCTGTGTCCTCATCGGCGGCACCAACGGCAAGGGTTCCGTCGCCGCCATGACGGCAGCCGTCCTGACGGCGGCGGGCTACCGGGTCGGTCTCTATACCTCCCCCCACCTTAGGGACGTCCGGGAACGGATAAGGATCTCCGGTGTCGAGATCGCTCCGGAGGAGCTCGCGGCCTTCACCGGCGAACTGGCCTCCTCGGGGGGCGACGGCCTGACCTACTTCGAGTTCCTCACGGCCCTCGCCTTCCTCTTTTTCGCCCGCCGGGGGGTGGACATCGCCGTCCTGGAGGTGGGCATGGGGGGGCGTCTCGACGCGACAAACGTGGTGAATCCCCGTACCTGCGCCGTCACCGACGTCTCTTGGGAACACCGGGCCTACCTGGGCCGAACCCTGGCGCGGATTGCAGCGGAAAAGGCGGGTATCATCAAGGAAGGGGCCGTGTGCCTCACGGCGTCCCGTAAGAGGGCCGTCCTGGGCGTCCTCGAGGAGGTTTGCCGGGCGAGGGGCGCCCGGTTGAGGCGCCTGGGCGCGGAGCTGCGTGTCCGGCGGCGGGGAGACGGGGTTTTCTCCTATCAGGGGACACGATGGCGTCTCCATGACCTGAAAATCCCCCTCGTGGGGGATCACCAGATCCAAAACGCCGCCCTGGCCGTGGGTGTCGCCGAGGCCCTGGAGGAGACGGGGACGGCCGTCGGCGAAGGGGCGGTCCGGGAAGGCCTGGCGGCGGTCCGCTGGCCCGGCCGCCTGGAAGTCTTTCCCTGTGAGAGGATCCAGATCCTCCTCGACGGGGCCCACAACCCCGCCGGGATGGCCGCCCTCCGCAGGGCCCTCGAGGGGCGGTTCCGGCCGCGGCGCCTGATCACCGTTTTCGGCTGTCTCGGCGACAAGGACTACCGCCGGATGTTGATGAAGATCGCCCCCTTGACGGACCTCCTCATCCTTACCCGGCCCGGGAGCGACCGGGCCCTGCCGCCGGGGTCCCTGGCCGCGGAAGGCCGGAGGTGGTGCCGGGACGTGGTGGTTAAGGAGGAGCCGCGGGCGGCCCTCGCGTCGGCCCTGGCGGCGGCCGGAGAGGGGGATCTCGTCTGCGTGACCGGATCCCTCTACCTGGTGGGGGAGCTGAGGGGGTTGTTGGCGCCATGAAAGGTCTCCGGTGGTCCCTTGTCCTTTCCCTGCTCCTCTGGGCCGCAACCGGCGCCTGGGGGGCGCCGGAGACGGGACCCCCCACGGGGGAGGGGAAAGGCGCGTCGGGGACGTCAACGGCCGTCATCAAGGGCCGGGTGACGGACATGGAGGGCCGGCCCGTGGCCGGCGTCCGGGTCTCGGACCTGGCGGACCCCCATGGGGCGGTGGTGACGGACGGGGACGGTTTTTTCTCCCTGGCCGTGCCGCGTGATGCGGCGGGGGTGAACCTCGAGCTGTCCCACGAGGCCTATTTCCCCCTCTACCCGCGGATCTTCCCCCCCTTCGGGGACGAGGGGGCGGGTCCACTTCCCTTTCTGCTCACCCCCCTCCCCGCCGAGACGGGCCCCGGCGTCGGCCCCCCCGGTAGGGAGCCGGTCCTCATCGAGGCGGACAGCCTCGCCTACGATTGGGCGACGGAGGTCTACACCGCCCGGGGCGCAGTCCACATCCGACACGCCGGCTCCGTCCTGGATGCCGACCACGTCTCCCTCGACCGCCGGGCCGATACGGCCGAGGCCGAAGGCCGGGTGAGGTATGTCAGGGGCGGGGACGCCGTCGAGGGGGAGAAGGTCGTCCTGAACATTACCGACGGCACGGGGACCGTGTCCAGGGGGAGGATATTCATCGCCGTGACCCACTTCCACATCGCCGGCGAGCGCATCGAGCGGCGGTCCCAGGACACGTATTTCGTCCTCGATCCCCAACTGACGACCTGCGACGGCGACGACCCCGACTGGAAGCTCAAAGGCAGGGACCTGCGGGTCACCGTGGACGGTTACGGTCTCCTCAGGGACGGGCGTTTCTACGTGAAGGACGTGCCCGTTCTCTATACGCCCTATCTGCCCTTCCCCGCCAAGACGAGGCGCCAATCGGGGTTCCTTTTCCCCCGCCTGGGCTATTCCCGGGACCGCCTCGGCACCGATGTGACCCTCCCCTTCTTTTGGGCGATCTCGGAGGACCTGGACGCCACCTTCTACCCCCGGATGATGAGTTCCCGGGGCTTCCAGGGGGGGGCGGAGTTCCGTTACGCCCTGAGCGAGGGGACGTCGGGGGTGGTCTACGGCGATTTCCTCAACGACACCAAGGAGATCAGGGAGGAGGTAGGAAACGTCAGGAGAGATTGGCACTCCCCCACAAAACGCTGGGCCCTCTACTTGAATCACGAGCAGCGTTTCGACCCCACCTTCTACCTGCGGGCGGATATCGCCCGGGTCTCCGATCCGTTCTATTTCCGGGATTTCTCCTCGGCCAACTATTTCCTCGACAACTACAGCCAGACCAGGGACAGGCCCTTCAGAAGGGTCTCCTTCCAGGGGGACGAATCCCTGACGTCCCTCGACGCCACGGTCCGCCTCGTCAAGGACTGGCAGCGGATGAACCTCACCGTCCTGGCCAAGGGGACCGACGACCTCACGGCGGCCAGCAACGAAGGGACGTTGCAGAGGTACCCGGAGGTCACCCTCACGGCCCTGCGGGCCCCCCTCTTCGGGACGAGGATCCACGGCGAAGGGACGGCGACTTACGACTACTTCTACCGCGGTGAGGGTCAAAAGGGTCACTATTACGACCTGAACCCCGCCCTGAGCCTGCCGTTGTCCCTGGGCGCCTTCCAGGTCACCCCCCGGTTGGGGGTGCGGGGCACCTTCTGGGAGCGGGACGACAAGATCGAGGACGGCCTGAAGAAAAGGGGGGACCGGGAGGTGTACAGCGCCGGCGTCACGGCGACGACGGAGGCGGCGCGGGTCTATTCCCTCGGTTCCAAGGAAATGGACAAGATCCGCCACGCCGTCAGGCCGGAGGTGACCTATACCTACAGTCGCACGGCCAACCAGGACGAGTCTTTTCCCAACTACGCCGCCGCCGTGAACGATGTCAACGCCGTCACCTATGCCCTCGTGAACACCATCACGGCCCGTCTCCCCCAAAAGGACGGCAGCCGCCGATACCGGGAATTGATGCGCCTCAAACTCGCCCAGACCTACGATATCAAGGAGGCCCAGCGGGACGACAGCGCCGCCGGCGAAAAGCGCCGTCCCTTCGGCGACTTGGCCCTGGAGCTCGATCTCAACCCCTTTTCTTACCTGTCGGCCGCCGCGAGGAACAAGTACAACGTCCACGACGGGGCCTGGACCCAGGCCAACTACGACCTGAGCCTGAAGGACGAACGTGGCGACACGGCCTCCCTCACCTACCGCTACACCCGTGACAGCGTCGAGGAGACGAACGTCTCCCTCAAGGCGATCGTCACGAAGGAGCTGACCCTCGCCTTCGCCGCCAAGTGGGACCACCTGAACCACCGGGACATGGAGAAGGTCTACAGCCTTACCTACCGGCGCCAGTGCTGGACCGTCGGTTTCGAGTTCAGCGACCGCGAGACGGACAGGACCTTTTCCCTCAAGCTCTCCCTCCTGGGCATGTGAAGACGGCCCCGGGCCCCCTTTTTGATGATGGACAACTCGGACCGCCCATTGTATGTTTCCCGGATATGGGAGGGAACCGTTGTACCTTTATTGTTTGATCCTTTTGGGGAGGTAAGGTTGTGCAGAGGGTGCTGACGATCGCTGGTTCCGATTCGGGAGGGGGCGCGGGGATCCAGGCCGATCTCAAGACGATCGCCGCCCTGGGGGGGTTCGGGATGAGTGTCGTCACGGCCCTCACCGCCCAGAACACCCTGGGGGTCCAGGGGGTCTGGGAGGTCCCCGCGGAGTTCGTGAAAAAGCAGTTCGATTCCGTGGCCTCCGACATCGGCATCGACGCCGCCAAGACGGGGATGCTCTCTTCGTCGGAGATCATCAGGGCCGTCGCCGCCCGCATCCGCCGTTGGCGTGTCCGGAGGCTCGTGGTGGACCCCGTAATGGTCGCCAAGGGAGGAAGTCCCCTCCTGCGCCATGACGCCCGGGACACCCTCATCGGCGAACTCATACCTCTGGCCCTTGTCGTCACGCCCAACGTCCCCGAGGCTGAGGTCCTGGCGGGGATGGGCATCGCCGACCGGAGAGACATGGAGGAGGCGGCCGTGAGGATCCGCCGCCTCGGGGCGAGGAACGTCGTCATCAAGGGTGGACACCTGGCGGGCGAGGCCGTGGACCTCCTCTATGACGGCCGCCGCTTCTACGAGTTCTCCGCGCCCCGCATCGAGACCCCCCACACCCACGGGACGGGCTGCACCTTCGCCGCCGCCCTGGCTACCCTCCTCGCCCGGGGGAAGGACCTGCCCGCGGCCGTGGGGGAGGCCAAGGGATACGTCACGGAGGCCATCCGTTTCGCCCTCCCCTTGGGAAAGGGGCACGGACCCACGGGTCACCTCGCCCCCCTCCTGCGCCGGGCGGAGCGTTACGACGTGATCACGGCCCTCCGAGGGGCCCTGGGGATTTTGAAGAGGGAGCGGGTGGGTGCTTTGATCCCCGAGATCCAGTCCAACTTCGCCTACGCCCTGACCGGGGCCGTCTCACCCGATGAGGTGGCGGCCTTCCCGGGGCGGATCGTCCGCGTCGGGGAAGACATCGAGGCCGTCCACGACCCGGATTTTGGGGCCTCCCGTCACGTCGCCCGCGTCGTCCTCACGGCGATGCGCTTCGACGACCGCTACCGTTCGGCCATGAACATCAGGTACGGCCAAGACGTCCTCGACGCCCTGGCCGCGGCCCGTCTCGACGCGGTGGGTTTCGACCGCGCCGAGGAACCACCCGATGTCAAGGCCAGGGAGGGCTCGTCTCTGGAATGGGGGACGAAGGACGCCCTCAGCCGGTGCGGGAGCGTTCCCGACGCCGTCTTCGACGGCGGCGATGTGGGCAAGGAACCCATCGTCCGCATCCTCGGCCGCGACCCGTGGGAGGTGGCGAAGAAGGTGGTCCGCCTCTCCCGGCTCCTGAAGCGCCCCTGAGGGTCTTGCCCACCTGCCGTTATCCCTCCATCGATATGAAAGGACGAAAGGAGTTGCTACTATGGCGTTAAACGAAGTCACCATCACCAGGGCCATCGTCGAGACCTACATGAAAAAGCTCCTCGACCACCTCGACGTGGATGTGGCCGTCGTGGGCGGAGGCCCCGCGGGTCTCGTCGCCTCCTACTACCTGGCCCGGGGCGGCAAGAAGGTGGCCCTCTACGAGCGGAAGCTCAGTATCGGCGGCGGCATGTGGGGCGGGGGGATGATGTTCAACGAGATCGTCGTCCAGGAGGAGGCGAAGGCGATCCTGGACGAGTTCGGCGTCGCCGCCTCCGAGTTCGAACGGGGCTACTACACGGCCGATGCCGTGGAGGCCGTGACCACCATCTGTTCCCGGGCCCTGAAGGCCGGGGCCAAGGTCTTCAACTGCATCACCGTGGAAGACGTGGTGATCCGCGAGAACCGCGTCATGGGCCTCGTCGTCACCTGGTCCCCCGTGGAGATGGCGGGTCTCCACGTGGATCCCCTCACCATCCACGCCCGCCATGTCATTGACGCCACGGGTCACGACACGGAGGTCCTGAGGGTCATCGAGCGCAAGGCCGACGTGACCCTGAACACACCCACGGGCAAGATCCTCGGGGAGCGGTCCATGTGGTCCGAGAAGGCCGAGCGCCTCACCATCGAGAACACCAAGGAGATCTGCCCCGGGGTCTACGTGGCGGGGATGTCGGCGAACGCCGCCTTCGGGGGGCCCCGCATGGGGCCCATCTTCGGCGGGATGCTCCTGTCGGGGAAGAAGGTGGCGGGTCTTATCCTCGGCGCGGGGGAGGGCTACTGAGGGTTCCGTGACGGAGGTTCGGTTTTCGGAGGTCCCTCCGGGGCCCCCGAAGGCGCCGGGTGCCGGTGCCGTTCGTCGAGGAGGTCGTTGATGCTGTCCATCACCACCCTCGTGACCCCCTCGAACTGGGCGCGGAACTTTTCCTGGGATTCCCGGGAAAAGAGACGAAAGGGCTCGGGGATCCGGAACTCGGCGAGGCGGTCCTGGAGGGAGAGGGGCTCGCCGATGCGGTAGGTGATCGTGCCGCTCTTGGCGAAGGGCAAATGCCCCCGATAGACGAGATCGGAGCTATTGCACCCCACGGGGACGATCTTCTTGGCCGAGTAGAGGGCGATCTGGGCCAGGCCGACGCGGCCCGTCCCCAGGCGGATGGACCTGGTCCCCTCGGGGAAGATGATCAGGCTCAGATCCCACTCGAGGAGGGCCTTGGTGCTCAGTTCCGCCACCTTCTCCATCAGGGTCTGATGGTACTCCTTCAGGTGATCGATGAGACCCTGCTGGAAGAGGGCGAAGGTCTCGGCCCGGAGCTTGACGGCCGTGACGGCCTCGTCGATCTTCCCGTCGATCCAGTCTTTGACGACACGGTACTCTTCCCGGGTGATCTTCTTGTTGAAGTGACGGCGGTAAAACTCCTCCACGAGGTAACCCATGGAGGGGACGGGGATGACGTTGCACAAATCGAGGAATTTCCCCACGGCCTTGTTGCGGTAGTACTTGCCCTTGGCCCAGACGGTGGTGAAAGGGTAGCCCAGGCGCCAGAGCTTGTACTGGAAGGGCCAGTAGTTGTAGCGGTCCGTGTGGTTCATGGCGAAGATGACCGTCTCGCCCTTCGGGATGCGTTCGAGGTTCTCCATGCGGATCTCGACGCGCTGGAAGAGATTGTAGTTGGGGGCCAACAGGACGCTGCCGACGATCTTCTGACCCAGGGGTTGCGGGGATAGCCTGATGCCGTTGAGATGTTCCAGATCGATCACGATGAACCTTTCATCGGGGTGTATTTCGGCGTCTCCATATCACAGGCCCGGGGATTTGCAAGGCCCGTTTCGCGGGGAGGCCCCTTGAGGATCTGGGAGGACAGGTTCGTAATCGTCGTCACCTGCGCCCGGGGGGCGGCCTCCATCCTGGCGGGGGAGATCACGGCCCTGGGTCTCCCCGTCACCGCCGCGGCGGAGACGGCGGTGGAGACGGAAGGGACCCTCGATGACGCCATGCGCCTCAACCTGGCGCTGAGATCGGCCCAGCGCGTCCTCTGCCTCTTGGCCTCCCGCGAGGCCCACGACCCCCAGGGGCTCTACCTCGCCCTGAAGACGATCCCCTGGGAAGAGGTCCTCGAGCCCGACGGTTACCTCACCGTCACCTCGGCGGTGGACAACGAGACCATCCGCGACGCCCGCTATGCCAACATGAAGGCCAAGGACGCCATCGTGGACCGCCTGGCCCGGAGGTTCGGCAGGAGGCCCGATGCGGGCCCGGAGAGGAGGGGGGTCGTCGTCCACCTCCACTGGAGGGGGCGGCGTTGCCTCGTCTATCTCGACACGTCGGGTGAACCCCTCTCCCGGCGGGGCTATCGCAAGGTCCCCCTCGAGGCGCCCATGCAGGAGACCCTGGCGGCGGCGGTCCTCCTCGCCGCGGGTTGGGACGGGAAGGGTAATCTCGTCAACCCCATGTGCGGCAGCGGGACCATTGCCATCGAGGGGGCCCTCATCGCCCTCGGCCGGGCGCCGGGCCTGACGCGGACGGACTTCGGGTTCCGACACCTGCGGGGTTTCGACGAGGGCAGGCTCGAAGCCCTCAGGAGGTCCGCAGCCGCGGTGTCCCGCCCGAGGGCCCCGGGTCTCATAGTGGCCACGGACATCCGTCCCGAGGCCGTCCGGGCGGCCCGGGAGAACGCCGCCCGGGCCGGCGTCGAGAGGGTCATCTCCTTTAGCTGCTGCGATTTCCGAAAGACCCCCGTGCCCGAGGGGGGAGGGATCGTGGTCCTCAACCCCGCCTACGGCGAGCGGATGGGTGATATCCGGAGACTCGCCGGCCTCTACGGCGAGATCGGGGACTTCTTCAAGAGGCGCTGCCCGGGCTACCGGGGCTACATCTTCACGGGGAACCTGGAGCTGGCGAAGAAGGTGGGCCTGCGGACGAAGAGGCGCCTCACCTTCTACAACGGACCCCTTCCGTGCCGCCTTTTGGAGTACGACCTCTACGGCGGGCGACGGCGGGGGGACGAACCGGCGGGCGCACCGTAGCCCCGGGTCCCTTCCCCTACCGTTTCGCCTCCACGGCCCGCAGGGCCTCGCCCAGTTTTCTCATCTCCTCGCCGTAGGACGCCCAGTCGCCCTGTTTCAAGTGCTCCAGGGCCTTCCGGTAGTGTTTGAGGGCCTCGAGGGCCAGCTCCCTCTCACCCTTCTCCCGGGGCGTCGGAGGCGCCTCCGCCCTCGCCGCACCGTCTCGGATCAGCTCGCCCCCGAAGATCCGCTGGAGACAGAGCTCGAGGGTCTCCTCCATGGCGATGGTGTTGCCGAAGGCGACGATGACCCTCTTGAGCTCCGGGAGCTGTCCCTTCTCCGCCGCCAGGTAGAGGGGTTGGACGTAGAGGATGGACCGTTCGATGGGGATGGCCAGGAGGTTGCCCCGGAGGGCCTGGGAGCCCCGTTGGTTCCAGAGGGAGAGCTGTTTGGAGATCTCCGCGTCCTGGTCGATGCGGGCGTCGATCTGGCGCGGCCCGTAGATGAGTTTCTGTTTGGGGAACTGGTAGGCGATGATCTGGCCGTAGTGGGGCATGTCGCACCGCGCCGCCATCCATGCCGCCATGTTGTCCTTCCTGCTGGGTGTGAAGGGGACCAGCATGAGGAACTCCTCCCGTTTCTCCCCGGGGAGTTTCATGACGGTGTAGTAGGGGTCCATCTCCTCCTCGCCGCCGCGTCCCGGCTTCCCCGGTATGGCCCACAGGTCCTCCTTGTTGTAGAAGACCTGGGGGTCCCGCATGTGGTAGGCCCGGTACATGTGGGCCTGGATCCCCAGCATGCCCCCGGGGTAGCGGATATGCCGCTGCAGCTCCGGGGGCATTTTGTCCAGGGGCAGGAAGACCCCCGGGAAGATCCGCTGGTAGGTCTTGATGATAGGGTCGCCAGGATCGCTGACGTAGATCTTGACGGTCCCGTCGTAGGCGTCCACGATGGCCTTGAGGGAGTTGCGGATGTAGTTGCCCACCCCCTTGACGGGTTCGGAGTATGGGAAGCGGTCCGTCACCGTGTAGGCGTCGACGAACCACACCAGGCGCCCCTCGGGGGTGATGACGAGGTAGGGGTCCTTCTCGAGGCGGGCGAAGGGAGCGATCTTGGCCACCCTCTCCCGGACGGTCCGGTAGTACATGATCCGGCTCTCGTCGGTGATCTCGTTGGCCAGAAGGATCGTCAGGGACCCGAAGCGGGCGGCGAAGAGGATCTTCCTGAAGAAGGACAGAGGCACGCCGCCCTTGCCCTCGTAGCGGGAATAGACGTTCTTGTCCCCCACGGGGTAGTCGAACTCGGGGGCCTTTGTGCGGACGAAGACGTAGTCGTTGGAGGTCTCGCCGTAGTAGATCTCGGGCCTCGTCACCTTCAGACCCCGGGTGGAGACGGGGGGGATGTCGCGGATGAAGAACTCCGGCAGACCCTCGGCGGTGACGCGGTTCACGGGGCCCACCACGACGCCGTAGCCGTGGGTGTATGTCAGGCGCTCGTTGACGAAGGTCCGGGAGGGCAACGAGGGGTAGTGGAGTTCCCGGGGGGAGATCATCACCTGCCGGTACTCCCCGTCGATCTCGTAGCGGTCGTTGTCCACGTCGAGGAATTTGTAATAGGTCCTTATCTCCTGGAGCTGGCCGTAGGTCTTCAGGAGGGGGGCGTCGTTCCAGAGGCGGATGTTCTTGATCGTCAGGTCGTTTTTCCGGAGGTCCTCCCGCGTTAGGTTCTCTTCGGCGGGGAAGTCCCGCTCCTCGATGTTGTCGAGCTGATAGGCCAGGCGCGTGTACTTGATGTTCCACTCCAGGTAGGGCCGCTCCCGGACTATTTCGTTGGGGACGACCTGGAAGCGCTGGACGGCGTAGGGATAGACCCCCCGTCCCAGGACGTAGAAGGCCGCCAGGACACCGACGGCCGCCAGGGGCAGGACGGATTTGCCCGTGAAGGCGTAGGCCACCAAGGCCGCCCCCGCCAGGAAATTGAGGCCCATGAGGACCTTTATCACCCACACCTGGGTCGTGACGTCCGTGTAGCCGGGACCGAAGACGACGCCCCGTTTCGTGAAGAGGAGCTCGTTGAGGGATAGCCAGGACCCGAAGACCCCCCAGAAGAACAGGAGGGAAAGGAGGATCAGGAGGTGGCGCCTCGCCGGGGGGGCGACGGTGAAGAGGTTCGGGCGGGCGACGAGGGCCCCCCGGACGGCGTAGAGGGCCGCCACGGACGCCAGGGTGAGGAGATTGAGACCGAGGAACCAGGAGAAGAGGCGCTGGAGCAGGGGGAGGGAAAAGACGTAGAAGGAGATGTCCTTACCGAAGAGGGGGTCCGTCTTCCCGAAGGGGAGGCCGTTGACGAAAAGGAGGAGGCCTTCCCACTCCTTCGCGCCCGCCGCGGCGGCCATGACGCCCAGGGCGAGGGAAAAGGCGGCGATGACGGCCCTCAGGGGCCCCTGGCGGGGTATGAGTTCGATGGTGCCTCCGACCCCCGTCAGGCGGAAGCGGGGGGCCAGGCGGTCGGCGAGGATCAGGTTGAGGAAGAGGAAGAGGAAGTAGGGGAGGCCGAAGAGGGCAGCGGCGAGGGCCTTGGCCGTCAGGGTGACGGTGAAGACCTGTTCGTACCCCGTCTCTTGGTACCAGAGCCAGTCGGTGACGAGACCGACGGCCTGCCAGGAGGCGCCGAGGGCCAAGAGGAGGACGACCAGGACGATCAAGCCTCGGGGAATCCGGTCGGGGAGCCTGATGTGGGGGATGGGGGGCATGGCCTTCTCCTGGGCAGGGGTTTTGCCCGACTATAGGGTAACGTCGCCGGGGTGTCAAGGCGGCGGCGGGCGGGAAAAGGTCTTGCAAAGGTCCCGGGGCCGTCGGATAATGGCGGCCGTGGAGATGGGAGCCGTGAAAAAGACCCTCGCCGTCGTCTTGGTTATGGGAGTCATGGCGATCCTGGCGGCCTGCACCCCCGCCCGTTACGTCCAGGTCAACGGTTTTGCCGACGCCGCCCGGGCGGGCGCCCTCACGGCCGGCGTCCCTATCTGCGTCCTCCCCAACGAGGGGGCCCAGAACCCCCTCTTCGACCGGGAGATCGCCGGCAAGCTCGGGGAGGCCCTCAAGAGGAAGGGGTATCTCCTCGCGGATCTCGGCGGGGCCCGGTTCGCCCTGCGGTTCTCCTACGGCGTCGGCCAGGGCCTGACGTGGATCGACGGTCTCCCCCTGACGGCGCCCCGGACGGGGACGGAGGGGGAGGCCTATGTCCCGCCTTCGCCCCTTTTAAACTACGTCCCCGTCGTCCGCACGGAATACGACCGCTGGCTGCGTCTGATCCTCCTGGAGGCGGCGGCCGCGAGGGAAGGGAGGAGGGACGGGGTCGTCTGGTACGGCGAGGCCGTCTCCTCGGGGCCGGGCCGGGACCTGCGGTCCCTCATGGACGGCCTCATCGCCGCCCTCATGACGGAGTTCGGCCGGGACACGGGCCGGGCCGTGGAGAAGAGGATCCCCCGGGATTAGGGGCGGCCGTTCATCCCGCCCCCCGGGCGACGCCGGGCGTGTCCGCCCGGAAGGCATCGGCAATTGCCTGTCCGCAGGAGGTGCCCTTTGGAGGTCTTCAAGATCGGAGCTTGGATCATCGCCGCCGACACGGAGGAGGAGGCCCGCCTCTTCTACCGGGACGAGACGGGCCGGGAGGCGCCCCTCGTCGTCGAGACCCTGAGCGTTTACGAGGAGATCGCCGTTCCCGGGGGCGGGAGCGCCCTGATCCGCGACCTCATGAACGCCGTCCTCGACGAGCGCAACGCCTGGCTGCGCATGGGCATCCCCTGCGACCTCCACTACCCCTTCCTCCTCGGGGTCAGGTCTTGAAAATTAGCGTTTTTCCCTGAGACCCACGGGCGGTCTGTCGGGCAGGGGGGTGGCGGGTCGGCTCAGGGACGCGAGGACGGCCCGGAGGAGGGAAACGGAGGCGGCCGCCTGGTGCAGGGCCTCCCTCTTCGTCATGATCCTCCCCTCCCCGTGGCAGGTCGCGGCCAGGGCGATGGCGTCGTTGGCGACCCGGGCGATCTCCTCCTTGAGGTCGTCGACGGAGAGGATGACGACCCGCCTGAGAAACGAGCGGAACAGACCTTCCCCCTCGTCGTCCAGGGGGAGGTAGGGGTCGAGGGCCCCGTCGAACTCCCCGTGCATCTCCCGGGCCCAGCGGCCCATCTCGGGGTAGACCCTCCCGTCGGCGGCGGCCTTGTCACCGTAGGGGCAGTTGTGGAGGGGTTGGGAGAGGTCGCCGATATAGTGGGCGATACAGAAGAGGTAATAGTCGAACTCCCAGCCCGTTTTTCCCTGCGCGGCCTCGTAGAGATCCACGATCTTCCGGTACAGGACACCCGCGGGGTGGGGTACGGGGACGCGCAGGACGACTCCCCCCGCCGCCGGGTCCACGAGGTCCCGCTCCTCGACGCGGAAACGGTCGACGTATTCCCTCGTCACGACCGTCTTCGGGGCGGCGTTGTGGTGGTGGAGGGGGGCGAGGAGGGGGAGGTTCTCCCGGCGGATCAGGTCGGGGAAGTTGACGTACCAGGGGTGACGGACGCCGGCTCGCTCGGCGATGAAGGCATGGGTCCGGGACGACCAGGCCCAGGCACCGCCCGCCGTGAGGATGAGGACCGCCGCGACGGCCGCGGCCGCCATGGCCCCGACGGCCCGTCTTCGGTTGATAATAATATCAGTCATAACTAAGACAATTCGCCTTTTTGACCGCCCATCCCCCTGTCGCCCCTCTTGTCGAGTATCCTCCATGATATCAATAGCTTACAAATTCCTCAATCGCTGCCTAAGCGTAGGTTTTCTCCGAATGAAATCACAAGGTTAGACCTTATGCTACGCGCATAATTTATCTTTGACCCCATTGCCGTTGTCTCATAAAACATGAGATAATTATTAGACACCAGCCTGCCGGGGAAAGGCCTTGCCCGGTCATGGTCGGATAGGGGCGGACGGCTCGTTCCCATCCCTCCTGTCAGGACGCGGCGCCGGCCGGGCGTGAGGATCAAAGGAACGGCTTTTTTCATATTTACCCTTGGCGGTGCCGCGCTGGCATGGTATTATTAAAACCATCAAATCACTGGAGGTTAATCTACCATGACCACGACATACGTCAAGGGGCGTCTCTATCGTCTCAAGATCGCCGATCTTAAGCCCGACCCCCACCAGGCCCGCGTCTACATGGATCCCATGGCCATCAACGAGCTGGCGGTCTCCATCGCCCGCTGGGGTGTCCTGGTCCCCATCCAGTTCCGCCGGGACGAGGAGGGCAACCTCGTCATCGTCTCCGGTCATCGCCGCTGCCGGGCGGCGGCCCAGGCGGGTCTGACGGAGATCTACGGCACCTACACGGAGGGGGACGCGCGACTCCAGGCCTTCGTGGAGAACCTCCAGCGGGAGGACCTCCTCCCCATCGACGAGGCGGAGCAGATGGACGCCCTCATGAGGGATTACAAATTCAGCCAGAACCAGCTGGCCGACGCCCTGGGGAAGAGCCAGGCGGTCATCTCCCGGACCCTCTCTCTCAACCGCCTCCCCGAGGATATCCGCAACGCCTGCCGCACCAACCCCGAAATACCCAAGGGCCTCCTGTTGTCCATCGCCCGCCTGAGATCGGAAGAGGCCATGCGCCGCAAGTTCGAGCGCTACATGAAAAGTGCCGCCGCCCAGGGTCGCCCCCAGGCGCGGCCCCCGCGCCCCGGCCCCGAGCGGGTCCTCATCATGAAGGTGGATGAGATGACGGGTACCCTGAGGGATCTCCCCTGGGGGGACTGGACGGAGGACGACCGCACGGACCTGGCCAACGCCCTCGTCGGCCTCCGCCGGGCCGCGGCGGGCCTCCTCGACGCCATGGGGTGGGTCGAAGAGGGAGCGGACGAGGGAGAGAAGGCCCCCGTCAATTTGGCTTGACCCGGCGAGGGACAACGTCAAGAACGACCGGCCGGGGTATAAGTATGGGTGGTATCCCCGAATTTGTCTTTACTTTCCCCCCCCGGGGGGGATACTATCCTGCGCCGGGTCGCAAGGGCTGTTTTCGCCGCAAAGACGGGATGAAGGGCATGGAAAGTATCGGTATCATCGGGGCCGGGGCCTTGGGGGCGGCCTACGGGGCCATGTTCCTCGAGATGGACCCGCCCCTGGAGCGGCTTTTCTTCATCGCCGCGGGGGAGCGGGGCGAGCGGCTGCGGAGGGAAGGGGTCGCGGTCAACGGGAAGCGATACCTCATCCCCGTCGTGCCCCCCGAGGGGGCGTCTCCCTCTGATCTCCTCATCGTCGCCGTCAAGTATTACGACCTGAAACGGGCCGTCTCCGACATGGCGCAGGCCGTCGGTCCCGGGACGACGATCATGTCCCTCATGAACGGCATCGACTCCGAGGAGCTGATCGGGTCCGTCTACGGCATGGAAAGGGTCGTCTACGCCGTCAACCTCGGCATCGACGCCGTCCGCGAGGGCAATGCCGTGCGCTACACGACCCCGGGGACGGTCTATTTCGGCGAGGCGAAGAACCCTACCATGACCCGGCGCGTGGAGCTTCTCCACGGGCTCTTCGAGAGGGCAGGCATCCCCCACGCCGTGCCTCCCGACATGATCCGCACCCTCTGGTTCAAATTCATGGTCAACGTGGGGGTCAACCAGGTCTCGGCGGTCCTGGGGGCGAACTACGGCGTCATGAGGACCTCCCCCCGGGCGCGGTCCCTCATGGAGGCGGCCATGAGGGAGGTCATGGCCGTGGCGGGGGCCGTCGGCGTCCATCTCTCCGAGGACGACATCGATCAGTGGTACCGGGTCCTGGGACGCCTCGACGCCGACGGGAAGACCTCCATGCTCCAGGACGTGGAGGCGGGACGCAGGACGGAGGTGGAGATGTTCGCCGGCAAGGTGATCGACCTCGGGAGGCGTCACGGCGTACCGACGCCGGTCAACGAGGGCCTCTACGCGGAGCTGAGGGGCCGGGGGCGGTGAGGGGAAGGGATGAGGGATTCGACACTGCAGGAAAGGGATCGGCGCCTGGCCCAGCGCTGCGTGGAGTGCCCCGTTTGCCGACGGGCCAGGAGGGAGCAGCGGGGCATCGCCTACTGGTTGGTCAAGAACGTCGAGAACGGCATCTGCCCCTACTGCGCGGCCTACGAGAGGGTCTACGGCAAGAAGGCCCACGAGGCGTAGACACGAAAAAGACGTTTATACAGGCACTTGAGGATTGGGTATCGTGTCATCCGATTTCGACGTCTTCGGCCTGGGGCAGTGTTCCCTCGACTACGTCGGCGTCTTCGACTCCTACCCGTCACCGGACACGAAACACGAGTTCCGACGGATGATCGTCCAGGGGGGAGGCCCCGTGGCCACGGCCCTCGTCGCCCTCTCCCGGTGGGGTCGGCGCTGCCTTTTCTGCGGCGTCGTCGGGGATGACGGGTTCGGGGAGCAGATCCGGGCCTCCCTGGAGGCGGAAGGGGTCGATACGAGGGGCCTCTTGGTGAGGGCGGGGGAGGGTTCCCAGTTCGCCTTCGTCATCGCCGAGCCGGTTACGGGGAGAAGGACGATCCTGTGGAGGCGACCCACGGGCAGGGCCGTCGCCCCGGCGGAGGTAGACACGGCGTGGATCGAGGCGGCGAGGACCTTCTACACCGACGGCCTCTTCATCGAGGCCTCCCTCCATGCCGCCGCCGTCGCCCGCCGGGCGGGACGGGCCGTCGTCGTCGACGCCGGGACCCTGAGGGACGGCATGCTCGATCTGGCGGCCCTCTCCGATGTCTTCATCGTCTCCGAGACCTTCTGTCGGGCCCTCGTCGGGGGAGACGCCCCCCTCGAGGCCTGTCGGAGACTGGCCGCCCTGGGACCGTCCCTGACGGGGGTCACCCTGGGGGCGAGGGGTTATGTGGCCCTCGCCGACGGCGAGGTGATCAGCTCCCCGGCCCACGAGGTCAGGGTCGTGGACACGACGGGCTGCGGCGACGTCTTTCACGCCGCCGTCGCCTATGGCCTCCTGCGGGGCTGGGAGGCGAGGCGCTGTCTCGACCTGGCCAACCGGGCCGCCGCCCGCGTCGCCACCCGCCCGGGGGGCAGGTCGGCCATACCGTCGGGGGACGAGATGTTGTCGTGGGCCGAGAGATCATCAACAAAGTTATGAGGGGGGAGATCGTTGCCGGTTAGGGCCGTGAGGGACGTTTCGTGACGGGGAAGACGGGCGGGCCGGGAACCGCCATCCTGAGGGAGGCCGATCTCCCCTTGGAGTCGGTGATGCTGATCATCGGCGGCATGACCATGGTCATCGCGGGCCTCCTGCTCTTCCCCGTGGAGCGGGGGGCGCTCCCCTATTACGAAAACGGCCTCTACGGGCTGCTCCTCATCACCTTCGCCCTCCAGATCATCACCCTCGGGCGGACGCCCCTGGGCGACCTGCCCCGGTCGCGGCCCCTCTTCGCCCTGGGTATCCTGATCGCCGCCCTGGGCATGACGACCTGTTTCCTCCCCCTCGCGACCCCCCTTCCCCGGGTCTTGCTCTTTATCTGCTTCGGCCCGGGGGGTCTGCTCCTCCTTCTGCAGATGTTTCTCGCCGCGGACAAGTTCAGGAATTGGGCGCAATACGGGGGGATCTTCAGGCACCTGATCTTCGCCTGCGCCTCCGTCTATCTCCTGTCCATCCTCATCGGCCTCGTCATCTGGTGGCGGGAGCTGATGACGACGCGGCAGATCGCCTTCGTGGTCCTTTTTTTCGGCGCCGCCATCCTTTACCTCGCCGAGGTGCTCCGGAGGATATACGGCTCCTATCCCGAGGCCCAAAGACGCCCCGTCGGAGAGGTCGGTCTCTCGGCCGAGCGGTCGATGCTCGTCCTGGTGGGGGTCTTCATGATGATTCTCGGCTCCCTCCTCGTCCCCGTGAGCCTGGGTTTGCTCCCCTTCTCGGCGAGCGCCCAGCTCGGCCTGCTGATGGTGATTTTCGCCGTCCAGATGCTGGCCTTCGGGAGTACGCCCCTGGGTCCTTTCACCCGGTCGTGGTTGATGGTGGTTTGCGGGCTCCTCTTCGCGGCCCTGGGGATCGTCTCCTGCATCGTGCCGGGGATCCTGGTGTCGCCCCTGACGGTCCTCGTCGGGGTCCTCAACCTCCTGGGGGGTGCCGCGGCCCTGGCCCAGATGTGGTCCCAGGCCGCAAGACGGCGAAAGGGGCCGCGCCCGACCGTTCCCCCCGTGCTGGAAAGGCTCTTTCTCACCCAACTGACGTTGAATATCCTGGCCGTCATGTTCGGCGCCTCGATGCTCATCCCCGGTCTGGTCCCCGGCGTGGTCATCGGTGTCATCCTGGCCGCCAACGGGGGTGTTCTGTTGTATCTTCTCCATGTCCTGACGGTCCTGGACGGGCTCCGGGCGGGCATGGAGGTTATCGATCAAACTGCATGAAGGAGGGATTATGTTTAAGATCGAAAAGGACAAGACTTACCGGATGCCGGCCCACTTCGGGGGGTATGTCTTCGATCCCGCCGCCAGGGCCGACTACAACGACGTCGTGAGCCTGATCTACCGTTACACGACGGATGGGGAGAGACTGGCCGACTATATCCCGGAGGGTTTCGAGGTGACCACTCCGGAGTTGGTCGTCCAGTACCAGCAGTGCCGGGAGGTCGAGTGGATGGCCGGGTCTTATTACAACCTCGTTTCCGTCACGGCCCCCGTGCGGTTCCAGGGCCGCAGGGACCGTCTGGAGGGGGGCTACGCCCTCGTCCTGTGGGAGAACAAGGCCACGCCCATCCAGACGGGGAACATGATGGGCGTCCCCAAGATCTACGCCGACATCGAGGACCTCCACATCGTCGCCGGCACTTACCGTACCCGTCTCAGCTTCGAGGGGAGCACCTTCCTGGAGCTGGAGACGACGGATCTGAAGCCCCTCGGCGAGGAGGAGGTAAGGGGCCTGGCGACGGACATCAATTCCCTCGGGTGGCGTTACATCCCGAAGGTGGGCGGGCCGGGGGCGGATCTGAGCCAGTTCGTCCTCTTCCCCATGCGCAGCGAACCCGAGAGGGCCTGGACGGGCAAGGGGACGATCCGCTGGACTAAGTTGACCTGGGACCAGAATCCCATGCAGTGGCACATCATCGCGGCCCTTGCCGACTTGCCCGTGATCGAGACGGCCCCCGTCGTGATGACCAAGGGCCGCATGACCCTGATGGAGAACCGGGGGAGGGTCCTCGAGTAGGGATCCCCGGCCGCCGACGGGTCCGCAAAGAAGGAGAATCAAGAACGAAAAGGGGGGTTTGAGAGATGAAGGAATATTACGAAGACAAGGTCGCCGTCGTCACCGGCGGGGCGTCGGGGATCGGCCTGGCGTTGTGCGAACTGCTCCTCTCCCTCGGTGCCGGGGCCGTCGTCCTGGCGGATCTCAACGCCGAGAAACTCAAGGCGGAGACGGCGAGGCTCGACGGGGCCTACCCCGGCAAGGTCCTGGGGATCCAGACGGACGTGACGAAACAGCACAGCGTCGCCTCCATGATCGCCCAGGCGGCGGAGTTCGGGGGCGGCCGGATCGACTTCCTCTTCAACAACGCCGGGTTGGCGCTGGTGAAACCCTTCGACGAGACGACGGACGAGGATTGGAAGTTCGCCTTCGACGTGAATTTCTACGGGGCCCTGTACGGGATCAGGGCCGTGTTGCCCGTCATGCGCTCCCAGGGGGGCGGGCACATCGCCAACACGGCCTCGGGGATCGCCTTCGCGCCCATGGCCTTGCAGAGCATGTACAGCGCCACGAAGGCGGCCCTTGTGGGCCTCACGGGCTCGTTGCGCTACGAGTTCTGGGACGAGAACATCCGTTTTTCCACGGTCATCCCGGGGACCGTCGCCACCCCCATCTGGGACAAGGCCGGGGGCGCCCCCGAGTCGGCCATCACGCCCCAGGAGTCCGCTCGGGGCATTCTCAGGGGATTGGCGGCCAACGAGCGGGTGATCATCGTCACGGACGCCGACCGCGAAGGGGCGATCAACGCCTTCCGGCCCGAGGCGGCGGAGGGGATGGATCAGTATCTCCTCAATGTCGCCCGGCAGAGAAGGGAGGGGAAGACGGTCGTCTGAACCTACGGGCGCGTCGCCGTGACGTTGAGGGAGAGGGCGATCCCGACGAGAGAGGGGTCCGCCGTCATCCCCTCGGGGGGGTAGGGCGTCTCGGACCGGACGGTGATGTCCTGGAAACCAGCCCGTGCCAGGGCGCCTACGTACTCGTCTTTGAGGACGGCGCCGCCTATGCAGCCGACGTAGGCGGCGACGGAATCTTTTACGGCCTCCGGGAGGGGCCTCGTCAGGACGATGTCGGAGACCATGATCCTCCCCCCCGGTTTCAGGACGCGAAAGGCCTCCCTGAAGACCCGTTCCTTGTCGGGGGCCAGGTTGATGACGCAGTTGGAGATGACGACGTCGACGCTTCCCTCCGCCACGGGGAGGTTCTCGATGTCTCCGAGGCGGAACTCCACGTTTTGGAACCCCCCCGTCTCGGCGTTGCGGCGGGCCCTCTCGATCATCTCGGGCGTCATGTCCACGCCGATCACCCGGCCCGTGGCGCCGACCCTGCGGGCGGCGAGGAAACAGTCGAAACCCGCCCCGCTGCCCAGGTCGAGGACCGTTTCGCCCGGAGACAGGGAGGCCAGGGCGAGGGGGTTCCCGCAGCCGAGACCCAGGTTGGCCCCCTCGGGGGCGGCCTGGAGGTCCGTCTCCGTGTAGCCGATCTTTTCACCGATCTCCACGGGACAGCACGAGGCGGACTGACAGCAGGAAAGGCCCCTGAGGGCCAGTTCGCCGTATCTTTCCCGCACCACCTTCTTGATCTTCCCATCGTCGGCCATGGTCTATGATCCTCCCGTAAATGTCCTCAGGTGCCTTGGAAGGCGGGGCTAACATAGCTCCCCCGGCGGGTTTGTCAAGGGGCGCGATAGGGGTCGAGGCCCCGGCAGGCCGGCCAGGGTCCGAGGCCGACGCGGATCCCTCCCCCGTCTCCTTGTCGTAAAAGGCGAGGGCGAAACGCCCCGTCTCCACGACCCGGAACCCGCCGTTGCCGACGGCGCAAAGGCCCACGAGGATCGTCACGGGGAATCCCCTTTTCCCCCCGCCATGTCCCTGACGAACCCGATGAGGGCCGGGGCCTCGAAGGCGCTGGTGCACTCCCTCTGCCGGGTCTTCAGGGGCGAGATCCGGTGGTCAGACCTTTTCCAGACGGCAGGGGACGTACCGGTGGAGGGGCGTCGCCGCGAAGGGGTCGCGGTGGGCGGCCTTGGTGAGGCGGTTGACGTTCACCCCGTAGATGACCCCCTGATAGACGAGACCGAAGCCGTGGGGTATGATCACCTGCCCCTCCCGCGTCGCCTCCGTCACCTCCGCCTCGATGACGGCCTCGCCGGCCGCCGTGACGACCCGTACCTGGTCGCCGTCGCCGATGCCCAGCCTTTCGCCGTCGGCGGGGTTCACGAGGACCGTGCAGGCCCGCTTGCCCTCGTTCCAGGCGGGATCGCGCATGAGGGTGTTGGCGTTCATCCGCATGTGGCGTCCCGCCTGGAGGATCATGGGGAAGCGGGGATCGGGGCGCAGGGCCTCCTCTTCACGCCCTGGCTCTATCTCCCTCACCCAGTCGTCCATCTCGGGGATGTGGATATGGAGGCGTTTGTCCTCGTGGGCGATGAGGGAGAAGTTGTCTTCGCCGTCGGCCACGGCGATGATGAGGCCCTCGGGGTGGTCCAGGACGGCCCGGAACAACTCCTCGCCCATGGTGGGGCCGGTCTTGAAACCGGCGCGGGCGGCGGCCTTCCGGAAGTCCTTCGGCGCCCCCTGGAGGAGGCCCCAGAGGGCCGCGAGGTGGACCGATCCGAGGCGCGGTCCCAGGGTCTTGGCCAGGATGAAGGGCATGTCGGCGAGGGCCTGGGGGTTTTCACGGAGAAACCCCATCAGGGCCAGGCCGAAGGTCAGACGGTCCTTGGCGGCGGCCTCGTGGAGATCGGCGGGCAGGGGGGGTATGAAGCCCAGGGCCTCGGCGAGGCGCACGTGGATCTCCCCCAGCTCGAGGGGTTCCCCCCTCGCCTCCACGACGGGGCGGCGCATCTGGAAATAGACCTCCGGGAAGGTCCAGGCGAAGAACGTCCCGTCCCAGGACTCGTAGCCCGACCGGGCGGGGAGGACGTAGTGGGACAGGGCCGCCGTCTCCGTCATGGCGAGCTCGCAGGTCACGAGGAGGTCGAGGGCCCGGAAGGCCTCCTCGTAGGCCGTCGTGTCGGCGTAGGAGCGCAGGGGGTTGGACTGACAGCAGAGGACGGCCCGCACCCGCTCGGGGTGGCCGCTGGTGATCTCCTCGGGGAGGACGTTGGGCGGGAAGACCCCCATGAGGGCGGGGAAACCCGTGGCGACGGTCCGCCAGGTCTTCGGGTCCCGCTCGTCCGTGTGGGCGCCGATGGGCATGAGGTGACCGGGGATGACGTTGCCGCCCCGGACGCAGAGGCGGCCGCAGACGGCCGCCAGGAGGAGGTGGAGATAAGAGGCGGCGGTGCTGTGGCGGTTCATGTACACCCCCAGGTCGGTGTGCATGCACCACCTCCTCGTGGTCAGGAGGCGGCAGACCTCCCGGACCCTCTGGAAATCCAGGCCGCACACCCTCACCGCCTCGGGGGCGTCGAAGCCGGCGAAGAGGGACCTGATTTCCTCGTGACCCACCGTGTGACGGGCCAGGTACTCCCGGTCCTCCCAACCCTCCTGAAGGATGACGGCGATCATGGCCCTGGTCAGGAGGGCGTCGGTGCCGGGCCTGAGATCCAGGTGGATGTCGGCGATGCGGGCCGTCTCCGATTTCCGGGGGTCGATGACGACGAGGAGCTTGCCGGGGTCACGGGAAAACTCCCGCAACACCACCGGCGCCCGGGGCATCTGGTGGCTCTCCATGCCGTTCCAGCCCACGGCGAGGATCATGTCCGCTTCCCCCTCGTCGGCGATGGTGAAGAGGTACTGGCGGCCCGTGAACCTCCCCGAGGCCCAGAAGATCCCCGTCAGCTCCTGGCCGAGGGCGCTGTAGTGGTAACGGGAGCCGAGTTTCCTCATCAGGCGGACGCCGAAGGCCGCCTCGAAGTGGCAGGCCTGGCCCCCGCCGCCCATGTAGGCGAAGGAACGGGGCCCGTGCCGCTCGACGATCTCCTTGAGTTTCCAGGCGATCTCGCCGACGGCCTCCTCCCAGGAGATCTTCACGAAGGAGGACCCGACCCTCTTGAGGGGATGGGTGAGGCGGTCCCGGTGGTGCTGGTGGAAGACGACGTTCATGCCCTTGCGGCACACGTAGCCCCGGGAACGGGGGTTGTCCCTGTCGCCCCGGACCTTGACCATCGTGTCGCCCTCCACATAGGCCTCGAGGCCGCAGTTCTGAGCGCAGAGCACGCAGGCCGTCTTTCTCCATTCGCCCATGCCTCTCCCCCGTTCTTTTCGTCCTCCAGGACATACCAGCTATGAATTCCCCCCGCAAGACAAATCGGCGGTGAGACGATGTCGCGCCCCCGAAATAAACCTTGAGATCGGCGGCGGGAGCCTTTATAATACCGACGGAAGGGCGGCTGTTTTCCGGGACGTCTCAGGCGTTTTTCACTGTCCGGTTCGGCGGGTGGGGGATGAGGTATCCTTTAGGGGCGTTGGTGATAGTTTTCCTGACCCTTTTGACCATGGTAGCCGACGGGGGCGCCGGCCGCCGGAGTTCCTGCGTCGCCTGTCACACCGATGAAGGGGCCCTGAAGAGGCTCTGCAAGGTGCCCGATCTCCACGCCGAGGAGGGCGGGTGAGCGGGCCCCCCTCCGCCGGTCTCGGCGGAGACCTACCATAGGGGCTTTCTCGTGGACGCGGGCCTCCTGAAAGACGATGTCCACTTTGCCGGGGGGTGCACCCCGTGCCACGGCGGGGACGACACGCAAACGGACAAGGACCTGGCCCACCGGGGCAAGGTGAAGCGCCCCTCGGAAGACCTTTCCCTGTGCGGCAAGTGCCACGGCGCGACGGCCGCCCGCTACTCCAAAGCCCTCCATTACACGACGGCGGGTTTCCGCCACGTCGTCACCAAGAGGATGAACCACAAGGAGGCGCGGGATTACAACGAGAGGGTCTTCGAGCAGTCCTGCCGGTCCTGCCACGCCACTTGCGGCTCCTGTCACGTCAAGGCCCCGGCCGTGGGGGGGATCAGTATCGGTCTCATCAAGGGCCACCGTTTCGTGAGGCGGGACGAGGGGAAGACCTGCGCCTTCTGCCACGGCGGCCGGGTCTACCCGGAATACACGGGGGATTACGGGGGAAAGGCGGACGTCCATTACCAGAAGGGGATGATGTGCATGGACTGCCACAGCGCCGGGGCCCTCCACGGCGACGGCAGGGCCTACCGCTTCAAGGAGGAGGTCAAGGGGCGTCCCTCCTGCCGGGACTGCCACCGCCCGGGCAACGAGGAGCGCCTCACGACGAGGATCGCCCATCTCCGCCACGAGGGGAAGGTGAGCTGTTACGGTTGTCACTCCGCCGGGGAGTACCGCCACTGCTTCGAGTGCCACGAGGGCGGCGCCCAGTCCAAGGCCGATTTCGTCCTGGGCCTGAGCCCGAAGAACAACCGCACGGTCACGACCCTGCGCCTCGTCCCCACGGTCAGGGACTCCTTCAAGAAACAGGGCGTCACCATGACCCACTACGACCGTTTGCCCAACTACTGGGACGCGCCGGTCCACAACATCCGCAAGCGGACCGACCGCACCCGGTCCTGCGAGGCCTGTCATGAGGAAAAAAGGGGTTTTATCGTCAAGGAGCGGCTCATCAAGAACGGTTCGCGGTCCAACGCGGGGGTCCTCTACGAACCGCGACCGATACCGGCCAAGCCTTAAACCACGAAAGGAGGTCACATGATCATGAAAAAGAGGGGCAAATTTTTGAGCGTCCTGGCGGGCCTGATCTTCGTCGGCGCCCTGGCCGCGACGGCTTCGGCCCGGGAGCTGGAGCCCGTCGTCACCACCGCCTGGCTCGAGAAGAACCTCGACAAGGTCATCGTCCTCGATGTCCGCAAGGTGGAGGAGTATCGAGGCGGCCATATACCCGGGGCCGTCAACGTCGCCTACGGGTCCTGGGCGATCAAGCGCGGCGAGCTCCTCAACGAACTGCCCGCCGATGACGACCTGAGGGATGTCCTCGGCTCCGCCGGTATCGAACCCGCTTCGAAGGTCGTCGTGGTGGGGAAGACGGCCACGCCCGCCGACCGCGTCGATGCCACCCGTGTGGCCTGGACCTTGATCTACGCCGGGGTGTCGGAGGTGTCCCTCCTCTCGGGAGGCTACGACAAGTGGGTCGCCGACGGCAAGGCCGTCTCCACCGAGGCCGTTCGGCCGCGGGCCAAGGACTACCGCGGTCGGTTCCACAAGGACCTGGTCGTGACAAAGGCCGCCGTGGCGGCCGCCCTGGGCAAGGGCGTCATCGTCGACGTCCGGGAAAGGGACTTCTATGAGGGGAAGAAAAAACTGCCCTTCGTCGAACGTCTCGGCCACATCAAGGGGGCCGTGAGCCTGCCGACCTCGACCATGTACGAGGCCGACGGGACTTACAAGGCCAAGGACGCCCTCGCCGCCCTAGCCGCCGCCGCCGTCGGCGCCGACAGGGACAGGGAGATCATCCTCTACTGCGACACGGGCAAGTTCTGCACCGCCTGGTGGTTCATGATGAGGGAGCTGTTGGGATACAAGAACGTCAAGGTCTACGACGGCTCCATGATGGAGTGGGCCAAGGACCCGGCGGCCCCCATGGAGCCCTGACGCCCGAGTCTCGGAAGGGTCTTGTTGAACAGGGGTGAGACGGTGCCCAAGAAGGTCTCCGTTGCCGTCCTGTCGGTCGTCCTGGGGGCGGCCCTGGCCATGCCCGCCGCGGCGGGACGGCACCAGGATGTATGGCTGAGGAACGGGCGGGGGGAAAGGATCACCCCCGCCGTCAACTCCCTCGACCCCTACAGCCCCAGGCGGACCTGCGGCGGGTGTCACGGCTACGGGACCATTACCAGGGGGTACCACTTCCAGCAGGGTTTCGACGAGATGAGGGACGGTTACGACCGCTTTCGTCCCTGGGTCCTCTCACCCGGGCGTTTCGGCCGCGACGCCGTCATCGAGGGCGCCTCACCCCTCGTGGCACCCAAGAGAAACCCGGGACCGCCAAGGGGCGAGGCCCTCTCCACCTTCGACTGGATCGCCCTCGGCGGGTCCCTCTCCCATCCCGGGGGCGGACCCCTCGAGTACGGGAGGGGACCCGATGGGAGGGCCGATTATTCCCGCAACCATGTCGACAAGGAGGTGGAAAACAAGGATCCCGGCGACGGGGATTACACCTCCCGGTCCACGCCCGACGGCCGCAGCCGCTTCGGCCTCACGGGCGTCGTGGAGGGGGACTGCCTGATATGTCACCTCCCGGGATACCGTCTGGGGGCGCGCAATGCCGAGCTGGGCCGGCGCAACTACCGCTGGGCCGCGACGGCGGGGGCGGGCCTCGGGGTCATAGACGGCGCCGTCTTTTCCGCCTCCGGCCCCCGGGCCGACGGTGGAGGGGCGGGCCTCTCGGCGGGGGGGTGGAACGTGAAGTCCCGTCCCGTCGTTCGCTACCGCTGGCAGGACCGCTCCCTGTTCACGAAGGACGGTATGTTCCGGGGCGAGCGGATCCTCCGGGAGGTGTCTTCGGCCGCCTGCCTCCAGTGTCACCGGTCTCCGGAAGCCCGTCGCTCGGGCACCCTGTACGAACCGGCCTTCGATGTCCATCTCGCCGCCGGTTTCGAGTGCATCGACTGTCACCCCCTGGCGGGGGACACGAAGGAGCGGCGCCTGCAGCACCAGATCGCCAAGGGTTTCTCCGCGGACGGGACCGTGAGGGATGACCTGGACGGGGTGGGGATGAAGGGTTGTGTCGAGTGTCACGTCGAGGGGCAATACCGTCCCCCCCGGCCCGGCATGCCCCGGCAGGCCCGCAACCCCGAACGTCGGCACCGGGAGAAGTTTCCCCGGGCCTCTTTCCATTTCGCCGTCATTTCCTGCCAGGCCTGCCACGTCCCGACCCTGCCGGGGCGGGCCGCCTACCTCCGTGATTTGTCGACGGGCGTCGCAAACGTCTTCACGTCCGACCGCCTGGAGTTGGCCGCGGGGGGCGTCGACTGGACCCGGCCGGCGGCGGAGCCGTGGCGGCCCTGGATCGTCCGCCGAAAAGGGGCTCATGGGACCGTCTACGCGCCCGCCGTTCCCCTCGTCACCCAATGGTTCGGCCGCCTCCTCCCGAACGGCGCCGTGAGACCCATCGAGACCGAGGCCGTGCGGAGGGCGTTTCAGAGGGCGGGCGGCCTTTCCGCCGTCGAGGTCGCGGCCGTCGGGGGAAAGAGGGAGCGGATCCATACCGTGGCGACGCCCGGCGACGTGGAGAGGATGATCAGGGCCCTTTCCCGCCAGGGCCTCGGCCCCGTCGTCTTCGTGGCGGACCGCGTCTGGGCCCTCAGGGGGGGGAAGGTCGTCCCCCTGGCGGAGCGGCCCCGGACGGCGGGTCCCGTCTTTCCCCCGGCGGGAAGGGAGGCCGCCTGGTTCGGCGAGAGGCAGGAAGACGGCTCCATCAGACCCATCCCCCTTTTGGACGTCATGGCCGCCTACCGGTCGGCCGGCAAGGGGAAAGGGGCCGGGCGCACCGAAGGGGAAAAGGTATCCCCGCGCCCGGACCGCCGCCGGGATGCCGGGGAGGTCCTGGCGGCCCTCGCGAAGGCCGGTTTCAAGAGGGTGGTGATGGTGGGAGATCGTCTCTATGAGCTCAGGGACGGTCGGGTGGTGGCGACGACCTTCGTGTCGCCGGCGCGGGAGAGGGTCTTCGGCGCCCACCACGCCGTGGCCCCCCTGGAGAGAGGAAAGACCTACGGGGCCAAGGGACACCCCCAGGGCTGTCTGGATTGTCACCGCGAGGGGTCCCCCTTCTTCGCCAAGGCGAAGATCCGCCGTATCGGTTCTTTCCTCAAGGAACAGTACCCAGACCCCCGCCCCCCCCACGCGGCGTCCCAGATGGAGGACTGGGGTCTCAAGGAGATACCGGCCCATGAATGAGAGGACCGTTATCCTCTTCGTCGTCTTGGTGTTCCTGGCGCTCCTTTCCCCGGTACCGGCGGCGGCGGGGGACTGGAAGCCCATCACGCCCCGGGAGTTGGCGGCGGCCTTGGCCGCCAAGGACCGGCCCCCGGTGGTGATCAACAACATGAGCCTCATCGAGTGTCTCGATCACAGTATCGCCGGTTCCCTCTGCATCCCCGCCGAGGAGTTCGCGGCGCGGATCGGCGAGCTTCCCCCCGACAAGGACCGCCCCGTCGTGTTTTTCTGCGAGAGCGAGAGGGGGGACAGGAGTTGCACGGCGGCCGAGACGGCCGTCAAGAAGGGCTACAAGGCCGTCTACGTCCTCGAGGGGGGACTGCCGGCCTGGAAGAGGGAAGGGTACGAAACGGTTTCGGTCCAGCGGGTGGAGAGGTTGGCGATCCCCTCCCTCAAGCCGGCGGCCCTCGAGAGGCGCCTGGATCTGAGGGAGCCCCTCCTGGTCGTCGATCTGCGCCCGGAGGACCGCTTCGCCCAGGGACATATCCCGGGGGCCCTGAACCTGCCCCTTTACCAGCTCCATCGGCGCTGGAGGGAACTGCCCCTCGACAGGACCCTGATCCTGGTGGACAACCGCGGCTTTCGTTCCCACCTGGCCGCCAGCTACCTGGCCGGCAGGGGGTACAGGGTGGCGCCCCTCTTCGGGGGCATGAGGGCCTGGCTGGCCATGAAGGCCAAAGAGGGCCGCAGTAAAAAGGCGGGAAAGTGACGAAAAGAGGCGGCAAACTCCCCTGGCCGGTGGTTGCGGTCCTGGTCTTGGCGGTCCTCCTCGGGGTCGTCGCCGCGGCCCGGGGCGCCGCCCCGGAATGTCTCGACTGTCACGACGATTACCTCTACAGCCGGGCCTTCAAGAAGTCCGTCCACGGCGGCAACGGTTGCATAAGCTGTCACGGGGCGGTCACGGACGCAAAGAGACACATGAGGGGCGAAAAGAAGCCTCCCCGGGTGGACTGCGGCCGCTGCCACACCCAGATCGCCGCCCAGTACCGGCAGAATTTCCATTACCTCCAGCTCGATTTCCGCTGCAGCGACTGCCATAGGGACATCCACGCCCTCACCGGCGGGAAGGGGAGGGACAAACGGGCGGTCATCGAGAAGTGCACGGCCTGTCACGGCAACGAAGAGTACGTCTCCTCGGGCCATGCCGAGGCCGTCTTGAGGGGGAACCGGGACGCGGCGGATTGCGCCGACTGCCACGGACTCCATGACACGCGGGTTTTCCACGTCTCCCTCGACAGGTACCCCCAGGAGGCCCGGGCCTTCTACAGCCGCAACTGCAAGGGCTGTCACGCCGATCCCGAATTGACGAAGCGGAACAACCTCTCGGCCGAGATCGTCGCCTACTACGAGCAGACCTATCACGGCAAGGTGCAGGGGATCGGTTATCCCGCCGCCGTGGCGGGGTGCGCCGATTGCCACACGACCCACAACATCCTGCCGAAGAGCGACCCCCGTTCCAGCATCCACAGCGCCAACCTCGCGGAGAACTGCGGCCGCTGCCACAGGGGCTTCCATCCCCGCTTCGTCGAGTACAAGGCCCATCCCGACTATCGGGACCGCCGCCGCTACCCCGCCCTCTTCTGGACCTTCGTCTTCATGTCGGCCCTCCTCGCCGGCACCCTGTGCTTCTTCTGGATCCACACCTTTTTGTGGTGGCGCAAGAGCTACTGGGAGAACCATAGGCGGGAGAAGATGGGGTTGGCGCCTCCGGCCGTCTGCGCCGCGGGGGAGGAGACGGTGCAGATCCAGCGTTTCACGCCCCGGGAGAGACTCCTCCACGTCCTCTTGATCCTCTCCTTCTTCACCCTCGTGATGACGGGTTTCCCCCTGAAGTACCACGACTCGCCCTGGGCGGAGATCGTGATCCGCCTCTGGGGAGGGGCCCATCAGGCCGGACTTTTCCACCGCGGGGCGGCATTGGTCCTCATGGCCGTCGTCGCCTACGTGGCCTGGGTGGGGGTGCGTTACCTCTTCCCGAAGGGTCTGGGTCTTCGCGGTTTTCGGGAACGGCTCCTGGGGCCCGACTCCCTCTTCCCGAACCGGAAAGACTGGGAGGACATGAAGGGCATGTTCCTCTGGTTCTTCGACCGGGGGGAGATGCCGAGGTTCGAACGCTGGACCTATTGGGAGAAATTCGATTTCTGGGCCGTCTTCTGGGGGATGTTCGCCATCGGGGGCTCGGGGATCCTCCTGTGGATGCCGGAGTGGTCGTCATACCTCTTCCCGGGGTGGGTCCTGAACGTCGCCGCCCTGGTCCATTCGGAGGAGGCCCTCCTGGCGGCCCTCTTCATCTTCACGGTCCACTTCTTCAACACCCACTTCATCCCGGACAAGTTCCCCATGGACCGCATCATCTTCACCGGCACCTACACCCTGGCCGACCTGAGGCAACAGCGTCCCCTACACTACGAGCGCCTGCAGGCCGAGGGGGGCATTGAGGAGATGAAACGCCCCTACCCCGGCATCTTCCTCAAACTGCTCGGTTCCACCTTCGGCCTCTTGAGCCTCCTCCTCGGTCTGGCCCTGTTGGTCCATATCTTCTGGTCCCTCATCTTCTCTTGAATCCTCGCCGGGAAACCCGCCCCACGGCCATCAGCCACGGCAGGGAGCAGAGCTGGAGGGCAAGGGAGAGGGACGCCGCAGCCAGGGGCGAAAAATCGTAAAGATAACCCATGGCGGCGCTGCCGGCGAACCAGCACAGGCCGTAGACGCCGTTGAAGATCCCGTAGGCCGTGCCGCGCCGCTCGAGGGGCGCCATGTCGGCGACGGCGGCCCTCATGATCGATTCCTGGGCGCCCATGCCGATGCCCCACAGGGTCATGCCCAAGGCGGCGGCCCAGAATCCCCCCAGCATGACCAGGGGTGCGAAGAGAGAGGAGGTGACGACGGACAGGGCCAGGATCCCCAGGCCTTTCTTATCGAATAGGCGGCCGAAGACGAGGGCGGCGACGGCGTCGGCGGCCATGGCGAGGGCGTAGAAGAGGGGGATCCAGCGCGGGGCCACGTCCCGTCCCGTCCCGAAGTGATAGGCGATGAGGGGATAATCGATGTAGCCCGCCGCGATGAGGCCCACGGCGGGGAGGTAGAACCAGAACGCCCGGGGGAAGGGGCCCTTCTCCCGGGCCGGGCTCCTTTCCATGTCCCGGGGCGATCGGTAGAGGAGGCGGGCCAGGAGGACGAGGGCGATGGCCGCCACGGCCGGGATCGCCAGGAGGGCGAAGGCGAGGCGATAATCGCCCTTGATGAAGAGGACGAGGCCCATGAGGAGGGGTCCGAGGACGGCCCCCGTCTGATCCAGGGCCTCGTGGAGGCCGAAACCCCATCCCCGGCCCACCTCCCCCGTCGCATGGGAGAGCATGGCGTCCCGGGCGGGGGTCCTGACGGCCTTTCCGAGACGTTCGGCGACGATGAGGGCCGCCGCCAGGTCCCAGCGGTCGCAGAGGGCGAGGGCCGGCACGGCCAGGAGGTTGACGGTGTATCCGAGGATGGCGATGGCCCAGTAACGGCCCGTGCGGTCGCTCAGGTAACCGAAGACGAATCTCAGGCCGTAGCCCACCAGCTCCCCGGCGCCGGCGACGATGCCGATCCACGCCGCCTTGGCCCCCAGGAGGCCGAGAAACGGACCGGTGATGCTTCGGGCCCCCTCGTAGGTCACGTCGGCCAGGAGGCTGACGAGACCCATGAGGATGATGAACCTCAGGGACCTCCTTCTCCTCGAGGTCTCGGGATCCGTCGCGGGGGCTGTGTCTTTCGGGACTTCGGCCATGACAGGGAGGACCCCGATTACTCGCGGGGTCTTAGGGTTCGGGTTGGTCGATCAACTTCGCCTGTCCGGTCCCTGTACAGGAGCCGTCCCTTGTCTGTCAAACCAAATCCGCCCCCGGCGTTTCAAGAGCCATGGCCGCTTGCCAAGGCCGCCTCCGATGGATAGGTTAAGGGAAAAATCGGAGGTGGAGACGTGAGGACCATCAAGATCAAGGGTATGCAATGCTCCCACTGCGTGAAGGCCGTCGAGGGGGCCTTGGGGGAGATCGAGGGTGTAAGCGACATCAGGGTAGATCTTAAGAAGGGCGAGGCCTCCTTCGAGGAGGTCCGACCCGTGCCCCTGTCCATCCTTGCGAGACAGATCGAGAAGGCGGGTTACGAACTTGGCTGAAAAAGAGACGCGGCAGGTGACGGTCTCCATCGGGGGCATGTCCTGCGCCGCCTGCGTGAGGCGCGTCGAGAGGTCCCTGCAGGCCCTGGGGGGCGTCGAGACCGTGTCGGTCAACCTCGTCACGGGTCGTGCCACCCTCATCCATAGGGAGGATTGGGCCGGCCTCGAAGAGGTGAAGAAGGCCGTGGCGGACGGGGGCTACGAATACCTCGGGCCGGTGGGGGAGGTGGAGGCGGACCCCGTAACGAGGGCCAGGGAGGAGGAGATCCGTGACCTGACGAGAAAGGTCGCCGTGGGGGCCGTCTTGAGCGTCCTGGTCTTCATCGGTTCCATGCCCCACTGGTTCCCCTTCCTCGGCCGGGTGAGGACGGATGTCCTCCATGGTGTCCTGTTCGTGTTGACCACCCCCGTCGTCTTCTGGGTGGGGGGGCGTTTCTTGGCCGGGGCCTGGGGGGCGGCGCGCCGTTTCACCATGGACATGAACACCCTCGTCGCCGTGGGGACCCTCGCCAGCTACCTCTATTCCACCCTGGCCGCCTTCGCCCCGGCGTTTTTCGAGGCCGCAGCCGTGACCCCCCACGTTTATTTCGACAGTGCCTCCTTCCTCGTCACCCTCATCCTCCTGGGCCGCCTCCTGGAGGCCCGGGCGAAAGGGAGGACCACGGCCGCCATCCGCCGCCTCATGGACCTGAGGCCTGACACGGCCCGGGTCCTCCGCGGCGGCGAGGAACGGGAGGTGCCCGTGGAGGAAGTGGTCGCGGGCGATCTCGTCGTGGTGAGACCGGGGGAAAAGATCCCCGTGGACGGTACCGTCGTGTCCGGTTCTTCGACGGTCGACGAATCCATGCTCACGGGCGAGGCCCTGCCCGTGCGGAAAGGGGCCGGTGACAAGGTCTACGGCGCCACCATGAACAACACGGGGTCTTTCGTTTTCCAGGCGACACAGGTGGGGTCCGAAACGGTCCTGGCGGGGATCATCCGCCTCGTCGAGGAGGCCCAGGCCTCCAAGGCGCCGGTGCAGAGACTGGCCGACCGGGTCGCCGCCGTCTTCGTCCCCGTCGTCTTTGTCCTGGGGGCCCTCACCTTCCTCGCCTGGTACTGGCTCCCGGCGGAGCCCCTTTTCGGACGGGCCCTCCTCAACTTCGTCTCCGTTCTGGTCATCGCCTGTCCCTGCGCCCTCGGTCTCGCCACCCCCACGGCCGTCATGGTCGGCACGGGCATAGGGGCCGACAGGGGCATCCTCATCAAGGGCGGGGAGGTCCTGGAAAAGGCAGGCCGCGTCACGACGGTCGTCTTCGACAAGACGGGCACCATAACGAAGGGAAGGCTCGAGGTGACGGACGTCGTCACGGCACCGGGGGAGACGAGGCAGCGGGTCCTCGAGATCGCCGTCTCCCTGGAGGCCTCGTCGGAGCATCCCGTGGCCCGGGCCATCGTCGCCATGGGCAGGGACGAGGTGATCGCCCCGCGACCGGTTACGGATTTCGAGGCCGTCTCCGGCTTGGGGGTCCGGGGGGTCCTGGGGGGTGAAAGGGTCCTTCTGGGTAACGGCCGGTTTTTGGAGGAGGGGGGTATCGAGGCCGATCCCCTTACGCCTTGGGAGAGAAGGCTGGCCGAGGAGGGAAAGACCTGCGTCTTTATCGCCTGTGGGGATCGGGTCGTCGGCCTCGTCGCCTTGGCGGACAGGCCGCGCGAATCGGCGCGGGAGGCCGTCTTTGCCCTGAGAGAAAGGGGTTTGGCGGTCGCCATGATCACGGGGGACAACCCTTACGCCGCCGAGGCCGTCGGCCGGGAAGCGGGGATAGAGCGGGTCATCGCCGGCGTGCTTCCCGGGGAGAAGGCGAGGCTCATCGGGGAGATGCGGGCGGGCGGGGAGGTCGTCGCCATGGTGGGTGACGGCATCAACGACGCCCCGGCCCTCTCGGCGGCGGATATCGGTATCGCCGTGGGGGCCGGTACGGATATCGCCATGGAGGCGAGCGACATCACCTTGATGAGAAACGACCTCACGGCCGTCCCCGCCGCCATCGAACTGTCCGCGGACACCATGAGGATCATCCGGCAGAACCTCTTCTGGGCCGTGATCTACAACGCCGTCGGGATCCCCGTGGCGGCCGGGGCCTTGTATCCCTCCTTCGGGATCCTCCTGAATCCCGGGCTCTGTGCCGCCGCCATGGCCCTCAGTTCCCTCTCCGTCGTCTCCAATTCCCTGCGCCTGCGGGGGAAATGGAAAAACCGCACCTGATCTTCAGGGGCGGCGGGGAAGGGATGAGGACGGCCGAAGAAGCTGCGATATCGAACGGTTACGGGCGGTCAGTCCGGAAAGATCGAGGCGAAGGTCGGTTTCGTCTCTTCCCCCCGAGGGAGAGGGGGGTCGATCAGGAACCGGCATTATGGAACTGATAGGAGAGGTAGACGGCAACGCCCGATCTTTTCGCCTCGGCCACCACGTCCCGTTGGGCGACCATGTGGGTCACGATAACGGGGAAGACCTTGAGGCCGCCCGTGTCGAGGCGGGCGACACGCCCCAGGAACCTCTTGATCTCGTTTTTCGAGAGTTGGGCCTTGCTTTCGCCCACGATGAGGATTTCCTCGCCCTGGCGCCTGGCGCGGCCCAGGATGTTCACCTCTACATCCCGGCCCCCCTTGTCCGTAAGGTAGTCCCGGTAGAGCCTCCCGACGCACTCGACTCCATAATCGTCCCTCAACAGGGCCGGGAGATGAACGTAGGCCTTGTTTTCCAGGGTATAGCCGACGGTCATGGCCAGCCCGCCGAGCTGACGGTTGGTGTCGTCGAGGCGCCGGGTGAGCTTGGAGATGGCCTCCTCCGTTCTCTTTTGGGCCTCGGCGAGTTCTTCGACGCGCTGTTCGGTTCTCTTTTGGGCCTCGGCGAGTTCCTCGACGCGCTGTTCTGTTCTCTTTTGGGCCTCGG